>Ga0153915_10003161_pt1 | contig 15056 bp, 15 predicted proteins | sample Opewatmetagenome_2_FD_107003 | JGI IMG/M metagenome (GOLD analysis project Ga0153915, IMG submission 107003) | Freshwater wetland microbial communities from Ohio, USA - Open water 3 Core 3 Depth 3 metaG | ecosystem: Environmental > Aquatic > Freshwater > Wetlands | place: USA: Ohio, Lake Erie...
GAGGTGATGGTGATGCCGCGCTCGCGCTCCTGCTCCATCCAGTCCATGACGGTGGTGCCCTCATGGACCTCGCCGATCTTGTGGGTGACGCCGGTGTAGAAGAGGATGCGCTCGGTCGTGGTCGTCTTGCCGGCATCGATGTGGGCCATGATGCCGATGTTGCGATAGCGCTCGAGTGGACTCTGCCGGGGCATTCTCTTCTCTCGATCCGTTCGTTCTCTCTCGTTCCGTTCGACGACGTGGGGACGCGACCTCGAGCGGCGCCTCCGCGGCGCTGCGACCTGACCGGGCTGTCAAAGAGCCTGAACCGCCAGTTGGCCGACCGAGCCGGCCCGCTCTTCCCGTCGCTCCTCCGTCTACCAGCGATAGTGGGCGAAGGCCTTGTTGGCCTCGGCCATCTTGTGGGTGTCCTCGCGCTTCTTCACGGCGTTGCCGCGGTTCGACGCGGCGTCCATGATCTCGCCGGCGAGCTTCTCGACCATCGTCTTCTCGCCGCGGGCCCTGGAATAGTCGATGAGCCAGCGCATGGCAAGCGCGGTGCGGCGGTCCTGGCGGACCTCGACCGGGACCTGGTAGGTGGCGCCGCCGACGCGGCGGCTCTTCACCTCGACCACCGGCTTCACGTTGTCGAGCGCCTTCTTGAAGACCTTGAGCGGGTCGTCCTTGAGCTTGCCCTCGACCTGGGTCAGGGCGCCGTAGATGATCTGCTCGCCCGTGGACTTCTTGCCCTTGCGCATCAGGCTGTTGATGAACTTGGCCACGATCCGGTCCTGGAACTTGGGATCGGGCAGGATCTTGCGCTTGATGATGACGCGGCGACGAGGCATCCGGATGTTCCTCTAGCTCGGGCGCTTGGCGCCGTACTTGGAGCGGCTCTGCTTGCGGCCCTGGACGCCGACCGCATCGAGGGTGCCGCGGACGATGTGGTAGCGCACGCCGGGCAGGTCCTTGACGCGGCCGCCGCGGATGAGCACCACCGAGTGCTCCTGCAGGTTGTGGCCGACGCCGGGGATGTAGCTCGTCACCTCGAAGCCGTTGGTCAGGCGCACGCGGGCCACCTTGCGAAGGGCCGAGTTCGGCTTCTTCGGCGTGGTGGTGTAGACGCGCGTGCAGACGCCGCGCTTCTGCGGCGACTCCACCAGGGCGGGAGCCTTCTTCTTCGTCTTGAGCTTCTCGCGCCCCTTGCGCACGAGCTGGCTGATCGTCGGCATGCGGTCGAGCTCTTTTTCCCCAACAAAAACGCCCCTGTTGCGGTCCCGGGGCGACGGTTGCCACAAGTGTCCGAAAGGGCGCGGATTATACGGACGCGCCTCGTGAAGTCAAGGGCTTTCCCGATCCGCCCTCGTTTTTCTCGCCCGCGGGCCCTGCTCAGGCCCGCGGCGAGCACAGGACATAATGGAACACGTCCCGCTTTCCCACCTCGCTGTAGCCCCAGTGGTCGTGGAGGACGTGGAAGCGGACCTCGAAGCCGGCCCGGTCGAGCTGGCGGTCCAGCGCCTCCCGCGACGGGAACCAGCGCGACTGCCCGTCCCAGTTCACCCACACGTCCGGACGGTAGAGCGGGAGCCCCTGCCCGTCCCAGACCGATCCCTGGCCCTTGATGCCGAAGGCGAAGAACCCGCCGCCCGGCACCGCCCGCAGCAGTCCCCGGACGAGCGCGTGGATGCGGGACAGCTCGCCGGACGAGAAGTAGTGGAGGCTCGAGTAGGAGTAGACGAGGTTCGTCGCCTCCGCGCCGGGCGGCGGCCTCGCGAGCACCTCGACGAAGTCGGAGCGCACGAGCGCGGGCGAGACGCGCGGCCGGTCCCGCTCGGCGCGCCTCGCGAAGGCGGCGAGCGCCTCCGCGGAGACGTCGGCTCCGATGTAGGCGTCGACGATCTCCGACCCGAGCAAGCCGAAGGCGTCGTTCCCGACGCCGCAGCCCAACTCCATGATTCGCAGGCGCGCGCCGCGCCCGGCCAGGTCGTCGAGGATCCGCCACACGAGCGGGTTCGGCTCCCGCTCCCGCAGGAACCCGTAGGCGATCCGTGGATCGGCGTAGAGCCGGCCCCAGTCGAACTTGAGGTCGAGCATGAAGCGGGCGAAGGCGAGCGCGTCCTTCTCCCGCCCGGCGCCGGCGAGGGCGTCGAGCACCGCGAGCAGGAAGCCCGGCAGGTCGAGCCGGTCGGCGTGCTCGGCCCGGGCGAGCCAGAGCGCCGTGGCGAGGTCGCCGGTGCGGCCGGAGAGCCACTCCGGGACGAGACGCGCGAGCCGGAGCTGCTCCGGCGGGACGCGCGCGAGGCGCGGCGCGACGGCCGCGCGCAGGGCCGCGATGCCGCCCGAGGGCGGCGCGGTCCCCCATTCCGATTGCAGGCCGAGCGCGCCGACCTCCCCGGTGAGCCGGGCGACCTGGCCGTCCGGGTCCTCGAACCCCGCGTCGAGGAACAGGTCGCGGCGGCGGATGAAGTTCGCGGGCACGGGGCGGAGGATATCGCGCTTTCCGGCGCGGGCGTGGCTCTCACCTAGCCCCCCTCCCCGGCGGCCGGTCTCACGAGCTCGACGAGCTTCCGCATCGCCGTCGCCATCCCGAGACCGTCCACGTCCGCCCAGCGGGCCCAGCGGACGTCGCGCCCTCGCACCCGCCGCGCCGCCCCCCGCGCGCTGCACCGGAAGGCGCGCAGCGTCAGGTCCCGGTGCGTGAGCGTTCGCTGAACGGCGGCCAGCTCCTCTCCAGCCCGCCCGTCGAGCCCCAGATCCCGGAGCGCGCGGCGCGCCGCACGAGACGCCGGCTCCCTCCGTCCCACCTCGGTTCCGGGAAGCTCCCAGAGGCCGCCGAGGAGACCGCGGCCCGGCCGGCGCCGGACGAGCACGGCGCCGTCCCGCTCGACGACGGCGCAGGCCATCTCCATCTTGCGGCGCGCAGGCCGTCGCCGGGCTCGGGGGACCTCGCGCTCGCGCCCCGCCTTCCGGGCCTCGCAGAGCGGCGCGAGCGGGCAGCGCCGGCACTCGGGCGAGGTCCGGCGGCACACCGTCGCCCCGAGCTCGATGAGCGCCTGGTTGAAGTCCCCGGGGCGGGGCGGGCGGCGCCCGCCCTCGGTGCCGGGAACGATCTCGGCCGCGAGACGCCACAGCCGGTCCCGCGTCTCCTTCGCGGCCGGATCGCCCGCGACGAGGAAGAGGCGCGCGAGGACGCGGGCGACGTTCCCGTCCACCGCCGCGGTCGGGATGCCGAAGGCGATGCTCGCGACCGCGCCGGCCGTGTAGGGTCCGAACCCCGGCAGCGCCCGCAGCCCGCCCAGCGTGGCGGGCAGTCCCCCGTGACGCCGCAGCGCCTCCCGCGCGGCGGCGAGCAGGTTCCGGCAGCGGGCGTAGTAGCCGAGCCCGCTCCAGGCCCCGAGCACCTCCTCGTCGCGCGCGGCGGCGAGCGCCTCCAGCGTGGGCCAGCGCTGGACGAACCGATGAAAGTAGGGAAGGACGACCGCGACCTGCGTCTGCTGCAGCATCACCTCGGAGAGCCAGACCCGGTACGGATCGGCCCCGCGCTCGGGGTAGCGCCACGGTAGGCTGCGATGTCCCGCGTCGTACCAGTCGAGGAGTCGCCGGCGAATCGCGGCGCGGCGCGCAGGCGGGAGGTGCACGGCGAGACCCTGGCCAGCCGCCCGCGCTCCGGTCGACCGGAGCGGACGCGGCTACTTGAGCCGCTTCTCGGCCGCCTGCCAGTCCACGTTCTTGAAGAACGCGTCCACGTACTTGGCGCGCTCGGTGGCGAGATAGTCGCGCATGTAGGCGTGCTCCCAGTCGTCGAGCGCGATGATGGGCCGGAAGCCCGCCGGGTTGCCGTCGTTGTGCAGCGTCACCCAGTGGTTCGAGAGCCAGCCGTTCGTCGGGTCCTCGTACAGCACGGCCCAGCCGATCCCCGGCGAGGTGGCGATGGCGCGGAAGTCGGCCACCCAGGTCTCGAGCTTGCCGAAGGAGGCCTCGATGGCCTTGCGGAGCTTCGAGCCCGCCGGCGGCTCGGCCTGCGCGCCCGGCGCAAGGCCCCCGAAGTAGACCTCGTGCAGGATCATGCCGTTGTACTCGAAGCCCATGCGGCGGGTGAGCTCGGTGTAGACCGGGTCGGCCCCCGACGCCTTGCCCTCGGTGCACATGGCGTAGAGCTTCTCGGTGAGGGCGTTGGTTCGCTTCACGTAGCCCTCGTAGAGCTTGAGGTGCTCCTCGATCTGCTTGTCCGAGAGGCCGGAGAGCCCCCGCACCTTCGAAAAGTCCTTCGGGGCATACTTCTTCAGATCTGCCATGTCGTTCCTCCAGCCGGCCGCGGGCCGGGCTCCAGGTCACCGAAAGTCACGAAACTCCCCCTCTCGGGCTACGATTAAGACGGAGCGCCCCCAAGTCAAGCGACCGTGCGGGGCGACCCGCGCAGGGAGGGCGACAGGGCGAGCCCCAGCGCCGCCACCGCCGCAAAGCCCCCCGAGACCGAGAGCGCGAGCCTCGAGCCGTACGCCTCCCACAGCCAGCCGGTGAGGAGGCCGGCCGGCAGCGCGGCGAGCCCGGTCGCGCCGTGGTACCAGCCGAAGGCCCGGCCGCGCAGCCCCTTTCCCGCGACGTCGGAGACGATGGCCCGCTCGGCCGCCTCGGCGAGCCCGTGGTACAGCGCGTAGAAGGCGAAGAGGGCCGCCACCTGCCATCGGGCGGTCGCGAAGGCGAAGCCGAGGTAGGCGAGCGCGTAGGCGGTCCAGCCGCCCGCCACCACCCAGCGGCGCGGCAGCCGGTCGGAGAGCGCGCCCCCGGGCGCACCGGTGAGCGTCTTCACGAGGTGGTGGCCGAACCAGAGGAGCGGCACAACCGCCGCAGTGAAGCCGACCTCGCTCGCCTTGGCGATGAGGAAGGCGTCGGTGGAGTTGCCCATGGCGAAGAGCGCGGCGAAGGCGAGGTAGCGCCAGAACCGGCCCGGCAAGGCGTCGAGCGCGGCGCTTGGCCCCGCGGGCGGGTCGGCGGTCGCGGGGACGCGCGCTTCCTTCAGGCGCACGAGGATGAGGAGCGGCGCGAGGAGGCCCAGTCCCGCCGCGACGGCGAAGGCCGTCCCGAGCGAGGCGCCGCGGGCGAGGAGGACGGAGGCGAGGAGCGGACCGAGCGCGGCGCCGAGGTGGTCCATGGAACGCTGCAGGCCGAAGGCCCTTCCGGTGTCGCCCTCGGCCGCCGCGTCGGCGAGGAGCGCGTCCCGCGGGCCCGAGCGGATGCCCTTGCCGATCCGGTCCACGAGTCGGCCCGCGAGGACGTGCCAGGGGCGGAGCGCGAGGGCGATGCCCGCCCGCGCAGCGGCCGGAAGCGCGTAGCCGCCGGCGACGAGGAGCCGGCGGGGGCCCCGGTCGGAGAGCCGGCCCGCGACGACCTTCACGGCGCTCGCGAGGGCGTCGGCGGCCCCCTCGACGAGCCCGAGGTAGCGCATGCCGCCGCCCAAGCTGGCGAGGTACAGCGGGAGAAGGGGGAAGATGGCCTCGCTGGAGATGTCGTTGAACAGGCTCGCGAGGCCGAGGAGCCAGACGATCCTCGGCAGACCCCTGAGACCGCGCCGTCGCATCGGGACCCCTCTTTCCCGCCGCGAGCCTAGTGCTAAGGTGCGCGGCGTGCCAGCCCGAACACCGCGTCTCCGCACGCGGCTCCTCGACGCCGCCGCCGCGCTCCTCGGCCTCGCCGCCGCGGCCATCGCCCTCCTCTGGGTCGCCCTCCCTGACCCGGGCGGCCTCGCGTCGAAGGACCCTCGAACGACCGCCCTGGTGGAGCAGCGCCGGGCCGAGGCGCGCCGGGCGGGCCGGGCGTTCGCCCCCGACCTGCGCTTCGTGCCCCTCGGCCGCATCTCCCCGCCGCTCGCCGAGGCCGTGGTCCTCGCCGAGGACGCGGGCTTCTTCGACCACGGCCCGTTCGATTTCCGGGAGATGCAGAAGGCGCTCGAGAAGAACATCGACCGGCGGCGCTTCGTCCGCGGCGCTTCCACGCTCACCCAGCAGCTCGCGAAGAACCTCTACCTCGGCACGGATAGGACGCTGGCGCGCAAGGTGAAGGAGGCCGTGCTGGCTCTGAAGCTCGAGCGGGCGCTCGGCAAGCGCCGCATCCTCGCGCTCTATCTCAACGTGGCCGAGTGGGGCGAGGGCGTCTTCGGCGCCGAGGCCGCGGCGAGCGCCCGCTTCGGGGTCCCGGCCTCGGCCCTGACGACCGCGCAGGCGGCCGTGCTCGCAGCCATGCTGCCCGCGCCGCGCAAGGCCGATCTCGCCCGGCCCTCGCCCTGGCTCCGGAATCGCTCCCGCCGCGTCCTCGACCTCCTCCTCGACTACGGGAAGATCGACCCCGCGGAGCACGCCCACGCGAGCGCCGAGCTGGAGCGCATCCTCGCCGGCGGCGCGCTGCCGGGCGACGAGGACGCGGAGCCGCCGGAGGAGTGAGTTCCGCGGCGCCGCCGCCCCACCCGGGGCGCTCGCGCAGCATCCCCCAAGAGGCGTGGCCGGGAGCGACGCCGGTCGCTAACGAAACGGGCCGGAGGTACCTGCATGCTGCCCTGGCTCGAAGCGCTCTTCCGCTGGATTCACGTCGTGGCCGGAATCCTCTGGATCGGCCACCTCTACTTCTTCAACTTCGTGAACGCCCAGGTCGCCAAGACCTACGATGCCGACTCGAGGAAGAAGGTGGTGCCCGAGCTGATGCCACGGGCCCTCTACTTCTTCCGCTGGGGCGCCGCCTGGACCTGGATCACGGGATTCCTGCTCGCGGCCCTCGTCTACTACATGGTGGACAACCTCGTGCGGAAGGACATCGTCACCGACCAGCCGGTCGTCTCCCAAGGCGCGGCGGTGGCCATCTCGCTCGTCGCCATCGTCCTCGTCTTCTTCGTCTACGACGCGCTCTGGAAGGCGCTCGCGAAGAACGAGAAGGCCGGCGCGGTGGCCTCCTTCGCGCTCGTCGCGGTGGTGCTGTTCGTCCTCTCCCGCGTCTTCACCGGCCGCGCGGTGTTCATCCACGCCGGCATGCTCTTCGGGACGATCATGGCGATGAACGTCTGGATGCGCATCTGGCCGGCCCAGAGGAAGATCATCCAGGGCGTGAAGGGCGTCGCCCCCGCGCCCGATCCGTCGGTGGCGGCCATGGCAGGCCTGCGCTCCAAGCACAACACCTACCTGTCCCTGCCGCTCGTCTTCGCCATGGTGTCGAACCACTACCCGACGCTCTACGGCTGGGACCACTCCTGGATCGTCATGGCGGCACTGGTCCTCGTCGGATGGGCGCTGACCCGCTGGCTGTACGTGAAGTCGAGCGGCCCGGCGCCGGCGCGCTACGGGGCACCCCAGCCGGGTGGCGCGACCGCGCCCGCGGCGGGAAAGACCTGAGCGGAGCACCCGCGCCCAGGAGCGACCCGCCGGGCTCCTGCCCAGTCCCGGGCCTGGACCCGGCCGGTCGCCGCCGTCAGCCTCCGCGGCGCGCCCGGAACCACTCGAGCGTGCGGGCGAGGCCGTCCTCGAGCGCCACGGTGGGCCGCCAGCCCAGGGCCCTCGCCGCCGCGGACGGGTCCACGCAGGAGCGCTTCTGCTCGCCGGGCTTCGCCGGGGCGTGAATGGCGGGCGCCTTCGAGCCGGCGGCCTTCGCGAGCAGCGCGTACAGCCGGTTCACGTCGGTCTCGATCCCCGTGCCCACGTTGAGCGGGCCGTCGAACCCCTTCTCGGCCGCGAGGAGGTTCGCCCGGGCGACGTCGCCGGCGAAGACGTAGTCGCGGGTCTGCCTGCCGTCGCCGTTCACGGTGCACGGCTTCCCCTCGAGCAGCTTGCCGCAGAAGATGGCGACCACGCCCGCCTCGCCGTGCGGGTCCTGCCTCGGCCCGTACACGTTGGCGTAGCGCAGCGCCGTGAAGGGGATGCCGTGGCTGGCGCGGAAGACGCCGAGGTACAGCTCGCCCGCCGCCTTGGCGGCCCCGTAGTGGCTGACCGGCCGCGCCGGCTGGTCCTCGGGCGTGGGGATGCGGTCGGTGTCGCCGTAGGTCGCCCCGCCGCTCGACGCGAAGAGGACGTGGCGGACCGATCCCGTCTTGACCGCCGCCATCATGAGGGCCAGCAGCCCGCCCACGTTGACGTCGGCGTCGAAGCGCGGGTCGGCCATGGAGCGGCGCACGTCGATCTGGGCGGCCTGGTGGCACACCACCTCGGGCCGCTCCTTCGCGAGCACCTCGGCGCAGGCGGCGCTGCGCACGTCGCAGGGGTAGAAGCGCGCCCGGGCCGGCACGTTCTCCCGCTTTCCGGTGGACAGGTCGTCCAGCACGGCGACGTCCCATCCCGCCTCGAGGAAGAGGTCGGCGATGGTCGAGCCGATGAAGCCGGCGCCGCCGGTGACGAGGATCTTCCGCGCCATCGTCAGACCTGCCCCCGGAACCACTCGATGGTCCGGCGCATGCCGTCCTCGAAGCCCACCTTCGGCTCCCAGCCCAGGACCTCCCGCGCGCGGCCGATGTCGGGCCGGCGCACCCGCGGGTCGTCCTCCGGGAGCGGCCGGTACTCGATGGCGCAGTGCGAGCCCACGAGGCGCTGCACCGCCTCGGCGAAGGCGAGGATGGTCATCTCCTGGGGGTTGCCGACGTTCACGGGGTCGGCACACGACGAGCGCAGCAGTCGCCACATCCCCTCGACGTTGTCGTCCACGTAGCAGAAGCTGCGCGTCTGCCTGCCGTCGCCGAAGACGGTGATGGGCTCGCCGCGCAGCGCCTGGGCGACGAAGGCCGGGACGACGCGCCCGTCGTCGAGCCGCATGCGCGGCCCGTAGGTGTTGAAGATCCGCGCGATGCGCGTGTCCACCTTGCGATAGCGCCGGTAGGCCATGGTGATGGCCTCGGCGAAGCGCTTGGCCTCGTCGTAGACGGCCCGCGGCCCCACCGGGTTCACGTTTCCCCAGTAGCTCTCCTTCTGCGGGTGCTCGAGCGGGTCGCCGTAGACCTCGGAGGTCGAGGAGAGGAGGAAGGTCGCGCCGCGGGCGCGCGCCAGCTCCAGCGCGTTCTCGACACCGCGAGAGCCCACGTGCAGGGTCTCGAAGGGGTGCTTCAGGTAGTCGATCGGCGAGGCCGGAGAGGCGAAGTCGAGTACCGCCTCGACCTCGCCCTTCACGAAGCCCATCGGCTCGCAGATGTCGGCCTCGACGAAGTCGAAGCGCGGCTCCCGCGCCAGGTGCGCGAGGTTGCGCCGGTTGCCGGTGATGAGGCTGTCCACGCCCAGGACCGCGTACCCCTCGGCGAGGAGGCGGTCCACGAGGTGGCTGCCGATGAAGCCGGCCGCACCGAGGACGACGGCTCGCCGTGGCTGCGCCGTGGCCATCGCCTACTTCTTCCCGGAGACGTCGCCGAGCGAGAGCTGGCCGGGCAGCGCGGGGCGGTACTTCTCGAGGACGAGGTCGATCCCCTGCCGGATGTACTCCGCCACCGGCACCTTGGTGCGCTCGTTGAGCAACTTGAGCCGCTCGCTCTGCTCGGGCGTGATGTAGATGGTGGTGGAGATCTTCTTCCGGGCCATGACCTTCGGCGAAAGTATGTGACGACGCATCGAGTGTCAAATAGGGCAGTCGTTGCCTCGACCGGGGGCCCTCCCTTGGGTAGAATGCGCAATCCCGAGGCCAACCCAATGCGCCGACTCCTCCTCGCCCTCCCCTTCGCCGCCCTCCTCGCCTGCGCCGGGAAGACGCGCGCGCCCGCCGCCGCGAAGGACAATCCGGCGGACCCCCACGCCGCCGCGCGCCGGCCCGAGGAGACCCTGACCGAGTACGACCTCGACCACGACGGGAAGCCCGACGTGTGGCGGTACACGCGGAAGGGGCCGGACGGGAAGGACGTCCTCGTCCGCCGCGACCTCGACCTGAACGGCGACGGCAAGATCGACGTCTGGGAGTCCTACGACGCGAGCGGCAACCTCGAGAAGCAGATCGTGGACCTCGATTTCGACGGAAAGCCCGACGTGGTGATCCACTACGAGAAGGGGCAGATCGTCTCCAAGGAGATGGGCTTCGGCTTCGACGGAAAGCCGCATGCCTGGAACTTCTACGAGAAGGGGAGGCTCGTCCGGAAGGAGCGGGACGAGAACGGGGACGGCAAGGTGGATTACTGGGAGTACTGGGAGGGCGGCGAGGTGGACCGCGTCGGCATCGACGTCGACGGCGACGGCAAGGTCGACCGCTGGGAATCCCGCAAGGCCGCCGAGGCGAGCCCGGGCAGGTAGACCGGCCGAGTCCCGGCCGTTCCCGTCCGCGCGGCCGACGGGTCGCCGCCAGCCCGACCGCGCAAGCCCGCGTCGCGACGCGCTGGCACGGCCGTGGCAGTGCGCAGGGCCGTGGCCCGCTGCCGCCTCGCACTTCTCGGCCTCCTCGCCCTGCCCTGCGGTCTCGGCTTCGCCTGCGCCCCGCACGGGAAGCTCCGCCCCCGCGCCGCCGAGGAGGTGGCGCGCGGCTATGCGCACCTCCGGGCCGGAGACCCCGAACGGGCCGAGGTGGCGTTCGAGCACGCCCTGGAGTTCGACCCGCGCTTCCCCGAGGCCCGCAACGGACTCGGCGTGGTGGAGCGCCGCCGCGGCCGCACCGCGGCGGCCAGGCTCTGCTTCGAGGAGGCGCTCGCGCTCGACCCGGACTTCGCCGAGGCCCATGTGAACCTGGGCGAGTCGCTCCTCGCGCTCGGGGATCCCGACCGGGCGGCGGAGGAGTTCCGCGCCGCGCTGGAGATCGACCCGGACCTGGCCGACGCCCGGCTCGACCTCGCCCGCGCCCTGCTCCACCGCGGGCGCGCCGAGCCGGCGCGGCGCGACGTCCTGTGGTCGGAGGCGCGCCGCGAGTACCTCCACCTACTCGAGTCGGCCCCCGACCTCGCCGACGCGTGGCACGACCTCGCCTTCATGGATTACGAGCGCCGCGCCTTCGCGCGCGCCGAGGGGGAGTACCGCCGGGCGGTGGACCTCGAGCCGGCCTTCGTCGAAGCGCTCCACGGCCTATGCCTCTCCCGCGTGCGCCTCGGCCGATGCCGCGAGGGAGCGGAGGCCTGCCGGCGCTGCCTCGACGTCGCGCCGGCGACGGCCCGGTGCGAGCAGAGCCTGGCGGCGGCGCTCGCCTGCGCCCCCTGAACGAGAAGGGGCGCCGGGCCTCGCGGCCGGGCGCCCCGGATCGTCGGATCGTCTCGGCGGTCTAGGAGACCGTCCAGGTATCGGCGTCGGAGAGGAACTTCCGCAGGGAGGTCTCGCCCTTCTTCGCCTTCACCTGCTTCACCAGGTCCCAGTAGAGCTCCTCGTACGTGGGCCGCTTCACGTCGCGGAACACGCCGATGGGGGTCGGGAAGCCCGGGCGGGTGGACAGGTTCGCCAGCATGAAGGCGATGGTCGGGTCGTCCCGCTTCGGGTTGTGGACGAGGACGTCCTTCTCGGTGACGCCCTTTTCGCCGACGGTCACCACCTCGAGCTCGGCCGTCTCGGCGTTGAAGCGGATGCCCTTCTTGCCGTCCTTGCCGAACAGCAGCGGCTTGCCCTCCTCCATGCGGAGCAGGGCGTCGGCCTTGACGCTCTTCTCGGTGAGGAACACGTAGGCGCCGTCGTTGAAGACCGGGCAGTTCTGGTAGATCTCGATGTAGGTGCTGCCCTTGTGCTCGGAGGCGCCCTTGAGCACGCCGGCCATGTGCTGCCCCTCGATGTCGACGGTGCGGGCCACGAAGGTGGCCCCCGCGCCGAGCGCCAGCGCCGGCGGGTTGAAGGGGTAGTCCGCCGAGCCGTGCGGGGTGGTCTTGGTCTTCTTGCCGAGCTCGGAGGTCGGCGACACCTGGCCCTTGGTGAGGCCGTAGATACGGTTGTTGAACATCAGCATCTTGATGTCGACGTTGCGCCGCATCGTGTGGATGAAGTGGTTGCCGCCGATGGCGAGCGCGTCGCCGTCGCCGGTGACCACCCAGAGCTGCAGCTCCGGGCGCGACAACTTGAGCCCGGTGGCGAAGGTGGGCGCGCGTCCGTGCAGGGTATGCATCCCGTAGTTGTTCATGTAGTACGGGAAGCGGGAGGAGCACCCGATGCCGGAGACGAAGACGATGTTCTCCCGCGCCACGCCGACCGAGGGGAGGAGCTTCTGAACCTGGTTGATGATGGAGAAGTCGCCGCAGCCGGGGCACCAGCGCGGGTCGATGCCGGACTCGAAGTCCTTCTTGGTGTAGGTCGGGAGCGCCTTCTGCTGGCCGTTGGTCGGGCTCATGATCGCGTGTCTTCCTTTCGGGTCCGGGTACCTAACCGATGATCTCGCTCACCTTGGCCGCGAGCTCGGCGATCTTGATGGCCTTGCCGTTGATCCGGTTGTACTGGAGCGGATCGAGGCCGGGGAACTTGGCGCGCAGGTAGAAGGCCAGCTGGCCGTCGTTCACCTCGGGGACGAGCACCTTCTTGAACCCCTTGACCACGGCGCCCAGGTTCCTCGGGAGCGGGTTCAGCCAACGGAGGTGGACGTGACCCACCTTCTTGCCCTGGACGCGCAGCATCTCGGTGGCGCCCCTCACCGACCCGTAGGTGCCGCCCCAGGAGAGGAGCAGCAGGTCGCCCGTCGAGGGGCCGTCCACCACGACGTCGGGGACGTCCTCGACGACGTTCGCGACCTTCTGGGCGCGGGTCTTCACCATCTTCTCGTGGTTCATGCCGTCGTAGGAGACCATGCCGGTGAGCGAGTCCTTCTCCAGGCCGCCGACGCGGTGCTCGAGGCCCGGCGTGCCCGGGATGGCCCAGGGACGGATGAGCTTCTCGTCGCGCAGGTAGGGCATGAACTGCCCGCTGTAGTTGAGCGCGGTCTGGTACTTCACCGGGAAGGGCTTGAGCTCGCCGTCCTCCGGGATGCGGAAGGGCTCCGAGCCGAAGCCGAGGTAGCCGTCGGTGAGCAGGACCACCGGCGTCATCCACTTCGTCGCGATCCGCATGGCCTCGATGGCCGAGTAGAAGCAGTCGCCCGGGCTGCGCGCGGCGAGCACCGGGAGGGGCGCCTCGCCGTGGCGGCCGAAGAGGGCGAAGAGCAGGTCCGACTGCTCGGTCTTGGTCGGCATGCCGGTGGAGGGGCCGCCGCGCTGCACGTTCACGACGACGAGCGGCAGCTCGGTGATGACGGCGAGCCCGATCATCTCGGACTTGAGGGCGAGGCCCGGGCCCGAGGTGCTGGTGCAGCCGAGGGCCCCGCCGAAGGAGGCGCCGATGGCGGAGCCGATGCCCGCGATCTCGTCCTCGGCCTGGTGGGTCACGACGCCCTGGTCCTTGAAGTAGGAGCACTCCTGCAGGATCTCGGTGGCGGGCGTGATGGGGTAGCTGCCGAGGAACACCTGGCGGCCGCTGAGCCGCGCCACGGCGGCGAGGCCGATGGCGGTCGCCTGGTTGCCGGTGACGTTGCGGTACACGCCCGGCTTCAGCTTCGCCGCCGGCACCGCGTACTGGCCGACGCCCAGCTCCGCGGTCTCTCCGAAGGCGTAGCCGGCCTTGAAGACCTTGACGTTGGCGTCGGCGTACTGCGGCTTCTTGGCGAACTTCTTCCCGATGGACTCGATCTGGTGCTCGGGCGGCCGGTTGTAGAGCCAGTACATGAGCCCGAGCGCGAAGTAGTTCTTGGTGCGGGCGACGTCCTTCGACGAGAGGCCCGATCCCTCGAGGGCCGCCTCGGCGAGCTTGTTCATGTCGACCTGGACCAGCCTGTAGTTCTGCTTCAGGGCCGGGTCGTTGAGCGGGTTCTCCTTGAAGCCGGCCTTCTCGAGGTTCCCCTCGGTGAAGGCGCCCGTGTTCACGACCAGCATCCCGCCGTGGCGCAGGTCCGGCAGGCTGGTCTTGAAGGCCGCCGGGTTCATGGCGACGAGCACGTCGGGCTGGTCACCTGGAGTGTAGACGCCCTTGCCGCCGAAGTGGACCTGGTACCCGGAGACGCCGGCGAGCGAGCCCGCCGGGGCCCGGATCTCGGCCGGGAAGTCCGGAAAGGTGGCGAGGTCGTTGCCGGCGAGCGCCGAGGCCTTGGTGAACTCGGAGCCGGTGAGCTGCATGCCGTCGCCGGAGTCCCCGACGAAGCGGATCGTGACGCTCTCGACCTGCTCGACCGAGCTCTTCTTGGAGGTGGTCTGCTGGGTGGACATGTCGCCCTTCTTCTCCCTAGGGGGTGCCGTTCGGTGCAGGGACCGGGGTCGAGCGCGCCGCTCGAGCGGCTCCGGAAGCCCTGTTCGGTGTGAGATGCTGGACCGGCAGAAAGGGTTGTCTTATCCCGAATCCTGGCGGGCCTGTCAAGCGGCGCGCGGTGGCGGTCCGAAGCGCCAAGTCCTTGAAAACACGCCCATACGCGGATCGAGTCCGGCTCTCGCCGTGCGGTCCGGCGACCGCTCCCGCCGAACGCCTTGGCCTGCGTCAACGCGGGGCCGCCTACCCCTCCGGGAACATCTTCCCGGGGTTCAGGATGCCGAGCGGGTCGAAGACCGCCTTGAGCCGCCGCTGCAGGGCGATGAGGTCCTTGCCCTGCTCGTACTCCACGAAATCGCGCTTGGCGAGGCCGACGCCGTGCTCGCCGGTGATGGTCCCGCCCATGTCCACCGCGGCGCGCAGGATCTCCGCCACCGCCTCCTCCGCCTTCGGGCGCTCCTCCTCGGTGTCGAAGAGCACGTTGGCGTGGAGGTTCCCGTCCCCGGCGTGCCCATAGGTGGCGATGAGGAGCCCGTGCTTCTTCCCTATCTCGCGGCTCCGCGCCACCATCTCCGGGATCCTCGACCGCGGGACGGCGATGTCCTCGGAGAGCTTCTTCGGGTGCAGCTGCTTGAGGCTCACCGACAGGTACTTGCGGGTCTCCCAGATGTCGCGCCGCTGCGCCTCGTTCTGGGCGACGATGACCTCGCCGGCGGCGTCGCCCTTGACGATCTCGGCCACGTGCGCGATCTCCGCGAACACACGCTCCTCGTCGTACCCGTCGGTCTCGACGAGCAGCGCCGCCCCGGCGCCGGGCGGCAGCCGGAAGGGCGAGCCCTTCGCCACCGCCTGGACCGAGACGTCGTCGATGAGCTCGAGGCAGCGCGGGATGACGCCCTGGGCGAGGAC
>Ga0153915_10003162_pt1 | contig 15053 bp, 15 predicted proteins | sample Opewatmetagenome_2_FD_107003 | JGI IMG/M metagenome (GOLD analysis project Ga0153915, IMG submission 107003) | Freshwater wetland microbial communities from Ohio, USA - Open water 3 Core 3 Depth 3 metaG | ecosystem: Environmental > Aquatic > Freshwater > Wetlands | place: USA: Ohio, Lake Erie...
TAATTATATAGTTCTTTAATTTTTTTATTATTTACAAATTGTACCGAAAGGGTTACTAATTTGACAAACATTAACCGGCAACTTTAAGCTTCTATAATACAGATTGTTCAGGAGGATTTACATGAATATACTTGGCGTTATGGGAAGTCCGCGAATCGGGGGCAACAGCGATATTCTTCTTGATGATGCTCTGGCCGGCGCCAGGGAAGCAGGCGCGCATGTAGAGAAAATCATCCTGGACAAAAAGAAGATTTCCGGCTGCAAGGATTGTAAGAAGTGTAACGAAACCGGTCTTTGCGTCATTAAAGACGATATGCCCGAAATCCTCAAAAAGGTGCTGGAAGCGGATGCTATTATTCACAGTGTGCCTGTTTACTTCTGGTCGATGACCGCGCAAATGAAAGCATATCTCGACAGATGGTGCGCCCTGTTTGACGCGAACTGGAGCTGGCAGAAGGCTTATTATCCCAAAATGAAAGGCAAACGCATCGGCCTGATAACAGTTTGCGGAGATCCTGACGTTCATACGGCTGACCCTGTTGTGCACAGTTTTAAGTCAACAGCAGAGTTGACCAAAATGCACTGGCTGGGAGCTGTCATGACTTCAGCCAGCGACAGGGGCGATATCTTAAAAGACGAAAAGGCCAGAAAACAGGCTTTTGAGTTGGGCAGGAAAACAGCCACACCATGATTTTTTTTAAGGTCCAATAAAAAAATTTGACAGGAGTACAACTGAATTGCCGTCGGTTGCAAAGTCTTATTATTCGTTGCTTTTAGTTTTTTTTACTGCTTGAATAAAGGCTCCACTGGTAATTAAATCATGACCAGAAAGGAACCTGAATTTTGGAGCAAGATCATTTATGGCGTAGTGCGAATCTGATTTAATAGTTTTATCACATGTAACCTCAAACCCTTCTTCCACTAAGGTCTTAATATGTGTTGAATGCGGCATCCTGTTGATAGAGTATGGCCGTTTCCCTGTTATTAATTTCCACTTGAAATCAGAATACGTCCAATGGCCATTCCATTCATCAGCAGTTCCATGGCACTTGAAATCAATCTGATGCGACATGTAACCGGTTGCTTTCAGCCATGAATGCATAACCCGATACGTACGTTTTAAATCTTTAACATGTTCGAGAACCGCTTGAGAATAAATCATATCGACCGATTCTCTTTTTAAAATATTTTCACCATACCAGGGAGCTTCATATTGAATTAATGAGTCTTTACTCTGAGAATCACTAATTGAGTCCCTTATTCTTTGTATGCGTGATTTTTCCAGCATATGCCGCAGTCTGGTTTCGTTCAATATATCGCAGGGGAAATTGTATTCTTCCAGGTATGGCTTGACTCTTGGGAACTCATTATCTCCGGGAATGGGTGATTTATTTTTAAAAAGCGTTACAAGCTCGTCAAATATTTTTATATTGCTTTCCATGTTTGCGAATTTAATAAAATCCAGCGCAAAGTATTTGTCACATCCGCAAATTAAAGCAGCCAGACCAATGCCTATGGAAGAACCCGGTCCCAATTCTACAACAACTTTTGGACACGTATTCAGTCCATTCCGTTTCGCCATTATCAAATGACGCAACCATACTGAATAGCAATATCTGGCAGAATACGTCTTTCCTCCTTTCACCGCAGGTTTTGCACGAAACCTTTTTACTATCGGTACAAGGCTTGCCACAGAGGAAATTATATGTTTAAGCGCCATTTTTACTCCAGTTCAAATCTCTTTTGAAAAACATGATAATTTCTTCATTATTTCTGTTTTTCAGTATTACATTAATATTATTTTCTCTAAATAATGAAGCGATAAATACCGGTATAATCGACGAGAGCTTCCGGATCAACATTTTACTCTCCAATTATTTTTACCAGGACTCTTTTCCGTCGCCCGCCGTCGAACTCTCCGTAAAATATCTGTTCCCACAGACCGAAATCAAGATTGCCGTTGGTGACCGCGACGACAACCTCCCGTCCCATAATCTGTCTTTTTAAATGGGCATCGCCGTTATCCTCGCCTGTCCGGTTGTGGCGATAATTTGAAACGGGCGCATGCGGGGCAAGCCTTTCCAGCCACTCTTCGTAGTCCTGATGCAGGCCCGATTCGTCATCATTGATAAATACCGATAAGGAATGATCACCGCCTTCGATGATTTCCAATTCCCGGGGCGCTGATAATTTGTGCAGGACATTTTGCAGCTTTACCGGATTGCACAGGCTATCCTATGCGGAAATTTTTTGAAATGTTGATATCACTCTTATAGGTATTTTTTTCTTTAACAATTCTTCCGCAGGTTTGTCTTTCAAAAAATAAGATTGTTCCAGATAAATATAGACCGGGGACATTTTTGAATTGAATATTTTTGATTCAATCAACATTTCATTAAAAATTTTATCAATTTCTAAATCTTCCTGAATAAACCCTCTTATCTCCGGACCGGGATTCGTATCTTCTTTAGGGTTGTTCACTACTTCAATATAACCAACGTAGTTTTCATACTCTTCCGCAAGACTCTTTACCGGATTAAGAATAACACTTATATTTTCAAATCCGGGAACCGAGGTAATACCCCTGTAAGAGACATGGCTTGTTTTACGCGACCCGAATGATGTCAAGTTACGATTACCCGAAAATATCATTGATTTATGTCTTTCCAGAATAGTAAAACTAATTGGTAAAAGCGAGTTTATAAATTTATTAAACGCATTCAACATTTCAGATGACCATGCTGGCGGAAGATTTTGAGGATAATTGGGGGACATAATTTTCAATCCTTTCCTTTAATTTCTAATTTATCCAAAAACTTACCATTCCATTTCCCTGAAATAAAAACCCATTTCCTCTGTTTGAGGAAGCGGGTTTTATGTTTTTCCCATATCGTTCATCTAATACACTTACTCCATTTGAGAGTTTTATAAGTAATAGACTTCTGATAAATATTTTAACTTGTTTTCTATAAATAACCTTTAATAAAGAAAATTTCAACGAAATACTTTCCCCCATATTAATACCTTAGAGGAGGCGCCGGGGGCGTATATACAATACGCTAAGGCCAATTATTAAACTATCAACTTTTTCAGAACTGTTTAAAAATGCTCAGATGCAAGGCCCCTGAGTCCTGAGGAGTGAGGAGTATATTTTGCATACGCCGCACGAGGGAAACACCGCAGATGGGCGTTTTTTGACAGTTCTGCCCCTCAGTGGGCTTCGTCCCAGTTCAACCCCGAAGCAATCTCAACTTTCAGCGGCACTTTCAGCTTGATAACTTCTTCCATTTCTTTTTTTACAAGTTGCATGACTGCTTCTTTTTCTTTTACGGGAGCTTCCAGAACAAGTTCATCGTGCACCTGCATAATTAAACGGGCGGCAAGATTTTTCTCCGGGAGCAATTGAGCGATATTCACCATCGCCACTTTAATCAAATCGGCGGCGGTTCCCTGAATCGGAGTGTTGATCGCCATGCGTTCGGCAAACTGGCGCACGGAAGGAATCTTGCTTTTCAATTCGGGCAGATACCGTCTGCGGTTCAGCAGTGTGCAGACGAAGCCGTCGCGGCGCGCGCCCTCAAGAATTCCATCCAGATAGATGCGCACTTTTTCATACCGCTTAAAATATCCGTCAATGTATTCCTGAGCCATCTTCACGGGAATGCCCAGTTCCCTGGACAGGCCGAAAGCGCTCATTCCGTATAGGATGCCGAAGTTGATTACTTTGGCCTGACGGCGCATGTCGGAATTGACCATTTCCGGAAAAACTCCGAAAACATCGGACGCCGTGCGGGTGTGGATATCCTCGTCTGAGGCAAAGGCTTCAATGAGCGTTTTATCTTCCGACAGATGCGCCAGCACACGCAGTTCGATTTGCGAATAGTCGGCGGAAATCAAAAGACAATCCGGATCGGCGATAAAGGCCTGACGGATTCTTTTGCCTTCCAGTGTCCGGATGGGAATATTCTGCAGATTGGGATTGGAACTGGACAACCTTCCTGTGGCTGTTACCGTCTGGTTGTATGATGTGTGAATTCTACCCGTTTTCGGATTGATTAAGGCGGGCAGCGCATCCACATAAGTTGATTTAAGTTTGGATAAGGAGCGGTAGGCCAGAATTTCCGCGGGCAATTCATGGCTCCGGGCAAGTTCGGTTAAAACATCAACATCGGTTGAGTATCCCTCTTTTGTTTTCTTTCCGGAAGGAAGTTTGAGTTTTTCAAAAAGTATCGTCTGCAATTGCTTTGGTGAATTGATATTAAATTTTTCACCGGCAAGATGAAATATTTTCTCTTCGGAAAGAGACAGCAATTGCCCCAGTTGGGTTGACATTTGCTTTAAAAGAGAGGTATCCACCAGCACGCCTTTTTTTTCCATATCGGCAAGAACATATAAAAGAGGCATCTCCACCTTGCGGTAAAGATCGATGGCATCTATTTGCTTTAACTGTTCTTCAAAAGAAGGGGCAAGAGCGGAAACGGCGTCAACGCGCTGCCCTTCGCAGGCAGCCATCTTATCAACCGGCACCAGAGCCATTGGATAAGTTTTACCTTTTCCGCCCGCCACATCGTTGAAAACGGGAATCTGCTTATGCAAATATTCCCAGGATAATTCGGCAAGTTCATAAGAATTTTTGGCGGGATTCAGCAAATATGCGGCTAACTGCAAATCTTCGCCGGACGGCACTTCAAGACTATCCATATAAACAAGCAATGTTTTCAGATCATAAACATATTTTTTTATTCCGGTATTTTTAAAAAAAGGATCGAGCGCGGCAAATACTTCTTTTACCGGCAACTGCTCCTGAGCGTTTGTATGCCCAAGCGGCAGATAAAACAGATCGCCGCCGACACTCAAAGACATGCCGATCAATTCCGGCGGAGGATTTTTCTCCCAGACTATTTCGCAGGCGATCTTTGTGCTGTCCTGTAGTTTTGCGACCAGTTGGTTTAGCGCTGCGCTGTTTGTGACAACTTTGCACTCTTTAACAGGTCCGACAGTGTTTGTCTTGATTTGCTGAAGAAGCGAAGAAAATTCAAATTCGCTGAAAAGCCTGGCAAGCGTTTCATTATCCGGCGCTTTACGAGCGGCGTCCTGCAAATCAAAATCAATTTCAATATCTTTGCGAATCAGCGCCAGCTGGCGGCTGAGTCTTGCCTGCCCGGCGTATTGCTGAAAACTTTCGCGCAGTTTCACATTGCGCAGATTTTGCGCGTTTTCAATGACACCATCCACCGTGCCGTATTCTTCGATGAGTCTCTGCGCCGTTTTCGGCCCGATGCCCGGCACTCCCGGAATGTTGTCGGAAGTATCACCCATAAGTCCCAGAATCTCTACCACTTTGTCCGGCCCCACTCCGAATTTTTCTTTCACTGCGGCTGCGTCATAAGTTTTATCTTTCATCGTATCGACCATCGTGACCTGGTCGTCGATCATCTGCATTAAATCCTTGTCGCCGGAAATAATAGCGGTGCGCCACCCTTTTTTACTGGCCTGAAGCGTAAGCGTCCCGATAATATCATCAGCCTCGATACCCTGTTTTTCCAGGATACAAATGGAAAAACCGCGGACAACGTCTTTGATAAACGGAATCTGCGGAATCAGGTCTTCAGGCATTGGTTTTCGCGTCGCTTTATAATCTTCAAATTCTCCATGGCGCGTTGTCGGCCCCCTGAGATCAAAAGCCATTACAATATAGTCCGGCTCCAGATCGCGCAGCAGTTTCATCAGCATATTGGTAAAGCCGTAAACGGCATTGGTGGGAAAACCTTTGGAGTTGGTCAAATGAGGTATCGCGTAGAAAGCACGATAGATATAATTACTGCCGTCAACAATAGCTACGAGAGGTGTTTTGTTCTTTTCCGTCATTAGTTATCACTTTATGAAATTTATTTTATTCTACGCGCCGGCGATCCCGATAAAATCGGGGGCAACAAAGGCAGGCCAACAAATTTACGGATCGGCCTTTTATAAGTCAAAGGAGGCATTAATCTTAAATGTCCTCACAGCGCGCATATCAAGAATATCGGTAACGCCGGTTTTTTCTTTTATATCTTTTAGAAACGCTTTGAGTTCTTTAGCCGTCGCGGCGCTGACTGTAAACCAGACATTATACTCATCATCGCGCCGGTAATTATGCGTGACATTTTTATTGATGTTCACAATTTTAACGAAGTTGTCTATCTTTTTCTCCGGGACACGCGCCGCGCAAAGTGTACTGACACGGCCAAGCTTTGCTCCATCAAATACAGCGCCGATGCGGCGGATGATTCCATCATCTTTCATCTTCAGGATACGGCTGATAGTTTCATCCTCACTGATTCCGCACTGCTTGCCGACAGTCAAGAAAGGCTGTTCCTCCAGCGGGAATTCCTTTTGCAGAATATTTAATATTTTCTTATCAATCTCATCCATGAAAATATCCTACTTCGCCGGTATGACGAAATTAATAAACTATTTATCACTAACGCTTCTCGGATTATAGAGGCATAGAGGTTCTTCAGCTAAATAATCTCCCGTTGCCTCATACGCGCGTGCCCGGCAACCACCGCAAACCTTGATAAACTCGCATCTTCCGCATTTGCCTTCATACTTGCTGTAATCGCGCAGATTGCGAAACACTTTTGAGTTTTCCCATATATCGGCAAAGCTTTTTTTCTTAACATTGCCGCAATCCAGTTCCAGATAACCGCAGGGCTGCACCTGGCCTGTATGGGAAATAAAACAGAATGTGATACCGCCCAGACAACCTCTGGTCGATTCATGAAAATGGCTCCCTGCTTTTTTCTTCGGCTCTATCGACTTATCCTTATTTTGATGCATGATGCGGAAATAATGGGGAGCGCAGGTGGCCTTGAGCTGAATTTCGCAACTTAGACTCTCCTGATGAAACCACATCAGCGTCTCTTCATAATCGGCGGCTGTTATTGCCTGCCCGGCAAGTTCCTTTCCCCGCCCTGTCGGTACGAGGAGAAAGATATGATGCGCCGCGGCTCCCAGTTTTTTAGTCAATTCCAGAATATCTTTAATCTGGTCAAGATTGGCTGATGTAATGGTAGTATTAATTTGAAATTCCATCCCGGCATCTTTGAGCGCGGCAATTCCGGCCATTGCTCCCGCAAACGCGCCCTTCTCCTGACGAAACGCATCGTGGCTGTGCGCGTCTCTGCCGTCAATGCTGATGCTGACTCTTTTAATGCCGCTTTCGATCATTTTTTTCGCGACATTCGGCGTAACCAGAGTGCCGTTTGTCGCCATGACCATGCGCAAGCCTTTGTTGGTTCCGCAGGCGGCGATTTGAAAAATATCCGGCCGTAAGAGCGGCTCGCCGCCGGTAAGAATTATCACCGGTGATGATACAGCGGCAATTTCATCAATCAGCTTGAAACATTTATCAGTGGAAAGTTCTCCCGGATAAGGTCCGCAACTGGCCGCAGCGCGGCAATGAGCGCAGTTTAAATTACAGCTGCGCGTCACTTCCCACGCTATCATACGGACTTTATTATCAGGCAATGATTTCATAATTTACATCCTAAAATTATGTCATACGGGCCTCTCCGCCGGTATGACGATTAATATAAATATTAAACGCTAAATTTACTTTTCATTTATTCAGCAGTTTTGCTACCTGCGGTGCGAAATAGGTTATGATGATATCCGCGCCGGCGCGCTTGATAGCCGTAAGCGATTCCAGCATGGCTTTTTCTTCATCGAGCCAGCCCAGTTGCGCGGCTGCTTTTATCATCGAATATTCGCCGCTGACATTATACGCCGCCACAGGCAGATCAAATTCCTGTTTGGCGCGGCAGATAATATCCAGATAAGCCAGCGCCGGTTTTACCATGATAATATCCGCGCCTTCACCGACATCCAGCGACATTTCCCTTATGGCTTCATCCGCATTAGCCGGGTCCATCTGGTAAGCTTTTCTATCTCCGAACTGCGGCGCGCTCTCGGCGGCCTCGCGGAAAGGACCGTAAAACGACGACGAGTATTTTGCCGCATAAGCCATGATGGGTATATTCTCAAAAGCATTTTCGTCAAGTGCTTCGCGGATTGCCGCCACCTGTCCGTCCATCATCGCCGAAGGCGCCACCATATCGGCTCCGGCGCGCGCATGTGAAAGAGCTGTTTCCGCCAGAACCTCCAGCGTTTCGTCATTTAGAACCGCGTCTTTTTCCAGCATTCCGCAGTGACCGTGGCTGGTGTATTCGCACAGGCAAACATCGGTGATCACGAGGATATCAGGAACTTCATTTTTAATTCGCTTTACGGCCTGCTGAACAATGCCGTCTTTGGCAAACGCGCCCGTCGCCATCGCGTCTTTTTTCGGTGGAATGCCGAAGAGCAGGAGGGCCGGTATTCCCGACTCGCATGCCTTCTGTGCTTCTTTGGCAATATTATCAACGGACAACTGAAACTGGCCGGGCATGGATGAAATAGGTTTCTTGAAATTCTTGCCCGGCGCCGCGAAAAGCGGATATACCATATCGTCAACACTTAATTTTGTCTCGCGTATCAAACGCCGGAAATTTTCATTTTTTCTCAACCTGCGGGCACGATATTCCGGAAATTGCATCTTTTAATCCTCCCTTTTTCCCGTTGTTGCGGGATGTCTCGTTTAGTAAAAGAGCCTCCGGCTTATACCGGAGGAGCTCCGCTTATTTCTTCATCCGTCAGATAGCAGGCGGGATCAGGCCCCCAGAGATCGCCTTCCGATTCCGCCCGGGCGCGAAAATTGCCGCCGCAGACATTAAGCCACACGCATCCCGCGCAGCGGCCGTGAACGTGTTTCTTCTTATCTTTCAATTTCATCAATAATTCGTTTTTTTCATCCGTCCAGATTGCGCCGAAAGACCTCCGGCGGACATTGCCCAGAGACTGATTGCGCCAGAACTGATCGGGATAAACTTCACCGTCCCAGCTTACGCACCCGATGCCGAGGCCGGATGAATTGCCCTCGTTCATCTCCAGCAGTTCCAGAATTTCTTTGGCGCGCACGGGATTTTCTTTTTTCATTTTCAGATACAGATACGGACCGTCGGCATGATTATCCACCGTAAGAATTTCCGGAGACAGGCCGTCGTCAAACATTTTTCTGGTTTGACCGGCTATCAAATCAATCAGTTTGCGCGTTTCTTCATGCGTTAAATCCTCTTCGCGCAATTTTGAACCGCGTCCTGTATAAACGAGATGATAGAAACACAGTCTTTCAATTTTTTCTTTTCTCAACAGATCAAACATGTCCGGCACATCCGCCAGATTATGCTTATTAACCGTGAAACGGATGCCTACCTTTATCCCCGCATCGCGGCAGTTACGAATCCCCTCAATAGCTGCGGCAAACGCGCCCTTTTTGCCCCGGAAACGGTCATGTGTCTTTTCGAGACCGTCCAGACTTACGCCTACATAGGAAAGACCGATCTTCCGGAGTTTGGCCGCAACTTCTTTGGTAATAAGCGTACCGTTGGTGGAAATAACCGCCCGCATGCCTTTATCCGTCGCGTACTGAGCCAGTTCAAACAAATCCCTGCGAATCAAAGGCTCACCGCCGGAAAAAAGAATCACCGGCGAACCGAACGCCGACAGATCATCAATAAGTTTTTTGCCTTCTTCCGTGGTCAGTTCGTCAGGATATTCAATGTCTGCGGAATTGGAATAGCAGTGAATGCATTTTAAATTGCAGCGGCGTGTCATGTTCCAGACGACAACCGGTTTTTTGTCCGCCGAAAATTGCAGGAGATGAGAAGGCAGATCACCCGATTTCCTGTTGTAGCGCAGTACATCGGACGGTTCCACCGCCCCGCAATATAATTTGGAAATTCCTATCATTTACTTTTGCCTCTTTTTCGTGCCGCCGGTTTTTTCTCAAAGTAATCTATTAACGCCCCGACCAGCCCCTCCATTGTATATTCTTGCTGATGAATATCAACTGATAATCCAGCCCTCTTAGCCGCAGCCTCTGTAACCGGACCGATGCAGGCGATCTTAACACCTTCGGGCAATGAAAATTTTTGCCCCATAATTTTTACAAAATTATCCACGGTGGAAGAACTGGTAAAGGTAATCACGTCCACGTGATTTTCCTTGAACATCGCATTCAGGTCGCTTTTCTTTTTTTCCGAAGCAACTGTAACGTAAGCGGTGGCAACATCAACCTGAGCGCCCATTTTTTTCAATCCTTCGGGAAGAACGTCACGCGCTTTTGCCGCCCTGGCAATAAGTATCTTCTTTCCCTTCAGATTTATGCCGTAAAAAGATTTAAGAATTCCTTCGGAAATAAATTTATCCGGAACAAGATCAACCCGGATTCCTCTATTTTCCACCTGCTCGGCCGTTGCCGGACCTATGCAGCAAATCTTTATTCCCTTTAGATCGCGGATGTCTTTCTTTTTTGCATATAATCTTTCGAAAAAGAACAAAACGCCGTTGGCGCTGGTAAATATCAGCCAGTCGTAATCTTCCAGTTTTTTTATCGCGGTATCGAGATCACTCCAATCCGGCGGAGGTACAATTTTAATTGTGGGGAAATGAATGGGATTGGCGCCTTCCTTAATCAGCAATTGCGCCAGATCATCGGCCTGCCTCTCCGGACGTGTTATTACCACGCCTTTGCCGAAAAGCGGTTTTGAATCAAACCAGCCAAGCTTGTCCCGCAGGTCGACCACCTTACCGACAACAAGAATTGCCGGTGGCGCAAATTTCAGCTCTTTTGCGAGCATGGAAATATTGGCCAGAGTGCTTGTAAGAATTTCCTGACGCGTCGTCGTGCCCCAGCGAATCAGCGCGGCAGGTGTTTTCGGGGACATGCCGTTGTCCTGCAGTTCTTTCGTAATTTTTTCGATATTCTTCACGCCCATCAGGAAAACCAGCGTTCCGATACGCGCCAAAGCCTGCCAGTCAATATCGCTTTTTTCTTTGGTCGGGTCTTCATGTCCTGTGACAAAAGCCACTGTGGAAGTTAAACCCCTGTGTGTGAGCGGAATGCCGGCATAAGCCGGAACGGCAATCGCGGACGTTACGCCGGGAACAACTTCAAAGGGAATTTTCTTTGCGGCAAGCTTTTCCGCCTCTTCCCCGCCGCGGCCGAAAATGAAAGGATCGCCTCCCTTTAAACGGGCAACAATGTTTCCCTCTTTGGCTTCTTTTACCAGCAGGTCGTTTATCTGCCACTGCGACAGGGTATGAGCTCCGCCCTGTTTACCGGCGTATATAAAACGTGCTTCACTTCGGGCATATTTCAATAAATCTTTGCTCACCAGATAATCGTAAATTACGACATCCGCTACGCGCAGACAATCAATGCCCTTAAGCGTAATCAGTCCCGCATCGCCGGGTCCTGCTCCGATTATATAAACTTTTCCTTTTTTATTTTTTCTCATAAACAAGCCACCGATCTCCCGTTCATTTTCAAGCGGAAACATATCGGTACAGCGCTGTCATTCCCGCGAAGCGGGAATCCAGAAATACAGAAATATATGTACTAAAGTATTTCATCATGCAAATCTTTCCATTCGGGATTATTCTCTTCAATTAATCTTATCTTCCACTTCCTATTCCATTTCTTCATCTGTTTTTCTCTCAATATCGCTTCTTTTATTTCATTATGTTGTTCATAATATACAAGATCATGAACATTGTACTCTTTTGTAAATCCATCTATGAATTTTTGTTTATGTTCATAAATTCTTTTAACTAAATCACTTGTAACGCCAATGTATAATGTTCCATTCTTTTTGCTGGCCAGAATATAAACATAATATTGTTTCATAAAGAACACTGGATTCCCGCTTCGCGGGAATGACACGGGAGTATGTTTTTTAATCATCACATCAGATCGAGAAGTTTTTTGCCGCCCTTTTTTAAAATAATTTCTGCCAGCGTTTTCCCCAGTTCTTCAGCATTTTCCTTGGCGCCGTTTATTTTTTCACGAATCATTGTGGAACCGTCCGGTGCGGCAATCATGCCTTCCAGCGAAAGCCTCTGACCTTCGAGCTTGCCCAGCGCCGCAATCGGCAAACGGCATCCTCCGCCCAGCGCCTTGAGATATGAACGCTCGGCGGTAACTTCCGCGGCGGTTGTCGCGTCATTCAATGCGGCGCAGGCTTTTGCCAGTTCAACATCGGTCTTGCGAATCTGCAAACCAAGCGCGCCCTGACCTACTGCCGGAAGCATTGTTTCCACGGGCAAAAACTGAGTGATACGCTCAGCCAATCCCATTCTTTTCATTCCTGCCGCCGCAAGTATTACGCCGGCGAGATTTTCCGTTTCTATCTTTTTGAGCCGTGTATCAATGTTGCCCCTGATAGGCACAATATTAATGTCAGGCAACATAGCTTTTATCTGCGCGCCGCGCCTTTGCGAACCGGTGCCGATTTTCGCTCCTTTGGGCATGGATTCCATTTTGATGTTGTCGCGCGACACCAGAACATCGCGCATGTCTTCGCGCGGCAGAATCGCCGCGAATATCAGTTCATCGGGCGTTTCCCCCGGAACATCCTTCATGCTGTGCACCGCCAGATCAATCTTTTTAGAGAGCAGGGCATCTTCAAGCTCCTTGACAAAAACTCCCTGTCCGCCGATTGTGAGCAGCGATACATCCTGCATAACATCGCCGCTGGTTTTAATAATGCAGATTTCTATTTCTGCTTCCGGCATTATCTTCTTTAATTTATCCGCGACAAAATTTGTCTGGGTCAATGCCAGTTTGCTGCCGCGTGTACCTATTTTAAAATTCATAATTTTTCAATCCAAACGGAAAAGACGCCGTACAGCGTCCACAATATCACGGGAACTGATATCGGAACTTTCTTCTTTTAAAACAGAAACCGGAGCGTGTAATACTTTGTTCACAATAGAGTTAACAAGGTTGTCAACTTTTTCCTGATCTTCCTTGTTAAGATTCTGCATCCAGCCCGCGGCCTTGTCCATTTCCGCCCTGACAATTTCTTCGGCCTTGTTCCTGAGAGATACTATTGTCGGCACGGATTCCAGTTCTTTCTGCCAGTTGACGTATCTGGCCACTTCCTCTTCCACAATCATTTCGGCCTTGATCGCTTCTTTTTTGCGGACATTTATATTTTCATCAACAATGTCCTGAAGATCATCGATATTATACAAATATACATTTTCCATAGAACTTGCCGCAGGTTCTATGTCGCGGGGCACGGCAATATCAATCAGAAACAACAGACGGTTTTTACGCTGATGATGAATTCTCTTGAGCATATCGGCAGTAACAATAAAGTCGGGAGCCCCGGTGGAGCTGATGACGATATCCGCCTCAATGAGTTTTGCATCCAGCGCATCGAGCGATACCGCCTCTCCGTGGAATTTTTCCGCCAGAAGCCCCGCCTGCGCAAGCGTTCTATTGGCAACCGTAACCGATTGAGCTCCGTTGCTGATCAGATGCATCCCTGTCAATTCGGCCATTTCCCCGGCTCCTATCAACAGGATTTTCTTGCCGTCAAGCGAGCCGAATATTTTTTTGGCCAGTTCCACAGCGGCATAACTTACAGAGACCGGATTAACCGCGATAGCCGTTTCCGTGCGGACGCGCTTGGCCGCCCGAAAAGAACAATGCATCAGACGATTTAAAACAACACCGGTTGCGTACTGCGCAAGAGCCTGACGATAGGCGTCCTTCACCTGTCCCAGAATTTGAGTCTCGCCCATTACCATCGAATCAAGGCTTGATGCCACGCGAAAAATATGGCGCACGGCTTCTTCGCCGCAGTATTCGTAAAAGCAGCTTGCCGCCTGGGCTTCAGTCAAGCCGCCGCTGACAGCCACAAAGTCACGGATGTTTTTTACCGCTTTATCATGTTCTTCGACAATGGCAATAATTTCTATACGGTTACAGGTGGAAAGGTGCAGAACTTCCCCCACGCCGTCTAATGACTTCAGGCGGCCAAGCAGATCTTTTTGCTCTTCGCAGCCGGCAAATATCTTTTCCCGGACAGCAATTGAAGCTGTTTTATGATTTAAGCCTACTAATACAATCATATTTTAAATAAAGTTATGCAAAGTTGAAAAACAAAATCTCACGCTTCCATATGATAACAAAAGAAGAACAAATGCGGCGCAGGAAACCAGAGCCATCCGGTAACCTCTCCAGCCGATGGCCAGACGCTGATGCAGAAGAGTTCCATAGATAATCCAGCCGGCAAAAGTCCAGATAATCTTGGGGTCCGTAAGCCATCCCGCCTGCCAGCTGAATTCCGCAAATATCATCCCGGCCAGAACGCCTGCCGATAAAACAGGGAAACCCCACAGCAGACAGATATGATTAATTCTGTCGAGGTCATTCAATGACGGCAGCAGCCTGCTCATCTTGCTTAATTTTTTACTTTTTAAAAGACCGTTTTGAATTATGAACATCGCCCCGGCGCATGATGCGAGTATAAACAAAGATTCTCCCGTAATTGTTAAAAACATATGCGCGGCGGTCAGCCAGCTTTGCAGATTTTCAGGAAGTAAAGTTTTACCGGCATCTTGTCCTGCGGCGGCAATCATGAACAAAAATATAAAAGGAGAAATGAAAGCTCCCAGCGATCTTGTTTTGGTCTTAAATTGGAGGGCAAGATAAGCCGCGCTTACCGACCAGGCGCAAAGAGAAAGAAAATGTCTGGAACCAAGATTAGCAAGCCCGCAGGAATTTACGACCGCGAACAGTAAATTAACCGTTAAAAAGCAGAAGGCGGTGGACAGAATCCAGGTGGATATTTTGGCCAGTTTTATTTTTTTTACAAGGAGTGAAAGCAGATAACCTGCCGTGCTTGCGGCACAGAGGATAAAAGCAATGTTGAATAAAATATTTTCCAGATTAATTAAAGTCAATTTCTATTTCCTCGCCGGTAATTTTATGCACGGTCTCTTTCACTTTATCCACATCCTTCGCCTTAATAAAATCAAGTATGCCCGCAGCCATTAATGACTGGAACCAATCTTTGCCAATTCCCGCGTTTTTTGCCATTTTGACGCGAAGATTCCCTAAAATGTTCAAAAGCACTTCATATTCTTTGCCGTATCCGGATTCCAGTTCTTCTCTTAGA
>Ga0153915_10003163_pt1 | contig 15053 bp, 16 predicted proteins | sample Opewatmetagenome_2_FD_107003 | JGI IMG/M metagenome (GOLD analysis project Ga0153915, IMG submission 107003) | Freshwater wetland microbial communities from Ohio, USA - Open water 3 Core 3 Depth 3 metaG | ecosystem: Environmental > Aquatic > Freshwater > Wetlands | place: USA: Ohio, Lake Erie...
CCTGAGCGCCCCGGAGGCGTCGGTATTATATCCCTTCAACCGTCCGCCATTGTTGACCAGGGTGTTAACCGCGCCTATCCTCATGGCAAGGTCATCCACCTCATCAAGCAAGGGGATGACCTCCGACTTGAAGGGGATGGTCACGCTCAAGCCTTTTATTCCAAGAGACCGAATTCCGCTGACGCAATCATTAAGATTCGTTGGCTCAAAGGCCAGATAGACTGCGTTTATCCCCTTATCTGCAAAGGCTGCATTATGCATGGCCGGACTCAGGGAGTGCCTTACCGGATTTCCTATTATGCCGTAGAGCTCTGTGAGCTGATCTATTATCATGCTGCAAAGAATCCTGTTATCTCTTTCATCCTGTCAATGGGGATCTGCCCTTTTGCAGATTCCTGGCCGGTCTCAAGCGAGGCAAAGGTCATATACGCGCCCATGAGGACGGAGAAGACCCTGCTCATCATGCCCAGGGGGCCCATGCAGAAGGAGATTATCTTAACGCCCTCATTTTTTGCCCTGTTGACAAGCTCCAGTATCCTGAGATTATCTTCCCAGTCCCTGGCCATGGTGACAATTTTTATAATATCTCCGCCGGCTGCTGTGCTTTCTCTGAATATCTTTTCAAGCTCGCTGTTGGAAGGGGTCCCCTTGTTTATATGCGTGGAGATAATGATCTCTGTTTTATCGCCGGCATCCAGCACCCTCTCTCTCAGGTTACGGGGCATGGACAGTTCCACATCCACAAGATTCGCTCCTGATTCAATGGCGGAAATCAGGTGAGCAGAGACCGCCTCAGGGCTGTCCTTCCCCATGCCTCCTTCCCTCACGGAACGACAGGTGATAAGGACCGGTTTTGTTGCCGCCTTGATGATGCGGTGGATATCAAAGGACCCCATCAGGTCAAGACGGACCTCAAGGACATCGCCAAGCCTCGCAGCGATGTCCATCTTGCTGATTGCCTCTTCAGTATTTGAAGCGATAATAGGGATACAGAACATGCCTTCACATCCTTTTTTCTTTGTAACACCCCATAAACCTGTAATTCACTGTGACAGCCTCTACCTCCCCTAGCGCGGCGATAACATTTTCATCCCTGTTGGAGCCGATAAAATCCAGGAAAAAGGTATAATCCCCGATGCTGCTTCTTATAGAACCGATCCTGGTCAGGTTGATGTTCTTTTTTGCAAAGACCTCAAGGGCCTTAAAAAGGGTGCCTGCCCTGTGCTCCGTGGAAAATACTATGGAGCATTTATCACCCTCTTCCCTGTTTTCTTCCTTCGAAAGTATAAAGAACCTCGTTACATTATTCCCGAAGTTATCCATGTCCTCTTTAATTACATTAAGGTCGTATATCTCGGCGGCCAGCTTGCTTGCTATGACAGCCGATGACTGGGGCATCTCCTCTGCCAGCATCTTTGCCGCCCCTGCCGGGTCATAGTATTGTACCGGTTCAAGATTGTTCCGTGAAAGGAAGTTACTGCATTGCGCCAGGACCTGTGAACTGGAATAGATGTTTCTTATCTCCCTGTGGTCTGCGCCGACCGGGGTAAGGAGACAGAGGGATATGGGGAGTTCAACGGCGCCGACCACATAGAGATCCGTGCTTATCAGCAGTTCATTCACTTCTCCGACAACACCGCCAAGGGTGTTTTCCACATCTACAATGCCGTAATCAAAAAGGCCCGACCTTACTCCTTCAAAGATCTGGGCATACCCCTCGCATGGTACGGAAATCAGTTCCCTGTCCCATTCCCTGAGGGCAATCTCATCATAGGCGCCATGCTCGCCCTTGAACCCGATGAGCCTGAAGTCTCTTTTTTGAAGGGTCTTGCTCTCTTTGATGATCTCAGTGTAGACCTTTTCAATAAATTCAGAATTGATCAGCCCCGGCGAATTCTGTCTGATCCTGTCAAGGAGGGCCTTTTCCCTTTCGCTGTCCTCAATATTCGTTTTAAGCTTCCTGGCCATCAGCGCCAGTTCCATCCTTTCATTCAGGATCCTCAGCACCCTGGAATCAAGGAAATCGATCCGCTTTCTGACATCTTTCAAATCCATTTTTATCCTCCAAATGTGAGGGCGCAATGAATTGCGCCGCTACACTGTTCCTTAGCCCTTACACCTTACATCTGACACCGTACGCCTTATACCGTACACCTTACACCGTACGCCTTATACCGTACACCTTACACCGTACACCTTTGCCCATTGCCATTTTTCTCCGGGCCATCATTTTTCGACATCGCTGCTATATCCTTCATGCATGAGTCCAGACGGTTCAGTTTATCCATCATTGAAGCAAACATCTCCGGCGACAGGCTCTGATCCCCGTCGCACAGTGCCTCTGCCGGATTGCAGTGCACCTCTACAAGGATGCCGTCCGCTCCTGCGGCCCTGGCTGCAAGACTCATGGGTTCGATAAGGCCCAGTTTCCCTGTGCCGTGGGAAGGGTCCACAAATATAGGGAGATGCGAAACCTGCTTCACCGCAGGGACGACGCTCAGGTCAAGGGTATTCCTGGTGAATGTATCAAAGGACCTTATGCCTCTTTCGCAGAGTATAACATTAGGGTTCCCTTCCGCAAGGATATATTCAGCGCAGTTAAGCCATTCCGCAAGGGTGGAATACATGCCTCTCTTCAGGAGCACCGGTTTGTCCGTCTTTCCCACCTCTCTTAAAAGGGAATAATTCTGCATGTTCCTTGTCCCTATCTGAAGGACATCCACATATTCACAGACCCATGACACGTCCCTCGGGTCAAGGACCTCCGTCACGACAGGAAGACCTGTCTCCTTCTTTGCCTTTTCAAGGATCTGGAGCCCCTTTATTCCCAGGCCCTGGAAGGAATAGGGAGAGGACCTGGGCTTGAATGCCCCGCCTCTCAGCATATGGGCGCCTGCCTCCTTCACCCTGCGGGCGGTCTCCAGAGTCTGTGCCTCGGTTTCCACACTGCATGGGCCGGCAATAACCGTGAATCCCTCTCCAATTGCAACCTCGCCCACCCTGATCACCGTCTTCCTGGGAGGGCCTCCGTTTAATCCGGTTAATTTGAGATTTTTCATTTGTTTTTCCTGTAGTTTGATTATTTTTATTAAAGCGATAAAAAGCCTTACCTATATTTTTTGCAATATGATTAGTCGGCGCAAGGCACAGGGCTCAAGGCACAAGGGAAATACAGACTATAATTTTTAACCTTGAGTCCCTCTGCCGCGCCGAAGCTCATGGAGCCAAGGCGTGTGCGTCTTCGACCTTATACCTTAAACCGTATGCCTTATGACCTGCGCTTTATGTTTTATCTTTTCACCCTGGACCTTGCGCCCTGTGCCTTACGCCTTCTTTATCCCTCGCCTCCCCTTGGATACGACCCCAGTCTCTTCAGGAGCACGCAATGTTTCTCCATCTCTTTCAGGGCCTCGCTTACCTTGCCGTCCTGTTCATGTCCCTCTATATCAGTCAAAAAGAGGTATTCCCAGCTTCTTGTCTTCATGGGCCTTGATTCGATCCTGGTCATGTTTATCTCCCCCTCCGCAAGGGCGCCCAGGGCCTTGTACAGGGCGCCCGGCGCATCGGAGAGGAAAAACAGGATAGAGGTCTTGTCCTTTCCCATGGGGGCTCTTTGACTCTTGCCTATCGCAAGGAACCTTGTAATATTGTCAGGATGGTCTTCTATATCCTCCTTAAGTATCCTGAGTCCATATATCTCGCTTAAGGCCCTGTTCCCTATTGCCGCGGAGCAGGGCTCCTCAGCGGCCATCCCCGCGGCCTGCGAGGTGCTTGAGACCCCTGCAACAGGGACGCCCTGCATATTGGCCTTGAGCCATGAACGGCACTGGGCCAGGACCATGGGGTGTGAATAGATCCTTTTGATATCCTCAGGGTCATCCTCCATGGTGAGAAGCTGGTGCCTTATCCTTAGATAGGTCTCGGCGCATATCTTAAGATCGTATTTATAAAAAAGATCCGATGTTACATTAACGGAGCCCTCATAGGAATTCTCAACAGGCACGACTCCCATGGTACAGATCCCCTTTTCAACCAGGTCAAATACATCCTCTATGGTGTCGGCAGGATGAAAGGATGCAGACCTGCCGTAAAGGGAAATGCCAGCCATGTGACTGAAGGTCCCCTCAGGCCCAAGGTAGGCCACATCAAGGTGGTTTTGCGCTGAATTATCTTCGCCTTTCATCCTGTCCTCCATACAGTGCCTTCGCAGCCCTGAAACGCAGATAATGATCAGCTAGGGTCACCTTCACCATTGCCTCGATCACAGGTATAACCCTTGGAATGGCGCATAGGTCAAACCTCCCGGTCATCCTGATCTTTGAGGGACGCCCCTCCCTGTCAATTGTATCCTGTTCAATGCCGATGGACGGTATGGGCTTGACAGCCGCCCTTATGACTATCTCATCACCGTTTGAGATGCCCCCCAGTATGCCCCCGGCCCTGTTTGTCCTGAAGCCTGACGGCGTTATGGGGTCATTGTTTTCAGAACCCTTTAGTCTCGCCGCATCGAACCCTGCACCTATCTCCACTCCTTTTACAGCGCCTATGGACATCACGGCCTTTGCAAGATCAGCGTCCAGCTTGTCAAAGACCGGCTCTCCAAGACCGGCGGGACATCCTGTCACCTTGACCTCCACGATGCCGCCGAGGGAATCTTCCTCTGCTTTGGCTTTTATAAGGGCCTCTTCCATCAAGACCTCGGCCTTTGAATCGGGACAATATAACGGACTGTCATTTATCTCATTCATGTCGAATGACTCAGCCCTGATCCCGCCCAGTTCAATGGTATATGCCATAACCCTGATGCCCACGGGTCCCAGTATCTTTCCGGCCACAACCCCTGCGGCCACCCTGGCTGCCGTCTCCCTTGCGGAATACCTGCCTGCCCCGTGGAAATCAAAATGGCCGTATTTCATGAAATAGGTGTAATCCGCATGCCCCGGTCTGAAAAGGGCCTTCAATACCTCATAGGTCTTGCTCCTGGCATCTCTGTTGGGGATGAACAGGGATATGGGCGCGCCTGTGGTAAGGCCTTCAAAGACCCCGGATAGGATTTCCACCCTGTCCTCTTCCTTCCTGGGAGTGTCAAAGGCGCCCTGGCCCGGTCTTCGGCGAGCCATCTCCGATTCAAAATCCTCCGAAGAAAGAATGATGCCCGAAGGACAACCATCTATAACTGTTCCTATGCCTTTCCCATGTGATTCACCGTATGTCGTAATCCTTATTATCTCTCCGAAGGAATTGCCTGCCATATTAGTCTCCAATTTTTAATAATTAGCTGAAAGCTGATTGCTGACAGCTCTTATAATCCTCTCCGCCACCTCGTCAGGTGAAAGCCTGTCCGTGTTGATCGCAAGGTCCGCTGCCCTGCGATACAGGGGATTTCTCATCTCCAGGACCTTCCTTGTCTCGGCCACCGGATCGACCCCTGTCAGGGATGGCCTGGCGTTCCCTGTATCCATATCCTTTTCCATCCTATTCATGAGTATCCCGACACCTCCCTCAAGCCAGATGATATACCCATTTTTTTTAAGATTCATTATATTTTCGTCAGCCATCACCACGCCGCCTCCAGTGGCTATCACGGCGTTTTCCAACCCGGATGCATCCCTGATCACCGTCTTTTCAATCTCCCTGAACCTGTCCCATCCGTTCAGCTCAACGATTTTCTCGATGGATTGGCCGGCGCTTTTCTTGATCAGTTCATCCGTATCATAGAAGGCCATGCCGGTCCGGTCCGCAATGATCTTTCCGACCGATGTCTTTCCGCTGCATCGATATCCTGTAAGTACGATGTTTGATCTCTTCATGATAGAGCTCCGGTAAACATAAACAACAAATAACACTCAACTCTCTACACGCAACGCCGTTAATTCAACGCCAAAAAAAAAGCCGTGAGCTTTTTTCTGCTCACGGCTTTTAATTAAAAATAATAACATCAAACCATGAGCAGACTTGTCCCCCTAAAATAAAAAAAGAAGCCCTGCCATGTCTGATTGGATGTTGTAACTTTCATTATTAACCCTTATTCGATAATTTTATGTAATGGTATTAAGGATGCAAATATTTGTCAATATAAAATTTAGTTGAAAAAATTTGATCTTTTATCCTATCTATGTAAAAGTTTCGATATTAAAGATATCGAAGAATTTAAACATAATAATATTTTTGATCCATGGTAAATTATTAGACAATGCCTAATATAACGAATAGAATTTCCGTAATCCTGCCGACCTACAATGAATCCGAAAATATTGGAATTATTGTGCCTCAAATTTTTAATGTGCTGAACGCTTCCAGCATCAAAGGCGAGGTCATAATTGTTGATGATAATTCGCCCGATGGGACTGCTGATGTTGCAACTCGTCTGTCTGAAAAATACCCTGTCAAGGTTTGCCTCCGGAAAAACGAAAGAGGCTTGGCAACAGCCGTCATCAAGGGCTTTGAACTTGCATCAGGAGATGTGTGTGTAGTAATGGATGCAGACCTTAGCCATCCTGTTGAAAAAATTCCTGAAATGGTGAAACCGATTTTTGAAAACAGTTGTGACGCGACTATTGGGAGCCGTTACATTGAAGGAGGGGGTTGTGAGAGCTGGCCTTTCATCCGAAGGTTCATAAGTAAATTCTCCGGTTTGCTGGCTAGAGGGCTGTCAAAACTCTCCGACCCGACCAGCGGTTTCATGGCCATAAAAAAAGAAGCCTTCAACGGTGTTACTTTGGATCCGGTAGGGTGGAAAATAGTCCTTGAAACTATTATCAAGACAAGGGTGAAATTCCAGGAAGTGCCCATTGTGTTCTCAGACAGGCTGAAAGGCGAGAGCAAGCTGGACACCAGGGTCCAGGGGCGCAGTACGTCGCTCATTTATGGAAGCTGTACCAGTTCAAATACCCCGGCTTATTACAGTTCATTAAATTTTGTATAGTAGGCTTCCTGGGCCTGCTTGTCGATACGGCAGTCCTGGTTGGGCTTGTTGAAAAAGCGGACCTTGATCCCCGGTTTGCGGCGGTTTTTTCATTTGCCGTAGCCGTAAGCTTTAACTACTACTTAAACAGGATATGGACCTTTGATAAAGCAAGGGCGATTAAAGTCGTTACTTCCTATTCATGGTTTGTAGCAGTTTATATTGCGGGTTTGTTAGTGCGGCTTGGAGTGATGCACCTCCTCATTAAATATTTTAATATGGGTTTAGGATACCGGTATATTATGGCAAGCATTATTGGCATATTTATAGCAACCATTTTCAATTTTTTTGGAACAAAATTTATCGCCTTTAAAACATCCATTGATAAAAATAACAGATGAAGGTTATTTTAATGAAATGTGAAAACGAATTCCCTGCTAAAAGAACTCCAGTCTGACAGGATAAATTACGTAGAAAATTCAATGTGTCCAGCCCTTCTGTAGTTGCCTTATAAAAAATTTCAAAGGATTTATCGCCGGCATGCGTCTAATGGATAAAAGGTAGATTCTTATGATCAATGACTCTGACATGGAACTGGTCGATCTGGCAATAGGCGGTGATGAACGTTCCTTTGAAACCCTCATAGAAAAACATTATCTATCGGTCTATCAACTTTCTTTTAAATGGTGCCGCGTTAAAGAGGACGCTGAAGAGATCACCCAGGAAGTCTTTATCAAACTGGGCCGCAAGCTGAACACATTTAACCGCAAATCCTCATTCAGGACTTGGCTTTATAGAATAGTTATCAATACCGCAAAGGATTACACCCGGAAAAACTCTATCAGCAGATTATATGAATCCGTCTTTGCCGAAGAACAATCCAATGAAAAAAATGATGATCCCCCCACTGATCCGATCGATGCGCAGCAGGTCTATGATGCCATAGACACGCTGCCTGACAAGCAGAAGGCGGCCCTGATGCTGGTGATGACTGAAGGATTGAACCATAAAGAGGCCGCGACAATCCTCCATTGCTCTGAGACGACCGTATCATGGAGGATTCATCAGGCCAGAAAGGCGTTAAAAAACATCTTTAACGTATGGTGTGACAATGGAAAATGAAGAATTAAAAAAGATATTAAACAGACTCCAGATCCCGGAACCCGGGGATGTGGCAAAAGATAAGGCCATAAAATCGGCCCTGGCTGAATTCCGCCTGCAGGCGGAAAAAAATAAAAATAGGTTCAAAGGATTTGAATGGCTTGATCGTCTAATAAGTAAAAAACCAAAAGGAGGATTTTTTATGAATAGAACGATCGCCATTACAACCGCAGGTATTGCCGTGAGTGTCATTGCCTTTGCAATTGTTTATTCTCCGATCATGGTTTCACAAAGGGCGCGCAAAGTTGCACCTGATAAGAACCTTGAGGCAGCCTATTCTGCAAAATCCGTGGAATCAGGAACAGAAATTCAGAAGAACCAGGAACAGCCGCGGATAACAGAAAAAAAACCGGCTGTTGCCAATACCGGCATCGATCTCCCTGCCGATCAGATAAAGTCCCCGGCATTGACAGAAGAGGCAGTCTTAAAGGCTATAGATACCGGGAAGATGGAACAAACTCCCTCATCCGAAGAACTGCAAGTGATTTTAAATGAACAGGCCAGGCTCCAGTTGGCAAAAGGAAAGGCGTATGATTCCGCTAAACAAGTCAGTCCCTCATCAGCTAAGGTTGGATCCCCTGTGACGGTGCAATCAGAAGTGCCAAAAAAAGGAATGATGACAACAGAGAAAGTTCAAGAAAAACCGGCGCTAAATGAATTCACACTTAAAGAGCTTAGGGATACGTCTCAGAACGCTGCCGAGAACCGGCAGAAGGTCCCCATGGCCATGAACAATATTTCAGGTAAAGACATTGATGCAACGGGGAACAACAGTGAGGAATTTACTTTGTATGAAATAGCTGTGACACCAGTACCTAAAGCCGGCGTCATTTCCCGAAATGAAGGTGGCCGTGCAATGATAAATCCCGAATATGTCGGGCGCGACAAATTTGAAGATATCAAGACTAACGCTGTTAAGCTTGTTTCCGAGGAACCTGTATCAACATTTTCCATTGACGTGGACACTGCATCATATGCCTTTGTCAGGAGGGCGCTGAATAACGGTTATCTGCCCCAGGCAGACTCTGTCCGCATCGAGGAGTTGCTCAATTACTTTGACTATGATTATCCGCTTCCTAAAGACCAATCCGCTCCTTTTAAGCCCATTGTCGCGGTATTCCCGACTCCATGGAATCCTGATACAAAGCTTTTGCATATAGGGATCAAAGGGTACGACATTGTGCCGGAGAAGAAGCCAAGGGCAAACCTTGTCTTCCTGGTTGATGTCTCCGGTTCCATGGAAAGCGATGATAAACTGCCCCTGTTGAAAAATTCTCTCAGGATGTTTGTGGACACGTTGAAGGCAGATGATACGGTTGCCATAGTGGCCTATTCAGGTTCGGCTGCTACGGTCCTCGAACGAACCAAGGGGGCTGATAAGGCAAAGATCCTGTCGGCTATTGACCAGCTTCATGCAGGCGGTTCAACCGCAGGAGGAGAAGGCATCCGCACGGCCTATTCGCTGGCAGAGGCAGGCATGGATACTAAAGGTGTAAACCGGGTCATTCTTGCCACAGACGGCGACTTCAATGTCGGGATTACCGATGCCGAAGCGCTTAAGGACTTTGTGGAGCGCAAACGGAAAAGCGGTATTTACCTCTCAGTGCTTGGCTTCGGACAGGGAAATTATAACGACGCCTTGATGCAGAAACTTGCCCAGAACGGCAACGGCAACGCGGCCTATATCGACAACCTTAACGAGGCGCGCAAGGTCCTGGTAGATGAAGCAGCGAGCACTTTGTTCACTATCGCAAAGGACGTCAAGATCCAGGTAGAATTCAATCCCTCCATGGTAAGCGAATACAGGCTTATCGGTTACGAGACGCGACTACTCAACAGAGAGGATTTCAAGAACGATAATGTCGATGCCGGAGATATCGGTTCCGGGCACAGCGTCACGGCCATATATGAGATTACCCCGAAGGGAAGCAAGGGGCAATTGATTGACGACCTGAGATATGATTCAAAGAAGAATTCAGAAAGTGTGAAAACTAAAGGGGACAGTTCTGAGTATGCATTTCTTAAGATAAGATACAAGCTGCCCGAAGAGACCTCAAGCCGTGAGATCACAACATCCATCGACAGGGGCACCGAGTATAAAAAGATATCCGATGCCCCGGCGGATTCCCGTTTTGCCGCTGCTGTAGCAGCCTTTGGACAGCTTCTTAGAGGCGATTCCCATATCAATCAATTCACGTATGATGATGTGCTGAATCTTGCCCACGGTTCCATTAAGGACGATTCATTCGGTTATCAAACCGAGTTTCTTAACCTTGTCAGGCTTGCTAAGACAGCCTCTCCCATGGGTGATCGCTGAGGGCAGTAACCCCTCATGACCTCCCCTTAATCTAAGGGGAGGAGAACCCCTTTTAAGATAAGAGGGTGTTGAGTTATGAAACAGCAAGTTTTGGAGGTGACATAATGAATAGAAATAATATGTTTGTCATCGCTATTATAGCATCATCTCTTGCGGCGGTGAATGCAGACTCAGCTGACGGGGATTCATGTTCTTCAATACAACAAAACAGCATTCCCGGCGTTGCGGCACACACCCCGAAACAGCAACAGGACGGGCTTCCTTCTCCCGGCATTTATCTGGCAGCGCCATACTCGTGCATCGTGATAGTTCCGGAATCGGTTGATCCTGCCTTTGAACATAAGCCTGGCGATACTTTGCCGGATGATTGCGTTATCAGCCCCCATAGTCACCTTGAGCCGATTCAACCCATAAGGTGAGAGATATAATTTAGTGAGACAGTCTTTCTATTTGAGAATCACCGGGACGCCGATTATTTTTTGCAGTTCCGAATAGTGCCTGTGAGTCAGATCAAGGCCCAGGGAGTTAAAGCTTTCAAGGGGTGCAATTATCTGTGAGGGCGCCTGATTGGACTTGATCCAGCCTGCATAGGCTTCATGGTAGTCATGGACTGTCAAAAGACCCGCCGCCCTGATGTCGCCGCCAAAGGTGCGGTTCTTGACCATGACCGGCTCTGCCATGTCTATCTTAAGGCCCAACAGGTCAAGGACCTTGCAGACTACCTCGTAACCGAATTCCGATGTCAGGAGCAGTGACCTTCCGGTACAGCCCAGGACGGTCTGCCTGATCTCTTCGGCCCTCATGGGATCAAAATCATATTCCATCGTAACGCCGGAGCCGCCCTCAGATTCATTATCCCATCTGACGTTTTCTTCCCGATCATTCTTTTTAACTTCTACGCTTATATCACCCTTGGGAAGAAACATGTTCCATGCCTCAACGCGGCAGCGGGGCGCTTTACCGTTTACTGAGAGGATAACATCATCACGGCGTATCCCTGCATTCCACGCGGGAGAGTCCTTCAAGACCCCGCTGACAACAGGCGTCAGATCAGTGACGAATGACGGTTCAATCAGGACAGGGCAGGGCAGCTCCGGCGAAAGCGTTCCGATAAATTCCCTGAGCTGACCATAGATCTTATCTCCGTCCGGGAAGATATCGGGTTTGGCCCTTGATGAGAACGCGGGCATAAAGATACGGATTACCGTGGTCTTGTTCCCGGCTAGAAATTCAACCGTATCTCGCAGGTCGTCCCATCCTGTTATGTTCGGCATGGCCACCATGCTGCTGCTGAAAGGCACATTGGACAGTGCGAGTAACATTATCCCTGCAAGGGTCTGCTCGGACTGCTTTTTAGTGTCGCCCATGAGAAGCTTCCTAGCGTGAGCAGACGCGCTGTTCAGGGAGATGTTAAGCGAGATATTTCCTGTGGTCTTAAGAAATCCCACCATCTCCTGTGTAAGGTGTTTGCCGCTTGTAGTGATCTCTACAGGTGTTTCCGGATAGGCTCGCCTGACAAGCGAGATAATCTCTTTGAATTGAGGGTGGATAAAGGGCTCCCCTTCGATTATGGGGGTAGCTGATTTACCAATGGTTATGACATGGCGGGGGTCTAAAAAGGCCATGGTTCGGGTTATCTCTTCCATGGACCTGATCCCTATGGATATTACATCTATGTCAGGCGGATTATTTTTATGACTGCAGAAGATACAGCGGGAATCACAGCGCGAGGATATGGGAAGTATATTTGCCTCGACTGCGGAATTTAAGATGAGGGTCTGGATCTCATTAGGATTACTCTTGTACATCTGTTGGCGTCCGGATAAGACCTCGGGCTGTCTCTGAAATGAGACAGCCCGAGGTTTTCAATACAGGATGTTATTAATATGTGCCGTATCTGTAGGTTCTTGTCGGGACGTTATTAAGTTCCTTCTTATCGATGAAGGCAATCATGCGGACAATGGCGCCGTCGCCCTTGTGCCAGCGTGACGGAAAGGCGCAGATCACGCAGCGTTTGCCCACAACCTTGTCCACATCCCCGCCCACATTTTCCCAGGCAGGGATATTACGTTTCAGGAATACCTCGTGAACCGGTTCCCACTTGGGATGGTCTTCTATGGCCTTGCGTCCTGGGAAGAAGATGTTTTCATAGATATCTATGACGCGGGGAACCAGTGGACCGGGACCGTGTGCAGCCATATAAGAGGCACAGGGATGATCGAGTGCCTGGCAGTCAATGCCGAATCCTGACGCGCCCTGTTCAACAAGCCATTCGCCGGCAGCCTCGGAGAGGCCTGGGCTCCACAGGAAATAGCGGTCTGAATCGCTGTAAAGGCGATGCCAGCCGGTAACAATTATGGCGAAATCACCGGGCTGTAGCTTGGGAGTGGCTTTGGCCAGCATCTCGGGGGTGATAGTCTGCATGGGTGTACATTCAACCTTCATTACGCAGGCAGGAGAAATAAATTTCTCTATAGGCACCTCATCCACGAAGGGGCTCTCCTGGCACACATGGGAAGGGGCGTCATAGTGTGTAGAGGCGTGCTCGGGCAGTCCGTATATGAGCTGGGTGCGACGGTTAAACTTGGACATGTACTGCACAGGCGTGGTATAGGGCTGGGCGCCTGCCGGCCATGTAGGCTGATCGTTGCCCCAGGGATGGGACAGGTCAACCATTGCAAGATCGCTGCTGATTGCCCACTTGCCGGGAAGATTCTTTGCAGGCGTGGAATAATCCAGCGTTGGGGTAGTGTAGGTATCATTGATAAACGGCATTTTTTCGATAGGAAGAGGATATTTATGCATAGTTGTTTCTCCTTTAATTGTTTTAAATTTACATACTGATCAATAATATATTGATTAGATTATAAGAACTTGTTTGCTTATGATAGAAATATAGGAAGATTAATCCTGGGTGTCAAGGGAAAAGGAACACCTTTTATTGAGGTCGGAATCAGGATCGCTGAAAGACAGGAAAAAGAGCGACAAGTTAGAGAGGAATGGCCGACCTTTAAATCATCATTAATCCTCCAGTTATGAGACTGTGTCACAATTACCGTTTTGTCATTTCGACCGAAGGGAGAAATCTTGATGTTTGATGATATGAACGACTTAAGATTCCTCACAGCGTTCGGAATGACAATCATTCCTATTATGGTACAGTCTCTATACTGGTGAGAAATGAAGATGTTCTACCTGTAAATATAAAAATCGTAAGGCAATAAATTAGACAGGCCCGCCCTGACAGGCCTGTCTAAAAAAAGAAGATAGTGAATTTGGATACAGGTCCGGAGCAAAGAAAGCCTTATAATTTTTCATTTTCTAAAATGGTATATCATCCTTGTCTAACTTCTTTGTATTTTTTATTTTTTTAGGTTTTTCAATCTCATATTCTTCATCTTCATCATAATCGTCCATCTCAAAATCATCAAATGGATATGAGGCCTTATTGTTCATGGCATTTAAAAATACACCCATTGATTCACAGAGTAATTTGATTATTTCAGCTTGTGTCTTTTTCTGATCTAAATCCTTGCATGCTGTAAAATCCTTGATGGATCGATCTATTGATTTAGTTAAAGAATTTAAAATGTCTTCAATTTCATCCATTGCCGTTCCCCTTTCCTTATTAGTTTGAATGTTATTTTTTCTATATCAATCTATCCATGAGAATTTCCGCTTTTCCATGGCAATGCCAGACACCCTGAACCCGGATATTTATTCGTTGTCGTCTCTTTCCCCGATAATCCGCTTGGTTTTAAACTTGATATCAAAGTCGCTAACCATTCTGGTATTTTTTGTTTTTCTGTCGAGATAGGTTAACGCCCAGGCTGACAATTTAGCGGGTGCTTTTTCCCGCGAATATTGTCCAGCCTGATGTTCGCTTTCAGTCGTCATCTCTTTATAATTCATCGCCTTGTAAGGGTGTACGATCCTCAACTTTATTTAAAATACTTTTCATGTCCTTTATGTTTGCTCTTCCAGCCCTTTTCTTTAAATATTCTTCTGTCATTATTGCAGACATTTTTTCAGATATCGCTGAAGAAATAAGTTGGTTTATAGATACACCTTCGGTTTTAGCGATTTCTCTAATATGTCGATGTATTGATTCTGGTAATCTTACACTTAACGCTCCCATTCGATTCCCTCCAATAATTTCTTTGGACTGATTATTTTTATGCCAAATTTTTCAATGCCTTTAAAATCTTTAACATTAAATGTGGTAATATTTTTAACTTGTGAAGCAACTGCCAATTCTAAAATATGATCATCTTTTGGATCAGGCAGGAATGGACGCCAGAGATAGTGGATAGTTTGCAAGGAACTTAAATTACATAAGTTATCTAGAAATGCGTCAATCTCATTAAAAGTGAAGCCCAATTTCCTGCTGTTTTGTTTCAATATAGCTTCATATTCAAATAACAAAGAAACAGAAAGCACCGGTTTGACTTTTCCTGCCATAAGGGCTTTTAATACCTGAAAAGATGCCCCTTGAATCGAATAAAGTCCTGCAAAAATAATATTTGTATCTAGAACAGTTTTAATTTTTACCACCCCCACTTAATACCATATACGGTATCATCAATGATGTCAAGTGGGAATAATTGACCTAACGTTCCCGCTCACAGGACGCGGTGTTTGCGTTCCTTGTGCAGTGGGATGTTCGACGCA
>Ga0153915_10003165_pt1 | contig 15047 bp, 14 predicted proteins | sample Opewatmetagenome_2_FD_107003 | JGI IMG/M metagenome (GOLD analysis project Ga0153915, IMG submission 107003) | Freshwater wetland microbial communities from Ohio, USA - Open water 3 Core 3 Depth 3 metaG | ecosystem: Environmental > Aquatic > Freshwater > Wetlands | place: USA: Ohio, Lake Erie...
TACCCGTTCGTCCCGGTCTCGCTAGCTCTGGGTTCAGGCGCAACACTCGTGGGACGATCAATGGACCGCGATCCGAAGCACCTCCAGGAGATGATTCGTCGTGCTGAGAATCATCACGGAAGCGCATTCATCGAGATCTACCAGAACTGCAACGTCTTCAACGACGGAGCCTTCTTCCAATTCACCGAGAAGGAAAGTCGAGACGACAATGTCGTATACCTCGAACATGGCAAGCCTCTTGTTTTCGGCAAGGAGCGAGAAAAGGGCATCAGACTGAACGGATTTACGCCTGAGATCGTCAACATCAAGCAGGGAGAATACTCAGTGAACGACCTTCTGGTCCACGACGAGAGTGACTCGACACTGGCGTTCATTCTCGCAAATATGATCCATACCCCTGACTTACCCCGGGCGATGGGAGTTTTTGTGGAATTGGAGCGACCCACGTACGAGTTGCAGCTTCGAGACCAGATTGCCAGGGCAAAAGCGAAGAAAGGGGAAGGTGATCTCCAAAAGCTGCTCGATGGCGATGAAACGTGGGTCATCCAGTGATGGCCCGTTGGAGACATGCACAAGGAGGCGAGAGCCTCCTTTTTTGTTCTGCACGAAATCCATATATTTCAGGCCTGTTGTATAGTCCAACAATAACGGACCTCATTAGACATGCAGTTGCAGAAAACCGCTGAGATCCTTCGATCCCATCGGACGTTTGTGCTCACCACGCACATCAATCCAGACGGCGATGCCATCGGTTCTGAGGTCGCTCTCGCAGAAACGCTGCGCGACAAGGGGAAACAGGTCGAGATCCTTAACCATAGTCCCACACCGGCAGTCTACGACTTTCTCGACCCTGAGCACCGCATTCGTGCGTACGCTCCAGATCGGGATCGGGCACTGATCGCTGACGCAGAAGTCATTGTCGTGATCGATACAGGCCAACCGGATCGAGTCCTTTCCCTGGAGGCCGACCTCCTCTCCAGCGGGGCCATAAAGATCTGCATTGACCATCATCTTAATTCCCATCCGTTTGCCGACCACTACCTCGTCGACGAGGACGCAACGTCGACTGGAGAGATCCTCTATCGACTTGTGACCTCTCTCTCAGGGAACGACCTCTCCCCGACTGTGGCAGGCGCCTTGTACACTGCAATCGTCACAGACACCGGATCGTTTCGTTATCCGCGAGTGGATCCCGAGATCCATCGTATCGTGGCTCACTTGATAGAATGTGGGGCCGACCCTGTCGAGATCTACACGAAGGTGTACGAACGATGGTCTGAAGGCAGGATACATTTGCTTGGCAAGACGCTGGCTCGCATCAAGACAGCAGCCGATGGGCGGATCTCCTATGTGTCGATTACCCGTGAATTACTTCGAGAGACCGGCACCTCCGAAGAGGATACGGACAATTTCACCTCCTATTTGATGAGCATAGCTGATGTTCGGGCGGGGATCCTCTTCCTCGAGGTTTCTGACGGGGTAAAGATTAGCTTCCGTTCACGGGGAAGCATCCCGATTCATCAACTGGCGCAGGAGTTTGGTGGCAACGGCCACAAAAACGCCGCGGGAGCACGGGTCACCGGCATACCTCTCGGCACTCTCGAGAAACGGGTCCTTGACGCAGCGAGGAAATACGTATGACAAGGGTGAACATTCATTTCGGCAAACCTCCACGGACGCAAGCCACGGCTGTCTTCATCTTTGAGGAGAAGCAGAGATTCGGGAGACAGTCGCTCGCACTACGGAAGGAGTTCGGACTCCCCGAGAAGCCGTTTGTTTCTGGCGCGTTCGCCGGAAAGTTGGGGCAGTTGCTGAGCATTTTTCCCCCCCTTGCCGACCATGGACAACTCTTCCTCATCGGCATCGGCAAACAGAGTCAACTCTCGTTTGAACGTCTGCGTCGCGCAACAGCCTCATTGGCAAAGGCTGCCTATTCTGCGCGTGCTACTACGCTCGCCATCCGCGAACCGGACCCCGACGCCCTGGCGTCATCTCCTATCGCAATTGGCCGCGACGCATGGGCCTCCACAGGTCTGGCAATCGGAGAGGGAATTCACCTCGGTCTCTATCGATTTGACAAGTATCGCACGATCAAAGACAAGGATGAAGGACGGCTCTCATCTGTGTCGCTTCTCACTACATCAAGGATGAGGGGAGCACAGCTCGAGCGAGGGCTCACGCTCGCCGAAGTCGTGTGCGCCGGCACAAACCTTGCAAGGGATCTGGAGAATGCTCCTGGGAACGAACTCTATCCCGCAACGCTTGGTGAACTCGCAAAGAGAATTGGTCGGGAGAATCGAATCAGAGTCGAAGTCCTCAGCGAAAAGAGAATACGATCCCTGGGAATGGGAGGTTTGCTCGGCGTGTCACGGGGCAGCCAGAAGCCGCCTCGGTTCATTGTAATGGAGTACAACCGGAAAGCGGTGGGCGCGGGAACGGTTGTTCTAGTAGGTAAGGGTGTCACCTTCGATTCCGGGGGAATCTCGATCAAGCCTGCGACCAACATGGCCGAGATGAAGATGGACATGTCAGGGGCCGCGGCTGTGATTGGGACCCTCCAGACAGCTGCCAGATTGAGGATTCCAGTTCGTGTCATCGGTCTCATGCCGGCAACAGAGAACCTCCCGAGTGGCAACGCCCTCAAGCCCGGCGATATCCTTCGGCACTTGAACGGAAAGACCTCGGAAATCGATAACACCGACGCGGAAGGCCGCCTCATACTCGCAGATGCACTCGCGTATGCCTCGCGGTTTGCCCCAGATGTCGTCATTGACCTCGCTACCCTTACCGGTGCCTGCGTGGTGGCCCTGGGACATTTCGTCTCCGGAATGCTTGGTAATGACGAAGAGATTATGCAAAGGTTGCACGAATCCGGTGAAAGGACGTATGAACGCGTCTGGCGATTGCCGATGTTTGAGGAGTACGAAAAACTGATCAAGAGTGACATCGCTGACGTCAAGAACGTCGGCGGACGCTGGGCAGGAGCCATCACGGCAGCGATGTTCTTGAAGAATTTCATCGGGGAATACCGGTGGGTCCACCTGGACATTGCGGGCACAGCGATCATGGAGGAGCCCTTTGAATACATTCCAAAAGGCGGATCGGGAGTAGGCGTGCGATTGCTCACTGATTTTCTACGCCATTGGAAGAAGCCATGAGGAGGAATCAGATGCGTTTCGCACTGTGGACCGTTTTCACACTTATTGTCATGACTCTACCCACACTTGGCCAACGGGGGGAACCGTTTTTTCCCCGTCCCGGAGAATCGCGAGACTACGTGAGTGCCGCAGGGCTGTGGAGTCCGGATGCTACAAAAGGCCGGGTCGATGTTTTCCTGCGGATCAATAAAGCAGTTCTTGTCACGATTCGGAACACTGAACAGGACGCACCGACTCCGTTCCGACGGATCGGCGAGTTGACCGTCGAGCTCCTGGATTCCACTAAGACGGTTCAGGCCAGAGAGATCGAAAGGATTGAGGTTCCTGAAACTGAAAACGACTCTTCGCTACCGCTGCAGGGATGGATTCAACGACAGTACAAATTCGCCGTCCCTCCCGGACGATACACGGTCCACGCCGAAATGGTCGACCTCCAATCGAAAAATCGATTTTCCAGGAATTGCCCAGCCCACACACTTCCTGCCCGGTCTGACAGTCTTTTGCTCTCACCGGCCTTTTTCTATACCACTCGGACTTTGGGGGCTGAGCCTGATACTCTTCTGCCGCAAAATTTCGGCACCGGGATACTGTTCTCTTCACCCGGTGGACTACTCCTTGAAGTAATCGGTGTTGACTCGACGGTACAGAGCGCAACTGTTTCATACCAACTTTTCGTGGACGAACGAGACGAGGGCCCAACGCGACCCTGGCGAGCGGACTCGATCGCAAGGATCCCACTTCGCAGGAACATCAATTTGCAGGGGGGACCACAACTCGGATATGTTCTCATGAAGTCCAATCCGACCCCTGAGCGTGCAGTCGCTCTCCTCCCTCTTCCGCTCGAGCAGCTTCCCCTCCGTCGATTCAAGCTCGAAGTCCGAATTCATGCCGGAGCTCGTCAGGCAAGTACGTTGATCCCACTCGCCACACTCTGGCCCGACCAACCTGAATCACTTCGTGATGTCGACTACGCTCTGGAATCGCTCCGCTTCATCATTCCCGAGAGGTTTCTCGACTCCCTTTCACGAGGCAGCTTCGAAAGTCGGCGCAATAATCTTGAGAATTTCTGGAAGTCCCGCGATGCAACACCTGAGACAGCAGACAACCCTCTAATGACGGAGTATTATCGACGGGTGGACCACGCCCGGCAGCAGTTCACAACACTTAAGCAGCGGGACGGCACCAGGACTGACCGGGGAAAAATCTATATTCTCTACGGACCGCCTAGTGCGTCTGAGCGTTCGCTCGATCCGGCGAGTGGATTCACCGAGACCTGGACATACAACCACTTGCACAAGAAATTCATCTTTCGGGACGAGACTCGGGACGGTTCATACGTCCTGGTTTCTACAATACCAGAATGAAGCCCCTCCTGGCCATCTCCGTTGGGGACTGCAACGGCATCGGTCCGGAGATTGTCCTCAAGGCAGCAACAACCCCAGCAGTGAGACGCGCCTGCGTCCCGCTTCTCGTGGGGCCGGAGAACGTCTTTCAGTTCTATCGCCGGAAGCTCGGTCTCAAAGTGAAACTCCAGTCTCTCTCACCCGGATTTGCTTCCTCCGCGGTGCTAAGTACACACGCAGTTCTGTGGCTGCTGGAGAGTTCAGCGCTTCCGGCCCAGCACATCGCTCCGGGAACCGCAACGGCCGAAGCAGGCCGTGCGGCCGTCGATGCGATTTCAACTGCGACGCTGCTCGTGCAATCCGGACGAGCGGAGGCACTCGTCACGGCTCCGATCTCCAAACACTCACTTCATCTTGCTGGTTTCGAGTTTCCGGGGCATACTGAAATGCTCCAGCACCTGACTGGGAGTCAGGATGTTGCAATGATGCTTGTGAGCCGAACCCTGCGGGTCGGCCTCGTCACCATCCATTGTCCGCTCCGGGATGTCCCAAATGTTCTCTCGGCTGAGCTTATAACGGCGAAAACCGTCTTGGTCCATGAGGCGCTGAGGCAGGACTGGGGGATCCGGCGTCCAAGAATCGCGATACTCGGTCTGAACCCACACGCAGGTGAAAACGGGGACATCGGGGTAGAAGAGATTTCAACAATCGAGCCGGCGGTGCGATTGCTCGCCAATCGATCTATTAAGGTCGGGGGGCCATTTCCCGCAGATTCATTCTTTGCTCGGTATACCCCGGGGCAGTGGGACGCCGTCATCGCGATGTACCACGATCAGGGACTCATCCCACTCAAGATGACCGGCCGTGGCAGGGCGGTGAATGTCACGCTGGGTCTGCCAATTGTGAGAACTTCGCCTGATCATGGCACTGCATTCGATATTGCCGGTCGAGGGCAAGCGGATCCCTCCAGCATGGAAGAGGCCATCAAGCTCGCCATCCTGCTCGCAAGAAACAGGCGGGCCGGCAACAAGAGGATACTATTATGATCAAATTCACCAATGTCACTTTTGCCTTCGGAAATAACACGGTTCTCGACAATGTGTCGCTGGAGATCAAGTCTGGCGAATTCGTCTTCCTGGTAGGTCAAACGGGCTCGGGCAAGAGTACCATCCTACGGTTGATGTACATGGACATTCTCCCCGCCAAGGGCGTTGTTGTTACAGGAAAGTATCATTCCACTCATATCGAGGCTCGCGAAGTTCCGTACCTCCGACGCTCCCTAGGCATCGTGTTTCAAGATTTCCGCCTTCTTGACGATCGCAACGTATATGACAATGTGGCGTTTACCCTGCACGTGACGGGAACAAAGTCCTCTGAAATCAAGAAGAATGTCTTATACGCGCTTGCGGATGTCGGATTGAGTCACAAACGTAACATGTTCCCGTCCGAGCTTTCAGGGGGAGAACAGCAACGAGTTGTGATAGCCCGTGCCCTTGTGAACAACCCTGAGTTCCTCCTCGCGGACGAACCCACGGGTAACCTGGATCCAGCAACATCCCGGGAACTCCTGGAATTGCTCAAACAGATCAACACGAGGGGAACAGCTGTCGTAATGGCAACACACAACTACGAACTTGTCCGAAGGATGAACGAGAGAATACTCCAGGTGAAGAATGGCAAGGTGATGGAAGTGGAATTAAAGCAGTAGATTACAGTACGGCTTAAACAAGACAAGCCTCTTAATTCTCAAGAAGTTAATCCCCTCTCGATAAACCAATATCCTTCGGTTCTATTCCGCTCATAGCCTCGACCCTCCTCACTTCTGGCACTTCATGCATGATTGTCCGCTCCACCCCCGCACGCAAGGTGAAAACCGACATAGGGCAGATGGCACATGTTCCGAGCCATTGAAGTTCGAGCCTGCCGGAATCACCTGCGAATCTGACCAGCCGGACATCCCCGCCATCGGCCTTCAGGGAGGGTCGCACCTGTTCGAGTGCTTGTTCGATTCGAGTTTCTACTGATTGGAAATCCATGGTTCGTGGCCTATGACAACTGGATATCTACAGGTTGGGCTCCCTGTAGTTGCGCGTTACGGATGCTGATCTGTGCAGCCATATTCCGGGCAATCAAGGACAAGATCTTCCCCTGATCAGTCGCACTTTCATCAATTGCAATGGGCCTTCCCCTGTCCCCAGCAACTCTGATATTGGTGTAAATGGGGATCTCACCCAGGAACGGAACGCCGAGCTCTTCTGCAGCCCTCCGCCCGCCTCCATTATCAAAGATGTTCTCACGCTGACCACAGTGGGTACAGACGAAGTAGCTCATGTTCTCAATAATGCCGAGGATCGGCACGTTGACTTTCTCAAACATCTTGAAACCTTTTCGGGCATCGGCTAGAGAGATGTCCTGTGGAGTAGTCACAATTACGGCGCCCGTAAGAGGAATTGTTTGCACCAGCGTCAGTTGAATGTCTCCTGTGCCGGGGGGGAGGTCGAAAATAAGGTAATCAAGGTCGCCCCATTCGACGTCGGTCATGAATTGTTTGACCGCGCCGCTCGCCATGGGCCCCCGCCAGATGACTGCCTGCATTGGATCTACGAGGAATCCTATAGACATGACCTTGACGCCCCAGTTCTCAATCGGCAGCAGTCGCTGCTGGCGGACCTGCGGACGACCAGTAATTCCCATCATGAGCGGGATACTGGGCCCATAGACGTCAGCATCGACGAGTCCGACCTTGGCCCCATCGCGGGCCAGCGAGACAGCAAGGTTCACAGCCACCGTCGATTTTCCGACTCCTCCCTTTCCAGAGGCAACTGCAATCGTGTTCTTCACAGCGGGGAGGACTTCTGTTTTCTGCTTGTTCACGTGTTGAGTCACACGGGAGGAGATTTCCACATTCACATTCCCCGCACCCGCGACTGATTCCCTGATAGCCTTTATCGAAGCCGACTTCAGCTCCTCCCGCACCGGGCATGCCGGAGTGGTCAGTTCGATCGTGAAGCTGACATCATCCCCTTGGATCCTGAGATTCTTCACGAAATCGAGTGACACGATATCGCGATGAAGGTCCGGATCCCGAACTGTCCGCAGTGCCTCAAGTACAGTAGCTTCGCTCAGGTGCTTCGCGCTCAAGTTGATTCCCCTTCAAAAGTGTGCTGTGATTCACCACCCCCGTCACCTATAGAACGCCAATTCTGATCCTAAGGTTCGCTTCTACCTCTCCTGCTTGCTAACATGCGGATGTTCTGGCAGGATTCCAAGCTTCTTCCCCACCTTCGTGAAGGCCGCGATCGCCCTGTCAATATGTTCAAATTCATGCGCAGCAGAGAGCTGAACCCTTATTCTGGCCGTTCCTCGAGGAACCACGGGGTAGAAAAAGCCAATAACATAGATCCCCTCGTTGTAGAGCTCCCGAGCCATATCTTGCACTAGTTTCGCGTCGTGGAGCATAATAGGAACGATGGGATGAAAGCCCTCCTTGATTTCAAAGCCCGCTGCTTTGATCTGCGTTCTGAAATACGTCGCGTTCCGCTCCAGCTTATCCCGGAGGTGGGTCGATTCCTGAAGGAGTTGAATTGCCTTGATCGTTGCGGCAACAACGACAGGGCTCATAGTGTTGGAAAACAGATACGGCCGTGAGCGTTGTCGCAGAATATCAATAAACACTTTGCTCCCGGAAACACAGCCGCCTGAGGCGCCTCCCAGTGCTTTGCCAAACGTTGTGGTGATGATGTCCACGCGATCCATGACATCGAAGTATTCGTGCGTTCCGCGACCGGTCTTGCCGATAAATCCCGTCGCATGTGAATCATCAACCATCAAAATCGCATCGTAGGTTTCCGCCAGATCTGAGATTTCATCGAGACGTGCCACGACACCGTCCATCGAAAAGGCACCATCAGTCACAATCAGCCTGAACCTCCTGTCCTGCGTCAGTTTCAGGTGATGTTCGAGGTCCTTCATGTCTTGGTGCTTGAACCGGTGGCGCTCGGCTTTGCAGAGTCTGATTCCGTCGATGATGGATGCGTGGTTCAGTTCGTCTGAAATCAATGCGTCCTCTTCACCGAGCAGCGCCTCAAACACACCTCCGTTGGCATCAAAGCAGGAGGAATAGAGGATGGTATCTTCCATTCCCAGAAACTCCGAGACTTTCTGCTCTAGTTCCTTATGGATATCCTGAGTCCCGCAAATGAATCGGACGGATGACATCCCGTACCCTCGCTCCTGCAAGCCTTTCTGAGCGGCTTCGATGAGGGCAGGATGGCTGGAGAGTCCCAGATAGTTGTTCGCACAGAAGTTGATGACGGTGCGCGGTTGTGCACCGGAGGGATACTTTACCAGAATATCCGCTGCCTGAGCCGAACAGATCATGCGCTCTTCTTTGAAGAGGTCCGCATTCTGAAGCTCAACCAGCTCGTTCCGGAAAAAATCCTTCACCCTCTCATGCACAGCCATAGGGGTCTTCTTAGTAGTGGTACATGCGACCGCGTGATTTGGAGCAGGCCGCGGTACGATGCCGTTCAAGTCCCGTAGGTTGCAATGATCTCATCCTTCTTCTTCCCGAGGATGTTGTACTTCTGCCCGACCTTTGCGAACGCCGACACGGCCTTGTCCAGATCTTCACGTTCATGGTCGGCCGAAATTTGGACGCGAATGCGCGCCTGCCCCTGGGGTACGACGGGGAAGAAGAATCCTACTACATAAATCCCTTCTCCATAGAGGTCACGCGCGACATTTTGGGACAGTGTCGCGTTGTACAGCATCACCGGGACAATCGGATGGATACCCTCTCGGATGTCAAATCCGACCCTTGTCATCTGCTCCCGAAAGTACCTAGTGTTTGCTTCAAGCTTGTCCCGGCGATCAGTCGATCGGCTTATCACGTTGAGCACTTTCAACGTCGCCGCAACGACGACGGGGGGGACAGTGTTGGAAAACAGATATGGCCGGGCGCGTTGACGGCACATCTCGACGATTTCCGCCCGTCCGCTGACACAGCCGCCCGCTGCACCCCCCAGCGCTTTTCCGAGGGTCGTCGTAATGACATCGATCCGGCCCACCACTCCGCAATGCTCATGAGTACCACGTCCTGTTCTTCCCATGAAACCCGTCGCGTGAGAATCATCGACCATGACGAACGCGCCATACTTGTCAGCCAGGTCACAGATCTTGTCCAGCTGCGCGATGTCGCCATCCATTGAGAATACCCCGTCAGTGATGATGAGTCTGAACCGGCATGCCTGCGTCTCCTGGAGCTTCTCCTCTAAGTGATCCATGTTGGAGTGCTTATAGTTGTACAATTGCGCCTTGCACAATCGCATGCCGTCAACGATCGATGCATGAACTAGCCGATCGGCGATCATGGCGTCGTCCTTATCGAGCATGACCTCGAACAGTCCAACATTCGCCTCCATGCAGGATGGAAACAGGACGGTGTCTTCCGTGCCCAAGAACTCCGTGAGTTTCTGTTCCAGTTCATGGTGAATATCCTGTGTCCCGCAGATGAAGCGAACCGAGGACAACCCAAATCCCCTCACCTCCAGAGCAGCTCGAGCAGCATCAAGAACTTCGGGATGGCTCGACAATCCCAGGTAGTTGTTCGCGCAGAGGTTAATGACCTCCTTCGACGGTGCACCCCATGGGTACTTAACCGTGATTCTGGCTGCCTGGGGTGATTCAATGAATCGTTCCTCCTTGAAGAGTCCGCTCTCGCGTATACTCTTAAGTTCAGCCGCGAAATGAGCTTTAGCACTGTCTGAATATGACATAGGAACTCCTTCAGAGCTTAGTAAACTCCTTCAGCAACGAGAGGATATTGTTCACCGAGTCGAACGCCTCGGGGGTGGCTTTTTCGTCTGGAATTTTGACCTGGAATTTCTTCTCAAGGAACATCTTTAGGGAAACCATGGAGAAGGAGTCCACAATTCCCCCTGAGATGAGTCTGGTGTTCTCGGTGATTTCCTGGTCAGAGTCCTCGTCGAGATACTCCTTCTTGATGTATTCGATGAGCATCTTCTTCAGATCTTCGGGCATAGGGTGTCCTCTGTCAGAGGTGGATGAGTATGTGATCAGTCGCTTTCCAGGGTGGACGTATCGCCGATCTCCTCCCCCCATTCTTTTGCACGGAGCAGCCTTCGCATAATCTTGCCACTGCGTGTCTTGGGCAGCGACGCAACATACTCGATCTCCTGTGGCATTGCAAGCGGGGAGAGTTTCTTTCGTATGAAATTCATGATCTCCATTGTCAGGTCGTCGCTCGAGGAGAATCCGGGCTTGAGGGCAACGAATGCCTTGACCACCTCCATGTTGATTGGATCGGGCTTCCCCACCGCAGCAGATTCAGCAACCGAGGGATGCTCGAGGAGGGCCGACTCAATCTCAAAGGGGCCCACAAGGTGTCCGGCCGTGTTAATCACATCATCGTCGCGGCCGATGAACCAGTAATACCCGTCGGAGTCGATGCTGGCGCGGTCACCACAGATATACCAGCCGTTCTTGAATTTTGCGTCATACGTCTCTTTGTGGTTCCAGTAGGTACGGAACATCGAAGGCCAGCCGGGTCGAAGAGCAATGAGACCTGCAACGCCGTGTTTTTCGATCGGTTCGTAGGTCTTTGGATGAACGACCGTCCCTTCGATCCCGGGAAACGGCTTGCCCATGGACCCGGGCTTGATCTTCATCCAAGGGTAGTTCGTGATGACAATGGAACCGGTCTCAGTTTGCCAGAACGTATCATGAAACGGTTTGCCAAATGCTTTCTCGGACCAGATGACCGCTTCCGCATTCAATGGCTCGCCGACGCTAGCAAGGTGCCGCAAAGAAGAGAGATCGAAGTGTTTGACCGGTTCAAACCCCTCTTTCATGAGCAGTCGGATCGCTGTTGGTGCAGAGTACCAAACGGTCACTCTGTACTTCTCAATAAACGCATACCAATGTCGTGCGCTAAATCCCGAGTCGAGCACTACCTGAGTGATGCCGTTCGCCCAAGGGCCAATGATTCCATAGGACGTGCCCGTAACCCAGCCAGGGTCGGCCGTGCACCAATAGATGTCATCTGGCGACACATCGAGGACCCACTTCGTCGAGATGTATTGGGCAACAATGGAAGAATGAACATGGAGAGCCCCTTTGGGCTTTGCCGTAGTTCCCGATGTGTAGTGAAGGACTGATGGCGTCTCCGGACCCACCTTGTGCACTTCGAACTTCTCAAGGCCCCGAGCATTCTCCAGTGAAAAGGCCACCTCTCCCCTTTCCAGTGATCTGTTCCCCGCATCAACGACGATGACAGAGCGAAGGGCTGGAAGCGTGCTCCGAATCCTCCGGACTTTCCCGAGATGCTTGCGCGTGGTCAGGATCGCCTTCGTTTCCGCGTCAGCCAACCGCATGGATAACGCATCCTCACCGAACGCAGAAAACAGCGGTTGGACAATACCGCCCATTTTCAGAATCCCTAGGAATGCGATGTAGAGCTCGGGGATCCTGTCCATGAAGAGACAGATCCTGTCCCCGACCTGCAGCCCCTGCTGTTCCAGCATATTCGCAAAGCAATTGCTGGAGGATCGCAATTCCTCAAAAGTATATTTGCGTACTTCGCCGTTGAATCCCTCCCACACAAGCGCGAGTTTTTGCCCCAGTCCGAGTTCACAGAGACGATCACTGCAGTAGTAGCCGATATTGTACATGCCGCCCCTGCCAAAGTCGAGTTCTCGCTCCGCCATTTTCCAGTCAAAGGTCTTGCACAATTCCTCGTACGAGCCGATGTTGCTCATCATGTCACCTCTGGCTTGTTGGTGTTCTTCACGAGTCGCGCTGCGAATGATCCGTCCATTCCGTGCTTATGCGGGAATGTCTGGACAAAGCCTTCCTTTGTAACGAGATCGTGGCTGACGAACGGACCAGCGTTTTCAAGAAGGAATTCTGGATGTCGATTCAGGAAAGCACGAACGATCTGTTCATTCTCCTCAGGTTCGGTTGTGCAGGTACTGTATACGAGGACACCGCCAGGCTTGAGGAGGAGTGCGGCATTCTCGAGCAGTGCCAACTGCAATCGAATCAGGTTAGGCAAATCCTGGAGTTCCCTTTTCCATTTCATATCCGGTTTCTTCATCAGGACACCCAGACCGGAACAGGGTGCATCAACCAATACCCTATCAACTGGATCGTGCTGCATTTCCGTCCCGTCTGCCTGAACGAGCTTGATATTGGTCAGCCCTAGCCGCTCGGCAGAGCCCTTAATTTGAGTGAGCTTTGCTTCGTGTCGATCGACCGCCAGGATTTCTCCTTTGTTCTCCATCAACTCTGCCATATTCGTAGTCTTCCCTCCTGGAGCAGCACAGAGATCGATGATCTGATCTCCTGGTTTGGGATCGAGGAGAAGGCAGGGCAACGCGGCACTCTCATCTTGGATCGTGAAGTATCCGCTTCGAAACAGATCCATCTGACCAATCTTCGCCAGAGCCCGCACTTTGACGAAGAATCCAAGGTATTGGGAGCCCGTGTACTGGATCTGCTGCCGGTCGAGGAGTTGCAGAAATTGTCCCGGTTCGACTTTGAGCCGGTTGATTCGTAGGGAGAGGCCCGGTCGCTCGTTGTCGGCAACAAAGAGTTTCACTGCTTCCTCCTCCCCATAGCGTTCAACCCAGCGTTTGGTAATCCATGTCGGGTGCGCGTAGTACACCGAGAGATACTGCACCTTGTCCTCGGCGGGGTCAGGGTACCTGATGCCGTCCAAGTTCCGGATAATATTCCGCAGTACAGCATTGACGAGGCCCCCGGGCTTCTCGCCGCGAATCCGCTTGACAAATTCTACAGCTTCGTTGACGGCTGCCGGACGGGAGATGCGGTCGAGGAAGAGAATCTGGTAGAGAGCAACTCGAAGAGCGGTCTTAACGTTAATTTCTGATTTCGCGAAGTTGCCGTGGGAAAACCCGTTTAGCACCCAGTCGAGCCGGCTTTGCCAGCGAAGGACGCCGTGGGCAAGCTCATTCAGGAGCCCTTTATCGAGATCGTTGAGGTCGGATGATTTCAATTCAGCGTCGAGGACTTTGTCCAGGTAGGAATCGGTCCGTTCTACCCTGTTCAGGACTTTGACCGCTGTTCCACGAGGACCGGCGTAGAGGGCTTTCCTCTCGGAATCAGTGACGATATTTGGCTCAGCCGCCGAATCGTTCATGATTGTGCGAAGTGATTTCCCTATACACGTGTCCTGACCGAGATGCCGAGGCCAAAGAAGGGAGAACGAGGTACGTGCGCTACATGAAACAAAAACGTCCCGCTGGTTTCAAAGCCGGCGGAACGTTTGGAGTCTCCCGGGGACAGGCCGACGCATAGGACTGCCGGCCTACGACTGGGCCGGTACCTCGGTTGTCTTTTTCCCGTATTTCTTGTTGTAGCGCTCGACACGACCCGCCGAATCCACTAATTTCTGGCGGCCGGTGAAGAACGGATGGCAGTTCGAGCAGATTTCAATCTTCAGATTGCCAGCGGTTGTGCGTGTCTCAAAGGTGTTGCCGCAAATGCACGTAACAACCGCTTTCTTATATTCCGGGTGAATTCCTGCCCTCATGTTTCAGATATCCTTTCTCGTAGGGAATTTCGAAGCCGTATTGCAGTAAACATAGCAAAATTCACCCAGAGACGCAACTCACAGGCCGGTACCGGGATCAGCGCCAGAAAGCCAACGGGGACAAGGCAGGGGAAACAGAAAGTCCCCCGTTTCAGGCCGCGTTTGGTTTCGCGCACATCGAAGGAGGTGCCAACCGCTCCCTGCAGCGTGCCACGCACGGCGCCTTCCGGCGGACGATCCGCGCTCCCCGCCGGAACGAGAACGATCAGGTTCACTGTTCGCGTTTCAAACCGTACTTTTCAATCTTGTGGTAGAGTGTGACGCGATCAATATCAAGGATAGCTGCACTACGACTCACATTCCATCCTGTTTCCTTGAGAGTTGTCTCGATGTGTTGGCGTTCAATATCCTCGAGTCGCTTCCCACTCGGACGGTTCGGTGATGTGGTGTGGAACGGAAGGTCTTCTTTGTCGATCAGTGTTCCTCTGCACACCACCATCGCCCGCTCGATCGCATTTTCAAGCTCACGGACATTCCCGGGCCAGTCATACGCCTTGATGGAATGCATCGCCTCAGGCGTGAAGCCCCTGATGGGCTTGTTCATCTGGCGGGCATACTTCTCCATAAAGGAATGGGCAAGCTTCGCTGTGTCTCCGCGACGAGCCCTCAGCGGCGGAAGCCAGATGGAAAACACATTCAGGCGGTAGTACAGATCTTCACGAAATGCCCCCCCTTTGACTGCCTTGTCCAGGTCCTTGTTCGTTGCACAAATGACACGGAAATCAGAGCGAAGGACCTCGGTACCACCGACACGGGTGAACTGTTTTGTTTCCAGCACGCGAAGGAGATCCATTTGCGTCTTCGCGTCGATGTTCCCGACTTCATCGAGAAAGAGGGTCCCTCCGTCGGCCAATTCGATCTTTCCCTTCCGACGGTACTGCGCACCCGTGAATGCACCTCGTTCATGGCCGA
>Ga0153915_10003166_pt1 | contig 15046 bp, 17 predicted proteins | sample Opewatmetagenome_2_FD_107003 | JGI IMG/M metagenome (GOLD analysis project Ga0153915, IMG submission 107003) | Freshwater wetland microbial communities from Ohio, USA - Open water 3 Core 3 Depth 3 metaG | ecosystem: Environmental > Aquatic > Freshwater > Wetlands | place: USA: Ohio, Lake Erie...
ACGTCGCGCGCCGCGAGGATCTGGCGCGCTGGCTCGACGAGCAGGCGAAGGCCGGCGATCTCGTGATCACGCTCGGCGCCGGCAACATCCAGCTGACGTGCAACGAGGTCATCGATCTCCTCGAGAAGCGCCTCGGTCCCGCGACGAAGAAGAACCTCGTGCGCGTCGCCGAGTCGAGCGCGACGGTCGCGCGGTGAACCGGCTCGTCCTGCTCGTCTGTCTCGTGCTCGCGGCCTGCAAGAGCTCGCCGCCGAAGATGACGATGACGCCGGATCAAGTACTCGGCGCGATGCGCGACTACGCCGATCGCGGCTGCGAGTGCGGCACCGACAAGGAGTGCTTCCGCGCGATCCGCGACGAGTGGGAAGCCAGCCGCGGCGACATCCTGTTCAACGCGAAGCTGCTGAAGGCCGACGATCGCGCCACGTACGACGCCGAGCGACAACGGTTCGGCCTGTGCGGCGACGCCGCGGGCCTCACCGTGTTCGACAATGTGTAGAGTCCTCGCGCTCCTGATCCTCGCGGCATGCGGCCGCCTCGGCTTCAGCTCCGGCACTGTCGACGGTGATGCCGGCGTCACGACCGCGGACGCGATCGAGACGTGCGTACCGCACGCGCGCGCATGCAGCTGCTGGACGTACGCACCAAGCAACTTCGATCCGTGCAACTCGTGTGCACCGACGATGATGTCGCCGCTCGCCTTCCCGGCCGGAACGTACGTTCTCGATACCGACGCGAACATCGTCGGCAGCGAGGTGCAGGATCAGGGCGGCCTGCCGGTCCGCGTCGTCTTCGCATCCAGCATGACCGTCGGCGCCGGCGCGACGGTCACGATTCACGGATCGCTACCGCTGATCTTAGCGATCGAAGGGGACGTCCTCATCGACGGCACGATCGACGGAGGAGCGACGGCCACCCGCTCGGGTCCGGGCGGCGGACTCGCAGTAACCTGCGTGACCGCGACGGGAGGCGATGCCGGCGGGAACGGCGGCGATATCTACGGCGGCAGCGGCGGTGGCGGCGGCGGATTCGGCACGATCGCCGGTGCGGGCGGCGATGGCTGGGGCGTCGGCGCACAGGGCAACGGCGGGCTTGCGGGAAGCGCCATCGGCGCGGCGGCGATCACACCGCTGCGCGGTGGGTGCCGAGGCGGACGCGGCCGTGCAGGCTGGGTGTCGACGGGGAGCCAGCTCGCGGGTGTCGGCGGGTACGCCGGCGGCGCGATCCAGATCTCGACGTGCGCGAGCGCGTCGATCTCCGGAACGATCGACACGCACGGCGGCGGCGGCACCGGTGGCGGCAAGAACCCCGCGACGTTTCGCAGCGGCGGCGGCGGTGCGGGTGGTGGAGCGGGCGGCGCGATCGTCATGGAAGCAAACGACCTGCAGATCATCGCCGGCGCCGGGCTGTGCGCGAACGGCGGCTCCGGCGGTGAAGGCGGCAGCGAGACTCTCGACGGAGCATCCGGCGCAGCCGGCACGTGTTCCACGACGACCGCCGCGAACACGGTCGACTCGGTTCCGGAAGGTGGCAACGGCGGTCCCGGTGGCGTCCGCGCGAGCGCGGCCGGCACCGGCGTCGTCGGCAGCCCGCAGAACGGCGGCGGAGGAGGAGGCGGCGGCGCGGTCGGTCGGATCCGGCTGTTCGGCGCGGGCTCGCTCACGCTGGATGGCGGCGCTGTCATCAGCCCGCAGCAGACGCCGTAGTGGAATTCTCTCGCGCGCCTGCGCGTTGCCTGTAGGTGCGTCCCGCGATCGTCTGGCTCTCGCTCCTCGGCTGCGCACCTGCGTCGAGCCGTGTCCCGCCGCCGATCGCGCATCACGCGAGCCCGGCGCCCCCGGCGCGCACCGAACCGGTGATCGAGGAGCTTCCAGCGGACGTGCAATGTCCGCTGCGCTGGGACGAGCTCGCCGAGGCGGCACCGGCGGTGATCCCACTCGCGACCCCGGGCGGCGAGCTGCCGGACGACTGCCCTCCCGACTTCGATCCGGCAGCCGCCGGCTGCGCGCAGGGCGCGGACTGCGACGTCGGCGAGCTGCACGGCCGCGCGCACGCCGTCCTCGCGCGGATCGGCCCCGTGGGCTCCGGTCGGTTCGTCTCGCTCGGTCTTGCCGTCGGCAGCTCGCATCGCTACGCATGCATGACGGCCTCGACGGTCGGCTGGCGTTACCTCGCCCAGGTCGGCGAGATGCTCGCGCCACTGCCGTGGCTCGCCGACATCGACGGAGACGGCGAGGCGGAGCTCGTCCTGTGGCATCGACTGCCATGGGGAGACGCCGAGGTGACGAACGCGCTGATGCCGGTCGTCTACGTGCTCGATGGCGATCGCCTCGTTCGCCGCGATGATCGATCGCACGAGCTGCGCGCGAAGGTCGGCGCTGCCTATGCCGCGGTCGCGCGACGTCCGGGTAACGAAGAAGCCCACGCCTGCTTCGTCACGCTCGCGCGCGAGCTGCGCTAGCGGACCAGCGTGCGCGTACGCGATGTCTTGTAGGTACCCGTCGCCGCGCCTGCCTTCGTCTCCATCACGTGCTCGTGCCGGAGGATCGGCAGCTTCGGATCGTCCGGCAGGAACGTCTTCGTCGTCGCGATCGCGTCGATCTGCGTCGCGCCGTTGGAGAGCTTCAGCTCGAACCCGGAGCTCAGCGAGACACCCTCGACGCCATCGACCGCGGGCGCGCGCTCGACGGTCGCATCCGCCTTCACCACCTCGGCGGCGTCGAACCGACCGAGCATGCTCTTCAGCATGCCCTGGTTCATCGACCAGCGCTCGCCGATCCGGTGCGGCGTGCGCGTGTTGTAGAGCGCGTTGTCGTCCTGCTCGCCGTCGCTCGGCAGGTTGCAGTCGAACACGCTCGTCAGCGCGCTCATCTCCTCGGCGTCGAGGGTCGTGCCATCGCGCGTGACCGTGCACGTGCCCTTGCTCCGCGTGACCGCGAGCTTGGCGTGCACCGGCTGCAGCCCGGGTACCGCGCGGCCGTTGATCTCGACCTCGTGGCGGATGACATCGACGTCGAGGTCCTCGTGATCGGTCGTCTGCTCTCGAACGACGACATCCGTCTCGAGCAGCATGTGGCGCTTGCCGCGCGCGGTGCCGTTCTCGACGGTCTGCGTGTCGTAGGTCTCGAGCGAGTGCCACCTCGTCCCGACCGCAGGCCGGCGGATCAGCTCGAGCACGAGCGGCGCCCCCGCGGCCGGGTGGTTCGGGGTGGGCGGCGAGGCCGTCCCGGCGCCGGTGCACGCGGCGAGTCCGAGGATCAGGAGCGTTCGCATGACAGCAGCGAGCTTCGCGGAATGATCGCGCGGAGCCAAGCGTCGATCCGTTGAATGCTATCGTCGGCCCTGATGGCGATCGCGGATCTGCGTGACGTGCCACTGGCACCGCTGACGACACTCGGTCTCGGCGGCCCGGCGCGCAGGTTCATCCGGGTGACGTCGCAGGCCGAGCTCGCCGATGCGCTGGCCGATGCCGATACGGCGCAGGAGCGCGTGCTCATCCTCGGCGGCGGCTCGAACCTCGTCGTCCGCGACGAGGGCTTTGCCGGCCTCGTGATCCAGATGGCGATCGATGGCGTACGCGTCGAGAACGACGGGGACCACGCGCGGGTCCACGCCGCCGCCGGTGTCGGATGGGACGATCTCGTCGCGCAGATGGTCGACACCGGGCTCGCCGGCGTCGAGTGCCTGTCGGGCATCCCGGGCCTCGTCGGCGCGACGCCGATGCAGAACGTCGGCGCCTACGGCCAGGAGGTCGCCGACACGATCGTCCGCGTCCACGCGTTCGATCGCGAGGCACTCGAACCGGTGACGTTCGCTCCCGCAGCCTGCGAGTTCGGCTACCGGACGAGCATGTTCAAGGGCAAGGACCGCTACGTGATCACCGAGATCGAGCTGCGTCTGCCGCGCCAGCCGCACAGCATGCCGCTGCGCTACGCGGAGCTGTGCCGCACGCTCGGCATCGACGAAGGTGACACGGCGCCGCTGTCGACGGTGCGCAACAACGTGATCGCGCTACGTCGCGGCAAGGGCATGGTCGTCGACCCGGCCGATCCGGACTCGAAGAGCGCGGGTTCGTTCTTCATGAACCCGATCGTCGACGCGGCGACCGTCGCGGCGCTCGAGGCGCGGCTGCCGGAGGGCGCGACCGTCCCGAAGTTCCCGGCTCCCGACGGCAAGGTGAAGCTCAGCGCCGCATGGCTGATCGAGCGCGCCGGATTTGCGAAGGGCACGACGCGCGGTCACGTCGGCATCTCGACGAAGCATGCACTCGCCCTCGTCAATCGCGGGGGAGCGACGACGCAAGAGCTCCTCGCCTTCGCGCGCGAGATCCAGGACGGCGTGCGCGACCGGCTCGGTATCGACCTCGTCCCTGAACCCGTCATCGTGTGAGACAACAGGTCATGGCGCATCCATTCACCGGCAAGCGAGTTGCGGTCGTGATGGGCGGGCTCTCGGCGGAGCGAGAGGTGTCGCTCAACACCGGCGCCGGCGTGCTCGCCGCACTCCAGGAGAAGGGCTGGGATGCCGTCGGCATCGACTGGAAGGACGGCACGAGCCTGCCGAAGCTGCTCGCCGACTGCGGCGCGCATGTCGTGTGGAACGCGCTGCATGGAACGTACGGCGAGGACGGTGCCGTCCAGGGCCTGTGCGCCTGCATGCAGATCGCGTGTACCGGCTCCGGCATCCTCGCGAGTGCGCTCGCGATGGACAAGGTGATGTCCAAGCGGATCTTCGAGTCGAACGGTGTACCGACGCCGCGCTGGCGTCTGTTGCCGCACGATGGTCCGGCCGACGGCAGCGATGCCGCGACCGCGCTCGCGGAGTTCCCGTTGCCGTGTGTCGTGAAGCCGGCGAACGAGGGCAGCTCCGTCGGCGTGAGCATCGTCGAAGATCGCGCGCAGCTCGCGGCGGCCGTCGCGGCGGCACGTCGTTATCACGGCCAGGTGATCGTCGAGGACTACATCGCCGGCACCGAGGTGTTCGTCGGCATCCTCGATGGCCGTGTCCTCGGCTCCGTCGAGGTGCGACCGGCGACGAAGTTCTACGACTACGAGGCGAAGTACAAGCGCAACGACACGACGTACCTGATCCCGCCGGAGCTGCCGCGCGAGGTGATCGGTCGTACCGAGCAGCTCGCGCTCGCGGCGTACACCGCGCTCGGCTGCAGTGGGCACGCGCGTCCCGATCTTCGGATCACCCACGGCGGAGAAGCGTTCGTGCTCGAGGTGAACACGCTGCCCGGCATGACGAAGACGAGCCTGCTGCCGAAGATCGCGAAGGCCGGTGGCACCGACTACGCGACGCTGTGCGAGCAGATCCTCGCGTCGGCGAAGTAGCGACGCCGAAAACGAAGAGAGCCGCACGCGGCGGCTCTCCTCGACGAGAAGTGATCAGCGGATCACTTGCACGTCATGTCGTACATCTTGTTCCAGGTCTTGCCCTTGTCCATGGAGGCCTCGCCCCACATGTGCATGCCGGCCTTCTTGTCCGTCATGTCGCCGTGCTCGCGCATCATCATCTGGCCCATGTTGGTCCACAGGTCCGACGTCGACTCCCACTTGCCGTCCTTCATGTCGCCGGTGCCGGCCATGTTGCCGCCGTCGTTGCTGACGCCGGAGACGCGCCACTTGCCCATCTTCGCGTCGTACGTCTGATACATCTCGAGCTTGAACTTCGCGGCGGCCTTGCCGGTGCCCATCGTCGCGTTGAGCGAGCCGTGGATCCACCAACCGTCGAGGTCGCTCTTGTGGGTCATCGTGCCCTTGAACGGAACCTCGGTCTTGCCGTCGGGACCGACGCCCGTGCCGGTGCAATTCGCGCGCGCGCCCATCGCCTTGAGCGCAGCTGCGATCTCGGCCGGCGGCTTCGGCATCTCCATCGGAGCCGCCGGCGCCGCTGCAGCGCCACCGGCGCCCGCCTTCGCGCCCGCGGCTGCGCTGCCCGCGCCAGCGCCAGCCTTCGCGCCAGCGGCTGCGCTGCCCGCGCCCGCGGGAGCCTTCGCACCAGCGGCTGCACCGCCGGCCGGAGCCGCGCCCGAACCCTTCTGCTGCGCGCTGGCAACGCTGGCCATCGCGACGATCGAAACAAACGCAATCGAGATCTTCTTCATCAGCCTCTCCTCTCCAAGTGCGCGCACTATACTGAAAATGAAACTGTGCGCGCGTTCGTGGGTCTCATAGACGTGGTGTCCGGATCCCGATTCACGATGATCGTTGTTGCCTGTTTGGCAGCGTGTGGCGGAACGCCCCGCGAGCCCGGCAAGGTGACCCGGCCCATCGTGGCAAAGCCGCACACCACCGAGCGCGGACACCTCGACGATCCGGATCTCAATCCGCCGCCTCCGAAGAAGCTGCTGTCGATCGACTGGAAGAGCATCAACCTCACCTCCGAGGCGGACGCGCTCGCACTGTGGCGACAGATCGCGCCGACCGGCGCCGACTGGAGCGACAAGCTCGACGAGCTCCCGGACGACGGACCCATCTCGACCCAGCTCGCGACCGCGTTGTTGCGTGGCGGTAACTTCACGTGTCCGCCGACTCCCGCGGCTGGCCAGTGCGGTGCACCGATCGATGTGCCGGAGCCGGCGCCGACCGCGACGTTCGACGATCCGTGCCTGCGCCGGTTGCTCGCGATGTGGTCGCTCGAGCAGATCGAGGAGAGCGATCTCGACTCGGTGTTCGACGCGCTCAAGGGCATCGCCGCGATCCCACCGCCCGAATCGCAGCTGATCGCGAGTGCGTTCAAGGCCGTGCCCGAGGCCGCGCAGACGCGACGGCTCGAGCTGTTCGGGATCGCATTCGCTGCGGGTCATCGCGATCTCGTCAACCCGATGGCCGGCACGCTCGAGGCGCCGCAGCTCGTCGGGGCGCTGCAGAAGCATCACATCGATGGCGCGCTCGACGTGCTCACGATCGATCAGCATCGCCCGCTGTTCCTCGCGGCGGTCACCGACGAGAAGCTCGATCCAGCCGCGCGCTCGCAGGCCATGGTCGAGCTGCTCGCGGCCGAGCCGACGATGGCGAAGGACGTCCACGCGGCACTCGTGACCGCGACGCGCTCAGCGAGCTGCAGTGTCGCCGCGAGCGCCGCACGTCAGCTCGTCCTGCGCGGCGAGCGCAGGTTCGGTCCGTCGCGCCCCCGCTCCACGACCCCGGCAGCGATGATGCGCGCGATGTGCGTGCTCGCGAGCTACGAGCAGCAGCAGGCCGCGGACGAGGCGTCGTTCCTGATCGGCTACGTGCCGCCGAAGGGGCTCGAGGTCGTGACCGTCACGTACGACCCGTACAGCGAGACCGATGACGACGGCGATGGCGACCCGCATACCGTGCGCACGAGCCAGCTGGTGCCCCGGACCGATGTCACCCTGCCCGAGCTCGAGGACCTGGTCCGCGCACTCGCTCACTGCACGGGAACGGTCTGCAAATCCGATGACCGCGAATTCCGCTTTACATTCAAAGGGGATCAGCTGGCGCGGCTCGAAGTGGTCGAGCGCCCCCCATGCGTGGCACGATAACGGGGATGCTGCGCTGGCTTGCTCTCGTTCTCGCAGTCGGACTCGCGAGCGCCCCCGCGGCTGACGCACAGGTCTTCAAGCCCAAGACCAAGAAGGCGACGCCGGAGAAGGCCGAGAAGAGCGACAAGGCCGACGCGCCCAAGAAGTCATCGGCCAGCGAGAAGAAGGCCGCCACGAAGCAGGCCCGAACCGAGCCGACCAAGAAGAAGGTCGCGTCCAAGTCGAAGAAGAAGTCGGGCGCTGAAGCTGCTCCAAAAGAGAGCGACAAAGACTTCGTCGAGATCACGGACGACGAGTCGATCGAGTAGGTGCATCTGCGCAAAACCGTGAAGTGATCCGGAGTGGAGCCGAAAAATTGCTCCCATGATCACGGCGTGCGTATTTGCGAATCATGGATCGATCCCGTGAGGCGCGCCGGGACGGGGCGAAGCAGCCTCGGCCCAAGCCGCCCAGCTCCTCACGCCTGACGTTCAAGGCCCGAGGAAATCGGCGCAAGCAGCTGGGCTCGGTGTGGTCCCGCCTCCCGAAGCCGGCAGTGATCGTGGATGCATGCGGTCGGGCGCTCCGGCGGTCGGTCCCCGGGCTGATCGGCGTGGCCGTGCTCGCCACGGTCGGCGGCACCGCATGGGCGGGATACCGGTTCGTCACGACCTCGCCCCGGTTCGCGATCACGAGCATCGAGGTCACGGGCAACCGCCAGCTCCAGGCCGATCAGATCATCGCCTCGCTGCCGGCGCACGTCGGCGACAACGTGTTCGCGACCGATCTCGACGGCGTCGTCCGCGAGCTGCGTCAGAACCCGTGGGTCGAGCACGCCGAGGCCCGCCGCGTCCTGCCGCACACCCTGTCGGTCGTCATCCGCGAGCACGTCCCTGCTGCGGTCGTCGAGCTCGGCGGGCTGTACCTCGTCGACAGCGCCGGGCACCCGTTCAAGCGCGCCGAGCTTGCCGTCGACGACGGGGCCGGCCTGCCGATCATCACCGGCCTCGATCGCGCCGCGTTCAACGCGAGCCCCGACGCCACCGCCACCCAGATCCGGGCCGCCCTCGACGCCCTCGCGCGCTGGCAAGAGGTCGCCGAGCGCCCGTCGATCGGCGAGCTCCACCTCTCGACGCACGGCGCCCTGACGCTCGTCTCCTACGAGCAGGCGATCTCGATCCAGCTCGGCACGCCGGACGCCACCCTGGCGAACCGGTTCGCGACGTTCGACGCGACGTGGGCCGAGCTCTCCGACTCCGAGCGCCGGCGCACGCGCGCCATCCACCTCGACGCAAAATCCGACCAAGTGACGGTCGCCTTCGCCACGCCAGAGAAAGTTCAGTAACCCAACCATGGCCAAGCCAAAGAGCAACGAGATCATCGTCGGCCTCGACATCGGCACCACCAAGATCGCCTGCATCGCAGGTGAGGTCACCGAGGATGGCGTCGACATCATCGGTATCGGCACCGCTCCCTCCAAGGGACTGCGGCGCGGCTACGTCGTGAACATCGACGCGACGGTGACGTCGATCCAGCAAGCGGTCGACGAGGCCGAGAACATGGCGGGCTGCGAGATCTCGACGGTGTACGCCGCGATCTCCGGTGCGCATGTCCGCGGGCTCAACTCGCACGGCATCGTCGCCGTCAAGGACAAGGAAGTCCGCGAGGCCGACATCGCACGGGTGATCGAACAGGCGAAGGCCGTCGCGATCCCGATGGACCGCGAGGTCCTCCACGTGCTGCCGCAGCAGTACGTCGTCGACGATCAGGATGGCATCCGCGATCCGCTCGGCATGGCAGGCGTCCGGCTCGAGGCGAAGGTCCATATGGTGACGACGGCCGTCGCCTCCGCCCAGAACGTGATCAAGTGCGCGAACCGCTGCAACCTCCAGGTCGCCGACATCGTGCTCGAGTCACTCGCCTCGGCGCAGGCCGTGCTCGAGGACGACGAGAAGGAGCTCGGCGTCGCCCTGATCGACATCGGCGGCGGCACCTGCGACGTGATGATCTACTGCGACGGCGCCATCGTGCACACGTCGGTGCTGCCGCTCGGCGGCGGCCACATCACGAATGACATCGCGACCGTCCTGCGCACGCCGCTCGACAGCGCCGAGAAGATCAAGCGCAAGTACGGCTGCGCGTGGCGCGGTCACGTCGAGGACAGCGAGACGATGGAGGTCCCGTCGGTCGGTGGCCGCGGTCCGCGCGTCCTGCCGCGCATCCAGCTCGTCGAGGTGATCGAGCCGCGCGTCGAGGAGATCTTCGAGCACGTCAAGAAGGAGCTGATGCGCTCCGGCTACTACGACAGCCTCGGCGGAGGTGTCGTGCTCACGGGCGGAGCGACGGCCATGGACGGCGTGGCCGATGTCGCCGAGCACGTCCTCGGCCTGCCCACCCGCCGCGGTGTGCCGACGAAGATCGGTGGCCTCGTCGATGTCGTGCGCTCGCCGTCCTACGCGACCGGCGTCGGCCTCGTGATGTTCGGCGCCGAGTCTGGCAAGAGCGCGCAGTTGCCGTCGCGCGACACCGAGCGCGCAGGCCTGTTCAAGCGCGCCTGGGGCCGCCTCGCCGAGATGTTCTAGGCGAAGCCGAAGCGCTCGACGGCTTCGCCGGCCATGCCCTCGATCGGCCGCACGCCGGTGTCATCCTGGATCTTCGCCGTCTTCGCTGCGGGCGCGAGCTGGCTCGCGAAGTGGACCGCCTCGTCGACGACCTTGCTGTCGCGCAGGCGCAGCGCCGGCGCGAGCAGACGTCCGGTCGCGTCGGTCAGCGCGATGTACCAGGCACCGCCTCGCGCACGCGGCGCACGTCCCACCGCGACGATGAACGCGACCTTGCCCGGGTGATCCCGGAGGAGGCGGAGCGAGCGCAGGCGCATGGGCCTGGTCTTCACGTTGAGCAGCGCCCACACGGTCGCGATGGAGATCGCGAGTCCGACGCCAATCACGACCGATTGCGGCAGGTCGAGCACGATCCCGCCGACGACCACAGCCGTGAACAGCAAGCCGGAGAGCACCGATGCGGTCGCGAAGCGTGCCATGGTCAGCACGCGCATCGCGAGCTCGTCGAGCGGGCCCGTCGGGCGTGCCGGATCCGACGTGATCGTCATGGGGATGGGACCGCGGCCGAGGTTGCCGACCAGCCTGCGCGCGCCTCGATCGGCGACAGGTCGACTGCCTCGAACTGCGAGGCCGGCACGGACTGGACGTCGCCGAACGTCGTGTCGAGCCAGCTCGCACTGGGCTCGCCGGTCACGTACATGTCCGAGCCGCCATCGGCGATGTACATGCCGTACGTCTTCATCGCCGTCAGGATCGCCCTGGACTGCGTGTTGAACGTCGAGGGGATCGTGTAGCTCGCCTTCAGCCGGAACAGCTGACCGTACGGCGGCTGGCTCGTCGAGGTTCCGTTGCTCGACTCGTGGGTCGCCGGCCATGCGTACGAGCCGCGGATCTTGCTGGTCAGGATCGTGAAGCGGAGCGCGTGCTTGATCTCGCCGCTCGTCGCCTCGTCGGCCTTGAGCAGGAGCGGGAGGATCGGAAAGCCGGCGGCATCGGCCGAGCTCCACGTCACCGGGCGCAGGTTGATCGCTCCCACAAACGATCAAAAAGTTGCCCCTTACGATCCACCACTTTCATATGAGCCTACCAGGGGGCACTTCCAACCATGGCACTCATCGAATTCGACGACGTCAGTCACGCAAAAATCCTCGTCATTGGTGTCGGCGGCGGCGGCGGCAACGCGGTCAACACCATGATCAGCGGCAACCTCGACGGCGTCGAGTTCGTCGTGGCCAACACCGACATGCAGGCTCTCGAGGCCAACATGGCCCCGCACAAGATCCAGCTCGGCAACGCGCTGACCAAGGGTCTGGGCGCCGGCGCCAACCCGGATATCGGGCGCCGCTCGGCCGAAGAGAGCATGCAGCACATCGCCGACCTCATCTCGGGCGCCGACATGGTGTTCGTGACGGCCGGCATGGGCGGCGGCACCGGCACCGGCGCTGCTCCGGTCATCGCGCAGATCGCGCGTGACTGCGGCGCGCTCACGGTCGGCGTTGTCACCAAGCCGTTCGGCTTCGAGGGCAAGAAGCGCTCGCGCCAGGCGGTCGAGGGCATCGAACGGCTCGGCGCGGCGGTCGACACGCTCATCGTCATCCCGAACAACCGGCTGCTCGCTCTCGTCGGGCAGCACACCTCGATGGTCGAGGCCTTCCGCAAGGCGGACTCGGTCCTCCTCAACGCGGTCCAGGGCATCTCGGACCTCATGACGGTCCCGGGCCTCATCAACGTCGACTTCGCCGACGTCCGCACGATCATGGCGAGCATGGGCCGTGCGCTCATGGGCACCGGCGTCGGCCAGGGCAAGAAGCGCGCGACCGAGGCGGCCGAGATGGCGATCAGCTCGCCGCTCCTCGAGGACGTCTCGATCGAGGGCGCGACCGGCATCCTGATCAACATCACGGGCGGTCCCGACCTGACGCTGCACGAGGTCAACGAGGCCTCGTCGCTGATCCAGCAGGCAGCGCACGAGGACGCCAACATCATCTTCGGCTCGGTGATCGACCCGAACCTCAGCGACGAGGTCCGCATCACCGTCATCGCGACTGGCTTCGATCGCAGCGTGCAGACGCTGCCGGTCGAGCCGCAGACGCGCCACCAGGCGCCCGTGGCGACCAAGCCGCCCGCGATGAAGGCCAGCCAGATCACGCTGCCCTACGATGTCTCGACCCAGATCACGAAGGAGTATCCGCCTCCGATGCCGCCGCGGCTGCCGCACCAGCAGCCGTCGAAGATGCAGGCTCACGTGGTCGAGGAGCCGGATGTCCACATCGAGTGGGCGAGCCCGGATGTCGAGATGAACCCGCTCGAGCGCGCGCTCACGGATCTCGCGGATCCCGTGCCCGAGGGTGACTCGTCGCAGAAGCTCGCGACGGGCTCGGGCCCCGCAACGCCGGGCGACGGCAACCCGCTCGTCCATCCCGACCGCAAGCGCGCCCAGTCGCGTCCGTCGATGAAGGCCGTGCTCGCCGGTGAGATCGATACCGAGAACGAGCTCGACGTACCGACCTTCATCCGCCGTCACAGCCCGACCCACGGCTGATCCGGTTCCGCTTCGCCTAGCTTTGGTCCTTCCCTAGGACGTCAGAGGCCCTCCGGGGCCTCTCGTTCTTTTCGGCACGGCATCGGGTAACGTAGCGACGTGCTCCTCGACACGACCGCGCGCTGGCTGCTCGTGCTGCACACGGCGCTGGGCGTCGCGGCGGTCGGCTCGGCGACGCACCTCGTGCTGTGGCTGCGCCGCTACCTGCGCGGTCAGTACGGCAAGCGCCGCGCGGTCGTGCGCTTCACCTGGATCGTGTTCGTGCTCCAGATCGGCGCGTTCATCGCCGGCAACGTCATGTATCCGACGTACAAGGTCGAGGTTCGCGCCGCCTACCTCGAGAATGCGAAGGCGGTATCGGCGAACGAGACCGCCCACCAGCGCGAGCTCGCCGAGATCGCGGCCCGCGAGGGTGGCCAGCCCAGCGTCGGGCCGGCGACGGCCAGCATGGTCAAGCGCGCGGCAGCGGCGGCTCGCTGGTTCGACATCAAGGAGCACTGGATCGCGCTCGGCATGCTCGCCAGCGCCGCGCTGCTGCTCGTCCTGTCCCGGTGGAACCCGCAGGACCACGGCATGGCGATCGCGCCGATCGTGACGACGCTCGCATGGCTGACCGCCGGGACCGTGTGGTTCGGGGCGATCGTGGGCCTGCTCACGGCGTCGTGGCGCGCCGTGTAGCGGTCGTGTTACGACCTCCGCATGAGGATCTTGTTCGCCCTGACCGTGTTTGCATTCGCGTGTGGTGGCGGTAATGCCAAGAAGGAGAGTTCGATCGTGAGCGAGGGCTCCGACGTCTCGCCGGAGTGCTGCTGCAAGACGATCCCGCAGACGGCCGAGAAAGAGATCGTGCCGGTCTACGCGATGTCCGGGCGGATGGAGTGCTCGACGAATCACGGCGACTGCGTCGATAACGTCCAGTGCAACAACCAGGCGAACCCCGATCAGGGCACGTCGACGACCGGCGGCAACGATGGCAACCCGCCTCCGCCGCCGACCGTCGATCCGTCGGCTCCTGCGGTTCCGTAGGTCGCTAGAACGTGAACTCCATGCTCGACTGAAAGAGCATGGAGCGATCGACGACACGATTGTCGTCCATCATCTCGATCGGCTTGCAGCTCACGCCGCGGCAGATCGATGCCGCCATCGGCTGGTGCGGTGACATGGCCATGCGCCAGCCGAGGAACCAGCCGACGCGATGCGGGAAGCCGACCGGCTCCTGCAGCCGGTGATCGATCGCGATGCCGAAGCCGAGCTGGCCCTCGGCGCGGCGCGTATCGGCCGGGACGATCCGGCTTGCCTCGTCGTACGCCGGCTTCCACCAGGTGTTCCACGACGTGCCGGCGCCACCCTCGACATAGAGCGAAAGCAGCGAGTTCTGACCGACGATCCGGGGGCCCAGGCGCAGCACGTCGAAGCGGCCGAGCAGCGCCAGCCGCTGGCCGGCGCCGAGGGAGGTGTCATCGGGACCACGGACCTGGAAGCCGAGGTAGGTGTACTCCGACTCGAATGCCAGGCGACCGAACCGGTAGCCGATGGCTGCGGTCATGCCGAGCGCCGTCGCATCGACGGGCTCGTTGTAGAGGAAGCCGACCGCCGTGCCGAGCCTTGCCGTCGAGCCCACCGTGTGATGCGGCGCGTAGGGATCCTCGATGTAGAGGTCGGGCGTGCCCTTGTCACCCCATGCGACACCGGCCCCTGTGAATGAGAGGCACACGAGTACGGCCGCAGCGGTCCGGAACTGACGGAAGTTCCTCATCGACACCTCGAGACCTGGAAGGTCGTGAGGGGCAGATGTGCAGTCAGCGGGCCACGGCTTCGAGTGACGCCTCGAGCGCGCGAGCCATGACGTGGACGGGAGCTGGTGTCCCGGTCCAGATCTGGAACGCGCGGGCGCCCTGATGGACGAGCATCGGTTTTCCATCGAGCGTGGAATGACCTCGCTCGCTCGCGCGTTCGAGCAGACTGGTCCTGCGGTTGTAGACGAGCGTCGCGACCCACGCGGACGGTGCAAGCGCATCGAGCGGGAGCGCCGCGGTCAGTGCCGCATCCGTCGTCTCGTCGAGCCCGGCCGACGTGCAATCGACGACGAGATCGGCGCGCGCGAAGCACTCGCGCAGCTGCTCGTCGGTCCACGGCCACGCTCGCGCCCACGTCACCTCGGCGGGACGGCGTGCGATCACCTCGATCGCGCGGCCACCGCGCAGGCCGTACGCGACCGCACGTGCCGCACCTCCGGCGCCGAGCAGGATCGCTCGCTTACCCCGCAGCTCGAAGCCGGCAGCGACGAGACCATCGAGGAAGCCATCGCAGTCGGTGTTGTGACCGATCAGTCGATCGCCATCGAGCTGCAGGCAGTTGACCGCACCGATCGTCTTCGCTTCCTTCGACAGCTCGTCACACAGCGCGGCGACCGCGATCTTGTGCGGCAGCGTCACGCTCGCGCCGAGCGCC
>Ga0153915_10003167_pt1 | contig 15046 bp, 11 predicted proteins | sample Opewatmetagenome_2_FD_107003 | JGI IMG/M metagenome (GOLD analysis project Ga0153915, IMG submission 107003) | Freshwater wetland microbial communities from Ohio, USA - Open water 3 Core 3 Depth 3 metaG | ecosystem: Environmental > Aquatic > Freshwater > Wetlands | place: USA: Ohio, Lake Erie...
CCAATGTATTTATCATTTTCAGCAACCGATGTAGATGCAAGCAGGACCTCCGATTTAGAGGGGCTCAGCTGATACAGTTCCAAAGAAATCCCGGTACTGTCAAAACCTGGGCCGGTTGCATTTCTCAATAATGCCCCTATTCGAAGTGCGGCAATTGCAAAACCTTTAAGAACTTTTGTTTCATCTGAAGAATACACAGGTATGCATAACATTATTCCCTTCTGGTCTTCCGTTTCCGTGATGAATTTCACAGGATCCGTGCATGTTGGCAAGCCATTGCGTGATGCAGATGTTAATGCCGTCCTCCGTATCTCATCAGAACCAAGGTCATAACCTATTGCATTTTCATTGCCTTTCAGAGGTTCTATATAAAGGATCGGATAGTAAACTGAACGTGCTGAAACCCCTGTGCGGTTGTCCGCGGAGTCTTTTTGCCATATTTTATAAGGGGATGACCCTTTAACGCCGGCCTGTTCCTCAAACAGGATTCTTTCTTTCTGAGAAACTGCCGGAACCCATAGAAGGGCATGGATTGAGGGATTTTGGATAAGGTATCCGGTATAATCATGGAACTCTTTTCCGCTGACTTCATTGCCGGATATAAAAAACCTGGCAAGACCTTCCAATTTAACGTCACTGATCTCTTTAAAGACATTGGAGACCGTTTCGGTTTCAGTATTAAGGAGATGATAAAATGCATCGGAATAACTGTGTGATTCACTCCTGTGTGCCGCCCATGCTGAAAATAACGTCACAGTCAATCCTACAGCAGCGGCCAGGAAAGTCTCCAAATGACGCAATGTCCGGGAATTTACCGCACCGCGACGGTCTTTCCGGACCTTCATAGCCCCTCCGGTCAGAATGATTGCTGCCAGTATTAATGTTACAAAACCGGGAACCAGCCCTTCCCGCGCCGCCTTCCATTTCCATTCCCCTGCGTCAACATCCATGCCTATAAAAGCAATCAGATCGCCGGTTGTGATATCGGTAAGCGGCACCAGAGATGTTACCCACGTTCCCCATCGATCGGTAACAGGGCCTACAGTGCTTTCTATTTTTTTGTCAAAGGCGTTTAGATATTCAGGTGAAATCTCTTCGTAGATCTGACCCGGCGGCGATTCATCCTGAGAGCCGGCCGGTTCGGAATCGACATAAATGAACACCTTGCCGTCATCTCTGCGCCCCATAAGATATATAAACCTGCATTTCGGAAAAGCAGTGCGCGTAGCCATGAACTGATCCTTCATTCGCAGGTATTCGGGCGATTCAAGATCGGCATCTGTACCCGACAGTTTTTTGACATTATCATTGTCAACAGCCTGCGCTACCAGTCGCGCATCTCTCAATAGATCCTCGCGCATCAGTTTATCTGCATGATAAATTATCCACCATGTCACCAATGTCCCGGTTATCAGCGCTACCGTTAAGGCGCTGATAATCCATAATATCTTTCTATTAACCAAGCCTCTGGATAGTTTATCATTCATAACTTAATTATCCCCAATGCTATTCGATAAATTTTATGATCCTGGTTGGAAGCAATAAAATTTCCAGCTCATGTGCTTCATTTAAAATTTGTCTTATCCTGATTTATGCAAATCAGAAGCCATTTTTGAAAAAAGACCTCAAAAAACATTTGGGGTTCTCCTGTCAATCCTTTTCCAGGCATCATATTGTATTGTCCATATATCTTCCATATTCAAACCCAGTCTCATATTACAGGTCTGAATTCACACCGTTTCACTATAATTCATTGATTTAATATCCTCCAGATCAATGTCAGGATTATTCATTGACAAGATTTCTTATTGTCCTTATATTCTTAAAAAATTTGATTTTAAGCTGAAGATCTTTTTCAGTTAAATCATCAAGGAGCTTTTCTATGTGGGAATATACGGACAAGGTCAAGGAACACTTCCTAAACCCCCGAAACGTCGGAGAGGTGGAAAATCCGGACGGTGTCGGCGAGGTCGGTTCAATTGCATGCGGGGATGCGCTAAAGCTTTCATTCAAGCTGGATAAAGATAAACGAATAAAAGAGGCAAAATTCAAGACCTTTGGTTGCGCAAGCGCCATAGCTTCCTCATCGGCTCTTACTGAAATGATCAAAGGAAAGACCCTGGAGGAGGCAATGAAGATAAGCAACAGGGATATCGCCGAATACCTGGGCGGCCTCCCAGAGGAAAAGATGCACTGTTCGGTAATGGGTAAGGAGGCCCTTGATAAAGCGATTGAGAACTTTAAAGGCGCCCCTGCCGTCAAACCGGGCGAGAAGATCATATGCGAATGTTTCGGCGTTACGGACATGGAGATCGAACGTGCTGTCCGGGAAAATAATCTTGCAACAATCGAGGATGTTACCAATTATACTAAGGCAGGCGGGGGCTGCGGCAACTGTCACGAGGCCATTCAGCAGATCATTGACAGGGTCAAGGCAGAGGAAAAACCTGTAATCAGACCCAAGCTGACAAATATACAAAAGATCCGCATGATCGAGGAATCCCTTGAAAGGGAGATCAGACCATCATTAAGACACGACGGAGGAGACATAGAACTTGTTGATGTAGTGGGAAACCGCGTCCTTGTAGCCACGCGAGGGGCGTGCAAGACATGCAAGGCCTCCGACATTACCCTGAAAAACTTTGTCGAAGCGAAATTGCGGGAGCTTATTTCTACCGACCTGATCATCGAGGAGGTAAATAATCCATGAAGCCTGTATATCTGGACAACAACGCCACAACACAGGTAGCGCCCGAGGTCCTTGATGTAATGCTCCCTTATTTCCGCGAACTTTACGGAAACCCTTCAAGCATGCACTCCTTCGGCGGACAGGTGGCAAAAAAGATAAACAATGCCAGAGAACAGGCGGCCGCCCTGATAGGGGCATTGCCTGATGAAATAATCTTTACGAGTTGCGGCACGGAGAGCGACAACGCCGCTATACGCTCTGCCCTTGCAACTAATCCTGAAAGACGTCACGTTGTTACGAGCCGTGTGGAGCATCCTGCCGTCAAGGCCCTTTGCGCCTCCCTGTCGCAGCAGGGATACAGGATTACCGAGGTGCCGGTGGATAAGAATGGCCTTCTGGATATGGAGCATTATGAGAACAGCCTTGCCGCTGACACAGCAATAGTGAGCCTTATGTGGGCCAACAACGAGACAGGCGTTATATTCCCGGTTGAAAAGGCGGCTGAGATTGCCCGCGCGCACGGGATACCATTCCACACCGATGCAGTACAGAGCGCCGGTAAAATACCTATAAACATGAGAAATAACGTAATCGATATGCTGTCCATATCCGGCCATAAACTCCACGCCCCAAAGGGCGTCGGGATTCTTTATGTCCGAAGAGGGACAAGATTCTCACCCTTTCTGATTGGAGGCCATCAGGAAAAGGGACGCAGGGGCGGGACAGAGAACACACCAAGCATAATAGGCCTGGGCAGGGCATGTGAACTTGCCGCAGCCAACCTGCACATAGAGAACACTGCTGTAAAAAAGCTGAGGGACAGTCTGGAAAATGCCCTCCTTAAGGCCATTCCTCAGAGCAAGGTCAACGGCGACCGGATTAATCGCCTGCCCAACACATCCAACATCAGTTTTGAATATATTGAAGGCGAGGCCATACTCCTGCTCCTTAACGAATACGGGATATGCGCATCTTCAGGATCGGCATGTACATCAGGCTCTCTGCAGCCCTCCCATGTCCTTCATGCCATGGGAGTTCCCTTCACCATGGCCCACGGTTCCATAAGGTTCAGCCTGAGCATTTATAATACCGAAAAGGAGATCGACTTAGTAATAGAGAAACTGCCGCCGATCGTGGAAAGGCTGCGCTCCATGTCTCCCTTCTGGAATTCAGGCCCTCAGGTCTGTTCCGGCAAATAAAGGAGGCGATAGTATGTCTAAATCAGGCAAATCTCCTAAGAATCGGTGTCAGACGGCTATCAATGAGGCCCAGAATTACAGGGACCGGATCCCGTCCATAGTAAGCAAACTCACTGCAACCTGCAATAATAAAGGGTGCTTTGAACATGTCGATGCAGAACCCATCCCTTCCCGCCAGGCAGCTGTAGACATCCTCAACCGTACGGGAAGGATACTATATCCCGGTTACTTTATCCATTCGCGTCTGGACAGGATAAACCTGGAATATTATCTGGGTCAGGAGGTGACTGCCCTTTATGAGGATCTCTCTGAGCAGATAATGCGCGCCATACGGCATGACTGCAGGCGTAATGACAGGGCATGCACCGATTGCGCGGACAGAGGAAATGCCGCAGCTGTTGAATTTCTCAGCGGTCTTCCGGAACTGCGCAAGATACTCGCGAAAGACATACAGGCCGCCTATGACGGAGACCCTGCCGCCAAGGGCTATGACGAGGTAATATTCAGCTATCCGGGCCTTTTGGCTATTACAACATACCGGGTCGCCCATCTTTTGTACGGAATGCAGGTGCCGTTTATCCCGAGGATACTGTCGGAATACGCCCACAGCCGCACAGGCATAGATATACATCCCGGCGCTGTCATTGGGGAAAGGTTTTTCATAGATCACGGGACAGGCGTAGTCATAGGGGAGACTACTGTTATCGGAAACCGCGTGCGCATCTACCAGGGCGTGACCCTGGGCGCCTTATCCCTCAGTCCGGAAGAATGCAATATACTCAGGGATAAAAAACGTCATCCGACAATCGAGGATGACGTCATTATATACGCCAACGCAACAGTGCTGGGCGGTGAAACGGTCATAGGCGCCGGGTCGGTAATAGGCGGCAACGTCTGGATCACCCATTCAGTAGCGCCGGATACGCAGGTGTTCCTGGAGAAGCAGGATCTTGTCTTTGGAGAAAATAGATATAAAGAAAACGCGGCTAGAAAAACCTTTGCGATCAAGGGACAACGAAAAATTATAAAGAAATGATTTTTGTCTTATTCATTTCCGGTCTCTTTTTTTATCCATCCAAGATAATCGCTGCTTCCCGCCATTATCGGAACTGCAACAATCTCCGGGACCTCATAGGGATGGAAATTCTTTATCGCCTGTTCAAGCCTGGGATAGATCTCCTTGCTGGTCTTCATGGTAAGGAGCCATTCTTCAGCCTCTTCCAAATTATCCTTCCACCAGTAAATGCTTGTTATGGGCCCTGAGATCTGGACACATGCAGCCAGCCTGTTTTCCACTATCGCCTTGGAGATTCTCTCGGCCTCTTCTCTTTTATCAGTTGCTGTGGATACCTGTATGAATTCTGTCATAGTTTCCCCTTTAATGTTTCAGCAATACTAATTAAGCGGCAGACGTCTTAAAAACATTAACACGGTCTGTAATTGATCTCAAGATGGAACCTTTTTTTAATTGCTCCTGCTTGTTAAGAACTCCGAGTGCCTTGCTTAGGTCAACAGCAAAATCAGTGCAGCTCTGATATCTGGCATTCGGTTCCTTTGAGATGGCCTTAATGATTATTTCCTCAAGGATTTCCCTGCACGGCAGGTTGTTTTCCAGCGGTTCGGTATTACTATTGATAATCTTATTTATAACAGCATAATTACTTTCAGCGCGAAAAGGCTTATGGCCGTTCAAGAGTTCATACAGGACACAGCCGAGGGAATAGATATCGCTCTGCAGGTTCACTGGTCTGCCTTTCAATTGCTCCGGCGACATGTAATCAGGAGACCCCCAGAATCCCATCTGATGATATTTTCCTGCTGCCTGGGCTATCCCGAAGTCCGTGATCCTAGGGACACCGTTTTCATTCAGAATTATATTCGAGGGTTTGATATTTCTATGGATGAATCCCTTGCCATGACCATAGAAAAGGCCCTTTAATATCTCTATCATAAGTTCAATAACCTTCTGCGGCTTGATAAGAAAATCTTTTTCACAGAATGTCCTGAGGTCCGGTCCATTTACATATTCCATTGAAACATAAGATACATCGAGTATGGATTCCACTTTATAAACGGTAACAATATTCGTATGGACCAGATTTCCTATAAGACGGTCTTCGGCTATAAAATGTCCTTTCCCTTTATGGGCGACCTTGATTGCGACATGCCTGTTTAATTCATTGTCCCACGCCTTATAGACTGTCCCTGAGGGGCCCTCCCCAAGAGAGGAATCCAACCTGTAACGATCCATGCATGCTACATTCATAGGCTTGCCACCTCTGTCTTTGGCTTTACCCTGAATATCAGGGTTGCATTTTTCAATTTCTGGAATGTCTGAGCCCTTGACTCAAGGCCTTTCAGATCCTTGACAATCCCTTTGTAATCCTGATATCTCTTCTCAGGCTGCTTTGACATCATCTTCTCGATAATCTTTCCCAGTGCAGGAGAAACTTTCGGATTCCTCTTTCTTAAAGGAATCAACTCCTGCTCCATATGTTTAGTAAGCACCTCTTCGGCATTTGTCCCATCAAAAGGCGGCGATCCGGTAAATGCATGGTAAAAAGAGGCGCCAAGGGAATAGATATCGCTCCTTACATCCAACTGACGCCCGTCAATCGCCTCAGGCGATATATAATAGGGCGATCCCACAATGCCTTCCTTTTTATTGTCATCCCCGTTAACATCTACGATCTTTGCTACGCCGAAATCGACTATTTTGACAATACCCTTCTCGTTGATCATTATATTGGCAGGCTTGATGTCCCTGTGGATTATGTTGTTCTGATTTACGAAATCCAACGCCTCACAGATTGTGATAAGATAGCTGAGCCCTTTCAGGGTATTGAATTTATCACCCTTTTTTATCAAATCAGCCATGGTGACTCCATCGATATATTCCATGGCAAAATATAGTATCTCGTTGACATTGCCTATATGATACATATGGGCTATATTCGGGTGATCCAGCCTTGAGACCAGACGCGCTTCCTTAATAAACATATCCCTCGATGACTCCTTTGCCGCAAGCCTGTAGGATATGACCTTAAGTGCCACAGTGCGTTCAAGTGCAATATCCCATCCCTCAAAGACGCCGCCCATAGCCCCGGACCCGATAAAAGAGACAGCCTTGTAATTATCCAGCTGTTTCCCCACAAGACTCTGATAAAAACGAAGTTCATAGGATGCATTGAGTTTAACCTTTGGCGCTGTGGGAGTTGCGCCTTTGGCGGTATTTTTGTTCTCCCCGCATGAAACGGGAGCGGGCTGAACATTGACCGGCATTATTGACGCGGCAGGTGACCCTTTAAAGGAGGAGGCATCCGCCTTTTTAATAACGGTAATGACATATTGCAGGACTTCTATCCACTGGGCGTTTTTTTCAACTTCAACGCCTATCCCCGCCGAAGGATTATAATTCTTAAAGGCAATATGTTTAACCTGGCCCTTTATAATTGACGTCCCTGAAGGCAATGCAACTTTTACATATATTTCTGCCCCGGTCTTGCTTAAAAGGGAGGTCTCGAGAAACACGCCCTCCCTGTTTATATTTTTTATCTGTGCAGAGAGCCAGAATACACCGTTACGCGAGACATCCACACGGATGGATGACAGAGGATGGACCCTTTTGCTTTTGCGCTTTTCATTTGCAACTTCTTCGCCGGAATTTTCAACAGACGTCATTGCGGGTGATACAGGGGAGATCTGCTGCTCTTCGGCTTTTTCCGCGGATCTGGGCATCAGGACTGCTTCATTGATGCGGCCCATGAGGTCTTCAATTGTAATGGGATAAACAATAAAATCGAAAGCGCCCAGTTTTAAGGCGTTTATCGCCCTGCCCTGATCGTTTATAGGCACAAGAAAAATGAAAGGGATCTTCTCTCTTAAGGGGTCATTTTTTAAAAATCGTAAAAAGTCATAGCCTGTTACATCATGCAGCTTATTGTCGCATATTATTACACCGACTGAATTGGCGCTCAGGATGGACAAGGCTCCACGCATATCCGATGCCACGTGGACTGTATAACCCTTGCTGCGAAGGGATTCCCCCAGGTCTTCAAGCAGAATTTTATCACGATTTATAAAAAGTATATTTTCGTTTTTAGTCATAGGCAAAATGCCGGCATTCACAGATGATGTTTTTTATTAAAATCCGTTTAACTTATTTTTTTATGCCGGTGATTGAACCTTTTCTGTTAATTTTTGACTTCAGGCAGACCTGCAATGCGAAATACTGATAATTCACTTCAAAGATCATGACAGCGATAGGTGTATTCTCAGCATGCCCGATCTGATGACCGCTGCCCACGATCACCGACGGGAGCGATATCTCAAAATGATATGGTTTGCCGACAAAATCCTTCTTTGTGGACCCGCTTATCATATTAATAATCTCCGCCACGCCGTCATGGATCAGATCCGCATTAATATGATCTTCATCAACACCCATCATCTTCGCGATAATAGTCTTGGCAAGCGGCCAATAAAATGTTATACCCAGTATCCCTTCAGCCTCGCCGGACAGGCCGATAATGCCTGATATGTCCCCGAATATCCTGAAGTCATTAGTGAAATAAACCTCTTTAAAGACCGCCTCTAGAGATGTTGTTGTGTTCAAAACATTTGAAGTGTTTTTAATAAACGAATTAAGGTATTCCATCTCTTCATCAAGGGGCTTCCTGTTCGGGATAAGGTACCCCTTCAGTATCTGCTGAATAGCGCCCACAGGTTCATTAAAAGAAAGCACCTCGCTTGCACCGGAGGTGATATAAGGTTCGACCGAATCCGTATATGCCTGTCTGTTGATCAGGATAATGGGGACAGCTCGAAAATAGCATGCATAGCGCAATTTCCTTATACGCTGCAATATATCACGCTGATTACCGTTGCCCTCGATTATAATCATCCTATAATTTTGCAGGTTCTGAATGCCTTCAAAGGACTCGATTGCCAGTTGGATTTCTTCTCCCATCATGCCCTTTAATGTATTTACCGTATCCTGACCGCAATCAATGGCAGCAATTTTTTCTGTCATTTATTATTCTCCGTATTTTGAATTTCTCTGTGAGAAATATTTATATCCTACCCATGAATTGTCCAATTAAAAGCCCGCTCTTAAATCACCTGATTATAGGGAAATTCTCCCGCGGATAAGGTTAAGCAATCTCTCAGGTGTAAAAGGTTTGGAGATATATCCCTTTGCGCCGGCTTTAAATGCCCTGGTCATCTTATCGTCTTCAGATTCCGTGGAGACAATCAATACTGGGATATGGGTATAAAGATTGTTCTTCTTTATTGTCTCAAGGACCTCAATGCCGCTCATCACAGGCATATTCCAGTCCAGAAGGATAAGCCCTACCTCATTCCCTTGTTTTTCAAGACAATCCAGGACTTCCTGGCCGTTGCTCGCATGGATTGTCGCCAGGCCTAACGGTTTTATGGCGTTTTCTATTATATTTCTCATAACCTTGGAATCGTCAGCGATAATAATTTTCATTTTGGTCCTCATTGCCTGTCAGAAATTTTTAGGTTATTTGCCCGAACAAATTATTTATCGGCACATTTAAGCAATACTTTAGCATTTTTAATAAATTAGACATCTTAGCAATAAGATATCGATCCGCTTTTTTTCTGAGATCATACTTATATTTCAGCTTTTTTAAAATGGATAGATCAAAACAGGACAAGATCCTTCACTTCTTTAAATCATTAAAGATTTATATTTGACAGCTATGAACCTTTTTCATATTATCCTTCCGAATAATTTATATAGATTTTGGATTTCTTTATTAGAAAGGATATGTAATATGCATAAGATAGCAGTGATACCAGGCGACGGAACAGGCCCCGAGGTAATTGCCGAGGCGATGAAGGTCCTTAATGCAACATCTGTAAAATTCGGTTTTAAATATGAATCGGTAAAATTTGACTTCGGCGGAGAAAGATATATGAGGACAGGGGAGACCCTTCCGGACAGTTCAATTCAGGAACTCCGGGGATTTGATGCGATCCTCCTGGGTGCTATCGGACACCCGGATGTCGCCCCCGGCATCCTTGAAAAGGGCATACTGCTCAAAGCGCGATTTGAGCTTGATCAGTATATTAATCTACGTCCGGTCCGACTTTATCCGGGCGTTGAAACCCCTCTCAAAAATAAAGGACCCAATGAGATTGATTATTGTGTCATACGCGAGAACACGGGCGATCAGTATACGGGAGTAGGCGGAGTAACAATGAAAGGGACACCCCATGAGGTGGCAATTCAGACGGCTGTATATAACCGCCATCAGGTGGATAGATGTCTGAAATACGCATTTGAATACACGCGTAAATACGGGAAAAAGACCCGGGGAAAAGGCGAATATAACACCCTGGCCCTCGTGGGAAAGACCAACGTACTGACCTATCTGTATGATCTCTGGAATCGAGCCTTTCATGAGATGGGTCAGAAAGAATATCCTGACATACGCCGAGAATACTATCACGTTGACGCGACATGCATGTGGATGGTCAAGAATCCTGAATGGTTCGATGTACTGGTGACAGGCAACATGTTCGGAGATATCATCACCGATCTCGGCGCCATAACCCAGGGAGGGATGGGGCTTGCCGCCGGAGGCAATATTAATCCTGAAGGCGTAAGCATGTTCGAACCCATCGGCGGTTCAGCGCCTAAGTACACCGGCAAAGGAGTGATTAATCCCCTCGCAGCCATCTGCGCCGTTGCAATGATGCTTGAAACCCTTGGCGAACAGACCGCGGCCGTTGCCATTGAAGAATCGGTTAAATTTGTTACGGCAAATAAATTGAAAAGCATGGATGCGGGCCGGATGGGTTACAGCACAACAGAAGTAGGCGATCTGGTCGCCCAGTGTGTAACGGATAGAAAATAACAAGTCATTATCCAATCCAACCCGGATTGCTGAATATTTTAATCTCATCCAGATGTAATCCGGGTTAATTTTATTCTCATCAATTGGCGCTATCCCCTTAAGTAGAGACCGGGCTATCTCGCTGGAATATCATACCTGACGGTTTCTAAGATGCCGCACCGCCCCCGGTTATAGGCTCAATGCCAAAATTTCAGCATCCCGCCCGCTTCTCTTTTTAATAAAGGGTTCCGGGCAGCCCTGCCAGGTGAGGCATATTATCAATCTAATTTGGAGAAGATTTATATTTTAAAAACCTATCTGAAAAGTTTTCAACAACGATTACAATTCCTTGACAAAATAGGGATTTATCATATAAGCTCTATCCCCAGTTTTAAAAATGGCCTTTAAATTAGAACTTTTTCCCTTTAAGGAGTATTCAATTATGACCCTGACCAAAGATCACTTAGTAAATTCTTTATACACCAGTCTTGAAATTCCCAAAGGAAAGGCATCTTCACTCATTGAAACGCTTCTGGAAATAATTAAAAACAGGTTGGAGAGGAGAGAGGATGTGCTCGTATCCGGATTCGGCAAATTCAGCCTGAAGGATAAAAACGACCGAAGAGGAAGAAATCCTGCGACAGGCGAAGATATTATCCTGGATGCCAGGAGGGTCGTTATTTTTAAATGTTCAGGGGTATTAAGGGATAAAGTGAACGGTCAAGGCGGCAACTAATCTTGAAAGGTAACACATAGAATTATGTCACAAAAATATCCTGAATGTCCGTTATATAATCATTCAAACTGCAAGGATTATGAACATCCCAAACTTTGTGCTATTGTAAGGACAGACAAGATATGTTTAAAAAAGAAACCAAAATCGAAGGTAAAAAAAATAGATGCCGTATCTGAATGAAATAGTCTATTCGCGGATATAAATTTGGTTTATCTTTTCTTAATATATCAGCAGTCAATCCTTCTCATAACGTGATCCAATAACACCTATTAGACTTATATCTCTATCTAATGGGAAACCTCTGAACCGGATCCCTCATAGTATGATGTAAGTTCCGCGACAAAACTTCCGACAATTACTTTACTCTTTATCCTAACGGGAATTCGGCGATTGTCTGCAGTTACCCATATCTGAAGCTTAGCCTCTTTGCTCTTTTCAAAGACACCCCCTATATCTCCCAGCTCAGGTTCTACAAGAAAGGTATCATATTCATTTCCGTTGACTTTTATTACTTCCCTTTGAATTACATTCACCTTTCCCAACGCCATCTTCTTGCCGTCCGTCACAGGGATACTAATTTCCTTATTTTCATTTAGATCATACATTCGAAATGCAAAGAAGACCGATAAAGGATCAAATGTCCCCGGCAATATTGAAACCGGCGCCCTATTCTCATCTTGGCCTACTTTTGAATATTGCGCCTGCTGTTTATCCCAGTCAAAATCGATATTGACAGCTTTTTTAGATCTACCCTCATTACTTTTAAAGTAACGAAGTGAATGACTCATAGTTATATCCGTGTAGGATTCGATTCTGTCACGGACCTTATAAAAGATATCTACAAATTCACTGGTATGAACTGTAAAAAGAAAATGATAAGCATCTTTGTCATTTAAATTTGTTATAGGCAGCAATTCAATGGTGGCTCCCCCAGCCATTATATATCCCCATTTGACCTGAAAGGTCATTTTCTCGCCGACAGTAAAAGGAAAATCATTGGATTCTCCCATGGCCGGTTCGAAACAGGTCAAGCTGACAATAAAAATAAAAGCAACATAAATATTATAGAAAAGGATTTTTTTCATGATTTGAAGCTTAGCTTAATAATCGACTGAATTCAATAATTGATTCATAAATTTCCTAGGACGATAAAAAAAGGGCAATGCCTATCCCTCCTAAAAAACAGAAAATCAATTAGTCATATAAACCTGAATAGGTTTCCTGACCAGAAATGAAAACTCCTTTCAAGCTGTCCAAAACCCAGTTTGAAAGGAGTTTTAATCCGATAAATTGTATAGAATACATATGTGACGGCAAATTGACGTCAAAAAGTCAAGTTATTGACATGAAATCAGTCTTTGCCTGATATGTATCTACCCGTCTATACGCTTCCTGCTTATATCCTTTTTACATTTTCCTTTAGCGATATTGAGATGATATATCCGCAATTAATCTCTTATGCAAATCAATCCATGATAATACATGATGCGCATAAAAATTATTCTATAAATCAGATTTTTATACCATTAATAAAATAATTTTATTCTTTTACAGGTTTTATCTTTATTAATATGGCACATATTTTGCTTTTCTAAACAAAACAATTACCGATAAAAGAACAGCATTCAATATTTTTAAGCTTATTGATGCCCTTCTGTAACATACATAACAAATAAAAAGCCTTATAGAATGAAAAATATCTGAGATTAAAAAAGGTCTGTCTGTATCTAACCATAATTCGGACATCCTGAACTTTTACGGCATATATTTTAGAAGCAAAAATTGAACAACTAAAAACGGAGGCAACAATGAAACTGAATCTCAGGAATAAATTTCTAATCCCCACTATTGGACTGGTCATAGTAGGGATATGCATCTCAAAGGCAGTATCATATGTAAAATCAAAAAACGCCATTGAAGAGATAATTAGGACCAACATGAGTCAGATCACCACCCTATCGACCAATCAACTATCTTCATGGGTCATTGATATAAAAAATGAGATTAAAAACTGGAGTGAGGTAGACACCTATCAATCCAATCTGGCCATGGTAAAAAACGGCAATACCAGTTTTATAGGCGATATAAACAAGCAGTTAATCAAGGCAAAAGAGGAGAGCAGCTATTATGAGTCTATTGCCATAACCGATGCAAATGGAAATGTTGTCTTCAGGTCGGCAACCGACTCCAATGTCGCAATAAAGGTCTCTGACGAAGAATTCTTTAAAAAAGCCATAAAGGGCGAGGCGTATATCTCAGATATCAGTAAGAGCGAAACATCCTCAAAACCAGTCTTTATCGTTGCTAGTCCTATGCATGGAATAGAAGACTTCACTTCAGCAAGCACTTCAGAGATCACCGGTGTAATCTATGGCGTGGTGAATTTCGAATATTTTGCCACATCCTATCTGAATAGCATAAAGATAGGAGACACCGCATACAATTTTGTCCTAAATAAGGAAGGCGTCGTTGTCTCACATACCGACAAGTCATTAATATTAACATTGGATGCCAAGTCTTATGATTTCGGGAAAAAGATGCTTGAACAAAAAAATGGTGTAATAAGTTACACATTTAATAGCAGTGATAAATTCACATCATTCAATACATCCTCTGATACAGGATGGCTCGTTGCGTTGTCAATAGATCACGATGAGGTATTTGCCCAGATTAAAAGTACCGGCTATATAATCATGATAATAGGCATCGTTATAATCCTCGCTCTTGCCATAGGCATGTGGTTCACAACCGATTTCTTGATAATACGGCCCATCGCAAAGGTGGCGGCAGGGCTGAAGGATATTGCCCAGGGAGAAGGAGACCTGACGGTCAGACTTGCGGTAACGAGCAATGATGAGGTAGGAGAGCTCTCAAAATGGTTTAACACATTCATGGAAAAGCTATTGGCTATTTTAAAGGAAATAGGCGTCAACGCCGATACGCTCACCACATCCTCAAATGATCTCTCCGGGCTCTCAAGCAATATGTCCGAGGGCGCCGACAACATGTCCTCCAAATCGAATACTGTTGCAACAGCCGCAGAGGAGATGAGCACCAACATAAGTTCCATTGCCGCTGCAATGGAACAGGCGTCAACCAATATGGGTCTTGTAGCGACCGCAGCCGAACAGATGACCGCAACCATTAATGAAATAGCAAGAAACTCGGAAAACGCCAGATCCATAACAGGTTCGGCAGTATCCAAGGCAAATGACGCTACTCAGAAGATAGACGAACTCGGGAATGGCGCCAAGGAGATAGGCAAGGTTACTGAGACAATTACGGAGATCTCCGAGCAGACCAACCTCCTGGCCCTGAATGCCACAATCGAGGCTGCGCGCGCCGGAGAGGCGGGAAAGGGTTTTGCCGTAGTCGCCAATGAGATCAAGGAGCTGGCCAGGCAGACCGCTGAGGCAACGCAGGATATTAAGGACAGGATTAATAAGATCCAGGCCTCCACATCAGGCGCCGTTACACAGGTTGAAGGAATTTCAAAGGTAATCCATGATGTAAACGAGATAGTCACCACAATAGCGACAGCTGTTGAAGAACA
>Ga0153915_10003168_pt1 | contig 15044 bp, 16 predicted proteins | sample Opewatmetagenome_2_FD_107003 | JGI IMG/M metagenome (GOLD analysis project Ga0153915, IMG submission 107003) | Freshwater wetland microbial communities from Ohio, USA - Open water 3 Core 3 Depth 3 metaG | ecosystem: Environmental > Aquatic > Freshwater > Wetlands | place: USA: Ohio, Lake Erie...
CCGCGCGCTCCAGCGCGGCCGCGTGGTCGTCTCGATACGGCCCCTCGTCTTGACTCATCAGGACCTCAGGATATTGACCTCTGGTAGCCGGATGCGCGACTTGGCGACGGCAAGATGCGAGCCGGATCGAACATGAGTGAGAACATGTACATGTGTGCGGTCTGCGGCGACCCCGATGCACGCCACCGGCGCGACATCGGCAATGGAGACAGCCTGGCCGGCGATCTAGGTGCGCTCGGCGCGCTAGGTAGCGTTGCCGCGACTGTCGCGGAGGTCCCACGGGGACGGGTAGGTCCGGTGTATCGCGTCGTGTCCAGCGCGGCGCCCGATCAAACCGAGAAGGAGAGTCGCGGCCTGAGTCACGTGAAGGCGCCCGTCTGCGCGAAGCACACCGAGAACGAAGAGCCTTTCGGCGACGCGCTCGAGTACAGCAGTGGCAAGCTCGAGTTCGCCTCGTACCGGTTCTACAAGGCGTTCTGCGAGCTCAACCACATCGAGCGAGCCGGGCGCTACTCGAAAGACTGATCAGGCTCGCCGTCGCCCAGCAGGTCGCGCGCCTTGCTTGCCGTGTCCCCCAATGCGTGGAAGCCCCAGCGGGTGAGCTCGTCGCGGAACTTGTCGAGGAGCTGCCATCCGGGCTGTTCGAGTCGTCCCCGCACGAGACCACGGACGAGCACCTCGATGACGTTCGCGAGCTGTTGTTCGTCGCGAGCAAGCAGCGCTTGCGCGAACGCCTGGCGGAGAAACGGAAGCGCTTCGGCTGCCGTCGTCCCGGCACTGTCCGCGTTGCCGTCGCTTGCGATCACATCGCTGAGGTCGAGCAGGAGCTCGGCGGCCATCAGCTTGTCGCCGGCGCGGTCGGCGTCCGTGACCGCGGTCCGGAGCCACTGCGTGCGCCACCGGACTCCTTCCGCCGCGAACATGCGAGCGGCCACCGCACCTACCTCGGCGGTCGCTGCCATGTCGCCCGACGCTCGGTAGAACTCGCGAGCGAACCGGAAGCAAACCTCGGCAGCATCCCAGCGGCCCTGCTCGGCGTCGATGAGCGCGAGCTGGGTCAGCGCGAGTGCCGCGGCCGTCGGGAGGCCGGCTTCGACGAAGCGGTCTCGCGCGACGTGAAGCTTCTCGCGCGCTCGTTCGGGATCCTGGCGAACCGACCACGCGATGCCCGCCAGCAGGGATCCAGCCGCAGCCAGCTCGTTCCGCACGGATTCAGCCACGAGCGCGGAGCGCTCGATCGCGAGATCGGCGGCGGTCGTTGCGGTCTCCGCGTCCTCCGCTCCGAGGCACACCGTCGCGACTTGCAGGAGCGCGCGCGTGGTTGCCTCGCTCGGCTCTTGCTGGGCGAGAAGGGTCAGCGCTTGGCGGGCGTGCTGGAGTGCCGCCTCGGTCAAGCCCTCGGCCTCGGCGTGCGCGAGCTCGACGAGCGCCTCGGCGGTCGCCTCGCGGTCACCGCCGCGCGCAAGTGTTCCGACGAACCGGCGAAGGCTCGTGATGCGAACCAGCTGCTCGTGTCGCTTCGAGGAGGCCATCGCAACGCGAAGCATCGCACGCCCTCGACCGACCGTAGAATGGCGGAGCTGCACTTGCCGGCCTGCGAGCACCCCGAGCCTGGGATTGTTCGGAGGGCCGGCGGCACTCGCCGTCCTCCGGGATCCCGGTGCTAGAATCAGGAGGCGATGGCACTTGTCGACTCGAGGGCGCGCGTGGAAGCGCTCCGCGCTGCCGGAGGAGAGCCCGCCGCGACAGCGCTGGTCGAGCTCGCCGAGGCCGAGCCGCTACTCGGGCACCGGCAGGCGGTCGTCCGCAAGCTCCTCGAAGAAGCCGCCCTCGTTCTCGACTCGCTCGCCAATCGCACGCTCGAGGGGAGGGTGCTCCTCCGGCTCGCGCATGTGAAGCTCTCGGAGGCGGACCTGGAAGGCGTCGAACAGCTCGCCGCGCGCGCGCAGGAGCGCCTCGCAGGCGATGCCGACCGCGCGCTCGAGATCGGCGCACTCGTCACGCGTTCGCTTGTCAGGCGAAAACGCTTCGAAGAAGCGGCGAACCAGCTCGTCGTGCTAGGTCGCCAGGAGCCAGCCGATCCATCTCCGCTCGGCGCTCGGCGAGCTTCGGCTCAGCTGCTCCTCGCCCTTGCCGAGCTCTCGCTCGAGCAACAGGAGTGGGAGCAAGCGGGCAAACACCTCGCGGTCCTCGACGATGCGGTCAGCGACGACGCCGAGCTCGTGGAGGTACGGTTCAGCTGCCTTCAGGGCAAGGCGGCCGTTGCGCTCGCACTGGGAGATAGCGAGCGCGGGATCCAGGCGCTGCGGAAGATCGTTGCGATCGCGAAGGAGCTGGACGCAGCAGAAGATGAAATCGAGGCGCGGATCGCACTCGCCGGCGCACTCGTCGAGCGAGGCGATCCTGTCGGCCTCGAAGAGGCACAGAAGCTGCTGCAGGTCAGCCGTGACCGCGCGCTGGAGGCAAACCTCGATTCGCTGTACACGGCGGCGCTGATCGGGCAGGCGGGCGTGCTCGCGAAGCGCGGCAAGACGAAAGCTGCGCTCGATCGCTGCATCGAGATCGCGCAACGCGCTGCCGAGACCCAGGACCTGACCCGGTACGCGCTCGCCGTCGCGTTGATGTCGAACATCTACGAGCAGCTCGGCGACCTGGCCTCCGCGTACCGCAGCTTCGCCGAGGCGCACGCGAGCCTTCGCGAGAAAATTGGCGATGCCGCCCGAGACGTGATCGTTCCGCACATCCAGGCATTCGCGGCCCGCATCGGAGCCGAGAAGTTTCGCGAGGTCGCGGAGAACGTGACCAAGGCTGCCCATGCGCGCAATGCCTTCCGGCCCGAGTAACGCGCTCGCGATCGCGGTCCTTGGATCCCTCGCGCTGGCGGGCTGCTGGACGGGCCACGCCACGCCGCCCACGATCGAAACGCACGACGAGAAGCCTCCACGGCGCACGCGCACGAAGCCGATCGATATCGAGCTGCGCGTCGATCCGACGAGCGTATCGATGGCCAACCTCGCCAAGCTCGGCACGAGCTACACCGTGACGAACACGAGCACGGAGACGCTCGATCCGCAGCTCGACCACGCAGAGCTCCTCATCAACGGCAGCGCGTCGGTGAACTGGGGCAACACGAACGGCAATGGCGCCCGCGAGCCCGAGTGGTACAAGTTGCCGCCGGGCGCGACGCTTCACCGCGACTACGACGAGATCGGTGACACGATCCTCTTCGAACCAGGGGATTACACGCTTCAGATCCGGGCCTCGGGCATCTTGTCCTCGGCGGTGCACGTCCACGTCAGCCCGTGAATGTCTTCCGTCGTCGGTGTACGCTCGTCGCGTGCGCAAGGTCCTGTCGGTGCTCGGCACGCTGCTGGTCATCGCGGTGATCGGCGCGATGGCCTACTTGAAGTGGTGGAACATCTGGGGCCAGGCGGATCAAGGCGAGGCGTGCAGCGGACGGGCAGGGTGCAAGTCGTTCTACTGCCTCGAGCACGAGATGGTGTCGGGCGTCGAGCAGACGTCGAAGGGCTACTGCACCGCCTCGTGCGATTCCGACAAGGACTGCGTCAAAGGTCTCCAGTGCGTCGTGCCGACCCAGCAGGCGCTGGATGATCTTCCCGCGCACGGCCGACCGAGCAAGCTCTGCGAACGGATCAAGTAACGACGATGGCGAGCATCAATCGTTTGAACAGGGCGGGTATCCGGCGCCTGATCGCGCTGACTCCCGAGGGCCGCAGGATGAGCCAGCGAGACCGGCTCCTCTACCCGGAGATCGCCGGACCGCTGCCCGCGAGCGAGCTCGAGCAACGGTTCGCGAGCTACCTGCTCGATCCGGCGATGCGGCCGCTCGAGCTGCGCGCCGGCGAGGCCGACTGGTTCGAGCGCTGCTTGTTCGTCGACGTGATCGCACCCGGCAGCGCGATCTCGATCGGTGATGATATCGCCGCGATCGTCGCCGCACCGCGGTTCGTCGACGGCGATCAGCTCGCGTCGCAGGTGATGCGCCGTCGGTTCGCGCCGCGCGCTGACCTCGCGATCGCGGCGGGCATCGCGCTGCTGTCTCCGGAGGCGGCGGCGCGCGAGATCCGCCGGCTCGTCGCCGAGCGCGGTCCCGACGAAGATCGTCTGCATCTCGCGCTCCTGCAGGCCGGGCGCGCTCTCGCGTGGCGGGCCGAGCTACCGGACGGGACCTCGGACATCCTCGAAGCGATGCTGCAGCTGCTCGATCGTGCGACGGCACGGCCGATCATGGACGCGGTGGCGCCGATCCTCGGCGCCCTGGCGACGACGAGCGCCCGCGAGGGCATCTGCGAACGCGTGCTCTCGACGCTCGAGACGGCGAAGAACCGCATCACGGCCCGGCGCACCGGCACGTCGTTCCTCGGTGAGTTCCAGGCGCTGGACCGGCCGCGCACGCTGCGGGACGAGGACTACTACGAGACCCTGCCGGATCGACAGCTGCTCGAGACCTGTGCGCGGATTCTCGGTCGGTCCGCGGAGGTCGTCGCCGTCGACGAATTCGTGGCGCTCCAATCCCAGGTTCTGGAGGGCGAGCTCGAGACGATGCTCCTGCCCGCGTTCGTCGACGGTCTGATCGAGGCGGGGGCCGTCGTGCAGGTCGGCCAGCTGGTCGGGCACCTCCTGACGCTTTCGGATATCGAGCCACGCACGGTCGCGCTCGATATCGCGGCGCGTCTGCCCGTCGACGAGGTCGCCCAGCCGATCCTCGCCTGCCTGGAGGACCGCCGGACGCAGATCCGCGAACGCGCCATCGGAGCCGCGATGATGCTCGATCCCGAGGTCGCGGTGCCCGCGGTCGCCGCGCGCATCGACGATCCCGAGCCGTTCATCTGTGCAGCGGCTGCACGCGCGCTGGTCGCACTCGGCCAGCGTGACGTCGTCGAGGAGCGCGGTATGCCGGGCGAGGTCGCGATCGGCATGACGAAGGAGCGGACGGCCGCGATCCGCGCGGCGCTCGGCGACACGAGCGGCGACGTGATGGCGGTATTGCTGCCGCTCGCGGCGGCGGACGCCGAGCGAGAGGGCGCGGACGAGGAGCCTCGACTCGTCGCCGCACTCGCGTCGATCCTTCGGGGCTCGGCGGAGGGCATCCTGTTCGCAGCAGCGATCATTCGCGAGCTTCCCGATGCACTGCCACTCGTCGCTCTCGCCCTCGTCGGCGACCAGAACGCCGTGTCCGTGCGGCTACCGGCCGAGCTGCGCGGCGAGCTCGCGAGTGTCCTCGATCCATTCATCGAAGCGGGTGGAGACAACGCGATCGTCGCACTTCAGATCCTCAGCCGGTTCTCGCTCGGCGATCCAGCCGTGATGGAGCGCATCATCGATGTGGCCGACCGCGACGAAGGTTACGCAGGGCAGCTCCTGGACTGCCTCGTTCAGGTGCGCCGGCGCAGCGAGCGCACGGCGGCGCTGCTGCGACTTCTCGTCGAGGATCGCGAGCATCTGCCCGGAGCGCTCACCGCCGTCGCGGCCGCGGGGCTGGTCCTGCCGGCCGAGCACGCGCTGTGGTCGAACATCCAGGACCTCTACGGCCTCGGCACGATCGCGACGGCGGTGGTCCACACGGCGCTCGTCAACCGCCGCCGCGTGCGCTGGGAAGACTGAATCTCGGGTATCTTGTCGGCACCGATCAAGGTGCACGTGAGCCTCTGATGTACTGCCGAGCCATCCTCATCTGCGAAGACGTTCGCCTCGACATGAACGGCACGATGACGCTGATCGGCGTCCACAGCGAGCGCCTGATGGCACCGCGTGGCAAAGGCCCGATGCAGGTCCCGTCGCTGCGGTTCGTCACGATCGTGGGCGGCCTGCGCGGCACGGACTCGCTGAAGTACCGCCATCAGCTCCGCGCGACGAGCGAGCGCGAGCGCATCGACCAACCATTCCTCGACGAGAAGCACGACCCCGCGGCCGACGAGCACAACTTCGTGTTCGGCGAAGGCGCCATGGTGTTCCCGGGAGAAGGCGAGTACGAGCTCGTCACCGAGGTCGAGGCGGGCGGCCAGCGCAAGACGTTTCGCTATCGGTTCGAGATCCTGCGGGCGAAGTGACGTGCAGGTGCGCGCTACAGGCAGCCGCGCGGCCCGTAGACGAAGACGATCCACACGAGCACGGGCCCGATCATCGCGACCCAGCCGGGGACGTCGTTGCCGCTCCGGCGCTCGTCGGCGTCCAGGGCCGCGCCGGTGATCAGCGGAGACACGAACGGCAACGCGATCAGCAGCAGGCTCGCGAGCACGAGCATGAACGTGCCCCAGCCACCGTGGTCGGACACGCTGAACGCGTACGCGTAGAACCCGATGATGGCCACGTACCCTGCGAAGGCGCGCAGCAGCAGCAGCCGGGTCCGCCGCCGCTCCGTGCGATCGGTCGCGGCCGCATCCTTGACGCTCGCCGCGAGGTCGTGCGCAGCCTTGCCCGCCTTCGCGACGAGGCTCGTGCGCAGCCGGATCGCGTTCTGCGTCGCGCAGTACGAACACACCGCGACCAGGCTGCCGGTCTCGACGAAGAGCGGCGCACCGCAGGTGCGACACAGCGCGGGCCCGCCTTCTGTCGCCGCTGGCTTCGCGGCGAGTGCGGCGAGCAGCCGCGTCCGCGCAGAGACCCGGCGGTTCGCGTAGATGCCCACCATGCGCGGCAGGAAGATCACGACGAACACGATCCCGAATAATGTCGTGACCGTGATCCAGAACGGCGCGGCGTCCGCGCTGGCATAGCCGAGCTTGCGCGCGATCCGGTCGGCGACCCGCAACCCGCCCATGATGATCCAGAGTGCGAACGGAACCCCGTACGCCATGATGAACGCCAGGAAGTTGAAGTCGAACATCCGCGCGATGACCTTCGTCACGAGCCACGGCGGGCGGTCGAGCTTCTTCAGCAACCGCTCCGCCTCGGCGCGGCTGGCGGCGTCGAGCTGCTTCGAGTCGCGCATCTCGCGATACGCGGCGGGCACCTCGTTGACGGTCTGGCAGAACGGGCACGTGCTCGTCGCCGCGTCACCGAACGCGATCGCCGCGCCGCACTTCGTGCAGGTCAGGACATCGAGCCGCTTGCTCACGTTGTGAGCTCCGTCCGGTAGACCGATGCGCAGAGAGCCTGCATCCGCTAGAGTTCATTGTATGACGACAGGCCGCCGCCCGCCCGGGTACATGACCGAGGACCTCGAGATGGCGAAGGTCGCGGGCCCGCCGAAGTACACGTCGCGCACGGACAAGGCCGTGGAGCACATCGCGCTCGCCGACAAGCAGGGCTCCATCATCGGCTACATCTACGCGAACGACGAGGACGATGCAGCCGGCTGGCAAGGTCGCCCGGCGGCGGGCTTCGCCGCGCAGAACCTGGCGGCACCGTGGTTGATGAAGCTGCGCGATGCCAAGAAGCGCGGCCTCAAGCCGACCGCTGCGCTCGACGAGCTGATGGGATCGAGCGATGCGAACACGCAGGTCGTGGCCGATTCGCGGCAGACCGCGCCGAGCCTCGCAGCGCTCAAGGAGCTCGCCGGCGACGTGCCGGCCAAGTAACAGACGCCGGCTCTGCGAGATTCACGTTCGGGTTCGATCGCCCGGCGCCTGCGCCATCGTCTTCTTCCGGCTCCGCAGCGTACGTAACGATACCCGTGCTCGCGTAGCGGTCGCGAAGCTGCTCGCGTACATTCGCGCCATGCCGGGCTCCAGCAAGCGGCTTCCGTGGTGGAAGGGCCTGACCTCCGGCGAGCGCGTGTTCACCCTGATCTCCGTGCTGTTCGTGGCCGGCGCGATCGGGTGGCTCGCTCACGGACCCGGCCACGTTCTCGGTACCGTGCTCTTCGCGATCGCGTTCGTCGTCGGCCTTGTCGGGCTGCTGTTGATCCCGAGCTACACGCGAAGAGTCGTCCTCGAGTCGGCATGTCCATGTTGTGGCGCCGTGGCGCGCAGGACCTTCGACAAGCAAGACACGCGGTTCCCGGTGCCGTGCGGAAGCTGCGTCGCATATCTCCGGAACAACGGCCACGCTGTCGTCGAAGCCTCGCTTGACGACGTTCACTCGGCAGGCGCCAGCCGTGCTAGGTAGGATGCGCCCGCGATGAGCAAGTACCCTCGGTTCTTCGCCGTCAACGATCGCCCCGTCGCGATCGTCCAGACGCCCAGCGGAAGTGCCGAATGCCTCGTGTTCGACTTCGTCTCCGGCAACCTGATTCCCGATCGCAGCTACCTCGCCGAGCTGACGGCGAACACCGGTGAGCACGAGGAGCTGACCCAGCTGCAGTTCGCACACCTGGTCGCCGAGCGGCGCGTCGATGTCCTGCACATGTGGGCCGAGCGGCTGTGCCGCGCGCCCTCGGGCAGCGCCGAGGATCTGCTGATGGCGATCGGAGCGAGCATGAAGCCGGCGCCGCTCGGCGCGTCGGAGGTGCGCGTGCGCGGCGGCGAGATCGGGATCGCAAACATCGAGCTGCTGCTGCCGCCGAACACGCTGGCGAAGGGCGAGCTCGACGAGAGCTTCGGCGAGAGCAGGGCGTTACCGCGCACCGGACCGGGGGCTGCTCACGTGATCTCGTACGAGGTCGACGAGGAAGGTCAGCCGAGCCGCTGCACCGTGTTCGCGAGCTTCGGCGAGGCGCCGCAGGCCGGTACGTGGGTCAAGAGCGTGATGCTTCGTCTCGATCGCGCCCGCTAGTGCCCTGTGCCTGAAGTTCGACGTCGCCATGGCGCGCTCGAACGCGAGCGTCATCGATCACTTGCGCGATTCGCGGCGCACGCGAACTTCAGATCCGGGGCACTAGTTGCGCGCGAGCATGACGGCGGTCTGCGAGAACGCCGACGACGTCCAGTACTGACTCAGCGCCTCGAGCTTGTCGGACGCGCTACCGTCGCGCTCGACCATCGCGAGCTCGTAGGCGAGCTTGGCCTGGACCGGGATGTTGCCGGTCGCGATCTTCGCCGCGTGGGCATTTGCTCGCGCGTTGCGCTCGGCACTCTCGAGCATGTTCGCGAATGCCTTCTCGTGCTCGACCCCGGTGATGTCGCCGTCCTCGCCCTTCTTGATCTCGAGCGAGTAGTACTTCGCGATCAGCTCGGCGGCGTGGAAGTAGGCGAGCTCGCTGCCGGCGAGCGAGAACAGGCCCCACGCGAGAGAGGTCTCGCCCCACTTGTCCTTCATCTCCTTGACGAGGCCCTCGGCGTTGCCCAGGCGCGAGGCCATGAGCGCGACGAGATAGTCGGGCTCCGCGAGCGCGATCCGCTGGCGCGCGTCGTCCTCGCTGATCTTGGCGCCCTCGGCGAACGGCTGCACGAGCAGGGTATCGAAGTAGTTGAGGCCCGCCGCGCCGGCCGACGAGAACGACGTCGCGAGCCGCCGCACGTTCGGCACCGAGCACATGTAGTTGATGTCGGTGGCGGCCTCGAACTCGAGCTGCTCCATCGCGAGCGTTGTCTCGGCGAATGTCTTCTTCACGTAGAGGATCGTCGGCCCGACGAGCGCCGCGAGCTGTGCCTGCGTCTTCTCGCCACCGAGCTCGGCCGCCGGCGTGCTGGCGAGCGACTGGAGATACGCCTTCGTCGTCGCGAGTGCACCGCCGGCGAACACGCGGAATGCCCAGCCGCGCAGCGCCGAGCGAAAGGCCGCCATCATCTGGAGGTGACCGCCCATCGTCGCCGGCCTGAGTGCGCCGATCTTGGTGAACGCGGCGGCCGATTGCTCGTCGAGGTTCTCGAGCTTGGCGAGCGTCGCGATCGCATCGTCGACCTTGCCGGCCTGGACCTTGGACAGGACGTCGTAGATCTGGTTCGTGCTCGATGCGTAGGCCCACGCGGCGAGCATGCGCGCGTAGGCGGCGGCGAAGAGGCCCTTCTTGTGGAGCGTCTCGGCGTCCTCGCCGTAGGCCTTCGACAGATCGCGCAGCTTCGCGAGCATCGGCGGCAAGCGTCCAGCGCTCTCGAGCTGGAGGATCGCGCCCCATTCCGTCGCGAGCCGTTCCTGCCACTGCTTGTACTTGGCATCGAGTGCGGTCTTCGTTCCGGGATCGAGCGCCATGTCCTTGGCATCGACCGGCATCGGCTCGGGAAGCACCTTGCCGGTGAGCAGCTTGTACGCCTCGTGGACGTCGGCGACCTCGATCGCCTGTGCACCGTGCTGCTTCGCGAGCTCCTCGAGATCGACTTCTTCGCCGGTCTTCGCCGAGCGCGCCATGCGCATGCCGATCGGGTAGCCGATCCGCTTCTTGCCCTTGTCCGTCGAGGCGATGAGCTTCTCGGGGATGCCGCCGACCGGCCCGATCGTGCCGTCGGGGTTGATGATGCCCGTCATCGTCACGTTCGGATCGATCTGCGCGCCCGTCATCGCGGCGAGGAAGCCCGCGGCCATCAGGCCGGAGGCAGATGCGCCGTCGATGTAGCCGCCGCTCGTCGCGGAGAACGTGAAGTCGGTGAGGTCCTTGTTGAGCGTCGACGCGGCGACGAACGCCGAGACCCACACCCCGGCGCGCCACTGCGGTCCGGTGCCACCAGCGAACTCCTCGAAGATGCCGACCTGGACCGAGCCGTCACTGTTCGGCGAGGTCGAGAGCTTCACCGGCGACATGCCGCCGGCGATGTCCGACGGCTTCGGCGCGAGCTTGACGAACATCGCGTCGACGGAGGCCTTCGCGGCGGCGGCAGGGAGCGGAAGGATCGTCGAGCCATTCTTCGCGTCGGTGCCGAGGATGACGGCCTGGTTCGGGGACTTCGAGTCGGCCTTGCTGCCGAGCGGCGCGTACGTCTTGACCTCGAGCGGCGGCTCGGTCTTCGGCGCTTCCGGCGGCTTGCCGCAGCTGACCAGCCAGCATCCGACAGACGCGGCGACCAGGCCGCGAGACATCCCCATTCCGAGAGGATAACACCGCGCGCGCGGCTGCCTGCGGGGCTGCGTGCAGGTCGATCGGCTGATCGCGTAGAATCTCCGACGCCGATGATCGCCTACGATGGACGCGCGTGGTTGCCACTGTTGTTCCGCATGCGTGGATCGGTCATCCCACGCCTCCTCCCGCGGATCGTGGCCGCAGCGGGTGTCGGCGTGGTGGCGGTGCTCCTCCTCCAGCGCGAGCACTTCAAGATCCCGACGCTCGCCCACACGCTCGTCGGCGTGGCGTTGGGCCTCTTGCTCGTGTTCCGGACCAACGCATCGTACGACCGCTACTGGGAAGGCCGGCGCTTGCTGGGCGGCATCGTCAACCGCACACGCGATCTGGCCCGTCAGATCGCCGCGTACATCTCCGATCCGGAGGCACGCACCGAGCTCGGAAACCTGCTCCGAGCGTTCTACTGGGCTGCCGCGCAGACGCTGCGCCAGCGCGAGGACCTCGACGCGCTTCGTCCTCTGCTCACCGACGAGAGGCTGCGCACACTCGCGTCGTCATCGATGCGTGCTCCGATCGTCACCGCGTGGATATCGAGCCGGATGCGCGACGAGGCGAACGCTGGACGGCTGACCGAGCAGCGCCTGGTGGCGCTCGATGCAAACATCTCCGTGCTGAACGACTCCCTCGGCGGCGCCGAGCGGATCCTGCGCACGCCGATCCCGTTCGCGTACGCCCAGCACATCAAGATCTTCGTGGTGCTGTTCTGCTTCTCGGCGCCGTTCGCGATGGTCGACATCATGGGGTGGGCGACGCCCGTCGCGAGCGCATTGCTCGCGCTCGCACTGTTCGGGATCGACGAGATCGGCGTCGAGATCGAGGATCCGTTCGGCGACGATCCGAACGATCTGCCACTCGACGCGATCGGCGCCGGGATCGATCGCGCCGTCATCGACATCCTCGCCGCTGCTCCCTATTCGGTCGAGACCGGGCGGCACGCCCCGATCAGCGCGGCTGCTCCCGCGGACATCTCGGCCCGCGTGTGATCACCGCGCGCGCGGGTGCTTGCGGACTTGCTCCAGGACGCGCGCTCGACTGACCTGCGTGTAGATCTGCGTCGTCGCGATATCGGAGTGGCCGAGCATGGCCTGCACGGCGCGCAGGTCGGCGCCATGCTCGACGAGGTGAGTCGCGAACGAGTGGCGCAGCTTGTGCGGTGAGATATCGCCCGCGGGGAGACGGACGCCGGCGCGTCGGGCGTAGTTGCGAAGCGTCTTCCAGAACGCCTGGCGCGTCATCGCCTTGCCGCGCTCGGTGAGGAACAGCGCCCGTTCGGCCGGGTCCTTGACGAGCAGCGGTCGGTCGTTCGTGACGAACTGCTCGATCTTCTCTCGCGCGGCATTGTTGAGCGGAACGACGCGGGTCTTATTGCCCTTGCCGGTGACGCGGACGAAGCCGTGGTGGAGGTTGACGTCGGCGAGCGCCACGTTGACGAGCTCCGAGACGCGCAGGCCGCTCGCATAGGCGAGCTCGATCATCGCGGCATCGCGGCGGCCGCGCGGTGTATCGGCGGGCTGGGCGATCAGCTTCGCGACCGCCGCCTCGCCGAGGACACCCGGGAGTCGCCGGGCCGTTCGCGGGGAGTCGATCAGCTCGGTCGGATCGGCGTCGAGCCAGCGCTCGGCGACCAGATGACGGAACATGCCGCGGATCGCGACGAGCGCCCGGGCGCGGCTGCGGGCGGCGAGCTTGGCCTCGGCGAGGGCGAGCAGGTGATCGGTGATGTCCGTCGGGGTGACGTCGTCGACATCGACCCGTCGGCGCTCGCTCAGGAACTGGCCGAGACGCGCGAGGTCACGGCCATATCCGTCGAGGGTATGCGCCGCCAGACCGCGCTCCACCTTCAGGTGGTCGAGGAACGTATCGACCGCCTCGTCGAGGCGAAGTCGGCGCGCCATGTCCTCGATTCGATGGCGAAACGTCAGACCGCGCAAGTAAATGCACGCTTGCAGTCGTGGCCAGGCACGGCCATAGTCCCATCGAGCGCGCCGGATGGACCCTCAGAAGATTCAATGGATCTTGATCAGCGTCATCGTGCTGGTCGCGTCGGTTGCGTTCCACGAGTTCGGTCATGCGTTCATGGCCTACAAGCTCGGTGACGACACGCCGAAGCGGCAGGGGCGCGTCACCCTGAACCCGCTCGCCCACGCCGATCCGATCGGCACGCTGCTGCTGCCCCTCATCGGTGGCGCGTTTGTCGCCGCCGGTGGTGCGCTCGGCGGCTTTGGCTGGGGCCGGCCGGTCGAGTGGCAGCCGTCGCGGGTCAACCGCAAGTGGCGCATGAACACCGCCCGGATCCTCGTCGCGATCGCGGGGCCGTCGATGAACGTCGTGCTCGGTGTGCTGCTGGCGGTCATCCACACGGTGCTCGTCAAGCAGCACGTCATCGCGCTGTGGGGCGCCGACGGTCACGTCGGGTTCGCGAGCAAGATCTTCTTCTTCGCGGTCGGCACGAACTTCATCCTGTTCTTCTTCAATCTCGTCCCTGCGCCACCGCTCGACGGTGGCCACGTCGCCGAAGGCCTGATGCCGTACAAGCATCGTGCGGCCTTCGAGGCGTATGCGCGGTTCGGCCCGTTCATCGTGATGGCCGTCGCGCTGATTCCCCAGCTGGCTCAGATCTTCACGATCCCGGCGGGGTTCGTCACCCGGCACTTGTACGACGTGCTGGGCATCTTCGGGTGAGCATGGAAACTGGTTATCAAGTCGAGCTCGACGTGTTCGAGGGTCCCCTCGATCTGCTTCTTCACCTCGTCAAGAAGCACGAGCTCTCGATCCTCGACATCCCGATCGCGTTCGTCACCGCGAAGTACCTCGAGTACCTCGATGCGATGGCCGGCCTCGATATCGATGTCGCCGGCGAGTATCTCCTGATGGCAGCGACGCTGTGCCACATCAAGTCGCGCGAGCTGCTGCCGTCGCCGGAGCCGCTCGAGGAAGACGGCGAGCCCGGTGCGGAGGGTGAAGAGGTCGAGATCGATCCGCGCGCGGATCTGATCCGTCGCCTGCTCGAGTACCAGAAGTACAAGGAGGCCGCGGACAAGCTCGGTCAGCGCCCGGTCGTCGGTCGCAACGTGTGGGGCCGCGGTTCGGCGACGGAAGATGCGGTCAGCGAGGGCGTCGATGCCGATCAGATCGCGCCGCTCGCGCCGTTCCCGGTGCACAAGCTGATCGAGGCCTTCGACCGCGTGATGCGGCAGGCGAAGGTCAAGGTCGCGCACAACGTCATGATCGACCGGCTCAGCGTGAGCCAGAAGATCGCGGAGCTGACCGATCGCCTCGAGAAGGAAGGCCGGTTCCCGTTCACCTCGATGTTCTCGTTCCTGCGCGATGGCATTGCCCGCGCGGCGGAGGAGATCAAGCACGAGGCCGTCGTGACGTTCCTCGCGCTGCTCGAGATGGCGAAGCTGCGCCTCATCGCGCTCAGCCAGCACGAGGACGAGGACATCTTCATCTCGCGCGCCACGGATGACCTGCGCGCGCTCGTCGAGCAGCGGGTCGCCCGCAACAGCACCGACGACTACCGCTAGCCGATAATCGCTAGTTATCGCGCTGGGTTAGAGGTCGGAACCTGCGTTGTCAGGCCCGCGTGGTACGAGAACCTGACGCCGTGAGCTGACCCCGCGGCGCTCGAGGTAGCTGTGAGCCGAAAGCGCGGAAAAGACAAGCGAGCCGCCAAGCAGGCCGTTCCCGAGGAGATCCTCGCGGAGGGCAGTGGACCCAACGAGGTCGTCGAGGCCAATGCGCAGTCCCTCGCGGATGCCGCATCGGACGCGCTCGGGCCCGTCGCGGATGTCGAGGTGCGCGCCGATGTGGAGCCAGCTCCGTCCAAGAAGCGCAGCAAGAAGACGCGCGCGACGACGGATGCGTGGGGCCAGCCGATCGAGGTCGACGCGGACGACGAATCATCGCGGGCCAGCGATGAGGTCGAGGCGACTGCCGACGCGCGTGGCGAAGCAGATGTGAGCGGCGACGCAGAGACGACCGGCGAGTCCGCCGTCTCTGCCGAAGCCGATGGTGACGTCGAGTTGGCGTCCAGAGGACCGGGCAAGAAGGGCAAGCGCAAGGCGAAGGCCGCGAAGCGGTCGGCGTCCGACGACGAGTCCACCGCCTCCGCGACCGCCGAGACCGCCGAGACCGCCGCGTCTGCCGA
>Ga0153915_10003169_pt1 | contig 15043 bp, 12 predicted proteins | sample Opewatmetagenome_2_FD_107003 | JGI IMG/M metagenome (GOLD analysis project Ga0153915, IMG submission 107003) | Freshwater wetland microbial communities from Ohio, USA - Open water 3 Core 3 Depth 3 metaG | ecosystem: Environmental > Aquatic > Freshwater > Wetlands | place: USA: Ohio, Lake Erie...
GGAAGTCAGCTTATTGTTGACAGCTCCGGCGCCTTTGAAGGCTCGGTCTCCGGGGGTTGTGTCGAACCGGCGGTTATCGCCGAGGCATTGGAAGTCATTAAAAGCGGCAGGCCAAGGATGGCTTCCTTCGGCGTGAGCAATGAACAGGCATGGGATGTGGGCATGACCTGCGGCGGCAAGATAGATATATATATCGAAAGTCTGGACATCAATCGAGGCATCCTTGAAAAGGTGATTGATTTGAAAAGGGCGCAGCTGCCTGCATGCATTATCACGGATCTTGCGACCGGCGAGGCCGTGCCCCTTAATCTTGCAGGCCCTGAGTGGATGGACAAGGTTTCGATTGAATTGAAGGGCGCCATATTTGACGCGATAAAAAGGGGGATCTGCGCCTCCTATGATATAAATGACAGGAGATATTACATCCACGGGATTTATCCCAGTACGAGGCTTATTATCATAGGCGCGGTTGATATTGCGAGGACCCTTGCACATATGGCGACACTCTCCAATTACAGTGTCCTGATTATAGACCCGCGCGCTGCCTTTGCCACCCAGGAACGCTTTCCGGGCATGGAATTTATGGTGGAATGGCCTGACGAGGTCCTTGCCAATATGACCCTGCACTGGAGAACTGCGATTGTCGCCCTCACCCATGACCCTAAGATAGATGACCCGGCGCTGAAGGAGGCGCTTCGTTCCAGGGCGTTTTATATAGGCGTTCTGGGAAGCCGAAAGACCCATGCGGAGAGGCTGAAACGTCTCAGGATGGAGGGGTTCAGCGATGAGGATCTGGAGCGTATCCATGGCCCTGTAGGTCTGGATATAGGTGCAAAGACACATGCTGAAATCGCGGTTGCAATCCTCGCGGAGATAATTAAAGGACACAGAAAAGGTTATGGAGAATAATCAGATGACATTTGATCCTAATTTAACGGCAAATGAATTCGGCATATTCAGATCTTTCCCGAAGAAAGGGGAGTTCCACTATTTGGATAACGCGGCCATGTCCCAGGCGCCGGACTGCGTTATCGAGGCAATGGTTGCCCACGATACAATGCGACGCGCAAATGTAAAGAGGGGCGTTTACACCCTGGCTGAGGCTGCCAACACAGCCTTTGAAGGCGCCCGCGCTGTAGTCGCGCAATATCTGGGCGTCAAGGATCCCGATGAGGTGATCTTTACAGGCGGCACAACGGCAGGGATAAATATCCTTGCCCACAGTCTTGGCCTTACGCTTGAACGCAATGACGAGGTCCTTCTCTCGCAGCTTGAACATCACAGCAATATCATACCATGGCAGGTTATCTCCCAGCGGCAGGGGGTGAGGCTCAGATACCTGCCTGTTACCGCTGACGGAAGGATAAACATTGAAAGGGCTGAAGACCTGATTAAGTCCAGGACAAAGATAGTTGCCGTAACCCATGGCTCAAACGTTACAGGGGCCATAACGGACACGGTTGCACTTTCAAAGATCGTGCATGACAAAGGGGCCATGTTGCTGCTGGATGGGGCGCAGACGGCGCCAGGGGGGCCGCTTGATCTTCCAGGTCTTGATGCGGATTTCTTTGTCTTTTCCGGCCATAAGGCATATGGGCCGACAGGTGTAGGCATCCTCTGGGGACGTAAGGGATTGCTGAATAAAATACCCCCTGCATTTGGGGGAGGGGAAATGATACTGAATGTCGGTCTTGAAAAGAGCACCTTTCTGGATGCGCCTCATCGTTTTGAAGCCGGAACGCCTCCTGTAACCCAGGCAATAGGTCTGGCAGCGGCACTGGAATGGCTAAGCAGCAAGGATCTTCCGAATATGCACAATCATCTTAAACGCTTAACCTTGCGGATTATTGAAGGACTCGCCGGATTGGATAAAAGAATAAGTATCCTCGGACCCAAGCTGGGGATGGAACGTCTGCCCATTGTCTCATTCTCTGTTGACGGGCTTCACCCCCACGATATCTGCCAGGTGATGAATGACCGCCACGGCGTAGCCCTCAGGGGAGGTTTTCACTGCGCACAACCGCTCCACGATCTGTGGAAGCTTGATGGCAGCACAAGGGTAAGCCTGGCCCCGTACAATAATGATACGGATGTGGATGCCTTTTTAGAGGGTATGGAGGACTGTCTGAAGATATTAAGCTGATATCTTGTAAGAGACAGGGAAACAGGCCATGAGTGAAAATTTATACCAGGCTCAGATTATTGAATGGTCAAAAAAGACCGATCACGCCAAAGGGCTGGAAAATGTCCATTGCAGGGCGACCTCTTCAAATCCTCTCTGCGGCGACAGGATTACTGTCGAACTGGAGTTGGATGGAGAAGTCGTCAAATCCATTGCATGTCAGGTTCGCGGGTGTCTGCTCTGTAAGGCATCAAGTTCTATCCTGGCCGAGCTGGCAGGGGGGCTCACATTTGATCAGTTAATAAGTATGAAACTGGATCTGGATCTGGCATTAAAGTCATCAACGGATGATCCTGAGGCTTTTCCGCAGGAGTATCGCATGTTTTACCCGGTGCGATATCATAAAAGCAGGCATTCATGCGTGATCTTGCCGTTTGAGGCAGTAATCAAGGCGATCTCGGAATACAGAGCCATACACATTGAAGATTGAAAATTGAAGATTGAAAATTGAAGATTGAAGATTGAAGATTGAAAATTTGAAAGTTCAAATCTTTTTACGTCCTGTGCCCTGCGGCATAGATTTAATATTTACCTTGTGCCCTATATTTGGACGTATGCATATCAGGAGATAAAAAAATAACATGGAAGAAACGATGTACAGGAGTGTCCCGGTGGAAGACGCAGTAGGCATGATCCTGGGACACGATATCACCCAGATTGTGCCGGGTAAATTTAAGGGGCCTGCATTTAAAAAGGGATATATCCTTAAAACCGAGGATATCCCCAGGCTGCTGGATATGGGGAAAAGACACGTATATGCCCTGGATCTGAAAGATGATTTTGTGCATGAGAATGACGCTGCGGAACGGATTGCGAGAGGTGCATCAGGCGCGGGCATCAGACTGACAAGCCCGTCGGAGGGCCGAGTCAATCTCATCGCCGAGGCCCCGGGGCTTCTTAAGATTAATATAAAGGCATTGCATCAGATCAATACAGTTGAAGAGATTGCCCTGGCTACCCTCCACAGCGATCAGCAGGTAGTTGCCGGAACCCAGGTGGCAGGGGCCAGGATCGTCCCTCTGGCCACAAGGAAAGACAAGATTGAAGAGATAGAGAAGATCTGCCGGGATAATTTTCCAGTTGTAACCGTAAGACCGTTTCGTTCCCTTAAGGTAGGGGTTATTACTACGGGAAGCGAGGTCTACACAGGTCGCATTACTGATAAATTCGGCCCTGTCCTGCGGGATAAATTCGGACAACTCGGATGTAGTATCATGAAACAGGTCTTTGTATCGGATGAAATAGCCATGACTGTTGATGCCATCAATGACCTGATAAATAACGGCGCCGAGCTGATAGCTCTTACCGGGGGCATGTCCGTTGATCCGGATGATCAGACGCCCGCAAGCATAAGGGCCGCGGGCGGCAAGGTTGTCCTGTATGGCGCTCCGGTATTCCCCGGCGCCATGTTTATGCTGGCCCATATAGGAGATGTGGCGCTGGTGGGATTGCCGGGATGTGTCATGTACCATCGCGCAAGCATCTTCGACCTGATTGTGCCCAGGATTGTTGCCGGCGAAAAGATCACGCGTGACGATATTGTATCTCTCGGCCACGGGGGCTACTGCCCTGTGTGCAAGGAATGCCGTTATCCCGTTTGCGGCTTTGGAAAGGGATAGATAAACCGGATGCCCATGTATCTTTATCAGAAATCAAATCTCTATTTCGCACAGGTAGCCGACGATATTAAGGATATCGCTGAAGGGGAAATGAGGTCCCTGGGGGCCGTGGAAACCAGGCCGACCTACAGGGGAATCTCATTCAGGGCGGATTTAAAGACCCTTTACAGGATTAATTATTATTCACGCCTTTCCAGTCGCATCCTGGCGCCCCTGATTCAATTCGATTGTCACTCGGAACGCTATCTCTATAAAACGGCATTGCAGATAAAGTGGGAGGATTTTCTGGACCCTTCCAGGACCTTTGCCGTATTTTCATCCCTGGCCAACAGTTCGATAAAACATTCAAAATACGCGGCACTCTGTCTCAAGGATGCGATCGTCGATTATTTCAAAGAACATTTTGGCGAACGTCCATCGATCGATACAAATCAACCTGATATATGGTTTAATCTGCATGTTGAAAACAACGAGGCAACCATCAGCCTGGATACATCGGGCGGGTCTCTTCATAGACGCGGATACAGGAAGGATGCTGTTTCGGCCCCCATGGTTGAAACCCTGGCAGCGGCGATAATTCAATATTCCGGCTGGGACGGCATCAAGCCGATATACGATCCCTTTTGCGGGGCAGGGACCTTGCTGTGCGAGGCCTTTTTGCATGCGAGCAATACTCCCTCAGGAATCCTGCGCAAAAGATTCGGATTCGAGAGGATGCCTGATTTTGATAACAGGATATGGAGTCAGGTAAAAACTGAGGCGCGAGAAAAAATAAGGCCTGTTGCCAAGGGTCTGATATCGGGGAGCGATATATCTCAGGAGGCCATAAAATATTCACATAATAATTTCTCCGCCATTGATCATGACAGTGTTATATCCGTTAAAAAGAAGGATGTATTTGATATCGATGCTATTAATAACAGGGTGATAATATGCAATCCGCCCTATGGCATAAGAAGCGGAAGAGACGAGGATATGGGAGGATTTTATAAAAAATTCGGTGATTTTCTCAAACATCGATGCAACGGATCAACTGCCTATGTCTATTTTGGCGAGAGGGAAAATATCAAGTATCTCGGGTTAAAGCCGTCATGGAAAAAACCCATTTCCAATGGAGGTCTTGACGGACGGTTAGCCAGATATGAGCTCTATTGAACAGGCAAACGGAATCCTCAATTTATTCGAATTAGCATCCACATTTAAATGAAGTTTCTTTTTTCCAATCACATTAAATAATAATTGACAATATTCAGATGATAGGTTAAAAATTTTTGGATTTGAGCTTATATAGCATCCATTCTGAAATGGCTATTTTGCCCAACCTTTGTGTCACTCTCAGGTTTTAATCATTTAGATAATACAATGTATTATTTTGATTGAAATCATCGCGATCTCGATCGGGCAACAGTAACTTGGCAATAACGATGAGGTTTTTTCTTTAAAGATATTTAACGGTTCTGGGTTAAGACAGATTACCGTAACGGAAAAATGCGCTTTTTCGATGTGTCAGGGATGGTTATCCACAAATGATCATCTGTCAAAATCAATAATCCCTCGATTCCCTTGATAAATACTGGTAACAATAGATCATAAGATCAAGGAGTCCATAACATCAGGCAATTATAACGGATATATGATCCGTAATAGTTCGATAGGTAAATAAAACAGTTATAAGGAGGAGTAAAATGGCAGAAGAGAGTAAGAAACAAGTTGAATCGGTCTACATGGAAAAAAGGGTCTTTGAGCCTTCTCAGGAGTTTGTGGAAAAGGCATACCTTAAGAGTATGGATGAATATAAAAGTCTGTACAAAAGGTCTATTGAAGATCCCCAGGGTTTCTGGGGCGAGATGGCCGAGAAACACATCGATTGGTTCAAGAAATGGGATGGCCCGGCAGAGGAATACAGTTTCAAGGATGATATCTATAACAGATATTTTACCGGCGGCAAACTGAATGTTACGTATAACTGCCTGGATCGTCACCTGACCACATGGCGCAAGAATAAGGCAGCCTTGATCTTCCAGGGCGAGCCCCTTGAAGAATCAGTGACCTACACCTATCAGGAACTTCACCGCGAGGTCTGCAAGTTCGCCAATGTCCTTAAGAAACTGGGCGTCAAGAAAGGCGACCGCGTTTCCATATATCTCCCGATGATCATGGAGCTTGCAGTGGCAATGCTTGCCTGCGCGCGTATCGGCGCCATCCACAGCATCGTATTCGGCGGTTTCAGCGCCGAGGCCTTGAGGGACAGGATCCAGGATTGCCAGGCTGAAACCCTGATCACAAACAACTGGGGATACCGTTCCGGTAAAGTCCTTTCCAGCAAGGGCAACGCAGACGAGGCACTCAAGTCATGCCCGAGCGTCAAACGATGCGTCATCGTAGACAGGATCCACAAGGAAACGACCATGGTCGAGGGAAGAGACTTCTGGTGGCATGAACTCATGAAGGATTCCCCTGTAAAATGCGAACCGGAATGGATGGACGCGGAAGATCCCCTCTTTATCCTGTATACAAGCGGAAGTACAGGCAAACCCAAGGGTGTGCTCCACACTACTGCCGGGTATCTCCTGTATACTGCCCTGACTATGAAATATGTCTTTGACATCAAGGATGAAGATACCTTCTGGTGCACAGCCGATATCGGATGGGTTACAGGCCACAGCTACATCGTCTATGGTCCTCTTGCAGTAGGTGCAAGCTCCATAATATTTGAAGGCGTACCCAACTACCCGGCAAACGACCGTTTCTGGGAAGTAGTCGAGAAATACAGTGTAAACGTATTCTACACAGCTCCAACCGCGATCAGATCCATAATGAGAAACGGCGATGAATGGCCCAATAAGAGAGACCTAAGCAGCCTCAGACTACTGGGCAGCGTAGGCGAGCCCATTAATCCGGAGGCATGGATGTGGTATTATCAGGTCATAGGAAAGGAAAAGTGCCCCATTACAGATACATGGTGGCAGACAGAGACAGGCGGTCATCTTATAGCCGGCATCCCGGGCGCCATGAAGATGAAACCGGGTTCCGCAGGATTCCCCTTCTTTGGAGTCGATCCTGTTATCCTTAGACAGGATGAAACAGAAGCGGATGTAAACGAAGGCGGGCATCTTTGCCTGAGGAAGCCCTGGCCTGGATTCATGAGGTCGGTTTACGGCGATCCCGATCGTTTCAAGACTCAGTATTTTGTACAGCATCCTGGGACATACTTCTCCGGAGACGGCGCCAGAAAGGATGAGGATGGTTTCTACTGGCTCATGGGCCGCGTGGATGACGTTATTAATGTCTCCGGTCACCGTCTTGGAACAGCCGAGATAGAAAGCGCCCTTGTTGCTCATGAGGCTGTTGCGGAAGCCGCTGTTGTCGGATATCCCCATGACCTTAAGGGACAGGGCATATATGCCTTCGTAACCTTAAAACACGGTTTTACGGCAGACGACAATATGAAAAAGGCATTGGTGGCCCACATCAGAAAAGAGATAGGACCCATAGCATCGCCTGACAAACTTCACTTCGCAGACGGCCTTCCAAAGACCCGAAGCGGCAAGATCATGAGAAGGATTTTGAGGAAGATCGCCGAAGGAGAGATAAATGCCCTTGGGGATACCTCTACTCTGGCCGAGCCGGATGTAGTCGATAAATTGGTTAAAGGGAGACAATAATACTTAACCAAAGATTTTTTAAAATGGGGTATCCCTTTATCTCTGTTATCAGAGTTGCAGGGATGCCCCGATTTTTAATAGCAGAAATGAGCGGTAAAAAGTTGTTTTGCAATTATTTCAATCAATGAATTTATTGCTTAAAATTTATCGTTAAAATTATGGAGGAATTGTTATGAGTGATTTTGTAAGAGAGTTGAAAGACACGACCGCTAATCCCGCCCCCCTGGGCCTCATGGGATTCGGCATGACGACAGTTCTTTTAAACCTTCACAATGCGGGTTTTTACAAGCTCAATACCATGATCCTTGCCATGGGCATTTTTTACGGCGGGATAGGCCAGGTAATTGCAGGGATAATGGAATGGAAAAAGAATAATACATTCGGCGCCACTGCCTTTACGTCCTATGGTCTGTTCTGGCTTTCATTTGCCGGTCTTGTCATCATGCCGAAAATGGGTGCGGGACTTGGGGAAGGCCCGGAAACGTCGGCCCTTATCGCATACCTTGTCATGTGGGGAATCTTTACCCTTTATATGTTTATCGGCACATTGAGGCTAAACCGTGCGTTGCAGGTTATTTTCGGCAGCCTCGTCATTCTATTTTTTCTTCTTGCGATAGGAGACGCCACCGGGAATGCGGCCATTAAGACATTCACGGGTTATGAAGGCATTTTCTGCGGATTGTCGGCCATCTATGCGGCGATGGCGCAGGTGCTCAATGAGGTCTATGGAAAGACTGTGTTACCTATCGGACCGGTAAAAAAATAATTTGTATCCTTAATTTCAAGAGGGGGATGCCTAGGAAGCACGGCTGATCCGCGTCCCTGACAATCCCCTCTTGAAAGGCATCAATCCTCGCATTATCCGCCAGCCGAATAATAAATCACCTTATCTAAGAAGACGTGCGTCGATTCAATTCCCTTAGTGATTTTCAAGGGTCATAAAAAACCCCGTTTCCGAGTTTATCGAAAACGGGGTTTTGTGTGAAATCAGAAAAATGATTTATTTAAGAAGCGAAAGAATAGTCTGTGGAGCCTGATTAGCCTGGGCAAGCATCGCAGTGCCGGCCTGCATCAATATCTGATTCTTTGTGAAGGTGGTCATCTCGGCAGCCATATCCACGTCGCGAATGGTCGATTCAGCCGCTGTTGTGTTTTCAATGGTGCTGGACAGGTTGGCGGATGCATAGGAAAGCCTGTTCATATATGCGCCGATGTTGCCCCTGGTCGTATTAAGGTCAGAGATGGCAGTGTCAATGGAATCCAAGGCACCCTGAGCCCCAGTATTGGTAGAAAGGTCAATGCCGCTGCTACCAAGAAGGTCAGATGCACTTGCACCACTGATGCCGACGGTGATCTGGTTGACGCCTGTGTTGCTTGCGCCCACCTGGAAGGTTTTGCCGGAGAAAGTTCCGTCCAGAAGCTTTGTATCGCCATAGGTGGTTGAGTCGGAGATCCTGGTGATTTCATCTGTAAGCTGGGTTGCCTCCGCGTCGATTTTATCCCGGTCGTCATCGCTGACATTGTCCGAAGCAGCCTGGGTAGCAAGTTCTTTGAGTCGGGTCAATATGTTGCCGATCTGTTCCGTGCCGCCCTCTGCAACCTGCAACATTGAACTTGCCTCTGAAGTATTTCTTGCGGCAACTGTGTCGCTGGCTATAGTGGCCCTGAAGGTCTGAGAAATGGACAGTCCGGCTGCGTCATCCGCTGCCTTGTTGATCCTGTAACCTGAAGAGAGTTTTTCCAATGAGCTGCTTAATCCGCTATTGGCGTTCAATAAATTCCTGTGTGTGTTCATTGCCGAAATGTTGTTTTGTATCATTAGTCCCATAATAAATTATCCTCCATGATTTTTAAATTGTTATTTGAGTCTCAAGCCAAGCTTTTTTGACTCGTTTTGGCATCCTTGCCTGTTCAAAAAATAAACGCTAACTGCTAACTGCTTACTACTAACTGCTAACCTCCCTTCTTTTGAACTTTAAACACTATATCGGCGGATAAATTTGGGAACTTAAATTTTTTTTTAATATTGAGGTAATTTCAAAACTCAAAAAAGCATCAATTGTCATTTCGACCAAAGGGAGAAATCTTTTAATATCAATGCTTTTTAGATTCCTCACTTTGTTCGGAATGACAAGCGGAGGACTTTTGAAATTACCTCTATTGATAAAAATAATATGGAAGGGCAATTGACCGGGGCTGATAAGGAGGATGACCGGAATATAATTCATTGGGTGAGATTGTGAGGGGGAACTGGAAAGATCGCTGTACTTGGAGCGATCATAATAGGATGCTGTATCGGCCAGCAGGGACGGATTGTTATTGAAAAGGACAAGCCGGATTTCAAGGCACTCCTTTACAAGTCGTTTCGTCTTCTGAGAAATAAGGAGTCCCCTCGCCGTTGTTGGTGAGAAGGCCGGAAAATTCAGCCCTAAAGTGATTGACCAGTGTATTGGCAAGCCCGGAATAAATCTCATCGGATCGGAGGGTAGAGGCGACCTCAATAAGCACTAAAAGCAGGTCGTTAATGTCTTCAATGGTTTTAGATATAGGTATTTTCAAATTATCGATAAGGATGCTAAGGTAATGAATAAAATTTTCCAGGGAGTGTCTTCTGATTGAGATCTCGCAAAGTCTGAAAAGAGGCATGGTAGGTTCTTTTGTCAGTAAGACGGCCTTTTCAAAGAAAAGCCCTGCATTTTGCATGTCCCCGGTTTCAAGGCAGAGAATCCCGAGTTCATTCCAGATATCGAATAGCTCAGGATGTTTTTCAAGGATATTCATATAGCACTTCACTGCCTTCTCAGGTTCATTTTTTTTCCTGTATATGAGCGCCTGTTTCTGTCTGTAGGAATAATTGTCAGGGAATCGTTTTTCCGCATTTTGAGCCACTTCCAATGCCGACTCCAGATCATCATCCTCAAGGGATAACTGAATAAGCCGGTTGAATATCACCGCGTCAGAGGCGTCGTTTTTGTATAGCCATTCAAGACACTGCTTTTCCTCTGAGGGCAACCCGGCAGTCATATAATATTTTGCCATCAAATATCTGGGACCCGGCTCTTCAGACGATTGTTCCATTGACATATTAATATAAAATCTTGCCTTTTCCAGGTCGGCCGTTTTATCCAGATGAAAGGCCCCTATGCTGTAAGAGATTTTTCCGCGTTCATCAGGTGATTCAAGGGCCTTTCGATACCATAGATCCATTCTCTCTTTATCGCCCTTCCCATAATATGCATGCCCCAGCAGGGAATATACAAAGGCCGCCTCATTCATTGTGTTATTAACCGTAATGCCGGCCTTTGCAGGCTCTCTTTCATAGAGTTGCAGCAGATTTAAGTATTCATTGGCATGGGAAATCACAATATCCCATTCTGAATGCTCAGCTGCGATTGCAGCCAACATATACCTGGAATCCAGGTGTTTCGGCGATATTTTGTGTGCCTTTTGGGCATAGAAACTTGCCTTTTCCATGTTTCGCATTCGATAGTTGGACATGGAGGCATCATAATGGGTCCACAGATATATAGGGTCGTCCCCCTTATTCTGCTCATCAGCCAAGGTTATAGCCAACTCAGATTCTTCCGCCGATTCCCTGTTCTTGTTCATGGAGAGATAAGAGACCCCCATATAGTGGTGATAAAGGGGATTGAGGGGGTCTTTGGATATCTCTTGTTTCAGGATCTCTGTGGTCCTTTTAAATTTTGCATCTGATTTTTCTTTATCTACGTTATAACCGTGATGAATAAGCTGCACGGATGAGAACAGGGCCTTGGTCCCTCCCACTATCCGGTTGTGCACAGCGCCCTCATAATGAATGACCCCATTATTTCTGAACACTCTATGAAAATTATGCGAGGCCGTCTTTGATCCACTTGAATAAATGCTCAGGATGATAACAAAGATAATATCGGCGTTGCCTGCGGATTCAACAGCCTTTCGCAGCTTCAACCCTCCTCCCTCCACCATTTCTTCATCGGCATCAATCTGAAACACCCAGTCACACGATGCATATTGAAGTGCCTGATTCCTTGCCTTGCTGAAGCTTTTCTCCCAGGGATGGTGATAGATTTTATCTGTAAACCGTTCCGCGATAGCTATGGTATTATCCTTGGACCCTGTATCTACTATAATGATTTCATCGACAAAATCGCATACGCTTTTTAGACATCTTTCCAGAAATTCCTCTTCATTTTTTACTATCATGCAGAGCGATATGGAAGGTCTTGACAGCGGAGAAGATTGAGACCTGAGATTATTTTTTTTTATCATACTTTTTTTCTGTTTTGATTTAATCATATTTCAACAACCTTTTTTTCTTCTATTTTGTTTTTTAGGTCGAAGCCCTCTATTGATTTAAAAAGACCGGATATTAACCTGATATTTTTTTCCAACTCTTTCACAAGCTTTACAGAATCATCATAGAGTTTGACACTTTTGGATGCCAATCTGTTAAAATCTTTTTCTGATATATTGTTCCTCTGCATTTCTATGAATTTAATAATCATATCAAGTTCCGGGGATGAATGTCCCGGGAGTTCGTCTTCCTTAATCTCCAATCTTTTGCCAAGATCTCTAATAGATGCCGGGTTTATTTTCTTTCTTGAGGCTTGAGTCGAGAGTTCAAGGCAGATGTCCCGCGTCTCTGCTAAAAGTGTTTCAAGGGCCTTGATGGGAGACAGGAGCATATGGAGTCGGTCGAGGATTTCTTCAATATCAGGAGGCGGGGCAAAGTAGCCTATGAAATTTCGCGCAAAATTGATAGCATCATTCTCCTCCATAGGTCGGTTTATCAGGTTGGGAATAAAGGAGAGTTTCAAAATGAGCTTATAGACAGTCACGAAATCAATTTGTCTGATAAATCCTGGGACCCATTCAATAAAACCCCATGGATCGAACCTGGAACGATATGCAGCTACAGATGGAGGATAACCTTCCGGCATCTCCTTGGTCCTCACCATTATATTATTGCGGTTGCCGATCAGTTTTTCCACGGCCTCAACAGGTATCATTGTAAGACATCTTTTATGAAAACATGCAGCAGTGCCCTGGCATGGGAAACAGTCTATCATGGGATGCAACACCAGATGGTTTTCTCCATATGGTCCGGTCTCCGCAAAATATGTGGAAAAGAACAGTGCAATGATCGGCGTTCCTACTGCCGAGGCAAGATGCATGGGGCCGCTGTCGTTGCACAGGACTAATGAGCAATGGGACATCATTGCCGCGGTCCGGCCCAGCGTCGTTCGGCCTGTCAGGTTCAGGGCATTTTCACCAAGGGCGATCTCAAGTCTCATCCCGAGTCCCTGTTCGCTCTTATCGCCGAAGATGACTATCTTTTTATGTTGTCTGGCAATAAGGCCTTCGGCCAGTTTGATAAAATTTTCTATCGGCCATCTCTTATGATTCCCGCTGGCGCCGGGATGGATGCCTATCAGTTCATTATGCTCTGGACAGAATTCTCGCACCTGATCTTCAGCCCATGCAGCTTCATCCTTATCAATTGGGAAAAAAGGAGATGTTGAAATCCTATGTGCGCCGACGATATTGCTGTTGATATCCACCCAATTAAAGATGCTGTATTTTCTGTTCGGGAATGATGCAAGAGAATAGGAAAACCATTTGTCTCCTGAAAGATATTCCCGGCGCGTTGTCGCGAAAAATCCTGAATTATTCTTGCAGTGTAACAGGAAGGCAAGAAGGGCCGAGGGGAAAGAGAAGCTGAGATTGATCACCCAGTCCCACTTTTGTGAAAGGACAGGTTTCATATCCGCTTTAAGAAGTTCAAGGGCCGCATTTACGGATTGCTCATCAGGAATTTTCGCAAATCGTGTGAGTTCCTGTTTGCGGATTACAAATACATCATTGATACAATCCTGCCTCTTAAAGATTTCTTTTCCCAGGGATGAAGCAAGAACGCTGATCCGCGCATCAGGATATAGGGTCCTGATCGATTTGACGACCGGCGTCAATTGCAATGCATCGCCGAGCCTGAATATCTGTATAATGAGAATGTTCAAAAGGTTCTCCTCCACGGAAGAGTTTATCGATTGCTGATTAGTGAATCCAAAAGCCGATATATTTGGATGGCGATTAATTCATGATAGAGAAAGTTCATATAAAAATCGATACATCGCTTCATTATCCGTCATCTGCGGATTATGCGATTCAAGATTTTTAATATGCGACGCAAGATCGAAATATCGGCTCTTGTGACTGATGACCGGATTCGTATTATCACAGGAAATAGAGTCGATTAGGTTGTCTTCTTGGGACAGCCAGTTTTCAACCTTCTCTACAAATTCATTTTGTTTAATTTTTACGCATTCGTTTACAAATAGTTTTCGATCTTCATGGACCTCTTGTATGCGTTCAAGGCTTCTTGCGTGAAGGATGAAACCGTCATTTGCCTTGCCGACCTTTCGCGTATTCAGCTTTGGAGATTCATGTGCAATCTGAGGCCATATAACGGCTTCCTTTTTAAAGAATCTCAACCGGAGATCTTCCCCGCCCTGATCGTAATATCTCCCGTCAATAAAGTCCTTCCTTGGAAACCAGAATGCCTCAAAACCTGAATCAATAAGTCTATTAAGATTTGATTTCAGATTCAGGTCCAGCCTTTCGTCCGGATCAAGCACCAGCACCCATGGACATGTAGCCTGATCAATGCTGAATTGACGATCTGTATCAGTAAAGCCGGAAAGGGGTCTTATAAAAATTTTCTGTGTAAATTGTTCTGCAACCTTTTTTGTTCCATCTGTTGAGGATTGATCAACAATAATTATTTCCTGCACAAAATCCTTAATATCCTTAAGACATTCGGCTAGTGCGATTTCTTCATTTCTTAGAACCATGCATAGTGAGATCATTTTTTATTATCAGGTTCCCCCTAAAAAAAATTATTTCATATGTGAAAAGGCATTCGTTGAGTGATTGTTCAAAAAAATAATTACCACAAAAGATCTTTGCTTCATGGGCCAATCTTCCGGTTTAGTAACTATTTCCTCAATATGGAAATCAACATAAGAATTGAATAGATCGTTCACCAACTCTTTGTGATTATACCAATGATTTATGTGATCAGGCGAGGCATAACTGTTGCCTAAAGGAGAGTGATCAACACCAATTCCTTGGCAACTCTGATCAGTTCTTTAACAACCTTGCCTGGTGATTTTATATGCTCTAATACTTCAGTGCAGGTTACAACATCAAATTGATTATTGTCATAAGGGAGAAGCAGATTTGATGCATTTAAATCAACGTTTTTACACGGTATTCCTACTCTTAGGCAGTTATTAATTAAGGTACTGTCGAATTCAGTTCCTTCCACATTCAGTCCCTTCCATTTCCAGTAGTGCTGAGAAAAGTACCCTTATCATTATTAACGGATTTTGCGTTTTTTCTAAATAAGAAATGATCGAAAGGCATTTTTTCAATGAAGCGCCATCCTGCATCTGAGAAGAGCCGGATAAAATCTTGTTCCTGAAGGATATTGATATGTTCTGGCAAGCTGGTTGTCCCCTGCATGGCAACCAGCACGGCACCATCCTGCGCGACACGATAGGTCTCCCGTGCGA
>Ga0153915_10003170_pt1 | contig 15041 bp, 13 predicted proteins | sample Opewatmetagenome_2_FD_107003 | JGI IMG/M metagenome (GOLD analysis project Ga0153915, IMG submission 107003) | Freshwater wetland microbial communities from Ohio, USA - Open water 3 Core 3 Depth 3 metaG | ecosystem: Environmental > Aquatic > Freshwater > Wetlands | place: USA: Ohio, Lake Erie...
GGAGCCCAGCCGGTAGTTGTTTGCTGCCGTCCATGTGGTGGACCCGGTGTTCTTCATGTTCACCGAGACAGTATACTTCTGGCCGGCCGCCATCGTGGACGGCACGCTCTGGGTGACAAACTGTGCCTTGTTGCCCGCGGCGGGCGGCGGGGTGCTCCCGCCGCTCTTCACGTAGGCCGTGAGCGGGGGCATGAGGGGGGCGATGTCAAAGTCCTGCCAGTTCGGAATCTCCAGGGAGAAGATGGTGGCCCCGAGCACGTAGCTGTCCTGTTTCAGGAGGGAGTCGTACCACCTCAGCTGTTCCATGTACCCCTCCACGCTGGCATAGCTCTTCCAGCCCTTCTGCCCCTGGCCAATGACCCCGCCATCAATCCCGCACTCGGTGATGACCAGGGGGATCTGCCGCCCGTCAGGGATCAGGAACCAGTTGTATACCTTCCGGTACCGCATGGTGGTCCAGCCTTCCCCGCTGCCCGACTCATAGTAATTCTGCAGGGACGGTGCGCTGTACTCGTGGAGCGAGAGGACACCGCCCTTCGCCCGGGCCTCGTCAATGGCCGGGTAGAAGGCCCTCCAGTAGTCCCCGAGGGGCTGGCCGTTCCGGACCACCTCGGGAGTACCCACCGAGAAGGAACCGATGGCCGCCTTTCTGCCATTCTGGGCGAGGATGCGGACACGGGCGGCATCGAACTGCCCGAGCCACTGCATCTTGGCGACGGTATCCACGGAGGGCTCGTTGTAGCCCTCCCAGTAATCAACGGCCGGGTAGGCCTGGATCACGCCCCTGCACCGGTCCCACCACTGCTGGGCCCGCGTACCCGCATCCCCGTCGGACGGCTCATCCGCGAAGTAGATGCGGCCCACGATCAGGGTGGCAGGCGACGCCGCCTTGATGGCCGCTGCCTGGTCCCAGGGGGATCCCGCGCCGGATCCGCCCAGCAGCTTCACTACCCGGGGCTTTGCATCACGGATGAAGGGCATCGAGAGGGGGCCGAGCAGCGAAGTGTGGATCGTGAGCTTGCTCTGTACCGTGGCAAGATCCGTGACGGTACTGCCAGCATCTCCTGTGGCAGCAGCGGCGTGCACCGGTGCCAACGCCAGGAGAACGACGAGGGCGAGGATACCCCATGGTACCCCCGCACCTCCCTGTGCCTGTTGTCGAGGCATGGTTCATACCTCAAGAAAGATACGGGGAGCCCGGTCAGACCTTCCGGATCTGCACGTCATCCCAGTAGATGGTCTTCCCCGTCTCGCGTGTGCAGAGTGACGGGTCCAGGTACTTTGCCTCGCCATGGGTGGTGAAGGTCACCGTGAGCTTCTGCCACCCGTTCCCGCGGTTTACGGTCTTGGCCAGGTACTGATCATAGAGGAACGCATTGCTGCTCCCCTTGATCTTGGTGCTGTACGTGGTGCCCCGGTACTGCTGGACATAGAGGTTGGCCTCCACGTTGGCGCTGTCCGGGTTGTACACCCAGGCGGAGACCTCGTATTTCGTATTCGGCGACACGGCGATGTAGCTGGTCGCGTAGGTCCCGCCGGAGACAGTTTTCCCGTCCTTCACCGAGTACACCGGTCCCCTGCCTGAGAACTGCATGCTCGAGGATCCCGCGTGCTTTGCCGCACCGGATGCGGCCATCGTCACCTGGTATCCGGTCCAGCGGCCAACGCCCCCCTCCATGCCGTCGGAGAAGACCACCGGGTCCGGCGCAGGTGACGATGCCTTCGCCAGCGCCTGGTACTTGTACCATGCCGCCCTGCGGTACGCGGAGGGGTTGTTCAGGGTGGTCTGCCAGTTCTGGCGCACCAGGCCGAACCACTCTGCGTCCGGCGCGTAATGGGTGCGGTCATCCCAGGCAAACCAGAAGGCCACCCCCACCTTTGTCTTTGAGCCATCCTTCACGGTGGGGATGGTGCGGTACAGGCAGTCCAGGTAGGCACCCTGCTTCGCCTCATCGTTCCCGAAGAACTGGACGGGGCCGCCGAACTCCGTGAGCCAGATCTGCCTGCCGCCCGTCTGAGCATACAGGGTATTGATGTTGTCCTGGATGGTCCCCCGGCTGCTCCACCCGTAACCGCCGCAGGTGGCCATGTAGGGGTGGAAACCGACGGCATCATAGTAGATCTGGCCACCCCAGTTCGACCGGACATTCTTCACGTACGTGGCCGCCCCGCCCGCACCGCTGCAGAGGCCGGCAAAGACCACGGTGGGCGGGTTCGGGAGCTCCTTCACCTTCAGGTAGGTGGCCCGCAGGAGGACGGCATAGTCCTTCTCTGCCAGGTGGGGCCCGGCGTACTGGCTGGTCGTGTCAGGCTCGTTCCAGATCTGGACCGCCTTGATCCAGGGGCTCGCAGCCACCTTGTTCTTCACTTCCTGTGCGAACCGGTTCGAGTAGTCATTCCAGGACTCGCCACCGTTCTGGGGGATGGACTCCTGGTTGAAGATGACGAGCCAGTTCACGTTCCCGTGGGGGTTGATATCCTTCTGGTACTTGATGGACCGGACCCACCGGACACCCAGGTCCGAGAGCTCGGAATCGGGCGGGTTCGTCTCCGGGTAGTTGGCATTGATGCCGAGGCCGAAGAGGTCCGAGGTGGGACCCGGCGAGGGGCTGGGATTCGGGTTCGGGTCAGGGGTTCCCGAAGGCGTCAGGGCGAAGTTGATGTCGTTCCGGTTCTGGTCCGGGACCACGTCATTCCGTGTCACCTCGTTCCAGGCCGGGTTCACCAGGTTCTTGTTGGCCACGATGTTGTAGTAGTGATTCCAGTCGCTGAACCGGTCCACCTCGGCGGAGAAGGCGCCATTCCCGTCCGTGGTTTTCGTAAAGGCATTCCCGTCATGCCGCCAGAAATAGACCTGGATCCCGGAGATGCCCTGGCCGGTTACCGTGGAAGTGACACGGCCGGAGAGGGTCACCTTCCCCGGGGGCTGGCTGACCCGGTCCAGGTTCTTGTTCACCACCTTGTACCCGTTGACGGCATCGCCGAGGGAGACGTCATTCACCTCTGCGGTGGTGTAACGGGAGTCATAGCCGGGTTCGCCGGGCTTGTTGAACGCGATGTTGAACCCGACACCGGCATCGTTCACGCTCCCGGAGGAGAAGTAACCGTCAGAACCGGTTTTCTTCTGAACCGTGAGCTGCCCGTCCCTCCGCCAGAGGAGGACCGGGATGTTTGCAAGGCGCGTGCCGTATCCCCCGTCGCCGCCATCGTTGAGGCGGACGGTGCCGTGGATCGTGGCAGTCGCAGCCTGGGCCGTTTCCAGGGCCCCGACCATGGATGCCAGGGGCACCAGCAGGGCGAGGCAGAAGAGCAGGGTCAGATACCTGCGGGACGTGGTATGCATTGTCGTTTTTCCCCCTGCAGCGGCAGTGAGCAGGCCGCGCAGATACAAGTAAATCCACATGATACTATTTAGACTTATCTATTCTTGAAAGTCATTTTAATCTTGTTATTTAACTTTTTGATGGTTAATCAAAGTTATTTCGAGAGCATATAAGCGTTTCCCCGGCAGCATTGCGATGATAACATCTTTGCATTGATTATATGACGAGTAAAATGATTCCACTCGGCAACCGCCCTTCCCCCCGTGATTCCCGGGAGGGCCCAGGGGGACCAGAAAGGGACTGGCATGAGGCAGGTGAGGCGATCGCCGGGAAAAATCATGCACCATAAATACCCCGCCATGCAAAGGCGTACCAGGGAATCCGATGTTCTGGAACGAGAAGATGGAGACCCTTCAGGGGAAAGATCTCGAAGCACTCCAGCTGAAACGCCTGAAGTGGTCGCTCGGCCAGGCGATGAAGGTGCCGTTCTACCGCAGCCGGTTCCGGGATGCCGGGATCCGTCCCGCCGACGTGAAGTCCCTGGACGATGTGGGGAAGCTCCCGTTCACCTCCAAGAAGGATTTGCGGGAAGGCTACCCTTTCGGATTCCTGGCGGTCCCCCGGGAGAAGGTGATCCGGATCCACACCACCTCCGGCACCACGGGAAAGCCGACGGTGGTGGGGTACACGAAGCGGGACCTGGCCCGGTGGGCGGAACTCATTGCCCGGAACATGACCATGGTGGGCCTCCGGGAAGGGGACGTCTTCCAGAACGCGGTGAACTACGGCCTCTTCACCGGGGGGCTCGGGTTCCACTCGGGCGCCGAGCTGATGGGCCTCACCGTGGTACCGGCGGGCACCGGGAACACGAGGCGACAGATCGAGATGATCAACGATTTCGGCGTCTCCGCGATCCACTGCACCCCCTCCTACGCGATGCACATCGCAGAGGTTGCGGAGGAGATGGGGACCACGATGCCCACGCTGAAGATCGGCCTCTTCGGGGCCGAGCCCTGGTCCGAGTCCATGCGTGCGGAGCTGCAGCGGAAGCTGGACCTCTCCGCCTTTGACTCCTATGGACTCTCGGAGATGTATGGTCCCGGGGTTGCCTTCGAGTGCCCGGAGAAGGACGGGCTCCACATCTGGCACGATTCCTATCTCGTGGAGATCATTGACCCGAAAACGGGCGAGACCCTGGGACCGGAGGAACGCGGGGAGATGGTGATCACGCCGCTCGTCAAGGAGGCGATGCCCCTGGTCCGGTACCGGACCGGGGACATGACCATGCTGCGGGAGGACGGGTGCTCCTGCGGGAGGGGGCAGAAGATCAGCCGGATCCTGGGCCGGGCCGACGATATGCTGGTGATCCGGGGGATCAACGTCTTCCCCTCCCAGATCGAGCACGTGCTCCTGGGCCTCCCGGAGGTGGGGGACCACTTCATGGTGTATGTCGACAGGATGAATTACCTGGACGAGCTCACCATTGAAGTGGAGATGAAGCGGGAGACCTTCTCCGGCGAGCTCTCGGATCTCGCCCGGATCCAGAAGCGGGTGACCGCGGCCCTGCGGGACGTGCTGGGGATCCGGACGGCAGTGAAACTGGTGGAGCCCGGATCCCTGCCACGGTTCGAGGGGAAGGCAAAGAGGGTCGTGGACCGGAGAGGAGGGCTGTTCTGATGTTCTGGGAACCCAAGATCGAGACGATGCCGGTGGAGGACCTCCACCGGCTGCAGTACAGGCTGTTAAAAAGCCTGGTGTACCGACTGTATTCCTTCTCGGAGTTTTACCACCGGCGGATGGAGGACGCCGGGGTGCACCCGGACGACATCCGGGTGCTCGCGGACGTGAAGAAACTTCCGTTCATGTTCAAGCGGGACCTGCGGGACAGCTACCCGGACAAGATCTTCACTGCCACGCCAGAGGAGCTGGTCCGGTACCATGTCTCCTCGGGTACCACGGGGAAGCCCACCGTTGTGGGGTACACGGCCAACGATCTGGAGAACTGGACCGTCTCGCTGGCCCGGGCCCTCACCTCCATCGGCCTCACCAGCAGGGACGTGGTCCAGGTGTCGTACGGCTACGGCCTCTTCACCGGGGGCCTGGGCCTCCACTACGGGGCGGAGAGGATCGGGGCCACTGTCATCCCTGCCAGTGTCGGAAACACCGAGCGGCAGATCGAGCTGATGCAGGACCTGCGGGCCACGGCCATTGCCTGCACACCCTCCTACCTGCTCCACATGGGAGAGGTGGCTGAGAAGATGGGGATCTCCATCCCGAAGGACACCCAGCTGCGGGTGGGGATCCTGGGCGCAGAGCCCTGGAGTGAGCGGATGCGGAACCGGATGCAGGAGTGGCTGGGGATCCGTGCGTACGACATCTTCGGTACGAGCGAACTCTCCGGGCCCCTCTTCACCGAGTGCTCCGCGCAGAAGGGATTCCACGTGTGGGGAGACTTCGCCCTCACCGAGATCGTGGATCCGGAGACCGGGGAGCCCGTGGCTCCCGGGGAGAAGGGTGAGCTGACCATGACGGTCCTCCAGAAAGAGGCCCTGCCCATAGTCCGGTTCCGGCTCGGGGACGTCACAGAGATGGACGAGGGGGTCTGCGCCTGCGGGAGAACCCATCCCCGGGTCATGCGGATCACGGGCCGGGTGGATGACATGCTGATTATCAGGGGCATCAACGTCTTCCCCTCCCAGATCGAGCATGCCCTCATGTCCATCCCCCAGGTGGGCAAGCACTTCATGATCGAGGTGGACCGGAAGATGGAGCTGGACACGCTCCTCGTGCGGGTCGAGGTGGCCCCGGAGGCCTTCTCGGACAAGATCACGGACCTCATGAGGCTGAAGGCGATGGTGGCAGGGAAGCTCCGCTCGGTGCTGAACGTGAACGCGGACGTGGAGCTGGCAGAACCCGGGACGCTGCCCCGGTTCGAGGGGAAGGCGAAGCGCGTGGTGGACAGGAGGACACTGTGATGGACACGGAAGAATTTGTCATCCGGCAGATCTCGGTCTTCTCCGAGAACAAGCCGGGCAGGCTTGCAGCAATGGCCAGGGCACTGCAGGAGGAGCAGGTCAACATCCTGGCCTTCTCCATCGCCGAGGCCGGGGAGTTCGGCGTGGTGCGGGCGCTCGTGGACCAGCCGGACAAGGCCTATAAAAAACTGAGTGGCATGGGGTTTGTGGTCTCCTTCACCGAGGTCATCGGCGTGAAGATGCGGGACGAGCCCGGCGGCCTCTACGAGGTGGCAAGGATTCTCGGTGAAGCGAAGATCAACATCGAGTACTCCTATGCCTACTCGGGAAAGGAGATGGCGGTACTGATCCTCCGGGTGGACAACACGCGGGAGGCGATCAAGCAGATCCGGGCGCACGGCGGCGAGATGGCCCGGATCCCTTCCGGCCCATCCCCGGTAAAAGGTCGGTGAGGGATCCCCTCACCGCTTCCAACGGAAGGGCGCTGTGAGGGATCCCCTCACCGCTTCTCCCACTTCTCCAGTTCGGTGATGCGGGAGAGGGTTCCACCCCTCTGAATCTCCTCCCGCATCCTCTCTTCCTGTTTCTGGACCTCGCGGGCGCGTCTTGCCACCTCGTAGGCCCGTTCCCTCGGGATCACAACAGCACCATTCTCGTCCCCCACGATCCAGTCGCCAGGCCGCACCGCCTGGCCGCAGCAGGTTATCTCGGCATTGATCTCGCCGTACCCCTTCGGTTCACCTGCGTTCGGAACCATTGCCCTGGCAAAGACCGGAAAACCGGTCTTCCGGATTTCATCCACGTCGCGCACAGCACCGTCGATGATAACCCCGGAGATCCCCTTCTGGATGCAGGAGATGGTGGCGAGCTCCCCCCAGGGAGCCACGTGGGTCGCCCGGTCGTTGTTGATCACGATCACGTCGCCGGGCGAGGCACGGTCGATTGCCTCCACCGGTTTCGCCCAGTCCCCGGCAAGGGTCTGGACGGTGACAGCCCTCCCTGCCATCTTCACATCCCCGCAGAGGGAGAAAAGCCCCTCCATGGCCCCCTTCCGGTGCATGGCGTCCGAGAGGTTGGGGGTGGAAACCTGGAGGAGCAGGGCACGGATCTTCTCGTCCGGGCTTTTTTCTGACTTCCGCCGGATCTTCGGCCGGTCGATGGCCGCCCGGATCTTCCGGGCCGAGGCTGCCACGTCCCCGGACCGCACGATGGATCCGCCGACAATGATGATCCCTGCCCCCGCCGCCACCGCTTCTGCCGCGGTCCCGGCATCCAGCCCGCCGGCCACGGCCACGGGGACCGATACCTTCCCGCAGAGCTCCCGTACCAGGTCCACGGAGGTCCGGCCCACCATCTGCTGGTCGATCCCCGCATGGGCACAGATGATATCCACCCCCATGTCTTCCAGCTCCCGTGCCCGGGCAACGGGGTCCCGGGCATTGATCAGGTCTGCCATCAGCCGGACGCCGTACAGGTCCCTGGCACGGACCGCTTCCTGCACCCCCGCGTCATCCGCGTCGGCAAGGATGCAGACGATGGTAGCCCCGGCCTTCGCTGCCATCTCCACCTCCAGGGTCCCGGTATCGGCCACCTTCATATCGGCCACGATCTCCCGGCCGGGGAACCGCTCCCGGAGCCGGCGCACCGCGTCCATCCCTGCACTCTTGATCAGGGGAGTCCCTGCCTCGACCCAGTCGGCTCCTCCCTCTAGGGCCTCCTCCGCGATGACAAGGGCGCGGTCCAGTTCCAGGAGATCCAGAGCCACCTGCAGCACCGGGGCGGTCATGTACCAAGGGGATTGGGGCACGGAGGGATAAGGGTTGCTGGCCACCGCGCCGAGGCGGCATCAAAGGTTTTCGTCAATCATGACGTGCCGGTGCCTTACTTTTACGTACTGGTGGTACGCTCTTGGGGGCTCCGCCCCCGCCACGCCCCCTCGGCTGGATCCGATGAATTTTCCATACGGTGGTCTGCGATACGATGCATACTGGTGAAACGCTCGTGGGGGCTCCGCGCCCGCCGCGTGGGCATCCCCCGGGTGGATGGGATGATGCATCGGTGTAAACCAACGTGGAGAGATATCCTCCTGGGGGTGGGGCCGGGAGGGGGTAAAGCTCCCTCCCGCACCGGTCATAGATCCCCCAAGTAGTGCTTGTCGGGAAGTAACCAACGTGCCGAACCATCCTCCGGGAGGGGGCGCCCACGCGGCGGGGGGCGAAAGCCACCCCTGGAGGGTCCCGGCAATCGTCATGCGGATGTGGTATCCGTCATGGGTCACGCCACACCGGTCCACACCGTATGCCGATGACTGGTGTCGCCCCGGGTCCCTCAGCAACCTTCAACCCACCGCACCGCCCAACCGGAATGTGATCATGCGTCTGCGGGAGAGAGGCTATCGGGTATGAGGCATGAGGTCGCCCCTGAGGAGATCGCAGCCCTCGTCGCTGCTCTTGGAACTGCGCGGGACAGGAGGCACCTGGCAGAGATCCTGGGCGAGGCCCTGTCCACGTACACGCTCCAGGACCTGCAGCATCTCCGTGGCATCATCGAGCACGAGTTCCGCGACCTCCCGGCGCCCTACCGGAGGAAGCTGTATCCCCACGCGATCGAGCAGGTCTTCGGGGCCTACCACGACCTGATGCTCCACCATCGGCGGAGCCGGCACGAGCGGTGGGAAGGCCCACTCGCCCCGCTGTATGCGGACTTCTGCCGCATGCTCCAGGACCTGACCCTCTCCGACGCCGGGAACCGTCTGCGCAGGTACGATCTCCTCTACTACCTCCTGGCCGCCTTCACCATGTTTGTCCGGGAGCTCCCCGGCCATCCCGTGGGTACCCCGTTTCCAGGGGGGTTCCGGGTGGAGGCGCGCAACGGGGAGTACTACTGCCCGGTGCGGGAGAAGGAGGACGACGTGGAGACCTCCATCTGCCCCTTCTGCCCGGCAAAGCAGGCGGAGATTCCGAAGGGATGACCCCGCCGTGAGACCTGACCGGTTCACCAGACGGGGTTTTCACCTGGCTCCCTTGTCGCAGCGAATAACAGCTATTCCGGGGCGTACCGGTTCGTGAACGTGAACCTGGCCAGCTCCTTCTTGAGCGGAGCAGCCATCTCTGCCGGATACCCGGCCGGGAGGAGTGAGACCAGCGTGTGGGTTGCGGGCACCTGCAGGAGGTTACGGACCGCATCGCAGTAGGGCTTCTTTTCCCCCGCCACCCAGCAGGAGCCCACGCCATAAGACCACAATCCCAGTACGAGCTGCATCGTGAAGGCCGAACAGTCCTCCAGGTAGTATTTCTGGCCACGTTCGCCGAAGATGGCGAAGAGAATCGGTGCCTTCGCGATGAATTTCCCCTGGTCGGTGAGGTCCGCTATCTTCTGCAGGGTGTCCCGTTCCGTGATGATCCCGACGAGCCATGGCTGCAGGTTCATGGCAGTGGGTGCCTGCCGGGCGCACTCCAGGGCATCCCGGACCACATCGTCAGGCACCCGGGTCTCCTTGAAGTTCCGGACCGACCGCCGGCTCTTGATGATGGTGGTTCCCACGTTCATACACGACGTTAGGAGCCCTGGAGGTAAATGTATTGTGCCGGGGAGAGGAAGCGAATCGGACCGGAACCTGGCAGTATGCCGGAATCTGTGTTCTCGCAGCCCATGGTTACCGGGTGAAAATGCTGTACGGTATCCTCTGCCCAGGAAATGACGTTCTTCCCTACGAGAAGAGCAGTTGCAGGTACTCCCACGCGTTCCCGAGACCGGTGGAGAGGAGAACGCCGGGATCGATCCCAAGGGCAGGGAAGATGAAGATGAAGTACAGGAACGTACCGAGCATGGACCCCACGTTGGTGAGGGCAGCGACGAGAATCACCCGGAAGAGGGGCACCTCCCGCATCTCGGCGAAGGTTTCGGACTCCATGATCCTGCGGAAATCTGCGGTGGTAGGTTTCCTGATCTTTGCCTCGACAGGGACGGTGAACCAGCCAGCCGCAATCAGGGGGTGGAGAGCGGTCATCCAGGAGACGGCAAAGGCCGTCAGGGCCGAAAGGGGATGGCCTCCGGCAAGGAGGGCAAAGCCCGCAGCCAGGACCCCGTGGATCACCACCCAGTACAGGAACGCACGGACCAGGAGGTCGAACCCTACCCCCGAAAACGCGATGGCAGTCACCAGCAGTACAAAGAGCCCTAGTACCAGAACGCCGGTGATCATCCCCCAGGGAAGGCCTTTTTTTGTCCCGGTCAGGGATTCCAGGGGAGGAATGGTCCCGGGAACAGACAGGAGTTTCCGGATCCCCTCCACGTGGCCGGCCCCGACAATGGCCAGGACCCGCTCATGCCGGCTCGTGAGGGCCAGAAGCTGACGGGCCAGGTAAGCGTCGCGCTCATCGATCAGCGCCTGCGCTCCGTGGGGAGCGAATTTCCTGAACTCCTGGAGTGCCAGAGAGATTACGTCCTCCCGCGTCAGCTCCTCCACATCGATCTCCTGGGTTTCGGTGGAGACCAGAGAGACTGCGAGGGCATAGCCCATCTTGAGCTTTTCGAGGAGGGTGAGGGAGTGCCAGAACCGGTTCAGCGTGATCCGGATGTCCCGATCCACGAGAGCGAGGGGCAGGTGTCGGGCCTCGGCCTCCTGGATCGCTGCCTTCATCTCCGCCCCCGGCTCCACCCCCACCTCTATTCCTATCCGGCGCTGCAGGTGGGCGAGCGTCCACTGGACCAGGAGCTCCGTGAACTGGTGGCTCTTCAGGACATCCGCAATGGCCGGCGGCTCCTCCTGCTGTTTCAGGACGGCAAAGCGGGCCGGGTCCAGCTCCACGGCCACGACGTCTGGGCGGAACTCCTCCATGGCCGCCCGGACTGCCTCCACGCTTTTCTGGGAGACATGCGCGGTCCCCACGATGCGCAGTTCACCCATCCAGCACCCGGACTCCGTCGGTATCCACCACGCACCGGTGGCCGGCAGGCATCCCGCACATCGAGAGAACGCGGGCCACCTGCTCCTCCTCCGCCTCTTCCGCGAGAGCCCGTTCCCTCAACGCGGAGGCCAGTGCCTGCGCCTCCTCCATGGTCATCAGAGCACCGAGGCCGGGACAGGGCGAAACCTCAAGCCGGTTATCCACGAGCATGAAGGGATACGTCCGGCAGATCCGCGGCCGGGACCCATGGACCGTGCAGATATCCCCGGAGAGGTAACGGCATGCTCCCGAATTCCGCCTGATGCACCACCCCAGGGTATACCGTGTGCCGTTCCCGCCCTCCAGGAACTCCGGGTAGGGCTCCACCGCTTCCTGCCAGGTGCCCCCGGCACGGGCCAGGAGATCCCGCACTTCCTCCGGCATGACGAGCACCAGGTGGTCCTCACCTCTGCAACAGGTGCCGCATTGCCGGCACCGGAACCCGATGCTCAGGATCTCACGGGCAAGGGCATCCGGTTCGCCTTCCCCTGCGCTCCTGCGGGAAGAGATCATCTCTCTCCCCCCTCCTGGCAGAGGCGGTCAAAGTTCTGGAAGACCAGCCGCCCGTTGACCGTGTGCGAGACCTCCGGGTGCCACTGGACCCCGTAGATCTTCTCCTCTTCCGAGGCGATGGCCTCCACGCGTGCGATCCGGGACCTGGCCAGTACCGAATAACCGGGAGGTACCTCCCTCACCTCGTCCATGTGGGAGGCCCATACCTGAATCCGGTCCGGGTATCCGGCCAGGATCCCGTTTTCGGAGAGCACCTCCACCTCCACCATCCCGTAGCCCCCCATGGAGCCCGGCTCCACGGACCCGCCCCGGGCCAGGGCAATCACCTGGAGCCCCAGGCAGATCCCGAGGACCGGGATCCCCAGGTCCACATACTCGCGGCACCGCCCCGCCCTATCCATCGCCGGCCCGCCCCCCAGAATGATCCCCCGGTACCGGCAGAGGTCCGCCGGTGCGGTGGTATTGGACACCATCTCCACAGAGAGTCCCATGTCCCGCAGGCTGCGGAGGATCAGGTGGTTGAACTGCCCGTGGTTGTTCACCACCGCAAGGGGTTGCATGCCGGTAGCTTTCTGTGCGGGAGCGTATTAGTGCTTTCTCGGCCGGCGCCCGCCAAGGCCGATGAAGAGTTTTTTTCCGTATCCCGAATCGCATTCACAGGAGGGTTCAGGGACATGGTGCGGGAGGGGGCTGGCCCCCTCCCGGCCACTCCCCCGTGAGGATAGTCCGACCTTCGGTTGACACAAGGAGTGGTCTTCCGGTCCCGGATAACCGGCCGGGGGTGCCCACGCGGCGGGGGCGGTGAGCCCCCGAGAGCGTCTCACCGGTAATCGGCAATGAGTTCTTCCCGCCACGACATGGGTGAGGGATACCTCACACGTCGCGGCGTGGATAGCAGCTCCGGAAGAGCGTCCCCAGAGCACGCGTCATATCACAGAGTGCGTCATGAAACGAATACCATCATCCAGGGGGGGGGTCAGGTGAACCCGGTGACGGTGGAGAGGATCCGGGCCCGGATCTCCTCCGGGCTCTTCCCAAGGAGTGCGGCGAGGAGCATCGCGCCACCGGCACCGATCCCCTCCTTCACTTCCCCCTCGCAGTAGCGGGCAAGGCCATGGTGCCCGATGGCGCCGAAGTCCGGGTCCACGTAGGTGACCTGCACCCCGAGGCGGGCGGCCGTCTCGGGAAATCCTGCGCTGGGATCGTCCCGCACGTAGACGGTGGTGGCCAGCGGTGGTACCTTCCCCCCCATCCTCCCGATCACCGCGGCCACGGCCAGCATCTGTGTCCCGCCGGCAAGGATCACCGGTGACCGGTAGGTGCTCGCGATCCCGGCCGCGGCGGCCATCATCGGGTCCCCGCCCACCTGCACCACCTGAAGGGGATCGGTGATGCGGCGGGAACGGACCGTCTCCTGCACCTGCCGGCAGATCTCCTCTTTCTGGGCCACCGGGTTCCGTACAAAGCTGCTGGAGACCTTCGCCGGGTAGCCGAGGCCCCGGAGCACGCAGAGTGCCGTCGTTGTCCCTCCGGGCACGCACTCCCCCAGTACCAGGAGGTCCGAGAGGCCGGAGAGGAGCTGCCCGGCCCGCTGCCCCTGGATGAAGATCTCCCGCGCACGGGGTACTGCGTCTCCCACACGGGGATCTCCGCCCGGCTCCCCGTACAGGTCCAGGCAGGGCACCACGGGAGGGTGCGCGAGACCGGCGTTCACGAAGAGGGCCTCCATCCCCAGCAGATCCATCATGGCCCGGGTGATCACCGCCGGGGTGGGGCAGCCGGTGGGCGTGTTGGGCTTCATGGGCCGGCTCCGGATGGCACCGGTGGCGATCAGCTCGGAGTCAAGGACCGGCGTAAGGAGCGTCTTCTCCGGGGTGGGCCCGGCACCGGAAATCCCCGGGACTGTCGAGAGCATGGTGTTGCCCAGGATGAGGGAGAAAAGGGGCCGTTCGAACCGGATCTCCGGCACCTCCGAGAGGAAGGGCATACCGATCTCTCTATGTAGGTGCACCGAGAAAAACCAGATCATCATGTTTGGGGTGGAGGAACGGCTGAAAGGGCACGGGGCCGGGATCCCGGAGATCGTGGCTGCCGGCATGCTCCTCTATGTACCTCATGGGATCCCGCCACCGGAGGCGGAGGGGATCCTTGCCCGGAAGATCACCCTGGCCTTTGACGATCCCAACGTCTCGTCGCTCCTCCTGGGGGCGATCCTCCTGGAGGAGGCTATCACCGGGCGGAGGGACGGCCAGGGTATCGACGGGGACCCGGTCTATCTCCTCTCGGACGAGATCCTGGGCCTCGCCATCGCCGAGTACCTGGGTGGCACCCGTGCCCGGTTCGAGTTCACGCGCTATGACCAGAAGAAGCCCGGGATCCTCTCCCGCCTCGGCCCGTTCATCGATGATGCCGTGGCCGGGCTGATCGCCGGCTGCACGTCGAGGCTGTACAGCGAATGTACCGGGAGTCCCTGAGGGCCCTCCTCAAGTTCACCACCCGGATCCCGGTGGGTGGTCCGGCTGACTTTGATGCCTTTGCCAGGCATTCCTATCTCTACCCCGTGGCGGGCTGGGTTATTGGGGGCATCGCCGCCCTTCTCGTGCTTCCCCTCCGGCCCGGCCCCCTTGCTGCCGCCATCGCGCTTACCGCGGCGATCTTCATCTCGGGATTCCACCACCTGGACGGCCTCCTGGACTTCGGCGATGCAGCCATGGTCCAGGGGGATCGGGAACGGAGAATCGCGGTCCTCTCGGACCATGCGGTGGGTGCGGGAGGGTTCGGCCTGGGAATGGTGGTGACACTTCTTTCGTTCGCAGCTCTCTCAGAAGCCCCTTCGGTGGCCGCGGTCATCCTGGCGGGGGAGGTCTCGGCCAAGCTGGCCCTCTCCTGGATAACCGTCATGGGAAAACCGTTCCGGGAGGGAATCCACAGCCAGCTTTACGCGAAGGCAAAACCCTGGTTCCCGGCAGCGTCCCTTTTTCTGTTCCTGCCGATCATTTTTCTTATTGGCGGGGGGGCGGTGGTGGCGCCCTTTGCCATGCTGATCACCCGGTTTCTCTTCCTCCAGGCCTCCCACCGCCTCTTCGGAGGCGTGAATGGTGATGTGGCAGGGGCCACCCATGAGGTTACCCGGGCTCTCGTGATGGCTGCTCTCATGCTGCTGTGATCTTCCCCTGTGCTCATGGGTTTCAGGCAACAGGACGATGGCCTGTACCCACATCATCTGGAAGGAAAACGCCGGCAGAGGTGGGGAGGGCCACCTCATGGAACGCTCATCCTCA
>Ga0153915_10003171_pt1 | contig 15039 bp, 14 predicted proteins | sample Opewatmetagenome_2_FD_107003 | JGI IMG/M metagenome (GOLD analysis project Ga0153915, IMG submission 107003) | Freshwater wetland microbial communities from Ohio, USA - Open water 3 Core 3 Depth 3 metaG | ecosystem: Environmental > Aquatic > Freshwater > Wetlands | place: USA: Ohio, Lake Erie...
AGGGCGGTCACGATTTCCGCGCCGGCCCGGGGGCGGGCGGCGGCCGCGGCGCCGAAGACGTTCGTGCTGACCGGCTCGCTCGCCAGCATGACGCGCGACGAGGCGCGCGCGGCGCTGGAAGCGAAAGGGCACAAGGTCGCCTCGTCGGTGTCGAAGAACACGGACTACGTCGTGGCCGGCGCCGAGGCGGGAAGCAAGCTCGAAAGAGCGCGCAGCCTCGGCGTGCCGGTGATCGACGAAAGGCAGCTCGAACGGATCCTCAAGGAAGGGTGATGGCAAGGCTCAGGAAAGCGGTGTTTCCCGTCGCCGGGTTCGGCAGCCGGTTCCTGCCGGTGACCAAGGCGAGCCCGAAGGAAATGATGCCGATCGTCGACAAGCCTCTCATCCAGTACGCGGTGGAGGAGGCGGCCGCGGCCGGCATTACCGAGATGATCTTCGTCACCGGACGCAACAAGCGGGCGATCGAGGATCACTTCGACAAGGCCTACGAGCTGGAGACCGAGCTCGAGCGCCGGGGCAAGGAGGCGCTGCTCGCGCAGGTGCGCTCGGTCCTGCCCGAGGGCGTGAGCTGCATCTACATCCGCCAGCCGGAGCCGCTCGGCCTCGGCCACGCCGTGCTTTGCGCGCAGCCGGTGGTCGGCGACCATCCGTTCGCCGTGCTCCTCGCCGACGACCTCATCGATTCCCAGCCGCCGGCGATGGCACGCATGGCGGAGGTGTTCGCCCAGGAGGGCTGCTCGCTGCTCGGCGTGGAGGAGGTGCCGCGCGACCAGACCGACCGATACGGCATCGTCACCGTCGAGCGCATGCAGGGCGATCTTGCGTCTATCCACAGCATCGTGGAAAAGCCCAAACCCGCCGCAGCGCCTTCGAACCTCGCGGTGATCGGCCGCTACGTGCTCACGCCGCGCATCTTCGAGCTGCTCTCGGAGGTGACCCCCGGCGCGGGCGGCGAGATCCAGCTGACCGACGCGATCTCCAAGCTCCTCGGCCACGAGCGCGCGCTCGCCGTGCGGCTGCCTGGGCGGCGCTTCGACTGCGGCTCGAAGCTCGGCTATCTCCAGGCGACCGTCGAATACGGCGTGCGCCATTCCGAAGTCGGCGAGGCTTTCGCGCGCTATCTCAAGTCACGCTAGACTCGGGCCGCATGGACGTGGCCCGGGCCTGGGAGTTCCTGCAGCAGTCCGATCCGGTGGCGAGCGCCGACGAAGTGCAGGCGGCGTTGCGGCGCGTCGCCTCGGAGGTCGAGGCGCGCCTCGCCAGCGCTTACCCGCTCGTGCTCGCGGTGATGGGGGGCGCCGTGGTCTTCGCCGGACAGCTCCTGCCGCTGCTTCGCTTCCCGCTCGACTTCGACTACATCCACGCCTCGCGCTACGGCGCCGAGACGCGCGGTGCGGCGATCGACTGGCGCGTCGGCCCGCCGGCGGGCGTGAAGGGGCGCACCGTGCTGGTGGTCGACGACATTCTGGACGGCGGACAGACGATGGCGGCGATCCGGGACCGGCTCCTCGCGCTGGGCGCGCGGGCGTTCTATTGTGCGGTGCTGGTCGAGAAGGTGCTCGACCGGGACAAGCCCATCCACGCCGATTTCGTCGGCCTGCGCATTCCCGACCGGTTCGTCTTCGGCTACGGCATGGATGCGAAGGGTTACTGGCGCAACCTGCCGGAAATCCGCGCCATGGCGGGCTCCTGAAAGCGGTGCTGGCGATTCTCGGCGGCAGCGGCCTGACGAAGCTCGCCAACCTCGCGGTCCGGAGCCGCAAGACCGCGCGCACGCCGTACGGCGAGCCTTCGGCGGCGCTCACGTTCGGCGAGATCGGCGGCCGCGGCGTCGTGTTTCTCGCGCGTCACGGCGACGATCACGCGATCGCGCCGCACGAAGTGAACTACCGGGCAAACCTGTGGGCGCTGAAGGAGGCCGGCGCGCGCGAGGTGGTCTCGGTCGCTTCGGTGGGTGGCATCGGCGGAGCCGCGGCGCCGGGCGCGCTGATGGTGCCCGACCAGATCATCGACTACACGTGGGGGCGGGCCTCGACCTACTTCCAGGGGCCGGGCGCGCCGGTCAGGCACATCGACTTTACCGAGCCTTATTCGCGAGCCTTGCGGGAGAAGCTGCTGGCGGCGGCGCGGGTTTGCGGCGAGCCGGTGCTCGACGGCGGCGTCTACGCCGCCACGCAGGGCCCGCGCCTTGAAACCGCCGCCGAAATCGACCGGCTCGCCCGCGACGGGGCGGACATCGTCGGCATGACCGGCATGCCGGAGGCGGCGCTCGCCCGCGAGATCGACCTCGACTATGCCGCCCTGGCCGTCGTCGCGAACCATGCCGCCGGGCGGGGCGACAGTCGAAGCGCGGTGTCGCTGGAGGCGATCGAGGCCGTGCTCGAGCGGGCCATGGCGCGCGTGCGGCGCATTCTTGAAAAGGTCTGCGAGAAAGCATGATCCGCACAGTCCTGCGCATGGGCGATCCGCGCCTCCTCGAGCGTTCCGCCGAGGTGACGAAGTTCAATTCCCCGGAGCTCGAGCAGCTGCTCGCCGACATGCGCGACACGATGGCGCATCTGAACGGCGCGGGGCTCGCCGCGCCGCAGATCGGGATTCTGCAGCGCGTGGTCATCTTCGGCGTGCACGCCAATCCTCGCTATCCGGACGTCGAGGAAGTGCCGGACACGGTGCTGGTCAATCCCCGGATCGAGCCGCTCGGCACGCAGATGGAAGAGGGGTGGGAGGGCTGCCTCTCGGTGCCCGGCATGCGCGGCTGGGTGCCGCGGTGGAAAAAGCTGCGCTACAGCGGCTACGACGAGCGAGGGCGGCGCTTCGAGCGCGAGGTCGAGGGATTCCATGCGCGGGTGGTCCAGCACGAGTGCGACCACCTGGACGGCATCCTCTATCCGATGCGCGTGCGCGACCTGCGCAAGTTCGGTTTCAACGAAGCGCTGTTTCCGGGAGAGACGCCGCCGCCGGAAGACTGAGCTCGGCGAGGAGGTCCTGCTCGAGCTGCAGCACGGTCTTCGGCGAGGCCAGCGCTTCTCCCGAGACGAGGAACACGTCCTCCGCACGGTCGCCCAGCGTGTTCACGCGCGCGGTCTGAAGGCTTATGTGGTAGCGCGCGAGGATGCGCGCCATGCCGTAGAGCAGGCCCGGGCGGTCGGTCGCGACGATCGACAGCACGTGGTAGGCGCCGCGCTCGTCGGGACGGATGTCGACCACGGGCGAGATCGGGAAATGGCGCACGCGGCGCGACAGGCGCCCGCCGCGCGGCGGGGCGAGCGGCCGCTCCGACACCAGCTCCTCGGCGAGCTCCGCCTCGATCATGGCGATGCGGTCCTGGTAGTGCGCGTCGCGGCCCTCTCCCATGACGACGAAGGTATCGAGCGCGTAGCCGCCGCGCGTCGTGTGGATCTTCGCCTCGGCGATGTTGAAGCCGGCGCGCTCGAAGTAGCCGCAGATGCGCGCGAACAGCGCCTCGCGGTCGCGCGTGTAGATCATCACCTGGAGGCCTTCGCCGAAAGGGGCGAGACGCGCTTTCACGACCGGTTTTTCCGAGAGCACCCGGTAATGGAGATTGCGCGCATGCCACGCGATCTCCTGCGCATCGTGGCGCAGGAAGTACGCCGTATCGAGCTGCGCCCAGAGCCGGTCCTTCGCCGTGTCGGACAGCGCGTAGAGGCGCAGCAGGCGCGCCGCTTCGGCCTGCTTCTCGGCGAGCGCGATGTCGCGCGCGACCATCTCCCCGGTGAGTATCCGGCGCGTCGCGCGGAAGAGATCCTCGAGCAGCTTGCCCTTCCAGGCGTTCCAGACCTTCGGGCTCGTGCCGCGCACGTCGGCCACGGTGAAGAGATACAGCGCGACGAGCCGGCGCTCCGTCTTGACGCGCTCGGCAAACGCACGCACGACCTCCGGGTCGTAGACATCCTGCTTCTGCGCGACGTGCGACATCGCCAGGTGGCTCTCGACGAGGAACACCACCAGATCGGCATCGTCTTTCGCCAGGCCATGCTTGCGGCAGAAGCTGCGCGCGTCCCGTGCGCCCAGCGTCGAATGGTCGCCGCCACGGCCCTTGGCGATGTCGTGGTAGAGGGCGGCGACATAGAGCAGCCAGCGGCGCTCGAAGCCGCTCATCAGCTCGCTCGCCAGCGGAAATTCGTGGGCGAGCTCCGGCATGGTGAACCGGCGCAGGTTGCGGACCACCATCAGGATGTGCTGGTCCACGGTGTAGACGTGTAAGAGGTCGTGCTGCATCTGGCCGACGATGCGGCCGAATTCGGGCAGGTAGCGGCCGAGAATGCCGTACTGGTTCATCCGGCGGAACTCGTGCACGATGCCGCGCGGCTGCTGCAGGATGAGCAGGAACAGCAGGCGCGCGACCGGATCCCGGCGGAAAGACGAATTGATCGAGAACCGCGCCCGGTACAGGGCCCGCAGCGTGCGTGCGGTCATGCCGCGCAGCTCCTGGTGCTGCATCATGAGCAGGAAGCTCTCGAGAATCGCGGTGGGCTCGCGGGCGAAGGTATCTTCGCGCCGGACATGCAGCAGCTCGCTGCGCACTTCGAAGCGCTCGTTCAGCGCGCGCGGCGCGGTGTCGGGGCGCGGGGCGAGCCTCGCCTCCAGGTTCTGCAGCAGGATCGTGTTGAGCTGCGTCACGCCCTTCGCCGTCTGGTAATAGCGCTGCATCATGGCTTCGCTCGCGCGACGGTCCGGCGTGTCGGCGTAGCCGAGCTGGGCGGCGAGGGCCGTCTGGACATCGAAGACGATGCGGTCCTCGCGCCGGCCGGCGAGAAAATGGAGCCGGATGCGGAAGTCCTGCAGCAGCGCCTCGTGGCGCGCCAGCTGGTTCGCCTCGTCGCGCTCGATCAGGCCGCGCCGCACGAGGTCGCTCCAGCGCCGGCCGAAGCCCGCGGCGCGCGCAATCCACTGGATCACCTGCAGGTCGCGCAGGCCCCCCGGCGCTTCCTTCAGGTTCGGCTCGAGCGAGTACGGCGAATCCTGGTGCTTGGCATGGCGTTGCTCCTGCTCGAGCTTCTTCGCCTTGAAGAAGGCGACCGGATCGGCATTCGCCGCCAGGCTCGCTTCCAGGCGCCTGAAGAGCGCCCGGCTGCCCGCGAGGTAGCGCGCCTCCAGGAGCGCGGTCCGCACCGTGATGTCGGCCGCGGCCTCGAGGCAACCCTCGACCGTGCGCACGCTGTGGCCAATCTCCAGGCCCGCGTCCCAGAAGCGGCCGATCAGGCGCTCGAGCGCGTCACGCTCGACCTCCCCCGGCTCGCGGGCGAGCAGCACGAGGATGTCGATGTCGGAGCACGGATAGAGCTCGCCGCGCCCGTAGCCGCCGGTCGCGACGAGCGACGCGCCGGGGGGAACGGCGGCCTCCTCCCACAACGCCTTGACCGTGCGATCGACGAGCTGCGCGTGCTGGCGCAGGAGCGCGCGCGGCTGCGGATGGCGAAGATAGGCGGTGCGCAGCGCCTCGCGCTCGGCCTGGATCGCGCCGCGCGTGGCCGGGGCGCTTGCGGGGACGTTCACTCCGGGGGCGGCGGCTGAACGCCCGCGGAGCGGGTCAAGACCTCGTAGCCCGTTTCGGTCACGCAGACGGTGTGCTCCCACTGGGCCGATAGGGTGTGGTCCTTGGTGACGATGGTCCAGCCATCGGCGAGCTCGCGGATGCCCGGCTTGCCGGCATTGATCATCGGCTCGATGGTGAAGGTCATCCCGGGCTCGAGCGTCAGTCCCGTGCCCGCCTTGCCGTAGTGGAGCACCTGCGGCTCCTCGTGGAACTTGCGGCCGATGCCGTGTCCGCAGAATTCGCGCACCACGGAGAACCCGTGGCTCTCGGCATACGACTGGATCACCGCGCCGATGTCGCCCAGCCGTGCGCCCGGCCGGACCTGCCGGATGCCGCGCCACATGCATTCGAAAGTCACGTCCACCAGGCGGCGCGCCTGGATGCCCGGCTCGCCCACGTAGAACATCCGGCTGCAGTCGCCGTGGTAGCCGTCCTTGATGACGGTCACGTCGATGTTCAGGATGTCAGCCGGCTTGAGGACCCGGTCCCCCGGGATGCCGTGGCAGACCTGGTGGTTGACGGAGGTGCAGACCGACTTCGGGAACGGCTTGTAGCCGGGCGGGGCGTAATTGAGCGGCGCGGGCACCGTCCCCTGCACGTTCACCATGTAATCGTGGCAGAGATCGTTCAGCTTTCCGGTGGTCACGCCGGCCTTGACGTGAGGGGTGATGAAATCCAGCACCTCGGAGGCGAGGCGGCCGGCGATGCGCATCCGCTCGAGCTCCTCGGGGGTCTTCAACACTACGGGCATTGGCCTGATTATGCTAGAATTTTGGGCTGATCCGGCGAAAGCAGGGATCAAAATACGAAGAAGCTACGCAGAGAAGCAAATTTCCCGCCGCGTTCGACTAGGGTGCCCCACAGGGGGTTCTTGAGCGCGGCGGCAGACCCAACCCTAAGGAGACTTTAGTGTCGGCAACGATGCGTCAAATGCTGGAGGCGGGCGTCCATTTCGGACACCAGACCCGCTACTGGAACCCGAAGATGGCGCCGTTCATCTTCGGCCACCGCAACAAGATCCACATTATCAACCTCGAGAAGACCCTGGCGATGTACCAGGAGGCGCTCAAGTTCGCGCGCCAGCTCGCCGCGAACCGGGGCACGCTGCTTTTCGTCGGCACCAAGCGCCAGGCGCGCGACATCGTGCGCGAGGAAGCGCAGCGCTGCCAGATGCCGTACGTCGACCATCGCTGGCTGGGCGGCATGCTGACCAACTTCAAGACGGTCAAGCAGTCGATCAAGCGCCTGAAGGAAATGGAGCAGATGCAGCAGGACGGGACTTTCGATCGCATGTCCAAGAAGGAAGCGCTCGGGATCCAGCGCGAGATGGACAAGCTGCAGCGCTCGCTCGGCGGCATCAAGGAGCTCTCGAGCATCCCGGACGCGCTCTTCATCATCGATGTCGGCTACCAGAAGGGCGCCGTCGCCGAGGCGGTGAAGCTCGGCGTGCCGGTCATCGGGGTCGTCGACACCAACCATACGCCGGAAGGGATCGACTACATCATCCCCGGCAATGACGATTCCAGCCGCGCCATCCGCCTCTATGCGCGCGGCATGGCCGACGCCGTGCTCGAGGGCCGCACGCAATCGGTCGAGGAAGTGGCCGCCGCGTCGCGCGACGAGTTCGTCGAGGTGGACGAGGATGAGGCCGCACAGTAGGTTTTTCCGTGATCCCGGGAAAAAGGGGCTACGGCCCCTTTTTTTCAACCCGTAAGGAGCCGCACGCAATGGCAGAGATCAGCGCAGGACTGGTGAAGGAGCTCCGCGAGCTCACCGGCCTGGGAATGATGGAGTGCAAGAAGGCGCTCGCCGAATCCGGCGGCGACCTGCGCAAGGCCGAGGAGCTCTTGCGCATCAAGAGCGGCGCCAAGGCGAGCAAGGCGGCGAGCCGCGTCGCCGCCGAAGGCGTGATCGGCATCTGGGTGTCGGCCGACGCCAAGGTCGGCGCGCTGGTGGAGCTGAACTGCGAGACCGATTTCGTCGCGAAGAACGAGGATTTCGTCGGCTTCGCCCAGTCTCTTGCGGAAGTGGTAGCGACGCGCAATCCGAAGGATGCCGACGAGCTGGGTTCGCTCGACCTTCTGGGTTCGAAAATCGAGGCGCGCCGGCAGGGCCTGGTGCAGAAGATTGGCGAGAATATTTCGATTCGCCGTATCGCGCGCCTACAGGCGAAGGGCAGGCTGGCCCAATACCTCCACGCGAACAAGAAAATCGGTGTGCTGGTGGACTTCGACGGATCGGAGGAGATCGGCAAGGGATTGACCATGCACATCGCCTTCTACAGGCCGCAATACCTCTCGAAGGCGGCGGTGCCCGCCGACATCGTCACGCGCGAGCGCGAAATCCAGCTCGCCAGGGCCAAAGAGTCCGGCAAGCCGGCGGAGATCGCGGCGAAGATGGTCGAAGGAGCGGTCAACAAGTACCTCTCCGAGATCAGCCTGTTCGGCCAGCCATACGTGCTCAACGACAAAGAATCGGTCGAGAAGATGCTGGCCGGCCAAAAGGCCAAGGTCCACGACTATGCCGTGATCTTGGTCGGCGAGGGCATCGAGAAGCCGAACGCCGTCCACTGACGAAAGTGCGCACGCCGCGCGGTGACGCCTAAATACAAACGGATTCTCCTCAAGCTGTCAGGGGAAGCCCTGATGGGGGAGGATCCCTTCGGCATCAACCGGCAGACGATCGAGAGCATCGTCGCCGAGGTGGCCGGCGTGTCGCGCCTCGGCGTGGAGATCGGCGTGGTGATCGGCGGCGGCAACATCTTCCGCGGCGTGGCGCCGGGCGCGGCGGGCATGGACCGCGCGACCGCCGACTACATGGGAATGCTGGCCACGGTGATGAATGCGCTCGCGCTGCAGGACGCGATGCGCCAGGCGGGGATCTCCAGCCGGGCGCTCTCGGCGCTGAACATCGAGCAGGTGGTGGAGCCTTACATCCGCGGCAAGGCGATTCGCTACCTCGAGGAAGGCAAGATCGTCATCTTCGCCGCCGGCACCGGCAACCCGTTCTTCACCACCGATACCGCGGCCGCGCTGCGCGGCAGCGAGATGGGCGCCGAGATCGTCATCAAGGCCACCAAGGTCGACGGCATCTACACCGCGGACCCGCAGCGCGATCCCGGCGCGCAGCGCTTCACGCGCATCAGCTTCGACGAGGCGATCGTGCGCAACCTCAAGGTGATGGACGCCACGGCGCTGACGCTTTGCCGGGACCAGAAGCTGCCGATCAACGTGTTCAGCATCTTCAAGCCCGGCGCGCTGCGGCGCGTGGTGCTGGGCGAGGACGAGGGCACGCTGGTTCACGTATGATTCCGGCCGGAGGCGCGCAATGGTGATCAACGACCTCAAGAAGAACACCGAGCAGAAGATGGACAAGAGCCTGCAGGCTTTCAAGGCCGACCTCGCCAAGGTGCGCACCGGGCGGGCGCATACCGGGCTCCTCGACCACATCCACGTCGACTACTACGGGACGCCGACGCCGCTCAGCCAGGTGGCCAAGGTGATCCTGCTCGACGCGCGCACCATCGGCGTGACGCCCTTCGAGAAGAAGCTGATCCCGGGGGTCGAGAAGGCGATCCGCGAGTCCGACCTCGGCCTGAATCCCGCGGCGCAGGGCGACACGGTCCGCGTGCCGATGCCGCTGCTCACGGAAGAGCGCCGGAAGGAGCTGATCAAGGTGGTCCGCCACGAGGCGGAGAACGCGCGCGTCGCGGTGCGCAATCTTCGGCGCGACGCGATCCACCATCTCAAGGAGGCGCTGAAGAAAAAGGAAGTCTCGGAGAACGACGAGCGCCGAGCGCAGGACGAGGTGCAGAAGATCACCGACCGGCACATCGCCGATATCGACCGCCTGCTTCAGGAAAAGGAAAAGGAGTTGCTCGCCGTATGAGCAAGAACGGATCCGGGGAGAAAAGCTCCCCCGTACCCCCTCACCCAAGCTCGACGCGCGAAGTCCCCGGGCACGGCAATGTGCCGCGCCACATCGCGATCATCATGGATGGCAACGGTCGCTGGGCCCGCAAGCGGCTCCTGCCGCGGATTGCCGGCCATCGCCGCGGCGTGGAGGCGGTGCGTGCTACGGTGGAGAACTGCGCCGAGCGCGGCGTCGAGTTCCTGACGCTGTTCGCCTTCAGCTCGGAGAACTGGCGGCGTCCCGCCGAGGAGGTCGCGCTGCTCATGCAGCTCTTCCAGGCCGCGCTCGCGAGCGAAGTCGAGCGCCTGCACCGGAACAATATCCGCCTCAAGGTGGTCGGCGACCTGCGCGGCTTCGACGCCAAGATCCGCCTGCTGGCGGAGCAGGGCGAGCGGCTCACCGCGCAGAACCGCCGCCTGACGCTCTCCATTGCCGCGAACTACGGCGGCCGCTGGGACATCCTGCAGGCGCTGACGCGACTCGCCGCGGAGGGGCCGCTGCCCCCGGAGATCAGCGAAGAAAGCCTTGCGCGCCATCTGGCGATGAGCTACGCGCCGGAGCCCGACCTCTTCATCCGCACCGGAGGCGAGCAGCGCATCAGCAACTTCCTGCTCTGGCAGCTCGCCTATACGGAGCTCTATTTCACCGAGACGCTCTGGCCCGACTTCGATGCCGCGGCGCTCGACCAGGCCATCGCCTCCTACCGCAGCCGGGAGCGGCGCTTCGGGCGCACCAGCGAGCAGGTCGCGGAATCGAAGCGAGCCGAGGTCGCCTGAAAGGAGCGCTCGCGGCGCGCGTCGCCACGGCGGCGGTCCTCATTGCAGGTCTGCTCGCCGCGCTGTTCTGGCTCCCCAAGACCCTGCTCGCCGCGCTGATCGCGCTTCTCACCGCCGGCGCGGCGCACGAGTGGGCCAAGCTTTGCGGGCTACGGGGTGGCCGAAACGTGGCGCTAGCGATCGGCATGGCGGCCGGGTTCGCGGCGCTGCTTTTTGCCGGCCGCGCGGTCCAGCTTGCGGCGTTCGGCCTGGCGGGCGTTTTCTGGATCGCGCTCGCGCCGGGCTGGCTGGCCCGCGGGATCGGCGCGGGCCGGCCGGACGCCCTGGTCGTGGCGGGGTTCCTCGTGCTGCTCCCGGCGGCGCTGGCGATGGTTTCGCTCGAGCCCCGGCTGCTGCTCGCCGTGCTGGCACTGGTCTGGATCGCGGACAGCGCCGCGTACTTCGTCGGCCGCGCCTGGGGCCGGCGCAAGCTTGCGCCGTCGATCAGCCCGGGCAAGACCTGGGAAGGCGCCGCCGGCGGGGTCGCCGGAGCGCTCGTCTACGCTATCATCTGCAAGAGGTTTTTCGCCGATGTCGGCTGGGTACCGTACCTCGCGGCCGCCGCGCTTCTTGCCGCGATGAGCATCGTCGGCGACCTGTTCGAGTCCGCAGCCAAGCGGCGCGCGGGCGTGAAAGACAGCGGAGCGCTCCTTCCCGGACACGGCGGCATCCTGGATCGGATCGACAGCGCCACGGCGGTGCTGCCGATCGCGGCGCTCCTGCTGACGGTCATGAAAGGAAACGCGTGAATCTCGCAGTGCTCGGCGCGACAGGCTCGATCGGGGCGAGCACCCTCGACGTCGCCGCGCGCCACCGTGACCGCTACTCGGTTTTCGCGCTGGCCGCACATCGCTCGGCCGATCGCCTGCTCGAGCTCGTGCGCGAGCACCGACCGCGCGTCGCGGTGCTCTCCGGGCTGGCCGAGGAGGCCGGCCTGCGCCGGCGCTTCGCCGAGCACGGCTGCGAGCTGCGCTTCGGCGCCGCGGCGCTCGAGGAGATCGCCGCCGACAGCCGCTGCCAGGTCGTCATGGCGGGCATCGTGGGCGCCGCGGGGCTCGCCTCGACGCTCGCCGCCGTGCACGCCGGCAAGCGCGTCCTGCTGGCCAACAAGGAGGCGCTCGTCATGGCCGGGCCGCTCGTCATGCGCGCCGCCCGGGCGAGCGGCGCCGAGCTCGTGCCGGTCGACAGCGAGCACAACGCGGTCTTCCAGTGCCTTTCCGACGTGAAGGCGGTGCGCCGCATCCTGCTCACGGCCTCGGGCGGCCCGGTGCGCGGCCTGCCGCTCGCGCGCCTGGCCGAGGTGACGCCGGAGCAGGCCTGCGCCCATCCCAATTGGGTGATGGGGCGCAAGATTTCGGTGGATTCGGCGACGATGATGAACAAGGGCCTCGAGGTGATCGAGGCGCGCTGGCTGTTCGACGTCGCGGCCGAGCGCATCGAGGTGCTGATCCATCCGCAGAGCATCGTGCATTCGCTGGTCGAGTACATCGACGGCTCGGTGATCGCGCAGCTTTCCAACCCCGACATGCGCGTGCCGATCGCGCACGCGCTCGCGCATCCGGAGCGCATCACGTCGGGCGCGCAGCCGCTCGACCTGACGGTGATGAAGACGCTCTCGTTCGAGCCGCCCGACCACGAGCGCTTTCCCTGCCTCGGGCTCGCTTATTCGGCGCTGCGCGCCGGCGGCACCACGCCGGCGATGCTCAATGCGGCGAACGAGGTCGCGGTGGAGGCGTTCCTGGCCGGCCGCCTGCCTTTCACCGGCATCGCCGGCGTGATCGCGCAGGTCCTCGACGCGCTGCCGGCCCGGCCGGCCGAAGACCTGGCGTCGGTGATGTCGGCCGACGCGCAGGCGCGGCAGGCCGCGCATGACCGCATCCTCGCGAGGGCGGCGTGAGCCTGCTCCACACCGTGGTCGCGTTCGTGGTGGCCCTGGGCGTGCTCATCGTCGTACACGAGTACGGCCACTACCTCGTGGCCCGCCTGTGCGGCGTGAAGGTGCTGCGCTTCTCCGTCGGGTTCGGCCGGCCGCTCGTCTTGTGGCGTACGGGCCGGGACCGGACCGAGTGGGTCATCGCCGCCGTCCCCTTCGGCGGCTACGTGAAGATGCTCGACGAGCGGGAGGCCCCGGTCGCGCACGCCGAGCTCAGACGGGCCTTCAACCGCCAGAGCGTCTGGCGGCGCCTGCTCATCGTGGCCGCCGGGCCGCTGTTCAACTTCGTCTTTGCCGTGCTCGTCTACTCGGGGCTCTTCATGTACGGGCTCCCCGAGGCGCGTCCCGTCATCGCGCCGCCGCCCGCGGGAAGCGCGGCGGCCGCCGCGGGCCTCAAGGCCGGCGATACGGTCCGCGCCGTGAACGGCGAGCCGATCGCCACGTGGCAGGAGCTGCGCTGGCGTGTCCTCGAGCGTGCGTTGCAGCACGAGCCGCTCAGCGTGGAAACGATCGACGAGCAGGGCCATCTCGCGAGCGCCACGCTCGACCTCTCCGCCTTCTCGGCGAACGACGTCGAGACCGATGTCCTGGAGCGCGTGGGTCTGCGCCTTTACCGGCCGCGGCTCGATGCCGTGCTCGGCCAGGTCCTGGCGGGCAGCCCGGCGGAGCGCGCCGGCCTGAAGCCGGGCGACCGGGTGGTCCGCGCCGACGGCGCGCCCATCAAGGATTGGGAATCGTTCGTCAGCGCGATTCGCGCCCGGCCCGGCTTGCCGGTCTCGTTGACGATCGAGCGCTCGGGAAAAGCGCACGTCGTCGAAGTGACGCCGGATGCCAAGACCCGCCTGATCGGCGCGGGGGCGTACCAGCCGCCGGGCTATGCCGAGAAAATGTTCGTGCGCGTGCAGTACGGCCCGCTTGCCAGCGTCTCGCGCGCCGCCGCGAAGACCTGGGACATTGCCATCTTCAGCCTGAGGATGCTCGGCCGCATGCTGGTCGGCGAGGTCTCCTGGCGACACCTTTCCGGACCGGTCACCATCGCCGACTTCGCCGGCCAGTCGGCGCAGATGGGCTGGATCTCGTACCTCACCTTTCTCGCGCTCATCAGCATCAGCCTCGGCGTGCTGAACCTGCTGCCCATTCCGCTGCTCGATGGCGGGCACCTGATGTACTACGGGATCGAGATCGTGAAAGGCAAGCCCGTTTCCGAGCGAGTCATGGAGCTGGGACAGCGAGTCGGCCTGGCGCTGCTGCTGGTGATGATGGCATTTGCCTTTTACAACGACCTGAACCGCCTCCTCACCGGTTGATGATCCGTCGAGGTTTCGCCGCGGTGCTCGCCGCGCTATTGCTGCTGGCGGCCGCGGGCGCCTCGGCTCAAACCTTCGCGCCGTTCGTGGTGAAGGATATCCGCGTCGAAGGGCTGCAGCGCACCGAGCCCGGCACGGTCTTCAGCTACCTGCCGGTCAAGGTCGGCGAGACGCTCGACCCGACAAAGGCCCAGCAGGCGCTGCGCGCCCTGTATGCCACGGGCTTCTTCCAGGACGTCCGCCTGGAAGCGGAAGACGGCGTGCTGGTGGTCGCGGTACAGGAACGCCCCGCGATCGCCTCGATCGACTTCTCCGGCATGAAGGAGCTCGACCCGGAAAACGTGCGCAAGATCCTGCGCGAGCTGGGCATGGCGGAGGGCCGGATCTTCGACCGGGCGCTGCTCGAGTCCACCCAGCTCGAGATCAAGCGCCAGTACCTCGCGCGCGGCATGTACGCGGCGGACGTGCAGACGACCGTCACGCCCCTCGAGCGCAACCGCGTCGGCATCAACATCGCCGTCACCGAGGGCGAGGTGGCGAAGATCCGCAGCATCAACATCGTGGGCGCGAACGCCTTCCCGCAGAGCGAGCTCCTCGACGAGTTCGTGCTGCGCACGCCGGGCTGGCTCACCTGGTACACCAAGAACGACCGCTATTCCCGGGAGAAGCTCGCCGGCGACCTGGAAAAGCTGCGTGCCTTCTACCAGAACCGCGGCTACCTCGACTTCAGCATCGAGTCGACCCAGGTTTCGATCACGCCCGACCGCCGGGACGTGTACATCACGATCAACATCGTCGAGGGCGAAAAATACACCGTCTCCCACCTGGAAATCTCCGGGCACACCGTGGTGCCGCGCGAGGAGCTCGCGAAGCTCGTGCAGCTCAAGCCGGGAGACGTGTTCTCTCGCGAGAAGCTGGTGGCGTCGACGAAGGCGATCGCCGACCGGCTGGGGAACGACGGCTATGCGTTCGCCAATGCCAATGCGATTCCGGAGGTGGACAAGGAAAAGCGCACGGTCTCCTTCAACCTCGTGGTGGACCCCGGACGCCGGGTCTACGTGCGCCGCATCGAGGTGGTGGGTAACAACAAGACGCGCGACGAGGTGGTGCGCCGCGAGATGCGCCAGCTCGAAGGCGCCTATTACGACGCGTCGAAGATCCAGCTCTCGCGCCGGCGCATCGACCGCACGCAGTACTTCAGCGAGGTCAATGTCGAAACGCAACCGGTCGAGGGCAATCCCGACCAGGTGGACGTGGTCTACAGCGTGAAGGAGAAGCCGACCGGTGCGCTGCTCTTCGGCATCGGCTTCTCCACCGTGGACAAGGTCTCGCTCTCCGCTTCGCTCAGCCAGGCGAACGTCTTCGGCACCGGCAAGTTCCTTTCGTTCAACGTCAACACCGGCAGCGTGAACAAGGTGTACTCGCTGTCCTACCTCAATCCCTACTTCACGATCGACGGCGTGAGCCAGGGCTTCGACATCTACCGGCGCAAGACCAACGCGACGGCGATGGCGG
>Ga0153915_10003173_pt1 | contig 15035 bp, 10 predicted proteins | sample Opewatmetagenome_2_FD_107003 | JGI IMG/M metagenome (GOLD analysis project Ga0153915, IMG submission 107003) | Freshwater wetland microbial communities from Ohio, USA - Open water 3 Core 3 Depth 3 metaG | ecosystem: Environmental > Aquatic > Freshwater > Wetlands | place: USA: Ohio, Lake Erie...
ACCCAGCCGGCAGTGACCACCGAGGATGCTGTCACGACCTTCGCGTCGACGGCGCCGAGGTCGAGGATCCCCCGCAATGACGGCTTCAGCCGCGGAGCGGTCGTTCGAGTTGACTTCGATCGCCGTGCCGCTCCCCGTGTCCGCATCCGTCTACTTCCCGCCCCGTCCGCCGGCCGGCTCGAGGTCGTCAGACACCGCAATGACTACCGGTTGGAAGCCCGAAGGGTACGCCGGCTGGGTCGTCCACACCTGCGCGCTGCCCTCCGCGGTCCAGGCCTTTCCATTCTTTGCCGTGGCGGACAGGAGGTACCTCACCGTCGCCCCCTCGGGAATGGGCACGGGCCTGCCGAACCGAAGCAGGCGTTCACGCTGCGGACCGGAGGTGCTCGCCACTATCTGCGAGCCGTACACTTGCCCGGTCCCCGCGTCCGCGAGCTGGACGGTGACGTCGACTTCCCCCTTGGCGTTCCTCGGGAAGTCCTCCTTGTCCGCTGCGCGCTCCTTCCCCGGCGGGAGGCTGGACAGCACGCCGCTCACCGCCGCCATGGTGCCTGCTGCAGGCCAGCCGATCCGCGGGCTGTCGCCGTAGAACAGGAAGGGAATCTCGACGCGCACCTCCTCGTCAGCGGGCTGAGCCTCCAGGTAGAAGAGGAACCTGCCGGACTTCGTCGGGATGACGGTCTCGACCTCCACCATGCCATCCTTCGCCAGGGTGAGGCCGCTGGACCGGGCGTTCAGCACGATCACGGTCTCCTTTCCCTGGGATGCCGCCTGCACCCGCGCGGGATACTGGGTGATGACGGTGTCGGTCCGATAGGCGCGGACCGTGATCCGCGCGGTGGACCCGGCCTGGTCTCCGGCCGCGGCCATTGCGGCGGCCTCCCGGCCGCCGAGCTTCAGGCCCCTGGCGACGACCACGACGTGGGCCCGTCCGGAGTCGGGCGGCATCGCCAGGCCGGGCGCGGCCGGCTGCTCCGCGGGCGGAGTGACAGAAGCCGGTGGTGTGGTGGCCGGCGGCGTGGTGGCCGGCGGAGTCGTGGCGGGGGGAGTGACGGGAGCCGGGGCCTCGCGTGCCGCGCGAAGCGTGTAGCGGACCACGGTACCGTTCTGCGCCGTCACGTCGATCACCACGGTGCGCGTTCCGCCCTGGGGAACGGACAGCGTGAGCGGCGCGCCGGCCACGGGTCGCCCGTCCACGGCGACCGCTGCCAGCCTGCTCTGCGCGGCGGGCAGCAGCGTGAACGACTGCGCGTCCGCCGGGAGCTTCACGTCGTACAGGATCACCGAAGGGCTGAAGGCCGGCGCAAGCTGCGCGCCGCCCAGCTGCAGGGACTGCAGGAGCGCGTTCGCATCCTGCGGCCGGTTGAGCTGGACCCGGTACTGCCTCTGGAACCCGTCTTCCGCCCGCACGGCAAAGGCCACCATCACCGAGGTGCCCGGTGCCACCGGCACCGTCACGGCCTGTCCGCCGACCGGATTGCCCGGCTGCCCGGCGAGCGTAACGACGGCGACCGGGCTGGAGGCAACCGCGGTGAGCGTCACGTTCTCCCCGGATGCCGGGAGCGCAACCGTGTACTGCGAGACCCGCGGTGTGAACGGCGGAACCAACGTTCCCGCCGAAACGCTCAGGGACGCCAGGTCGGCGTTGTGGTCGGGCGGGGCGCGCTGGATGTCCAGGAGGTACTGCTGGGCCGAGCCGTCCTCGGCGGTCACCATGATGACGATCGAGACGGCCGGATCCGGCGGCAGGTCGATGGTCGCGCCGGCCCGATCCACGGGATTTCCATGGAACGCAACCGCTTCGGCGCCGCCCGCGCCGGTTCCCGCCGCGGCGGCCGCGGAGAGCGCCACCGTGGCTACGGGGCTCTGCGGACGCGCGTGGATGACCAGCTGCCGCGCCGCAAACGCCACGGTGGCCTGGTAGCTCATCTGCACGGGCGAGAAGGCCGGAAACAGCGGCACATGGCCAAGATCCAGGACCCCGAGTGACGAGTTGGTATCCGGGGCCGCGCGCTGGATGGTGACCGTATACCGCGCGCGGGTCACCCCATCTTCCGCGAGCGATTCAATGGTGAAGGTTCGCTCCTGGACCGACTGGAAGGGCACCGTCGCGGTGCCCGAGACTCCGGGGAGGACCATGCCGTCCACCGTGATGCTCTTGAGGGTGCGGCTCTGGCCCCCGACTCGGACCTGCACCGAGGTGGCAGCGAAAGGAACCAGCACCGTGTACGAGTGCACCGCGGGGCTGAACTGTGGCGCCAGGTCCGCACCGGGGGGCACGGCGAGGGTTCCCAGTTGGGCATTGGTCTCTGCCTCCCGGACGAAGACCTTGTAGGTCCAGGGTTTCTTGTCTCCGGGCACCTCGACCGCGTAGGTCACCGGCACCGAGAAATCGTTCGCGGTGACACCATTCTCCTGCACGACGCGCGCACCGCTGGAAATGACCGTGATGACCGCTTCCTTGTTCAGGGAGAGCGTGGCAACCAGGACGTGCAGGTTCGTCCCCGGCGGCACGACCACGCGGACTTCCTGGGGATCCGTGGCAGGGTTGATTGTCCCCACCGCGTTCGCCGCGAGCCCCATGTTCGTGCCGGCCACGAACGCGAAGGAATCAACCGGGCCGCGGGGCCTGCCCGAGCTCAAACAGCCCGCCAGCCCGGCAAGAATGCAGGCGCAGACCGCCGCGCCACGAATGGCCTTTCCCATGTATGCCTCCGATCTTCTATCATTGTACACACTGCAGCCGCGGCCACAATCTCGGGGGCAAACGAATCGCGGGACCGGCAGCCGGGCCTACTCGGGGCCGCGCTGCAGGAGAGTGCTGGGGGGAATGGGCGGCGCGGGTGTGAGGGTGCGCACGGAGGAGCGTTCCACCAGCGTGGGGGTAATGACGGTGCGCGTCACGAAGCGGACCTCGGGATGAAAGATCTTGTCCAGCAGGATGTTCGCCGCCTTTTCCCCGATCTGGAAGCTGGGGTGATCCACCGAGGTAAGGGAGATCTTCTCCAGCCGGGCGATATCCGAGTTGTCGAACCCGACGACGGACAGGTCATCGGGCACGCGGATCCCCTGGCGCTCGGCTGCCTGGATGAGGTGCAGGGCATCCTCGTCGTTCCCGCAGACGAACGCGCTGGGCAGCTCCCGCGCCCCCTTCAGGAACCGCTCGGCGGCCTCCAGGGCTCCGCTCGTGGGTCCCTGGCCGTTGAATCCCACGATCCACGAGTCCCGCACGGGGGCCTCTTTTCTCCCGAGGAAATCGAGGACTCCCTTCATCCGGGTCGCCTTCACGAGAAAGTCTCTCTGGTAGAAGATGCCGATCCTTCGGTGCCCCTTCTCCCACAGGTGCGAGACCGCCTGCTCTCCGCAGCTGGGATAGTCCAGGGTGACGCTGCTGAAGCTCCTGCCGGGATAGTAGTCGTCGCAGAGGACCACGGCGGTACCCTCGTTCTGGATCTCCTCCAGCAGGAGCGCGTTGGAACGGTCCCCGGCGCCGTAGATCGGGGCAATGATGATGCCCCCGACCTTCTTCCGCCGCAGGTCCTGGAGGATGGCCTTCTCCCGTTCCACGTTGTACTCTGACTGGTTGAGCAGGAGGGCAAACCCCTTTCGTGAGAGCGCGCTGTAGCAGCCGCGGATCACCTGGGGGTAGATGTAGGAGCTGATGAAGAACTCCACCAGGCCGATGTTCGTCGAGAACGGCGAAGCGGGCAGACGCGCCCGGCAGAACGTGCCCACTCCCTTGATGCTCTCCACGAGCCCTTCGCCCGTGAGCCCGCGGATCGCCTGGCGCACGGCGTTGCGCGAAACCCCGAACTGGGCGCAGAGCTGGCTCTCCGACGCCAGCTTGTCCCCCGGAGCAAGGAGGCCTTCGTCAATCCTGCTTCTGACCCAGGTTTCGATGACCTGATGCTTCCTCATCTCCCGTTTCCCAGCCGGTACAAGTTGTACCTTATTCTGGCCTGGAAGTCAAAGATTATAGCGTCCAGAGACGATATGTGCTTGATTATTCGAAAAAAGTTGCAAACCCGGTTCTGTCGTGGTATCATGCGCCAGCCAATAGGCATAGGCTGTACTCTCTGAAAGGAGATGACCTCGTGGCCGAACCCCCCCAGGAGCGCACGTCGCTGCGCATGGTCAACATCGAAAAGTACTTCGGCTCCGTCTGCGCTTTGAGAAACGTCAACTTCCAGGTCGGGCACAACGAAATCGTGGGCCTGATCGGGGACAACGGCGCCGGCAAGTCGACGCTCGTCAAGATCCTGACGGGAGTCTTCCCGCCCACGAGCGGTGAGCTGTTCATCGCGGACCGCAAGGTCGACACGGGGTCCTACACGGTGAAGAAGGCACACGCCCTGGGAATCGAGACCGTCTACCAGGACAAGTCCCTCGGGGAAAAGCAGGCGATGTGGAGAAACTTCTTCATCGGCCGCGAGATGACCTACCCGCTGGGCTTCCTGAAGGTGAGAGAGGAGAAGAAAGTCGCCGCCGAGATCATGGTGAACACCATCGGGTTCCGCGGCAGGGGAATCGGGGTGGACTCCAAGGCGAACAAGCTCTCCGGCGGGGAGCGGCAGGGCGTCGCCATCGGGAGGGCGATGCATTTCGAGGCCGACCTCATCATCCTGGACGAGCCGACCGTCGCGCTCTCCCTGAAGGAAGTACGCAAGGTCCTGAACTTCGTGCACAAGATCAAGGACGCCGGAAAGGCGAGCATCTACATCTCCCACAACATCACCGACGTCTACGAGATTGCCGACCGTTTCATCGTTATTGACCGTGGCGAGATCGTGGCGAGCATCGCCAAGGCCAAGATCTCGCTGAAGGAGCTGGACGAGTTCCTCCTGGAGTACTCGCACGGCCTGAAGGACAAGGTGCAGTCATGAGCAGGTCGACCTCGCGTCTCGCGTTCCTCGGAAAGATGGAAGGCCTGCCGATCGCGATGGTCCTGGCCGTCCTGTACGTGGTGTTCATCTTCACTGCGCCGACGGTATTCACGGGCTACCGGATCTACATGTCGTTCTTCCAGACCGTGCCCCCCATGCTCGTCCTGGCTATCGGGCTCACCTTCATCATCACGGCCGGAGAGATCGACCTGAGCTTCCCCGCGGTGGTTGCGCTGTCAGGGTTCGTGTTCACCTGGTGCTTCAAGAACCTTGCCGCACCGTGGATCGGCTTCTTCCTGGCCCTCGCCGCCGGCGCGCTGGTGGGATACATCAACGGCCTCCTGGTGGCGCGCCTGCGGGTCCCTTCCATCATGGGAACGCTTGCCGCCCAGTTCTTCTGGTACGGGGTCACGGTCCTGATTGCGGGAGGGCTGCAGATCGACATCGGGGACGTGGTCACGCAACCCATCCACACGATCTTCGTCGGCCGGCTCTTCGGAGTGTTCCCGCTGCAGGCGCTATGGTCGCTGGTGCTCGTGGTGTGCTTCTGGTTCATCCTCAACCGGCACAAGTTCGGAGAGGCCATCATGTTCATCGGCGACAACGCCGAGGTGGCCCGGGTCATGGGAATCAACGTGGAAGCCTCGCGGATGAAGCTTTTCACAATGAACGGGGTGATCGCGGCTTTCGCCGGGCTGCTGTTGACGCTGGAGATCAACGTGTTCTTCCCGACCCAGGGCCAGGGCATGCTCCTGCCGGTCATGGCCGCGGTTTTCATCGGGGGAACGTCCATCGCCGGGGGGCAAGGCGTCCTGGTGGGCACCTTCTTCGGCTCTTACATCATTGGCTCCCTGGAAGCCGGGGTGGTCGCCTCGGGTATCGGCGGCTACTGGGTGCAGCTGGTGGAGGGCCTCGTCATGGCCGCCTCCGTGATCCTTAACGTCGTCATCGGGGAGGAGGGAGTCTCCGCCCTCTCCCGCGCGGCCCGAAAGTGGGCCGTGCCGTCAGCGGCCCCTCCACGTGAGAGCGCCCGGGGCGGCGAACGTAAATGAGGCATCGAGCGCGCCGTCGGCGCGGGTCCTTAGTCCAGGAACGAGGGGGGAGTGTTGGTTTCGGGTCTTGACGTCCAGGCCGCGCGCCGCCAAGGCGCCCGGCTTGCACCAGCTTCATAGAAGGAGGATTCCGTGCGGAAGTTGAGTTGGATCGTTCTCACAGTCGTTGCCTTCGGCATCCTGCTCTCGGCCCAGGTTGGGGCGCAGGAGAAGCAGATCGTCATCTACATGCAGTGCGGCGGCACGCAGGGTGACGGTGCGACGTTGGCGCGCACCAACGGGGCGCGGGCAGCAGCCGCGGCCAACAACGTCAAGCTGATTGAGCAGTACTCCAAGTGGGATCAGCAGACCATGATCGACCAGTTCAAGCAGGCCATGGCGGCCAAGCCGGACGGCATCGAGATCATGGGCCATCCGGGAGAGGCAGCATTTGCGGCACTCGTGGACCAGGCCGAGGCGCAGGGCATCATCGTCACCAGCGGCAACAACCCTCTTCCCAACATCGAGGCCAAGTACCAGAGCAAGGGATTCGGGTACGCGGGCGCTGACCTCTACAATGGTGGTTTCCTGACCGGGCAGTCCATGGTCAAGGCCGGGAACCTCAAGGCGGGTGACAAGGCGCTGGTGTACGATATCTGGCACCAGGAAGGACGCAGCCGCAGCAGCCAGGGCGTGTACGACGCGCTGGTGAAGGCGGGACTCCAGGTGGAGAAGCTGGACGTGTCCCAGGCGGTAGACAGTGACACCTCCCTTGCCGTCCCCATCCTGACCGCGTACATCCAGGCCCACCCCGATCTCAAGGCCATCGGCACCCAGCACGGCAGCATCACCGCTGTCCTGCCGAGGGTGCTGCAGGCGGCGGGCAAGAAGCCTGGCGAGATCGTCTGCGGCGGTATCGACCTGTCGCCGGCCACCGTGGCCGCCATCCAGGGTGGCTGGATCACCGCCAGCTTCGACCAGGTGCTGTACCTCCAGGGGTACCTCCCGGTCATGCAGATCGTGTGGACCAAGCGCTACCTGATGCCCGGCCTGCACTTCGACACGGGCGTCGGCACCGCGACTCCGCAGAACATCGGGACACTGAAGCCCCTGATCGACAAGGGGATCCGCTAGTAGTTCTTCGACCACGTTGACGCACCTCCGCCCGTCCGGGCGGAGGTGTCTTTTTCGACGCGCCCGGATGCGTCAGCCGCGAAGGCGCCTTCTCGTCGTCACGGAGACGTTCCACCAGCGGGAAGCGAACGCAGCTCCTCGACCGCTTCAGCCGGATCATCCCGCTTCTCTGTTTCCTGCGCGGCCGGGCCGGGAAGCTTCCCGTCGGAGATCTTGAATCGCGACACCAGCGTCTGCAGCTCCAGTGCCATGCGGGAGAGCTGCTCGGTGGAGCCGGACATCTGCTGGGCGGCGCCGGCAGATCCCAGCGTCAGCCCGTTCATCCCCTCCAGGGTCTGGCTCATCTGCCGGGCGCTGACCGTCTGCTCCTCCGTGGAAGCGGAAATGCTCCGGCTCACGTTGGTGACGTTCGCCAGCTCCCTGGCCAGCTCCGTGATGGTTTCCACCTGGAGCGCCATGGTCTCGGTGACCCCGCCGATCATCTGGCTGACCTTCTCCGACGCCTCCCGGATCTGCCGCATGGTCTGCTCGGAGCTTTTCGCCCTTTCGACTCCCGTGCCGACGCTTCGGATGCTCTCGCGGATGAGTGAATCGATCTCCTTGGTAGAGGAGGAGCTGCGGTCCGCGAGCTTGCTCACCTCCGCGGCTACCACGGCGAATCCCCTGCCGTACTCCCCGGCCCGCGCGGCCTCGATGGAGGCGTTCAGCGCAAGGAGATTGGTCTGATCCGCGATGTCGGAGATCACCCCCGCGATCCCCACGATCCTGTCGGAAACCTGGGAGATGGCGGTGATGCCGTCTACGACGGCGCGAACCGCCTCGGCGCCGGCCACCGCGCTGTCCACCGACTTGCGGGCAAGCACCGAGATCTCTTCCAGGCTCTTCGAGACCACGCTGACCGTCTCCAGCGCGCGGCCCATGGATCGCGTTCCATGCTCGGCAGCGACCGCCTGGGACTTCGCGTGCTCCGCCACCCGCTCGACGGATGTCGTGAGCTCCTCCATGGACTGGCGCGCGTTCTCGATATGGGAGGCCTGGTTCCGCGCGTCGTCGGAAAGGGAGCCGGCGCTCGCGGAGATCTGGACGCTCGAAGCGGCCAGCTGCTCGGCGTTCTGCTGGATGACCGCCACCATTTCGGAAAGCTGCGTGGACATCCCGTTCAGCGCCCCGGCGAGCGCCCCGATCTCGTCGCCGCCGGCAACGTCCAGCCGGCGCGTGAAATCGCCCGAGGCGACCGTTTGGGCCAGGGCGATGCCCCGGGAGAGCGGCAGCGTGATGGACCGGGACAGGACCAGCAGGAGGAGGACGGCGACAAGGAGCGCCAGGGCGGCAATCGCGCCCAGCAGGAGCCGCATGTCCCTGGCTGCCGCCAGGTACTCGCTGGTAGGGAGGGTGAGGATGACGTTCCAGCCCGTGCTCGGAACCGGCGCAAACCCTGCTTCCCGGGGGACGTTCTTGAACGTGTAGTGGGCGATCCCGGATCTCCCGTTGCCGATGCTCTGCGCGAGGGATCCTTCGGTTTCGAGGATGTTCATGTTCATGACCAGGTCGGGGTCGGCATGCGCGATGAACATCCCGGGGCTGTCGACCACTGCCGCGTAGCCGGTCCGGCCGACTTTCTCTCCTGCCACCAGCTTCCCGAGGAAATCGAGCCGAAGGATCAGGGCGATGACGCCGACAGTCTTCTCCCCGGCACGGACCGGAACGGCGATGGGAGTCACCGGCCTGCCGCTGAGCTTGTCCACCGATACCGTGCCGATGCTCTTGCGGCCCGCAATCGCCACCTTGAAGTATCCCGTCGAGCTGCGGTCCGCCCCGAGTGAGCCGGGGGCCGCGGCGGCAAACACGATCCCGCGGCTGTCGATGAGGTCCACCGCCAGGTAGGCGTCGCCGAACTGCTGGATGTCGGCGAACGGGGCCAGGCTCTCGGCAGCGAGCGCGGACGGGTCCGCCGCCGCGCCCCGCGGAGCAGCGCGACGGCCGGTCCGGTCATTCCCGGAGGCCGGGGCCTCCGGTGCCGGCACCGCCGTGTCACGGGCCGCGGCGGCGGCCTGGATGGCGGGATTCTCCGAGAGGCTGAGCGCGAGCTTCATCTCTTCCGCGTACATGGCGTCGATCGTTCGTGCGATTTCCTGCGCGCGGCTGATGAGCTGTTGACTGTTGAGCTGCTCCAGCCCCGCGCTGGCGCGAGTGACGGCCACCACGGAGACGACGATCAGGGGAATGGCGATGATCGGGATTCCCAGGACGACTAGCTTCCCACCGATCTTCACGTTCGAGAGCATGGCGCTCCTCCCCCCGGATCATCAGATTTCTGGGTATCGTTCCATTGCTGCCCAGGAGCGATGACTATCGCAGAACCGCCTGCTAAGTCAAGCACCTCCAGATTTGCTACTATTTTCGTCAGAATTCTGCCATACCAGGAGCTGTCACACCCGGATCGACAGTTCCGCGCGCTCTTGCGCCTCCGTCTCCCGGGTTTGGGGAGCTCTGGCGGCTCAACGCGAGGGCCAGGCAATGCGCGTCCAGCCCGACTCGAACGGGCGACCCACAGCTTAGAAGGCTGTTGCTCTATCCAGCTGAGCTATGGACGCGTGTCGGAATGAGCGGATTCGAACCACCGCGAGGAGGAACTACCCTCCCCCGACGCTATCATAGGGTATCAAGCCGAATCACCGGGAGTCAAGCCTTCTGCTCTCTTGCGGCGCGGCAATCGACAAATACAAACACGTGTTCGACGATCTTGCAGCGGATTCGACGCCTACTTGCCCGAAAAGATCGCCGTCGAAATGGGCGCCGATCTCGAGTATTCGCCGACCCCAATGTCCCGATAGGAAACCCCGATCTCCCCGGGTCGCCTCTGCGAGACATCCTCAAGGCAGTGAAGCTCCAGATTTGCTTCCTGGGAAGTCACAACGGGGAAGCCGTGGGGCCCATTCGTGTGTTTGAGCTCCTTCTCGTCTTCCCTGCTCCTGGCGACGAAATCGAGGTGATCTGCAAGCCGGTCAACGATGTAGCGGTTCAAGGGCCCTTTCATGGGCACAGCCTGTTCCAGTATAGAGGTGACAAGAGCGCCATCGATATCGATACCGATGCTGTTCCGTTCGGAAGCCATTGCCGCGAAAGTCGTCGTTCCCGTGCCCACAAAGGGGTCCAGGATCGTGTCGCGACGAACTGAATACATGTTGATCAGTCGATAGGGAAGCTCGAAGGGGAAGGCGGCGCTTCTTTCACGCAATTCGGGATGGTCGATGACCTGCCGCGCACCCTTGAAGTCCCAGATATCCGAAAACCATTTGTTTCGCTCTTCCCAGAAGAAGGCACTCGCCTGTCTTGCGGATTTCTCTTCCAGGGTACGGAATTCACGCCTTGCGCCCTTGCGCATGATCAGGATGTACTCGTGCTCGAGAGTCACGTAGGCGCCGGCAGGCAGCATGCCAGAGCCCATGAACTTGTTTGGCGCGTTGGTCTGTTTGCGCCAGAGGATCAACGGAAGGATGTCGAATCCCATCCGGGCAAACTGCTCGATCACTCGGGCATGGTTCGGATACAACCTGAACTGATCTCCGATCTTCCGCGTCGCGTCGCCGATATTGATGCATGCCCACCCCCCCGGCTGGAGGACTCTTCCGACCTCTTGCCAGACGGCACCCAGGTCGCGGTGCATCAGCTCGAACGCGGACTGGCCGTCCCCCATTTCCAGTGCTTTCTGGATCTCCCTGCTGCGCGATGCAAACAGGGAGTCCCACATCTCGATCATGGGGTAGGGCGGAGACGTTACGACGAGCGAGACGGAAGAACCTGGAATCTGCGTGAGTGAAGAGGAATCGCCGGTGAACAACCTGTGGGAGGTTTCCGCCATTGCAGATCAACCGTAGCCTGACCCGGGGGCCCGGGTCAATTGGCGTGCCCTCTTTCGTGATGCGCACGCCGCAAGGTTCAGCTACTCCAAGAACCTGACAACATCCCCTTCGGCGGACAGCTTCATCGTAGTCTTTCCGTTCCGTTGTATCTCCCAACTCACGAGCAGCTCGAGGAGTCCTGTTCCCGTGATGATGCCTCCTGCCCACGTGGCGTTGGTGACCTGCGGCTGCTGGACCAGCGCGATTCCGATGAAGAGAATGCCGATACCCAGCGTCCACTCCCCCAGCTCGCGCGAGATCCGCACCCTTTTTTCATCGCCGGTATCAGCGCTGAGAAGCCTGTAGTGAAGGTTTACCACCGCATCCGCCTCTGTCTTTCGCAAGATATCGTTGATGCCGGTGTTGAAGTCCACGACGACCGGCACACCTCTTTCCACGAGCGGGAGCACGGCGTCCTGCTGGACGCTGAAATGCTTGAGTATCTCGTATTCATCGGGCGCTATCGTGAAACCTCCTTCGTCACGATACGAGCTCGAGGCGGAGATCGGACACTCGTTTTCGAGAGGAGCAAGAGTCACGGTATGGTCGAACGTCACGCAACCTGAGAACGCGAGCACAACGACAGCTACTGAAGTCGCACCGCGGCCCCTCTTCATCTGGCCCTACTTCTGGGCGGATGCAGCAACATCAAGACGCATTGATGCCTCGCCGTAGAACGGCCACAGTCCCAAGCTGTGGGTCCTGAGGAACATGTCCGTGACGACGAGGTAGGCGTCGCTCCGAGCGATTTGCCGCTGCAGCTGCTCGCCCGCGGAAAGAGCGGACGTTGCCGTTGTCGTGGTCGTCTGGGTCGGCGCATTGCTCTGGCGGAAAACAAGCCACAGGATCCAGAAGAGGTTGGATTCCGAGCCGCCTTCGGTGCACTGAGCGTATAATCCGTGCTCCGACGCAGGTTGGATGAGATTCGAGTTCAGCATCACCGGGATAGGCGCTGACCTCAGGTCGAGCTCGAAGCTCGAAACCGGAATAGTAGGAACGCCCGCGCAGCCGAAGAGGCTTGCCAGCGCAACCGCCAGCATGACCCGCCCGTGCGACTTCCTGATCATGCCGCCACTCGATTCTTCCATTTGAGTCTACTATGCAAGCTCGAATTGTCAATCCGTCATCCCTGTCTGGGAGCGATTCCGGCAAGGCGCCCAATTGCTGCCTGTATTAGCGCACCGCCGCTGGGTGTATACTATGGGCTGCATAGCGAGGGCTGAAGCCCTGTGAAAACCTTGCGAACCCTGCGAATGGCGGGGGCGGCAGGTCTCGCAGTCCTGTCACTGGTTGGCTGCGCGACGACGACCGCCGCGATCCAGCGCGGGGTGCTCATGAACGCTGCTCGAGACAACCAGGACCCCGCGGCCGTCAGCGCGTTGGTCAAACCGGGAACGGACGTCAACGCGGCGCTCAGGGCGGCCGCGTTGAGCAACCCGAATCCCGAGGTCGTCGATGCGCTGCTGGCAGCCGGTGCCGTCGTCAATGGACGGGACGAGGGCGGCATGACGGCGCTCATGTTCGCTGCCCTCCACAATGCGAGCCCAGAGGTGACCTCCGCTCTCATGCGGGCCGGCGCAGACATCAGCGCAAAGGACAGGGACGGCATGACGGCGCTCATGTTCGCTGCCGCCCACAACACGAACCCTCGTGTCATTCTTGCTCTGCTCAGGGCCAAGGCGGACATCGACGCCCAAAACAAGGACGGCATGACCTCGCTCATGTATGCTGCGCGCTACAACCCGAACCCCGGGGTCGTCATTGCGCTGCTGGAGGCGGGAGCGAAGGTCGATGCCAGGGACAAGAACGGCGTGACGGCGTTCATGTACGCCGCCCATCGCAGCTCGAACCCCATCAAGGCGCTCCTGCTTGCCGCTGTTCGCAACACGGACCCGGCTGTCATTGATAGCCTGGCGAGCGCGGGAGTGGACTTCAACGCGCGGGACAGCGACGGCATGACCGCGCTCATGTACGCCGCCCGCTACAATACAGAATCGAAAATCATCGATGCATTCCTGAATGCAGGAGTGGACCCCAACGCCGCGGACAAAGGCGGCATCACGGCCCTCATGGATGCTGCTCGCTACAACTCCAATCCTGAGGTCATTGCCAGCCTGCTGAAGGCGGGAATCGACTTCAACGCGCGGGACAACGACGGCCTGACCGCGCTCATGTACGCCGCCCGGTACAACGCGAACCCTGAGGTCGTCAGCCCGCTATTGCGGGCGGGAGTTGACGCCAACGCACAGGACAATGCCGGCTGGACCGCGCTCATGCACGCCTCAAGCTACAACCCGAACCCCATGGTCCTCATGGCACTCCGGGAAGCCGGCGCGGACATCAACAAGGCAAATAAGGGCGGCATGACAGCCCTCATGTACGCCGCCCGATCCAACCCGAACGCTGAGATAAGTGCCGTACTGGTGAAGGCCGGCGTTGACGTCAACGCTCGTGACAAGAACGCCATGACCGCGCTCATGTGTGCCGCCGGCCACAATCCGAATCCCAAGGTTATCGAAGTGCTTCTGGAGGCTGGAGCGGAAATCAACGCGCTGAGCAGGAACACCATAACCGCGCTCATGTACGCCGCCCGCTACAACTCGAACGCTGCAGTTACCGCCGCCTTGGTGGGAGCTGGCTCGAACGTCAACGCGCAGAACAAGGACGGCATGACCGCTCTCATGTTTGCCGTAGGCCACAACCCGAACCCTGAGATTGCGTCGATTCTGCTGGAAGCCGGTGCGGATCCTCAAACAAGAAACAGAGAGGGCGAGAGAGCCGTGGACTACCTCCTTCGCAATCCCGCCCGTATCGATTATGAAACCTATCGACGTCTCCAGGGAACGCAGGGGCCGGCGCCTCTGTCCGACCAGGAGCCGAAAGCCACCCGTGTCGTGAGCGATAGCTTCGAATCCTACCCCGTCAATACCTATCCCTCCGCAGCTGGCTGGCACATGCTGTGGAGCGGAAGATCGGCGTCAGTCGAAAGCGGGACTGCGTACACTGGGAAACAGAGTTTCCGCCTGGAAGGCGGCCGGTCAGACGGACTCACCCTGTCGATGGCCGGCCTGAACGCCCTCACGTACAGAATTGCCGTCATGGTCCCCGCGGGCAGCCGAGGTGGCGCGGAGGTCGGGTTCTTCGTCCGCACGAAGCCGGGCTCGAGTACTTCGACCAATTGCGTCATGCTTCTCCCTGGGGATGCTATCAGAGTAGGGGGCAAGTTCCCGCACGGATCCCGAACGGGCATAATCTGGCAGCGTGACACCTGGTACGATCTCGCGGTACGGATCAACTATGCAGCCGCAACCATGGATGTGTGGGTGAACGGCAAGGAAGCAGCGAGGGATATCGCTGCGGATGACAAGGCGGCGTCGAACATATTCTTCATTGCCTCCTGGGGGGACTCGGAAGGCAGTGCAACGAGCTCTGCATACTTTGACGATGTCGTAATCGATTGCTCTATGGAGTAGGGGCTGAGGCGGCATGAGAACGTTGCGAATCCTCCAAATGGCGCTGGGGGCAGCCCTTTCCATGCTCTCACTGAGCACATGCGGCACAACCGAGAAGACGATTCGGGCGGTCGGCGTGGCGGGCAAGCCAGCGCTGGTAGTTGCCGCAAGCCAAAATGGCAGCGCGGAAGCCATCACCGTGCTGCTGATAGCGGTGCAGAGCCAGCGAGACGCTCCAGAGACGATCCGCGCAGCGCTTGCGGCGGCTGCGGCCAACAATACGCATCCCGAGGTCATCAAAGTGCTGCTGAAAGCAGAGCAGCGCCAGCCAGACTCCAGAGCCGCCATCAGCGCCGCACTCCTGTCCGCTGCCTTCCACAACCCGAACCCCGAAATCGTCATCGCCCTGTTGGGGGCCGGAGCAGACATCAACGCGCGCGACATCCTTTCCGGCATGACACCTCTCATGAACGCAGCTCGCTACAACCCGAACCGCGAAGTAATGACCACCCTGCTGGAGGCCGGAGCAGATATCAACGCCCAGGACTACTCCGGCATGACCGCGCTCATGCATGCCTCCCGTTCCACTTCGTTGTTCCCACCGAACCCTGAAGTCACCACCGTGTTGCTGGA
>Ga0153915_10003174_pt1 | contig 15034 bp, 9 predicted proteins | sample Opewatmetagenome_2_FD_107003 | JGI IMG/M metagenome (GOLD analysis project Ga0153915, IMG submission 107003) | Freshwater wetland microbial communities from Ohio, USA - Open water 3 Core 3 Depth 3 metaG | ecosystem: Environmental > Aquatic > Freshwater > Wetlands | place: USA: Ohio, Lake Erie...
CCGGGTCCTGCCCGATCAGGGAAAGGAGCGCGGCCCGGCGGCAGGCATCCCGGCCCTGGGCATAGGAAAGCATGCGTTCGAAGCGCACCCGTGCGCGCTCGTCCGTCATCCATCCACGGCGGGTTGCCTCCGCGGCGGCGTCGAAGGGGAGGATGGCCGGGGCGGCCTTTCGGTCGCGCCCCGCCCGGCCGGATTCCTGGAGGTACGCCTCCACGGAGCCCGGCAGGTGGGTATGCACGATTGTCCGGATATCCGGCTTGTCGACACCCATGCCATAGGCGCAAGTGGCAAAGAGGGTTCCGTCCGGGGATCCGAGAAACCATGCCTCCACGCGCGCGCGCTCCTCGCGGGAAAGACCGGCATGATAGAAGAAGACCGCGCGGTGCCCCAGGAGCCGGCGCGCGGTCCGCGCAGCCAGCTCGCTCTCGCCCCGCGTTCTACAGAACACCAGGAGCGGGCGCTCGGCGGCGCGCACCAGCCCGTCCCGCGCATGGGTCCCGAGCACGGGCAGGACGGAATACGAGATCCCCGGGCGGTCCGCGTTCTCCCCGACGATCCGCACCTCCCCCTCCTGGAACAGCGCCGCCCGGATGCGAAGGATGACGTCCCGTGAGGCCGTGGCGGTGAACGCGCTCACCATCCGCACGCCCAGCCCGTGCACCAGGGCGCCGACGCGGAGATAGGCGGGCCGAAACGTGTCCCCCCATTCGCAGATGCAGTGGGCCTCGTCCACCACGAGGTGCCGGATCCCGCAGCTTCGAAGCGCGGCCAGGTTCCAGGGCACCAGGCAGGACTCCAGCGTGGCAAGCAGGAGCCGTGTGCGTCCGTGTCGAAGGTCGTCCCAGAGCCGGCGCTTCTCCGCTCCTTCCATTGCGCCCCGCAGGATACCCAGCGGTACGCCGAGCGCGCGCAGCTTGCGCTCCTGGTCCGCGAGGAGCGCAAGCAAGGGCACGATGACCAGGGATGGGCCGTCCAGCAGGAGGGAGGGCAGGAGGAAGCACAGGGACTTTCCCGCGCCGGTGGGGAGGACGACGATCTGCGGGTTTCCCTCCAGGACGTTGGACACCACGAAGCGCTGGATGGGGTACAGGTAGTCCACGCCGAAGCGCTCCCTTGCGATGCGCTCGATTTCGTCCGGTGTCGGGATGATCACGCTCGAATAGAACGCGGCCGAACGAAGGGCTGATTGAGCGCAGGGTCGTTGAAACTCACCCCGCCTCCGGACCAGAATCGTGCATGGCCTCCCGCTGGTTTGCGCACACCGCCTCGCAGGCGGCGTTCCTCCTGGGCGGCATCGGCACGGGGAATGTCTCCGTCGGCGCCCGGGGAGACCTCAGGGACTGGGAGCTGTTCAACCGCCCCGGGAAGGGACTGAAGATACCCTTCTCGTTCTTTGCCATCCACTGCCGCCCGGCCGCGGGCAGCGCCCGAGCGCCGGTGACACGGATCCTGGAGGCGCCGGTGCCGCCTCCCTTCGGGCTGTCCAATGGTCTGCACCCGGGCACCGTGGCCGGCCTTCCGCACCTGAGGTCATCCCGGATGAGGGGCGAGTACCCGTTCGCGCAGGTGGAGTTCAGCGACGACACGCTTCCGGCAGCCGTCTCCCTGGAAGCCTTCACCCCTTTCATTCCCCTGGACGCCGACGACTCGGGCCTGCCGTGCGCCCTCCTTCGCTACCGCGTGTCCAACGGGACCGAAGAGGCGCTGACCGTCTCCATCGCCGGCTCGCTGCCCAACGTCATTGGCTTCTCGGGCGTGGATCCTGCCGGCACGCTCACGGTGCAGCCGGGCGGCCGCAACGTCTACCGGGAAGACACGGGGTTCCGGGGCCTGTTCTTCACGTCCGCCGCCGTCGCGGCCGACTCGCTGGATCACGGCAGCATGTCGCTGGCCACCACGGATGACGACGCCAGCTGCCGGCCCGCATGGCTGGAAGGCGGTTGGGTGGATGGGATCCAGGATTTCTGGGACGATTTCAGCGATGACGGCCGGCTGGTGTCGCGCCCGACCTTCGACGCGCCGGCAAGCCGGCAGCTCGCCTACGCCGGTCACCCGCCGGTGGGCAGCCTGTGCGTCACCCGGGTGATCGGGGCCGGGGCGCAGAGCGTGTTCACCTTCGTCCTGGCGTGGCACTTCCCCAACCGGCCCCGGGCCTGGCGCGTCGAGCAGGTGCGGACCGGGACCGGCCCGGTGCCCACCGTACGCAACCACTACGCCGCCCGGTTCCAGGACGCCTGGGCCGTCATCGCCTACCTCGTGCAGAACCTGGACCGGCTGGAAGGGCTCTCCCGGTCCTTTCACGACGCGCTGTTCGGCTCGACGCTGCCCCCCGCCGTCATCGATGCCCTGGCGTCCAACATCACGGTGATCCGAAGCCCCACGTGCTTTCGGCTGGAAGACGGGACGTTCGTCTCGTGGGAGGGCTGCTACGACCAGGCCGGCTGCTGCGAGGGAAGCTGCACCCACGTGTGGAACTATGCCCAGACCCTTGCGTTCCTGTTCCCCGTGCTCGAGCGGTCGCTGCTGCGCGTTGCCTTCAACCTCGAGACGGGCGAGGACGGCCGCATGGCCTTCCGCTCACGCCGGGTCTTCGGGCTGCCGCAGCATGACATGCTGCCCGCGGCGGACGGGCAGCTGGGGGCGGTCGTCCGCCTGTACCGCGACTGGAAGCTCTGCGCGGACGAGGGCTTTCTCCGCGCCGCGTGGCCGCCGGCCGCCCGATGCATCGAGTACGCGCTTGCCCACTGGGACACCGACGGGGACTTCGTCCTGGACGGCGAGCAGCACAACACCTACGACATCGAGTTCCACGGGCAGGAACCGTACGCCAACACCATTTTCCTGGCGGCGCTCAAGGCCGGCGCGGAGATCGCGGCGCATCTGGGCGATGGCGAGCGCGGCGCCCGCTACGCCCGCGCGTTCGAGGAAGGCCGCAGGCGCGCGGATGCGCTGCTGTGGAACGGCGCCTGGTACGTCCAGCGCGCCGGGGACGTGAACCGCTTCCGCTACCAGTACGGCGAGGGCTGCCTCTCCGACCAGCTCCTCGGCCAGTCGCTGGCGGTCATCGCCGGAATCGGCCCCGTCCTTCCCTCCGAGCGCGTGCGCGGCGCGCTTCTGTCCGTCTTTCGGCACAACTTCAAGGAGGACCTGCGCGAGACGGCCAACGCGCACCGGAGCTACGTCCTTGACGGGGAGGCAGGGCTCCTCCTGTGCTCGTGGCCGCGAGGCGGCCGCCCGCGGCTTCCCTTCCCGTACGCGGACGAGGTGTGGACCGGCGTCGAGTACCAGGTGGCGGCGCACCTGCTGCACGAGGGGTGCGTGGTGGAAGGGCTTCGCCTGGTGGACGCCGTGCGCGCGCGCCATGACGGGGTGCGCAGAAGCCCGTGGGACGAGGTGGAGTGCGGCCACCACTACGTGCGGTCCATGGCGAGCTGGGGCCTGCTCATTGCCGGGTCGGGCTTCCAGTACGACCTCCCCCGCGGCCGGATCTCGTTCTCCCCGCGGATCGATGCGGAGGACTTCCGCTGCTTCTTCAGCACGGGCTCCGCGTGGGGCACCTACCGTCAGCGTGTGGACCCTGCCAGCGGCAGGCGCACGTGGGAGATCGACGTCCGCTACGGCAGCCTGGAGGGGATCCGGGTGAACGAACCGGGGTAGGGGATTACTTGCTGCCGCCCGCGGAGCTCTTTGCCTTGCCCTGGATGCTCTGGCGGAAGAAGAAGTCGTCCACGATCTCGATGAGCTCAGGGGTGAACTCGATCGACATCGTGACGAGAACCTGGTTTCCCTCTCCCCGCTGCAGGGCGCTCACGCGGCCGCTGGCGGTGAACTGGTACACCTGGAAATAGAGCTTCGCCGAGCAGGGTTCGCCCTCCGCGAGGCCGGGCGGGGTTCCCGCGAGGCGCAGGGAGAGGGAGTTCACCGAGAGGGCCGTGAGCGTGGCCCGTGCCTTGGTGCTCCCCAGGATCAACTCCACGTAGTTGTTGAACCGCATGAGCTTCGCCGCGGCGTCATCCACGGGGATGGCTTTGCCGCTGAAGTTGCCGTACTGGCTCTTCAGTCCCTCGAAGGCGGTGATGTAGTCCCCGAGGATCTCCACCAGGTCGTTCGGGCAGCCCTTCAAGGAGGCGTCCATCATGCACACGTTTTGCTTGCCCTTGACCGGGCCGATGCGCTCGATGGTGCCGCGCAGGAAGAGGTTGAGCGGCTTCTTGTTGCCGGTCTGCTGGAAGGTCAGGTTGATCGAGCACAGCTTCTTCTGGAACTGCTGGAAGAAGGTGATTTCCTGGGCGCTGAGCACGACGAGGAAGATCCCCCGTTTCATGGAGAGCTGGAACGGGGCGCAGATGAGCATGTAGTCTTCGATCTTGAGGAACACCTGGGACTGGACGAGCCCGGTCTTCTTGAGCGCATAGGGAGTGAAGCGGATCGGCTGATCGGCAAACTTTTCTACATAGTCCTGGACCCGCGTTTTTGCCATCGCCCCATTCTAAATCTCCTTGACGGACGGAGTCAAATCCCCGATTCTGCGGGCATGGACCGGCCCCTGGCAGAAGGAAAGCTGCCCACTGACCTGCTCGAACGCCTGCTTCGGCACACGTCGCGTTCGGCGGGTCTCTCCGTGGGCCCGGAACCCGGCGAGGACGCCGCCGTGGCGCCCGGCGCGGGGACCCTCGTCATCACCGCGGATCCCATCACGTTCGCGGACGAGCGGATCGGCGCCTACACCGTGGCCGTCAACGCGAACGACATCGTGGCCATGGGCGGAACGCCCGTGTACCTCACCACGACCATCCTGCTCGCGCCGGGCACGACCGAGGAAGCGCTGGAGCGCATCTTCGAGGACATCGAGTCGGCCTGCCGCAGGGTGGGCATCCTCTGGGTGGGCGGCCACACCGAGGTCACGCGGGTGGTCCGCCGGACCGTCGTCTGCGGCCAGGCGGTCGGCTTCCTTTCCGGCCCGCCGCTTCGCACCGGCGGCGCCCGGCCGGGAGACCGCTTCTGCATGACGAAGTGGGTCGGCCTGGAGGGAACCACGACGATCGCCCGCCGCCTGCCGCAGGAGTCGCGTGCCGCCCTCGGGGCGACGGCCTTCGACGAGGTCCTGGGCTGGCTGGATGCGCCGGGCCTTTCCATCGTGGAGGAGGGCAGGGCGCTGGAAGGCTTCGCGCTGAGCAGCGGCCACGATCCCACGGAGGGCGGCATCGCCATGGGCATCCAGGAAATCTGCCGGCGCAGCGGCACCGGCGCGCTGGTCCGCTACGAGCGCCTGCCGATCCGGGAGGAGACGCGCCGCCTGTGCGGCCGATTCGACCTGGACCCGCTGGGCCTTCTCTCCTCGGGAGTCTTTCTATTCACCGCCGAGCCCGACGTCGCGGACCGCGCCTGCGGCGCGCTGGCCGCCCGGGGCATCGCCTGCGCGGTCATCGGGGAAGTGCTGGGGGCCGGGGAAGGGATCTGGCTGGAACGGGACGGCGCCCGCGAGGCGCTTCGTGCCTCGGAGCAGGACGAGATCGTCAAGATCTAGCACGCATCGCCGAAGGCGATATCCGCGGCGTTGAGCACATGGCGGTGGACGGCCAGCCTGCGGTGGATGGACACGCGCTGGTCACATCGCCCGCAGGGCTATGCCTTCTTGGGCGGCTCCTCCGCCTTCTTCTCCCAGATCTTCGCCTCGATGAAGACCTTCACCAGCTCGGCGTCCAGCTCGCCATCCTTCACCTCGAAGTTCAGGATGTCCAGCGCCCTCTGCGGGGTCACCGCCGGCTTGTAGGGACGGTCGCTGGCGGTCAGGGCGTCGTAGATGTCGGATACCGTCATCATGCGGGTCTGGATGGGGATCTGGGGGGAGTTGATGCCCCGGGGGTAGCCGTGCCCGGTGAGCTTCTCGTGGTGGCCGTAGGCAATGCTGGGGATGTTCTTCATCTCCGAGGTCCACGGGATCGTGCTGAGGAACTGGAAGGTGTGGGTGACGTGGCTCTCGATCTCCTTGCGCTCCGACTCGTCCAGGCTGCCCTTGCGGATGCTGAGCTTCTGGTACTCGTCTTCCGTGATCAGCGGCAGCGGCGGGAGCCCGGGCTCCTCGAAGGACTTGCCCTTGATCTCCGCCAGGACCCGGGCCGGCTCCTCGGGGAGGACCGAGGGCTCGTTCGCCGTGAGGATGTTCTTGAGGTAGCGGTCGATCTCGCCCAGGTACTCGGATTCCCGCTTGTCGAACTCTTCCTTGAGCCTCAGGTAGTCGTCCTTCCCGCCTTCCAGCAGCGAGGAGAACCGTTCCTTGAGGAGGGAGAACATCATGGCTTTCCGGATATAGGCGAAGCGCATCTTCAGGAGGTCCAGCTGGGCGGGGTAGAGCCTCTTCGCCTTGACCAGCACGTGCTCACGCACGCCGACCTTGCCGAAGTCGTGCAGGAGGCTGGCGTAGCGGATCTCCTTGATGTGCTCCGCGCTGAACTTCGTTCCCGCGTAGGTGCCCGTATCCACCCGGTCCACGGCCTTGGCCAGCCCCACCGTGTAGAGCGCCACCCGGCTGGAATGACCCGAAGTGGTGGGGTCCCGGGACTCGATGGCCTTCACGGAGGCCTGTACGAACCCCTCGAAGAGAGTCTCGATTTCCTGGTACAGGAGGTTGTTCTCCAGGGACACCGCCGCCTGGGACGCGAGGGACAGCAGCAGCGGCTCCTGCTCCTTGCTGAAGGGGATCACGTGCTTCTCGACGTCCTCGGGGCTCAGCAGCCGGCAGCCGCGTTCGATCTTGCGGTTGATGAGCTGGATCACCCCGAGGATCTCCCCCTTGTGATCCTTCATGGGAACGGTGAGCATGCTCTTGGACCGGTAACCCGTGGACTTGTCCACGTCCGTGTCGAACCCGTACTCCCGGTCGGCCGGGATCTCGTACGCGTCGGGGATATTGAGGGGCGTGCCCGTCGAGGCGACGTAGCCGGAGATCCTCTTCTTGGACACGGGAAACACGAACTCCGTGTAGTCTCTCGGGTTGGACTCGTTCTGCGTGAGCTTGATGCGCAGGTTCTGCCGGCCGCTCGCCTTGTCCTTTTCCAGCAGGTACAGGGTGCCTGCGTCCGCGCCCGAGATCAACCGGACCTGCCTCAGGATGTAGTCCAGCAGCTTGTTGTTGTCCCGCTCCGCGGACAGGGCGATCCCGACCTGCAGGAGCTCGGAGTTCTCGTTCTCCCGCGCCTTCAGCAGTGCGTCCTTGCGGGCCAGCTCCCGCTCCAGGTGCAGCTGCCGGAAGAGGTTGCGCACCGTGCGCAGGAAGAAAGCGGGATTCTTGAACGACAGCACCTCGTCGAACACGAGCGCGTCGGGGACGGACTCGGCGAACAGCGAGGCGCCCTGCGGGTTCCACAGCAGGATCGAGCCGGGCTCGAGCGCGGAGGCGCCCAGTGCCTTCGCGTGGGCGGCAACGAACTCGGGATCGACGAACCAGGCAACCAGATCGTCCCCCGCCGCGGAGTTCGCGAAGGTTTTCACCCGCTTGACGGCCAGGCTTTTTTCCTTTCGAACGGCTGCAGGAAGATCCGGCACGTTTTGGGAAACCTTCAGGACAAGCTTGGACACCGAGACTCCTTTATCCCCTTCTCTCCATAGTTTAGTGAACGGAGTACAGCTCTTCAAGGACAGCCCGAATGACGGCGGCGGAGCGCCGCCAGGGGCCGCCGGCGGCGGCCGGGTGCCCCTCCCGCACGACGGCGCCGGACGCGTCCACGACGGTCCAGCGGACCGTCCGGTCGTCCTGTTTCACGAGGCGAAGCGCGTAGGGGAAACCGGCGGCGGTTCCGTCGGTGCACTCGGACCCGGCGCGCCGAAGCAGCCGCAGCACCCGCCACCGCTCCAGCGCTCCCCAGCCCGTGCCCTGGAAGCTGACGGCGAGCGGAACTCCGATGCCGGCCTGGCGCATCGCCCCGGGGTTGATGCGGTACAGCTGGTCGATCGCCTCGCGGCGGCGGGCGCTCCGGGCGTCCCCCCCCAGCAGCGGGATGAGCGCGGTGAGCGCCTCCGCGGTCGGTTCGCGCTCCCAGAACGAGTCGAAGCCCGCAAGGCTCTGCTCCAGCAGGGCGGCCGAGCGTCGAACCTTCCCCTCCTCCAGGATATAGTACGCCGAGGCGTGGGGGCTGCGGGCGGTCTCCAGGTCGCGCGCCTGGTGGAGATACTTCAGCGCCACCTCCGCGTAGGGCTCGCTGCCCCGGTAGAACTCCCACCAGGCGTCCTCGTAGGAGCCCTGGTCGAGGTACTGCGCGCCGACCTGAAGCGAGTACGCCTGGAACCGCTGCTGGTGGTACCAGGCCAGGAGGCGGTCGCGCACGGCCGCGGCCAGCGCCGAGAAACGGTCGAAGATGCCCGTGGTCGGCCTCGATGCCTCGCTCACCGCGAGCCCCTCGTAGACCGTCCCCAGCAGCTCGTGCAGGTCCTTCAGGTGCCGCGCCAAGTCGGTCCCGTAGTAGACCAGCCACGCGTGGTCCTTCGCCGCGAGGACCTCCTCCGCGTAGCGGCGGGAGAGCTCCAGCCTGCCGAACTTCTGGTAGAGGATGGCGAGGTTCACCTTGGCGAGCGGCGTGGTGTCCTTGGCGAGGGCGCTCTGGTACTCCTGCTGGGCGGAGCCGAAGTCCATGCGGGACTGGAACAGCTCGCCGCGGGCGAGGTGGCCCGAGGGCCGGTCTTCCATGGCGATGGAGTCGTCGGTGTACCGCAGGGCGGAGTTGAAGTGGAAGAAGCCGTGCTCCAGCAGGGAGAGATTGTAGTAGGCGATGGCGGCGAAGTTGCGGTCCCCCGCGTGCAGGGCGTCGTCCACCGACTTCTGGTAGTACTCCCGCGACCTGGCGTAGCGGTTCATGCCGGAGTAGATGGTGCCGAGGGTCATGGTCAGGCCCCGCTGGGCGCCGACCTTGGCGATGCCCTGGAGGAGCACCTTCTCGCCCTTGTCCAGCTGGTGGGTCTTGAAATACATCCACCCCAGGTCGTCCATGGTGTCCGTGCTGTCGGGGTATTGCTGCAGGATCCGGGTAAGGTACTGGATGGAGCTCTTCTCCTGGTTGAGCTTCCCGAAGCAGCGGGAGATCTGGGTGAGCGTGGCGAAATCCTCCGCGCCCTTCTTCTCTGCTTCCTGGTACGATTCCAGCGCCAGTCCCCACAGCTCCTTGTCGTAGTAGAGGTCGGCCAGGGCGAGGCTGGCCCGGGGCGATGAGGGGTAGCGGACCTTGGCCTCGGTGAGGATCTTCACCGCGGACTCGTAGGCGTTGCGCGTGATCGCCTCCCGGGCGCGGGAAGTCATGCTCTCCAGTGTTTCCGCCTGCGGGGCCGGGCCGGGCAGCCCGGCCTGCGCGGGAAGGGCGGCCGGAAAGAGCAGCAGGGCAAGCGCGCAGAGCAGCGGGGCGATGAGGGCAGCGGGGAACCCGGCGCGCATCAGGGCCTCCGCGCGGCGCCGAGCGGGCTCACCATCCCGAGCATCCGCAGGGGCCAGCCGACGCCGGCCCGGAAGGATTCGGCGAAGCCGCGCAGCGCGGCGCGGACCGCGGAGAGATCCCCCTGGTCGAACTGCTCCCCGAAGCACGCCTTGAGGTAGAGGTCCGCCACCGGGGTGAGCGCGATGCCGTTCTCGCGCTGCAGACGCGCCGCGTGCTCCAGGGCGGACTCGCCGGCCCGGCGGCCCCGGCCGACGCTCGCGCAGCGCAGGAGGCAGTAGGAGTAGCTCGCGCGGGCGCGCCGGCGCGCGTCCCGGGAAAGGGCGCCGGGCGCCAGGGGCAGCAGCTTGGCCAGCACCAGGAACAGCAGGTACAGGCCCGGCAGGATGACGTACCACAGCCGGGCGGCCACGGCCGCGATCCGCGCCAGCTCGCGGCCGAACCGGGAAGCGGCGGCCGCCGCCGGGGGCACGTTCGGCGCCTGCTCCTCCTGGTCGGTCTGGTTCTTCACGATCTCCGCGATGAGACGGGCCATCCGGTCCTTGTCCGGCCCGGGGAACGGGGCGAACTCCTCCCCCGGGGCGGGATTGTCGGAGGTGGGATCGAACTCCACCCAGCCCTGCCGCCCGAAGTACACCTCCACCCAGGCGTGGGCCTGGAACGCGCGCACCTCGTAGAAGTTCAGCACCTCGGACTGCGGGTCCACGTAGAAGCCCACCGCCACGCGCGCCGGGACGCCGAGGCTGCGGAGCATCAGCGCCATGGCGAAGGCGAAGTACGAGCAGTAGCCCTTCTTGGAGACGAAGAGGAAATGGCGCAGCTGGTTGCCATCTTCCGCGATCCCCGGCTTCAGGGAGTAGAGGTAGTTGGTCCTCAGGTAGCGCTCGATCGCGGCCGCCTTGGCGTAGTACCCGGTGGCGGACGCGGTGACCTGCAGGGCGAGCTGGCGGATCTGCTCGTCGCCGGCCGTGCGGGTGTACAGTCGCAGGTCTTCCGGCCTCATGGCTGGCGGCTCCGTGACCCGCGCGGGCCCGGCCGAGGAGCGCATGACGCGCGAATCCACCCGGTAGACGCGCAGGAACGACGAGGACTTCCAGTTGCGCAGCGGGGCGACGCGCACGGGGTAGTTCAGCGAGATCAGGGACGAGGGGTCCAGCGTGAGGAAATAGTACTCCTGCCGCACGAGCTGCCGCTCGCGGTAGCCGGGATCGGGGAAGCTCTCCGGGGAGTCCGGGACCACCGCGGGGTACTCGTCGATTCCTCCCTGCCGCTGCATGAAGAAGCCCTGGTTGGCTTCGTATCCCGAGAGCACGAAGCGGCGCAGGAGCCAGCGCTCCGCCTTGCCCTCGGTGCGGAAGAGCAGCACGGCCTGGTCGGAAGTGCGGATCTCGCTTTCCAGCCGCACGTAGGGGGCGAAGTCGAAGCGGAACAGCGTCGGCTTCATCAGCCCGCCGCCGGCGCGCACGGAGCTGTCCCCGTAGCGGGAGAGCAGGAACAGGAGGAAGACCAGCAGCAGCGGCAGCAGCACCCAGGCGAAGCTGGCCACCGCCCGGCGGTCGATCCGGGGGGCCCTGCCCGCGGCGAGCAGGAGCACGAAGAACTCCGCGACGATGAATCCCGCGAGCGCCCAGGCGAAGTACGAGGGATGCGGATACAGGGTGAGGGTGTAGCCGGCCTGGGTCCAGAACACGAGCACCAGGAGCAGGCTGGCGAGGCCGGCCTCGATGAAGACGAACGATCCATGCCGAAGCGCGGAAAAATTGAACAGCCAGGCCACCGCGTACGCCGCAAGCGCCGGGAAGAAGTCCTTGTCAAAGTAGAAGAAAAGGAAATCCGTGGCCGGGGCGGACACGATGGCCCGCTGCACGCGGAAGACGAGGAAGAACAGCGCATGGGCGAGCACGGGGAGGGCGGCGGCCAGCGCGACGGCCGGCAGGATCCGCAGGCGCGAGCGCTCCATGGCCAGCGCGGCGAGCACGGCCACGAGGAACGCCGCGGTCTGGAAGATGGGATCGAGCTGCTCGCGCAGCTGCAGGAAAGAGTTCACCAGGAGGAAGTACAGGAGGAGGTTTCGCAGGAGGAAGAGGGCAAGCTGCCGCGCTCTCTCGGGTCTTCGCTGCATGGTCAGCCCGCCGCGGTCCCGTGATACGACGCGAGGTCCCGCGCGAGCGCCCCGGCAAATCGCGTGCGCTCCCGGCGGCGCGCGGCGCGCGGGCCTGGCCCGCGTTCGCGGGGAAGGAGCAGCAGGTGGCGAAGGCCCGCCAGCGCGAAGGAGGGAGCCGGCGCGAGGTCCTGGAGGTACAGGCTCGTTCTCCATCTGCGCGCCTTCACGGCGGCCATGATCTGCGGGAGCCCGGGGGATCCCGGGGAGGAGAACACCACCGCGTGCAGCATCCGCGGGGGAAGCTTCGGCGCCCAGGTTTCCCGGGTCCACGCCGCGGCGGCGAGCGCGGCCAGCAGGGCTGCCTCGGCCCCGGCTCCGAACGACCTGCACTCGCGCACCCCGGGAACGGAGAGGGTGACCTCCAGGCCGCGGCGAACGAGGCTCGACATCACGGAGGCGCAGGACTCCACGAGGGAATCGAGGTAGTCGGCCTCCGCGACCCGCGGCACGAAGAGGCTCCGCGTGGTGTCCAGGATGAAGAGGATCCGGGACTCGGGCGGAGGGACCTCCTCACCGATTCGCAGGAACAGCTCGTCGGTGTGCGCGAACACCTTCCAGTTCAGCCGGCGCACGTCATCGCCCGGGTAGTACTTGCGCGCCTCCAGCAGCTCCTCGCTTCTACGCCGCCGGCGCGAATCCAGCGCGGCTTCGTCGGACTGTTCGATCAGGCCCTGCAGCTCGGGCGCGGGATGGATGCGGGGGTAGACCGTCACGCGGTCCTTCTGCGGAACCAGCAGGCGGTGCGCGGTGAGCCCCAGCACGTCCTGGGCCTCCAGGACGGCGCCGGATCCCTGGAAGACGCCCCGGTGCAGGGCCGTGAAGCTCACCGTTGCCTGCGTCACGCCCGGCGTCATGCGGCGGCGGATCCCGTCGATCCGCCGGCCCTGCCAGGCGAGAGGCAGGGAAAGGTGCACGGAGAAGCCGGGCGGGAACGACCGGGGAAGCCGTGCCGCGGCCACGGCCTCGCCTTCCTCGTCCGGGAACAGGCCGGACGCCGGCACGTGGATGGAGATGCCGCGCGAGCGGCGCGCCGCCAGGCGGAACAGGTGACCGGCCAGCAGGGCGTAGAGGGTGAACAGCAGGAAGCTGGAACCCCAGAAGAGCCCGGCGAGGTCCGCCCGAAGGATCCCTTCGGCGAGCAGGCCGACGGCAAGGAGGAAGATCACCAGCCCGCGCACCGTGAGAGGGAAAAGAAACCGTACCAGCCGCACGAAAGCGGCGGCCAGGCGACGCAAGGAACGGCCTCCTAGCTCGCATCGCCCGAAGGGCGATATGGACGGCGGCGATTGACAGTGACAGGAGCGCCCATTGCGGTGCCGGCCTCCTAGTACGACAGCCGCGAGAGCTGGGACATGACGATCTCCCGCACCAGGGCACGGGCGTCCGCGCGCGCGTCCTTGAGGCGCAGGCGGTGGGCGATGACGAGCGGGGCGAGGTCGATGAGATCCTGGTCTATGACGTACTCCCGGCCCCGCACCAGGGCGAAGGCGCGCGCCGCCTGCACGAGCATCAGGCTCCCCCGGGGGGAAGCGCCGAGGGCGATCCCCGGGTGGGAGCGGGTGGCGGCGGACACGTTCACCGCGGCCCGCATGAGCTTCTCGTCGCAGAAGACGGACTCCACCCGGGCCCGGGCGGCGAGGAGCTCCTCCCTGCCGCACACCGGGCGCACTTCGGGCATGACCCGGGCCGAGGGATCGTCCCGCACGATCCCGACTTCCACGTCCGGCTCGGGGTAGCCGATGTGCATCTTCATGAGGAAGCGGTCGATCTGCGCGAGCGGGAGGGGATAGACCCCCTCCATCTCCACCGGGTTCTGCGTGGCGATGACGAAGAAGAAGGGGTCCATCCGGTAGGTGGTGTTGCCCACGGTGACCTGGCCCTCGGCCATCACCTCCAGGAGGGCGGACTGCACCTTGGGCGTCGTGCGGTTGATCTCGTCCGCGAGCAGCACGTTGGCGAACACCGGACCGGGGTTGAAGACGAACTTGCGCGTGCCGGGATCGAAGACGTCAACCCCCGTGATGTCGTAGGGAAGGAGGTCAGGCGTGAACTGGATGCGGCGGAAGATCACCGGGCTTCCCTTGCGGGAACGGGAAACCAGCCGGGCCACGGTCTTTGCCAGGGTGGTCTTTCCCAGGCCGGGAACATCCTCCACCAGGACGTGCCCGCCGGCCAGGATCGCGGTCACCAGCTGCTCGAGCACCGGCTCTTTTCCGCGTATGACCGCCGCCAGGCCGTCCACCAGGCGCCGCGCCAGGGAATGGGCGCTCTTCAGATCCATCGCTGGAGTGTCCGCAGGACGGGGAGCACGCCGATTGCGGACAGCCGTGTCTCCCATCGCCTGCAGAATGTACCACCTTACCGGAGGAAGGGATAGTGCAGGAGAAGAGACGCCTTGAGCTTCAGCGCGAGCCGGAGCAGCCGCTCCAGGTTGTACGGGAAGGTGAAGGCGACGAACTTGCGCACCAGGTACTGGCGGGCATCCTTCACGCGGTTGGCGGGGAACAGCCAGGAGATCCCCAGGCGTTCCTTCAGGACGGGAAGCAGGAAGCGCTTCACCGTCTGGCAGAAGGTTTCCAGCTCCAGGGCACCCTGGTAGACCTGCCACTCCTCTCCGGGATACAAGGTGGTGAGGGACACCACGTCGCGGATGTCGCGCATGGTGCGCAGGTCCACCGGCATCCCGTCGATGATGAGGGAAAACCACGTGCGGTCGAAGTGGTTCTCGAACACCTCCTTCAGCTCCCCGAGGAGCCGGAGGATCTCGTCGGCGGCCGCGTATTCGTCGGCAGCAGGGTGGAGGGCAGCTTCGGACACGTTCATCGATCTCCGTCCCTCCCAATGTCGGACGGGGGCCGCTGTGTCTTGAAAATGCGATATTCTTCCTTGACAGGGAGAGCCTGCCACAGGCGCGGCCCTGCAGGGGGAAGGTAAGGGAGATCACGACGGCTCTAACCGGCCACGATCTTCCGTCAAGGCCTGCCGGAGGTTCGAGTCCTCCGCCCCCTAGACAGCACCGTGCGAAGCACGGTATCGTGGGGTTGTGGCCGACGCTGGGAAATGGCCAGCCTGCGGTAGATGGGAAGCCCCCGTGGAGCTCCGTCGGACACCTATGTCCACAGCGGGGAATCGTGATACACTGAGCTGCAAAACGATGGCGCGGGGTAGATGCGTGTCACTCGAAAGTGCTCGATTCCTCGTTCCGCTCCTGCTGTGCCTGGCAGCGGCAGGAGGATGGTCACAGCAGCTCAACGTGGACGAGCTGGGCACCACTGCGGGCCGATCGTTCCCCTTCGAGAGCTACACCGGGCCGCAGCCGGTCGTGCAGTCGGTCCCCCAGATCGCGGGGATCGGCGAGGTCCTCTCCCGCGGCCTCGAGTCGGGCAGTAACCGCGGCGACTACTTCGGAAAGTACTCCGTCATACGGGCCTTCCAGCCCGCTGACACGTCG
>Ga0153915_10003175_pt1 | contig 15033 bp, 13 predicted proteins | sample Opewatmetagenome_2_FD_107003 | JGI IMG/M metagenome (GOLD analysis project Ga0153915, IMG submission 107003) | Freshwater wetland microbial communities from Ohio, USA - Open water 3 Core 3 Depth 3 metaG | ecosystem: Environmental > Aquatic > Freshwater > Wetlands | place: USA: Ohio, Lake Erie...
CGAATTCGCGTCCGCCAAGCTCGCGGCGCTGGAAGCGCGCAATCTGCGCCGCCGGCTCGGCGTCACCGCCCGCACCGACGCGGTCGCGGTCGAGCGCAACGGACGACGGCTGATCTCGTTCTGCTGCAACGATTATCTCAACCTCACGCATCACCCGCGCGTGGTCGCGGCGGCGAAAGACGCGATCGATCGTTACGGAGCGGGCGCCGGCACGTCGCGACTGATCACCGGCAACCATCCGCTGTTGGCAACACTCGAGGCGCGCATCGCGCGGCTGAAAGGCGCCGAGGACGCAGCGGTATTCGGTTCCGGCTATCTCGCCAATCTCGGCGCGATCCCGACCCTTGTCGGGCCGGACGATCTCATTCTGATCGACGCGCTGAGCCACGCCTGCCTTTTCGCCGGCGCGAAGCTCTCCGGTGCGACAACACTTCATTATCGGCACAACGACGTAGCGCATCTATCGGCGCTGCTCGGCGCGCATCGCGCGGCACACGCCCGCGCCCTGATCCTCACCGAGGGCGTGTTCAGCATGGACGGCGACCTCGCGCCGCTGCCCGAGCTCGCTTCGGTTGCCGCTGCGCATGATGCATGGCTGATGACCGACGACGCGCACGGCGTCGGCGTGGTTGGTGAAGGCCGCGGATCGAGCTTCGCGTTCGCTGCGCCGGTGCCCGTTCCGCTGCAGATGGGCACGCTATCCAAGGCCGCGGGGTCGTATGGCGGCTACCTCGCGGCGTCGCGGCCGGTGCTCGAGCTGATGCGCAACCGCGCGCGAACATTCGTCTATTCGACGGGCCTGCCGCCAGCGTCCGCCGCTGCTGCGCTCGCCGCGATCGATATCATCGAAACCGAACCTCAGCTGTGCGCGCGCCCGGTTCAGAACGCGGCGTTGTTCTGCCGCGAACTCGGCCTCCCTGCCCCGGCGAGCGCGATCGTGCCGCTCATCCTTGGCGATGAACGACGCGCGCTTGCCGCGAGCCGCGCGCTGGAGGAGGACGGGTTCCTGGTGGTCGCGATCCGGCCGCCGACCGTGCCGGAGGGCACCGCGCGGCTCCGCTTCACCTTCACCGCCGGACATGCCGAGACCGACATCCGACGTCTCGCCGAAGCGGTGCGTGCCAAGGTACTAGCGCCGGCATGAAGGCGTTCGTTACCGGGACCGGGACCGGCGTCGGCAAGACATTCGTGACACGACAGCTCATCCGCGAAGCGCACGCCGCTGGACGGACGGTCGAGGCACTGAAGCCCGTGATCACCGGGTTCGATCCCGCGGCGCCGGAGGGCAGCGACACCGCGTTGCTGCTGCAGGCGCTGGGGCGGCCGGTGAACCGCGAGACCATCGCGGCGATCTCGCCGTGGCGCTACCCGGCGCCGCTCTCGCCCGACATGGCGGCCGCGCGCGAGCGACGCCCTATTCCGTTCGACGCGCTGATAGCTTTCTGCCGGTCCGGCACGGCCGATGACGTCTTCATCGAAGGCGTGGGCGGCGCCATGACTCCGCTCGATGATCGTCACACCGTTCGCGACTGGATAGCCGCGCTCGACATCCCGGCGATCCTGGTTGCCGGCTCCTATCTGGGCACCATCAGCCACACGCTCACCGCACTCGAAGCGCTTCACGCCGAGCGCGTCGCGATACGCGAGATCGTGATCAGCGAATCCGAGTTGAGCCCGGTGCCGCCCGCGGAAACCGCCGCGACGCTCGCCCACTTCACCACGGTACCGATCCGCATTGTGCCGCGCGGCGGGGTATAGTTTCTGCATGGCGGCCAATCCTCTCGTCCTTCTGTCACAAATCTCGAAGCGCTTCGGGGCAACGGTTGCGCTCGACGCCGTGACATTCACGCTGCTCCCCGGCGAGGCTCACGGGCTGGTCGGCGAGAACGGCGCGGGCAAATCGACGCTGATCAAGATCCTATCGGGAGTGCATCGGCCGGATGTCGGTACGATCGAAGTTGCCGGCGCGGAACGTCATTTTTCCAGCCCGCGCGACGCCATCGCCGCCGGCGTCGTGCTGATTCCGCAGGAGATGCGGATCGTTCCGGCAGCAAGCGTGGCCGAGAACGTAATGCTGGGCCAGGTGCCAACACGCGCATTCGGCATGGTCCATACGCGGCGGATGAACGAGATCGCGCAAACGGTTCTGGAGCGCCTGAACGTCGCGATCGATCCGCGCACCCGCATGGACCGGCTCGGCTTCGCGGAACGCCAGCTCGTAGTGATCGCGCGTGCACTGGCGCACGACGCGCGTGTGCTGGTGCTCGACGAACCGACCGCAGCGCTGGAGGCCCGCGAGGTCGCCCGGCTGTTTGAGGTGGTCGTCGGGCTGAAAGCCGACGGCGTCGGAATCGTGTTCATCTCGCACCGGCTGGACGAGGTGACGGAGATTTCCGACCGCGTCACGGTGCTGCGCGACGGGCGCGTGGTCGAAACTCTGGCGCGCGGCTCGTTCGACAAGGAGCGGTTGATCCAACTCATGACAGGGCGCGATCTCGCCGAGCTGCGCCGGCCGCACGCGCTCGATTTCGGCGCGCCGCTGTTCGATGACAAAAGTTTGGTTCTGCGCGAACGCGAGATCGTCGGCCTCGCCGGTCTTCTCGGCAGCGGGACGACCGAGCTGCTCAAATCGCTTTATGGCGATCCGTGCGCCGCCATCGCACGCAAGATCGGCTTCGTTCCGGGCGAGCGGGCGCAGGGCCTGGTCATGGGGATGAGCGTCCGCGACAACATCGCGCTCCCTAGCCTTGGCCGGCAGAACCGCCGCGCGCTAGATGTTCTGGTCGCCCGGCTAATGGATGCGCTCGATATCCGGCCCCGCGATCCGTCGCGCCCGGTGCGGGAACTTTCGGGCGGCAATCAACAGAAGGTGATGTTCGCACGATGGCTCGCTGGCGATGCGCGCGTGCTGCTGCTGGACGAGCCGACGCACGGCGTCGACATCGGCGCAAAGGCGCAGATCCATCACCTGATCCGCCAATTTGCCGACGATAGCGGCGGTGTGGTGTTCGCATCGTCGGAGATGATCGAGGTGCTGTCGATCGCCGACGCGGTGCTGGCGCTGAAGGGCGGCGCGGTCGTCGCCCGGCTCGACCGCACCGGGGATTACACCGAGCGCGCGCTCCGCGCCGCGCTGGGCGGGTGACGTGATGGCCACGCGCATCGCGCCGCTTCCTGTCGCCGCAAGCTTCGGCAGCCGCCTGGCCGGCCAGATGCCGCTGATCGCCCTTGTGGTGCTATGCGCCGTGTCGGCGGTGCTGTCGGACCGGTTCCTGTCCACCGTCAATGTCACCAACGTTCTGCTGCAGGGCTCGGTGATGGCGGTGATCGCGATCGGCATGACCTACGTGATCATCTCGGGCGGATTCGATCTCTCGGTCGGATCGGTGGTCGCGCTCTCGGGCTGTATCTGCGCGCTGGTCATGGTGCGCTACGGCATGCTTGCCGGCATCGTCGCGGGCATCGCGACCGGCGCCGTGGTCGGCCTGATAAACGGGCTGATCGTCACCAAGCTGCAGATCAATCCGTTCATCACCACGCTCGGCACCATGGTGATGTTCCGCGGTGTCACCTATCTGATCACCGGCGGACATACGATCATCGGCGAGGACGGGCTGCCGGCCGCGTTCGACGATTTCGCGACCGACCGCGTCCTCGGCATCCACAAATTGATCTGGCTGTCGGCGCTGCTGTTCGCGGCATTCGGCTGGCTGCTGCACGCCACGGCGTACGGGAAACGCCTGTTCGCGACCGGCGGCAACCGCGAGGCGGCGTACCTCGCCGGCATCGCGGTCGATCGGGTCACGGTATCGGCCTATGTGTGGTGTGGCACGCTCGCCGGCGTCGCGGCAGTGATGCTCGCATCGCGCCTCCAATCCGGCCAGCCGACCGCTGGCGAGTTCTACGAACTCACCGCGATCGCCGCCGTGGTGCTGGGCGGCGCCTCGCTCTACGGCGGGGAGGGCAAGCTCTACAACACCATGATCGGCGTGTTCATCATGGGTGTACTGTCAAACGCGCTCAATCTGCTGAACGTCCATTCCTACTGGCAACGGGTCGCGATCGGGCTGGTGATCATCGCCGCCGCCGGGTTGCAGCGTTTCCGGCGCCGGTAGATACTCGCGCCACATTCCAGGGAGATGCAGATGAAACGGATCATGCTTGCCGCCGCGCTCGCGCTTCTCGGCGGCACCGCGAACGCCGCGACCATCGGCGTGTCGCTCGCGCAGGATGACAACCCTTTCTATATCGCGATGCTGCGCTCGATCAACGCGCGCGCCGCCGAGCTTGGTTACCAGGTGAGCGTCGTCCAGGCCAACGAGGACGTCGCCAAGCAGGTGAACGGCGTGCTCGACCTCGTCGCCAAGAAGGTCGATGCGATCCTGATCTCGGTGATCGACGAGGCCGCGGTGTGCTCGGCGATGGATGCCGCCAAGAAGGCGAACATTCCAGTGATCGCGATCGCGCGCGGCTCGAAATGCCCGGCGCAGACGCTGCATCTCGCGATGGACGAGGTGCAGGTCGGGCGCGACATCGCCGAATGGACCGCGAAGAAGCTGAACGGCCAGGGCAAGATCGCGATGATCGCGGGCCCGGCCGGCGCCGGCACGTTCATCAACCTCGCAAACGGATACCAGGAGGTCATGAAGAAGCACCCCGGCATCCAGATCGTCTATAAGCGCGAGGTGCCGCTCACGCGCGAGGCCGGGCTGAAGCAAGCCGAGGACGTCATGGTCGCGCAGCCCGACGTAGCCGCGATCTACGCCGCGAACGACAAGGTCGGACTCGGCGCGGCGCAGGCCGTGAAGGCCGCGGGCAAAGGCGGCAAGGTGTTGGTCACCGCGATGAATGGCACGCCGCCGGGGATCCGGGGCGTGAAGTCCGGCGATCTCGCCATGACGGTGGAGATCAACCCGGTCGCCTGGGGCAAGCTCGGCGTCGAGACCGCCGACGACCTGCTCAAGGGCAAGCACCACGAGCAGAAGGTCTATATCACCACCCAGATCGTCGATGCCTCGAACATCGACGCGGCGGTCGCCAAGCTTCCGCCGCCGCCCAGGTGAGCGACGCCGGCACATCGGCGCGGCCGGACGCCGCGCTCGTCGCGGCGCTGGAATCGTCCGGCTACCATCCGCTGTGGACGCGCTACAAGCAGATCACGCCGGTCGAGCCCAGCGCCAAGGACGGCCCGCGACTATGGCGCTGGGAAGACGTGCAGCCGTTCACCGTGCGCGCGGCGGCCGAGGTGCCGATCGAGGACATCGAACGGCGCGCCATCATCATGGCGCATCCGGCGTTCGGCGGCGCGACACAGACGACGTCGAACCTGCTGGCGGCGTTCACCGTGCTAAACCCTGGCGACAAGGCGCCGCCGCACCGTCATGTCGCCGCCGCCATCCGGTTCGCGACGCTGTCCGAGGGTGCGGTGACCATCGTCAATGGCCGGCGTTGCGAGATGCATGAGGGCGACCTGATCCTGACGCCGCCGATGTGCTGGCACGGCCACATCAATGAAGGCAACCATCGCACGGTCTGGTTCGATGCCGCCAATATCCCGCTGATCAACCAGCTTGATGCCAATACCTTCGAACCCGGCAAGCGCGACGCCAACGATTTCTGGCAGGTGGACGAGGGCGATGACCGCATGTGGGGCGAGCCGGGGCTGGTCCCCGCACCCGCGCCGGCAGTCGCCAGCTATTCGCCGAAATACCGCTATTCCGGCGCCGCCACGCGGCGGCTCCTGAAGCGGCTGCGGGCCGGCCCGGACGGTTCGCGCACGATCCGCTACGTCAATCCGCTCACCGGCGGATCTTTGATGCCGGCGCTCGACTGTTACGCAAAGCGGCTCACCAAGGGCGTCGCGACCCGTCCGGTGCGCACCACATGGAACGCGATATGCCTGGTGGTGAGCGGAGAAGGCCGTGCGACCATCGGCGAATCGAATATCACGTGGCATCAGCACGACGTGTTCACCATCCCACACTGGAACTGGGCGAGCTTCGAGGCACGCGGCGGCAATGCGGACCTGTTCATCGCCACCGACCGCTCGGTGTACGAACGCCTGGACATCGCGCGCGAGGAAATGCGCTGACTGCGGCCGTCGCTCGCCTTTCGACAAGCTCAGGACGGGCGGCTTTTCCGTCCGCACTGAGCTTGTCGAAGCGCGAACGGAAAAAAGAGGGAAATTCCGATGGGCAAGATGATCAAGGTGAAGATAGGCGCGCGCACGATGGGCGCATATCTCGCGGTGCCGCGCGCCGGCAAGGGACCGGGCCTGGTGCTGGCGCAGGAGATCTTCGGAATAAATCATTATTTGCGCGACGTCGCCGACCTGTTCGCCGAGGAAGGCTACGTCGTCATGGTGCCTGACCTGTTTTGGCGGCTGGAGCCGGGCGTCGAGCTCAGCCATTCGGGGGAGGAATATAAGAAGGCGTTCGCGCTGTTCGGCAAGTTTGACGTCGATCAGGGCATCAAGGACATCGGTGCGACCGTGAAGGCGCTGAAGGCCCGGCGCGAATGCACGGGCAAGGTTGGCGTGTTCGGTTATTGCCTGGGCGGCCTGCTCGCGTATCTCTCGGCCGTGCGCATCAAAGGACTCGCCTGTGCGGCGGGCATCTACGGCGTGCAGATCGAGAAGCATCTCAACGAGGCGAAGAAGCTAAGCAGCCCGCTTGCGCTACATTTCGGCGAGACTGACCACTACACCCCGCCCGACGTGATTGCGAAAATACGCAAAGGCCTCGCCAAGGCGTCGGATGTGGAGATCCACGTCTATCCCGGCTGCGGCCACGGATTCTGCAACCCGACCCGCGACAGCTACAACAAGGCGGCGACCGCTGTGGTGCATTCGCGTCTGGTCGCGCTGTTCCGCCGCACCATGGGGCCGCACTACGACCTCAACGCGCTATGGGAGCAGCACCTCGCCTACGAGTTCACGATCCGCGACGTGGACGCGAACATGAAGACCATGGTGAAGACGCCGTACGTCAACCACATCCCGACCATGACCGGCGGCGTCGGTCACGACATGCTGAAGCGGTTCTATAAGTACCATTTCATCCCAAAGACGCCGAAGGACACCCAAATCACGCTGGTGTCGCGCACCATCGGACCGGATCGCATCATCGACGAGGGCATCTTTTCGTTCACCCACACCGAGGAAGTCGACTGGCTACTGCCCGGCATCCCGCCGACGGGGAAGAAGATCCAGATCCCGCTTGTCGCCGTGGTGTGCTTCCGCGGCGACAAGATCTATCACGAGCACATCTATTGGGATCAGGCGACCGTGCTGGTGCAGGCCGGTCTGTTGCAGCCGAATGGGCTTCCCGTCGCAGGCGCCGAGACCGCGATGAAGGTGCTCGACGAGACGCGGCCCTCGAACACGCTGATGCGGAGCTGGCCGGAGAGCGAAGGCAAGCCACTCTAAAGCAGCTTCCTGAGCTCCGTCTTCAGCACCTTGCCGGCGGAGTTTTTCGGCAGCGCATCGAGCGTGCGCCACACGCGCGGGCGCTTGAATCGCGCTATGTGATCGAGGCAGAGGTTTTCGAGCTCCCCCTCCGACGCCGTGCGGCCGGCGCGCGCGACGATGAACGCGACCACCTCCTCGCCCCATTCCGGGTGCGGCCGGCCAACCACTGCGCACTCCGCGACATCGGGGTGGCGCAGCAGCACCTCCTCAACCTCGCGCGGATAGATGTTCGCCCCGCCGGAGATGATGACGTCCTTTGATCGGTCCTTGAGCGTGAGGAACCCGTCCGGATCGAGCGACCCGACATCGCCGGTGTGCAGCCAGCCGTCGCGCAGCGTCTCGGCCGTCGCGGCAGAATTCTGCCAATAACCCCGCATCACGACGTCGCCCTTCACCAGCACCTCGCCGACTTCCCCATCAACACGCACTTGAACGCCGCTGTGCGCCTTTCCGACCGTCTCCAGCTTTTCACGCCGCGCGTGCAGCGTGCGGGAAAGGCACGTGATGGTCATCGGCGACTCGCCCTGGCCGTAGATCTGGACGAGCTTGGGCCCCAGCGCGTCGAGCGCCTTCACGCAATCTGCGACATACATCGGTCCGCCGCCATACACGATGGTCTTCAGATTGGGCGCGCCGTCGAACCCCGGCTGCTCGATGAAGCGCTTCACCATGGTCGGCGCCATGAAGAGCGTTGCACCGTGATGCGCTTTGATCAGCGCGGCGCATTCCGCCGCATCGAACCCGCCAGACTCCGGGATCACATGCAGCGCGCTCTGCGCGACATGTGGCAGGATGTAGAGGCCCGAGCCGTGCGACATCGGCGCGGCATGGATGATGCAGTCATCCGCCGATATCCGGTCGACGTCGGCAAGATAGGCGGCGATCAGCGCCTGCAGGTTCTTGTGGGTGAGCGTCGCGCCCTTCGGCCGGCCCGTGGTGCCAGACGTGTAGAACAGCCACGCCGGATCGTCCGGCGCTGCATCGCGAAACGGCGCCGGGTCGGCGGCGAGCAGCGCCGCGTAGTCCGTACCGCCCGGCGCGATTCCGTCGGCGCCGAATCGCACGCGCGCGCCGGAGTTCTCGATGATCCACGCGATCTCGCGCGGGTGCAGGCTTGCGTTGATCGGCACCGCAACGAACCCGCCGATCCACGCCGCAAACAGAAGCTCGACATATTCCGGCGCGTTGCGCATCGCGAGCGCGACGCGGTCGCCCGGCTTGAGCCCGTGCCGGCGCGTCAATCCGCCGGCGATGCGGGATGCGCGGTCATGGAGCTGCGCGTAGGTGAGAAGCACATGCGGGCCCAGCGCCACCGCCGGGCGCGGCGACGGCGCAAGGAGGCGGCCAAGGCTCATACTTTCCCGAGCGCGGCGAGGATGCGGTCGGGGGTGAGAGGTATCTGTGCGATCTTGGCGCCGAGCGGCAGCAGCGCGTCGTTGACCGCGACCAGCACCGCGGCGGCGGACCCCAACACCCCAGCCTCCCCCACCCCCGCGAGGCCAAGCGCGGTGCCGGGCGCTACCGACTCGACATGGCCGACATGGATATCGGGCATCTCCGCCGCCATCGGCACCAGATAGTCGGCGAGCGTGCCGTTCTGCAGCTGACCGTGCTCGTCGTAGCGGCATTCCTCGAACAGCGCGGCGCCGATGCCTTGCACCACCCCGCCGCGGATCTGCTCGTCCGCCAGCAGCGGATTCACGATGCGGCCGCAATCTTCGACCACCCAGTGACCGAGGAGCTTCACGAAGCCGGTGTCGACATCGACCTCCAGGTACGACGCCTGAACCCCGTTCGACGTCATCGCTGGAATGTCGCGCGGCACGTAGGCGCGCGTCACCGCAAGCTCGGGCTGCGAGCCCGGGGGCAGCGTATCCTGCCGGAAATACGCGATGCGTGTGAGCTCGGCGAGCGGCATGCGCGCCGTACCGTTGGCGGCGTCACGGATCTCGCCGCCGGCGATGGTGAGCGTGGCGGGGTTGGCCTGCAATATCGTACCGGCAACGCTAAGCACGTTGGCGCGAAGCTCGGTCGCCGCGCGGTGCGCCGCCTCACCGCCGATCACCAGGCCGCGCGAGGCCCATGCGCCGCCGCCATGCGGCGCGCTCGCGGTGTCGCCGCCGTGGACGGTGACGTTCTCCACCGGCACGCCGAGCGCTGCCGCCACCACCTGCGCGATGCCGGTATAGGTACCCTGCCCCTGATCGGTGATCGAGGTGATGCAGCGGACCATGCCCGATGGCTCGAGCTTCACCGTCGCGCCGTCCTGCGTGGTAAGCCGCGTGCCGGGCGGGCCATAGGACCACGGGCCGACCGCGCTGTACTCGATGAACGGCGCGAGACCGATGCCGCGATAAATCCTGCGCGCACGCAGGCCCTCCTGCTCGGCCCGCAGACGCGTGTAGTCCATCGTCGCCGCGATCTTGTCGAGGCACTGGTGCAGCGTAAGCTGCGGCACCTTGATACCCATCGGCAGCATCAGCGGCAGCATGTCCTGCGTCACGAAGTTGCGTCGCCGGAACGCGAGCGGATCCGCGCCCACCGCGCGCGCAGCACGCTCGACCATCAGTTCGGTCACGGTCACGCCGATCGGCATCCCGACCCCACGATAGGTGCCGACCGGGGTCTTGTTCTGGTAGATGCCGCGCATCCTGCCGGCGAGATGCCGGTTCTTGTATGGCGCCCCCGCGAGCATCAGCACCATCATGCCCTCGCCGACCGAGAGCCTTGGATAGGTCGCGTGCGCACCCAATACCGCGAGGTCGTCGACATCGAAGGCAACGAGATCGCCGGCCCGCGTGACGCCGACCTTCGCCTTCACGCGGTGGTCGCGCGCATGGATGTCGGCGACGAAAGCCTCCAGCCGATCCGCCACATATTTCACCGGCCGGCCGAGCGCCTTGGAGATCGCTGCCGCCACCAGCTCATCGGCGTAGCTATGCAGCTTCAACCCGAAACCACCACCGACATCGGAACAAATCACCCGCACCTTGTGCTCGGGGATGCCGAGATGGCGGGATACGATGTCCTGAGTCTGGTACGGCACCTGGTGTGATTGGTGAATGACGATCGCGTCGTCTTGCGGGTCGTAGTCGGCGACGATCGTGCGCGGTTCCAGCGTGACGCCGGTATGCCGACCAAATACGAGGCTCTCCTCGACGACAATCTCGGCATCCGCCATGCCGGCCGCGCCATCGCCGGTATTGAGCGCCGCCGTTATGGCGAGGTTCGTGCCGAGCGCCGGGTGTGCGAGCGTGGCGCCGGGCGACACCGCGCCGACCGTGTCGGCCGCGGCCGCCAACTCCTCATATTCGACGGTGATCGTATCGGCGGCGTCCTCGGCCTCGGCGCGTGTTTCGGCGACGACGGCCGCGACCGCCTCGCCCTGCCAGGTGACGCGATCGATTGCGAGCGGTTGCTGCGTTGTCGATTTATACGCCGGCAGGTGATTGGCGATCGTGGTCATCGGCGTGCACAGCGCGGCGATGTCGGCGCCGATGAACACGCGAACCACACCCGGCATGGTCGCTGCCGATTTTGTGTCGACGCCGAGGATGCGCGCGTGCGCATAGGGGCTGCGCACATATGCGATCTGCAGCAATCGCGGGAACGCGAAATCGTCCGTGTACTTGCCGCGGCCGGCGACGAACCGTCGTGCGTTGGGCCGCGTGACGCGCTCGCCGGTACTCACGACTGCGCCTTCGTCGCGAGACGGCGGTTAAGCACGGCCTCGATCGCATCGACAATCGCCTGATACCCGGTGCAGCGGCAGAAATTGCCGCCGATGAACTCGCGGATTGCGTCGCGGTTCATGGGTTTGCCGCGTTGCAAAAGCTCGGCAGCGGTGAGCAGCATACCCGGCGTGCAGAAGCCGCATTGCGCCGCATTCCGGCCGACGAACTCCTGCTGCAAGTCGGCGATCTCACGTGTTTCGGTCACGCCTTCGATGGTCTCGACCGTGGCGCCGTCGGCCTGCACGGCGAGCATCAGGCAGCCGCGCACGATCTGCCCGTCGACTCGCACGGTACAAGCGCCGCAGACGCCGTGTTCGCAGCCGAGATGCGCGCCGGTGAGGCCGAGTTCCGAGCGTAGGAAATCGACCAGGTGCTGGCGAACCTTGACAGTACGCTCGACGCGCTGGCCGTTGACCGAAAGCGAGATCGCAACCGTTTCGTTCATGCGCCGACAACCTTGAGGGAACCGACCACCCGACCCGCAAGCACGCGCGCGAGATGCAGCTTGGTCGCCGCACTGCCCTGCAGGTTGCTCATTGGCTTGAGATCGGCCGCGAGAGCCGCCTGGATCGCAGGAATGCCATTGGCGCGCGCCGCCTCGCGCGCGAGCCGCGGCCGATCCTCGCAGCCGAAGAACACGAGCCGCAACGCCTCCGCCTCGATGCAGGCGAGCCCCACGATGGCGAAATCGCCTTGCCGGCGCGCTAGCTCGGCGAAACCATATCGCGTGCCGGATTTCTGCGCCGGGATGCGCGCCTCGGTCAGGATCTCATCGGGGCGCCGGTCGGTCTCGTAAAGCCCCCTGAAGAACTGCTCGGCGGCGACGACGCGCGGTCCGCGGCGGCTCGCCAATACGAAACTCGCCCCCAGCGCGACAGCGCAGGCCGGCAGCTCGGCCGCGGGATCTGCGAGCGCGATCGAGCCACCGAACGTTCCGCGGTTGCGCACCGCCGGGTGCGCGACGTGCGTGATCGCGTCGGACAACAGCGGCAAATGGCGGCGCACGATGACCGACTCGGCGAGCTCCACGTGGCGTACCAAGGCTCCGACGCGGATCATGTCGCCATCCACGGCAATGCCGCGCATCGCCTCGATGCGGTTGATGTCGATCAACAGCGACGGCGAGGACAGGCGCATATTGAGGGTCGGCATCAGGCTTTGGCCGCCGGCGAGGATGCGGGCGTCATCGCCATGCCGTTCCAGGAGCGCACAGGCCTCGTCTACATTTGCCGCGCGCGCGTATTTGAAATTCGGGGCCTTCACGGGGGCATGTCTGGCATGAGCGGTGCCGGCTTCGCAACCGGCGTGTTCATGGGAGCGGCGGGTAGTCTTTATCGCGCCGGGCTGGTAAAGCACAGTCGCCCAGCGAGGCAACAGGGGACAGATATGATCGATCTCTACTTATGGACGACCGACAATGGCTATAAAGCGCGGCAGGCGATGGAGGAGTCCGGGCTCCCGCATACGCTCAAGCCCGTTAACCTGCGCAACCGCGAGCAGTTCGCGCCGGAGTTCCTGAAAATCAGCCCGGGACATAAGATTCCGGCAATCGTCGACCATGACGGCCCGGGCGGCGCGACGGTATCGCTGTGCGAGTCCGGCGCCATTCTGAAATACCTGGCGGAAAAATCGGACAACGGTCTTTATCCCAAAGACCCGATCGCGCGCCTAAAGGTCGACCAATGGCTGTTCTACGGCTCGGCGACGTTTACGACGCTTGCCCAGCAATTCGGCCATTTCGTGGTTCGCCTGCCCGAGGACGTGCCACAGGCGAAGAAGCATTACGACGCCGTGCTGCGCGACATGCTCGGCATGCTGGATCGGCACCTAGCCGACAACGAATACGTGGCCGGCGCGTATTCGGTCGCCGACATATCGATCTATCCGGACGTCCACCTTCACGGCGTCAACGACATTGGGCTGTCCAGCTACCCGAATCTCAAGCGCTGGCATGACGCGATCGCCGCGCGTCCCGCAGTGGCTCGCGCATGGGGGCCACTCTAGTCGGGCGGCATTAGCGCCAATGGTGATAGCGATCGTGGTCCCAGTCGTGGTCGTGCCAGCCATAGCCGGCGCCGCGATACGCCGGGCCCTCCTCGTAGACCGCGCAGGCCGACAGGCTGAGCGCGGCGAACGCCAGGGCGACGAAGCCGAGAATAGCGGTGCGGAAAGCTATAGCGGTGCGGAAAGCTTTTGAATTCGATTTCATGACGGGCTCCTCCAGTCGGTGAAGCTGCCTTGAATCATCCCACGCGTGCTCGCCGTGCCCCCTGCACGGAATTCACAGGAACGCCACAATTGGCGGCGAATGCCGCGTCATTGCCACAAACGAAAACCTTGCGGCAATCGCGTGGGAATGTTTTTAAGGGTTAAGGAACGGGCCAGGCGGAGCGCCTGGCCCGGACACTAGGCGCGTTGCGCCTGAACGACCCAGAGCGGGTCGGACTCCGGCGATGGCGACAAGTCGATGAATTCCGGCTCGGTGAAGCCGCCAGCGGATTTGAAATATAGAGCGACCAGCCCAACATGCTGCCGGTCGTCATAGGCGCGCCACACCAGCACCGCCTTGGTCGGGAAGCAGCGGTTCGAGAACGACACGATGCACGGCGCCCCGGGCTTGAGCACGCGCGCGATCTCGGCCAGCACCTCGACGGGCTGGGTGAGGTACTGGATCGACACCGCGATCAGCACCGCATCGAAGCTCGCGTCGTCGAACGGCAGCTTCGCGTCGCGATTCAAGTTGTGTACCAGCCGGTCGGTGAGCCGCGGATTGGCCGCAAGCTCTTCCGCGTTCATGCCAAGCCCGGCGACGCGGCCGAGCGGCAGATCGCCCGGCAAATGCGATACCCAGCTCGACATCAGGTCGAGCACGTCGGCATTCGATGGAATGGTCCGCCGGTAATACTCGGTCAGCGCTGCAATCGCGGCGTCGTCGATATGGGTGACCAGGCGCGGAAAATCGTAGAACCGCGCATCGTCTTCAGAATCCTCGCGTGCAAAATGCTCCGGCTTGAACGGGCTGGTCACGCAGCCACGCGTGCAGGTTCTCGCAGGCCTAGCCGCGCGAGGCGCGGTAGCACCTGGTCGCGGAAATATGGGAATTCATTCGGATAATCGACGAACGAGATCGTCGCGCCGGCGAAGCCGGCTTCGGCCATCTGTCGCATGCCTTCGGCGACGTCATCCGGCGTCCCGATGAGCGGATAGCCGCCATGCCCGGCGCAGTAGCGGTACATCAGCTCCTTCTGCAGCTCGGGCGGATGGCCCTTCTGGTAGTTCCATGCCGTGAGCCTGAGTTTGTTGGCCGCTTCCCAGTCGCCATGATCGAACACGTAACGTTGATGGTAAGCCTCGGCTTCCGCGCGGGTTGACCGGCACACCACGTAGGTCACGCCCATCACATTCACGTCGCGGCCGCTCGCGCGCGCAAGACCCTTGATCTGCGCGATATCCTCGCGGGCCTTGGTCACGTCGGCGAAGGCGGTGAACAGGAAGTCGAAGTTTTTGGCGCCGAACACCCGCCCGGCCTGTGAGGCACCCGCGTTCATCACCACGGGCTGCGTGCCGCCATACGGTTTGGGTTTCCCGATCACGCCGCGCAGCTTGATGTAACGGCCGTCGACATCGAATGGCGCATCGTTCGACCAGATCGCGCGCACCACGTCCCACCATTCCTGGCCGTAGGCGTAGCGGTCTTCGTGCTCCCGCTGTCCGACGCCGAACATCTCGAACTCGTCCTGGTTCCAGCCGCACACGATATTGAGGCCGAAGCGGCCCTGCCCCACGTGATCGACGGTGACCATCTGCTTCGCGGCAAAGATGGGGTGCACC
>Ga0153915_10003176_pt1 | contig 15029 bp, 11 predicted proteins | sample Opewatmetagenome_2_FD_107003 | JGI IMG/M metagenome (GOLD analysis project Ga0153915, IMG submission 107003) | Freshwater wetland microbial communities from Ohio, USA - Open water 3 Core 3 Depth 3 metaG | ecosystem: Environmental > Aquatic > Freshwater > Wetlands | place: USA: Ohio, Lake Erie...
CTTTTATTTACACCATCAAATTTTTCAACCGCGATGAAATACCCGGTGATTGTCTATATCTATCCCGGGCCTCAGGGTGGCAGCGTGGGATCATGGAGTTTCATGGCAGCGCGGGGAGATAACCAGGCGCTTGCGGAACTGGGATTTGTTGTTGTGCTATTGGAAGGAAGCTGTAATCCTGACAGATCAAAATCATTTCATGATGCTTGCTATGGCAATATGGGTGAAAATACACTGAATGACCAGATTGCAGGCTTAAAGCAACTGGAGGGAAAATACAAATTCCTGGATCTTGACAAGGTAGGAATATGGGGACACTCCGGAGGAGGATTTGCTGCAACTGCTGCAATGTTTAAATATCCGGACTTCTTCAAGGTAGGAATTTCAGAATCAGGTAACCATGACAACCGGAATTATGAAGACGACTGGGGTGAAAGATACATTGGCCTTGAAACCAGGGATAACGCTGGAATATCCAACTATGAGCATCAGGCTAATCAGATCTTTGCCAGAAATTTAAAAGGTAAGCTTTTACTTGCGCATGGCGGAATGGACGACAATGTTCCCCCGTACAATAGCTATCTGGTCGCCGATTCGTTGATTAAGGCGAACAAGGATTTTGATTTCTTACTCCTGCCAAATGCCCGGCATGGTTATGGTTCGGACAGATATTATATGATGCGTAAACGCTGGGATTATTTCGTACAATATCTTTTGAAGGCTGTACCTCCTAAAGAATATCTTATTAAAATTGAGCCGGACCCACGTATTAAAGCTGGAGAATAATCAAAATCCAAATTTTATTGCGGTATGATCAAGTATCCGCTATTCTGAGAATAGGCACTGAAATAGCCCAATCCATTGTTTGAAATATTGGATATCGGATTTGAGGGCGATGCAGATAAAAAGCTCAGTCCGCCTGCTCCAGCCCTTAAAGTGCGAAAAAAATTAAAAGTGTTCCTGTCAATATTCTGCAGCTCAATTCTTACAGTATCTCCCGGATCGAAATTAATCGTATCATGAAGAATAAAATCATCAGCAATTATCTTCCCGTTATGAAACTGGTCGTCAAATACCCTGCGTGACCTTATTTCCCTGTTTTTATGATATATAATAAATCGGTAATAGTTAGTATACTTTGCAGGATCATTTATTTCATAATTAACCCTGTAGCGAAAAGACTGGTTTCCACTGTTTCCGCCGAATGGGTCCTCATTATCAATTTCACGTTTAATATCCAGTTTAAGAGATCCGACTGGAAAGGGCATTTCTGAAACCGACTCATAAATCTGGCCTTCATTTTTAATTGTAAGCTTATACCTGTGTCCTGGAATTCCGCTTAAAGAACTGGTCATATAAATTCCATCCTTTAACTCGATAAGGGTTTCATGTGTGCCGGATGATGAATCTGAGATTTCTACTGTTGCACCTGTCACAGGCGGAATCCTGGTGATTTCATCAAAATTTACAGTTTTTGTTAACCTTACAAAATATGGACCTGGTTTGTCTGAAATGTTTGCCTCTACCACCAGCTGAGGTGAAGGGCTGTTTAGATCAATATTAACTACTTTCTGACAGGAAATCAATCCTGCAAAAAATATAAACACTACAACGGTGTAATATAATATTGTGATATTTCTTGTCTTATTCAAGGGTTAATATTTTTTGCATGTTTATTACTGCGTAAAACAACTTTGGTTTTTTAATGTTTCATATTACTTTACCCGGTTAGAATTTAAAATTATATGTAATTGAAGGAACCAGTTTGAACAAAGTTGTCTGAATTGCTTCAATCTGCCTGGTCTTTTCATTTTGTCTGAACGTTATAGTATAGGCGTTATCGTGACTATAGGCATTGTATAATGAAAATGAAAGGCTTGATTCATAATTTTTCTTCTTTGCAAATTGTTTTGTTGCTCCCAGGTCAAGCCTGTGGTAAGCAGGCATGCGGTTCCCATTCCTGTCGGTATATAAAAAAACAACCCTGTTATCAATTATATAGGCACCTTTCGGATAAGTTACAGCATTACCTGTGTTGTAAACCCATGCAGCTGAAATCGTCCAGTTTCGTGGCAATTCGTAAACTGCTACAATCGAAATATCATGTGTCCGGTCCTGTTTTGCAGGATACCATCTTCCGTTATTAATACCATCAAACCTGCGCTCGGTGCGGGCAAGTGTATAACCTATCCATCCGTTGAACCGGCCATATTTTTTCTTCAGGAAAAGTTCAAGCCCGTATGCCCGTCCCTTGCCATAAATTAACTGAGACTCAACATTAGCATTAAAATTCAATATTGCACCTTTTATATAATCAACCTGATGAAGAAGACTCTTATAATAAACCTCAGCAGAAAACTCATAGTTATTATCATTGAAATTACGGAAATAGCCAAATGCGTACTGGTCGGATATCTCGGGAATTGTATTGTAACTACTTGGTATCCACATATCTGTGGGGCTTCCGGTTGTTGAATTTGACAGCAGGTGCAGGTATTGAACATTACGTGTATAGGAAGCTTTTATTGAGTTTCTGTCGTTGAACACATAACTGATCGATAACCTCGGCTCTGACCTTATAAAGCTTTTTATATTGCTTGTGGAATCAACAATCCTTTTCACGGAGTCGATAAAATTGTATGTATCGTATTTATAGAACGGTGCAGTGCCAAGCAAGCTGAATTCCGATATCCTCAATCCATAATTTATGCTGAGTTTTGATGAAATCCTGTAGTCGTGCGAAAAATATACTGCATTTTCAATTGAGTTTCTGATTGGAAGGCTTTTCCGGATAGTATTCGTATCGACGCCGGTTATAGTGCCGGGCACCATACCGTGAAACGTCGAAGCAAATCCGAATCTTACCTGGTTATTTTCGCCCGATGAGAATTGATAATCCTGCTTAATTGAATAATCACGTATTTTTGAGACAATTTTTATTGGCAGCGTTGTTGAACCGTTATTTATGGTATAATTAAAATCGTTGAAAACCAGCGATGTATTAGAAAACAATCTGTCAGTGAACAGGTGGTTCCAGCGAAGTGTAGCAGTTGAATTTCCCCAGTCGAAACCAAAATCAGAAATACCCAGCACGTCCCTGCCAAAATATCCTGACAGGAAAATCCTGTCCTTGTCAGATAACCTGTAATTTGCTTTTGCATTTAAATCATAAAAATAAAGCCTTGGGTCTCTGAGTGTTGAATCCCGGATTACATTTAAACGGACAAGAGTTCTAAGTACCAGATCAGCATATGTCCGCCGGGCTGAAATTATAAATGATCCCTTATCCTTAACTATTGGTCCGGCAATTGTCAACCGTGATGAAATCAATCCTATTCCGCCGTTCACTTCGAATTTCTTGTTGTTCCCTTCATTCATTTTAATATCTAGTACTGAAGAGAGCCGGCCACCAAATTCAGCCGGCAAAGATCCTTTGTAGATTGTTACATCCTTAATGGCATCAGGATTGAATACTGAAAAAAATCCCATCAGATGAGATGAATTATAAACAGTTGCACCATCAAGTAGAATCAGGTTCTGGTCGGTTGTACCCCCACGGACATTAAAACCACTGTTGCCTTCACCGGCCGATTTAATGCCGGGCAATAACTGAAGAGTCTTCAGAACATCACGTTCACCAAAAAAAGCCGGAAGATCCTTAATTTCCTGAATATTAAGTTTCTCAACGCCCATCTGGTTTTTAGTGACATTGTCATTGCGCTTTTCAGAGGTCACAACAACCTCGTTAAGTTGAGTGACTTTCTCGGTAAGATCAAAATTCTGCCTGATGCTCCCGGACAGATTTACGGGAAAGGATAACTTTTCATAACCGAGAAAGTCTATTGTAATTGTGTACTTTCCCGAAGGAAGCGTAAGGGAGTAAAATCCATACGAATTGGTAGTTATGCCCTCCGAAGGTATTTCATTCACACCAATAGCGGCACCTATCAGCTCTTCTCCGGTTTTTGAATCCCTGATGTACCCGCTGATGGTATATTTGTTTTGTCCCCAGATGTTTAATCCCCATAGCAGAATTGTAGTACATGCAATCAACTTCTTCATAAATCATTCTTTTCCATTTTCTCGGGAATTGCTCAATTTATCGGGAAAAGATCCAATTATCAAACCAAAATAAAGTTTTCCTGTTCTGTATGCTAATAGAATATTAAATATCATGTATCCCCGGATTGTCTATTCAATCAATCTTATCATATCAGTTGGCACATTACGGTTCAGAATTGATATTCGCTGTTGGTCGTTCAAGATAATGCCTCTCTCTGAGAAAGTCTGTTGTAGTGTCTGAAGCACTATTTCGGGGGTATTATTGTTTTTGCTCAGATGGGCAAGACAGATCTCGCGGAGATTGTCACTAATGATATCTGCCAGGAAAGCCGAGGTTTGATGATTCCCTAAATGACCATGGTCCGACTTTATTCTTGCTTTTAAAAAATGAGGATATTTTCCATTCACCAGCATCTGCTCATCATAATTTGACTCTATGACAAGCATGTTGGCTGCTTTAATATAAGGAGCAGCAGTCTGACAAATATGTCCCAGGTCAGTAGCAATTGTTATTTTTTTATCTCCGGCACAAATGTGGAATCCTATAGTTTCAGGAGCATCATGACAAACCGGAAATGCCTCGATATCAAAGCCTGCCAGATGAAATTTTTGCTTTAAGGGAATTTCGCGGATGCAGTCCGGGGATATTTCTATATGTGGAGTGAGAATGCTTTTCCAGATTTTACGGGTACTGAATGCAGGAATATAGTTCTTCCTTATAAGAACTTCCAATCCCCTGATATGATCTATATGATTATGTGTTATCAGGATACCCATAATAGTCTGCATGGAAATACCAATATCTGTCAGAAACTTACGTATATAGGTTGCAGAAATTCCGGCATCGATAAGAATTCCGTGGAACTCGTTACCCAGGTAATAACAATTACCGCTGCTTCCGCTGCTAAGGCTGCAAAAATTCAGTTTCATCATTACCTGGTTCATTGGAGCCAAAGATATATGGAAAAATAATTGCTACCTTCGTTACAACGGCATGAAAATTGGTTTTACTGATCAGCTGATTCAGGCAATATGAAAAAAGCAATCCTCTTCCTCCTTATAGTATTTTCATATGCAGGCAGTTGTGCCCAGGATCAACAATTCGACAGGGACATCATGACCGGAGTATATGCCAGCGGCGGATGGAACATGCCGGTGAGACTGACAACAAAATACATCACTGAAGAAACCAGCCCATGGCATGGGTATGAATCATGGTCCACGGGGTTTAAGTTATCCGGAATGTTGTCCGAATATTACAGGATCGAAATAGCAGCTTGTTATGCCGGTCATAAAATTGGATTCGAATTATCTCCTCCTATTTATAATGAAAAGAATATCTATACAGAAACCTTCAGAACCATAAGCATCCCGGTAACATTTAAAAGGTATCTGAAAAACAATTTCTTCATCAGTGCAGGTACAATAGTGGATTTTGCATTGCAGGACAAGCCGGTCCGTCTAGATACTCAGACAGGATTCGGACTCACCATCGGAGCCGGGAGAGAATTCAGGATAAACAGCTTTGTGCTCGATCTTGCCCCGGGTGTGGATCTCCATTCGGTGGTCCCGTTCATTTCAGAAGATAACCAGCAGAGATTGGTTGTTGCCGGACTCAGGATCGGATTAAGTTATAATTTCCCGTCAGCCGCGGATGTAGAAAACGTGGAAAATAAAAGGTAATTTATCATAATGCCAGCTCTGGAATTAATAAATATCAGACACAGGTTAAAAATACTATTGTTCATAATGGCTGTAGGTTTTTTCAGTCAGTGTAAAAAGTACAGTTCGGTTAAGATCATTGATGAGAATTTCCTGGACGCGCTGATTGAAAAAGGAGTTGATACCGACGGAGACGGGACCATCAGTTTCCGGGAAGCCGCTGATGTCAAAACACTGGACATTTACTATTGTGACATTTTTGACCTCACCGGAATAGAATGGTTCATCAATCTGGAAACACTGAGATGCGGCGATAATGACTTTACGGAGATTGATATTTCCCAAAACACTGCTTTAAAATATCTCGATATCGAACACAACAAGGTATTCTCCCTTGATGTTTCGCATAATGTCAATCTCGAAAGCCTGATAACCATGTATAATCCATTAACTTCGCTCGATCTTTCGAAAAATACCGCTTTGAAATACCTGAACAGTGAGTCAAATCCCATAAAAAATCTCGATATTTCAAATAACATAATGTTGAAGGAGATTAATTGTCTGGGGAATGGATTAACCGCTCTGAATATCTCCAACAACCCTGTTCTGGAAAACCTGAACTGCAACAGTAATCAATTGGAAACACTTGATGTTTCGCATAACCCTTCTCTGAAGAGTTTATGGTGCGATTACAATAATCTGACAACTCTGGATCTTTCGGGCAATGCCGCCCTTACATCATTGCATTGCGAAGATAATCAGTTATCATCCATTGATATTTCCAACAGCACTGCGCTGATATATTTGTTCTGCTCATACAATCAGCTTAAGGTCATTGATGTTTCAAACAAACCGGCACTTAAGTTTTTCAATTGCGAGCTGAACCAGATCACTTCACTGGATCTGTCAGCTGATACTTCCCTGCAGCAGCTTTTATGCAATGAGAATCAGCTGACCAGTCTGGATGTATCCAACAGTAAGGCCTTAGCCTATCTGGAATGCTCCAACAACCTGCTTACATCACTCAATACCTCAAACAATCCTGAGTTATGGCTGCTGTATTGCGGTTATAATCAGATATCCACTCTGGATATTTCCAATAATACCAGGGTGTATCAGCTTGCCATCAATGGAATGCCTTCACTTACAAGGGTTTGTGTTTGGGTGATGCCATTCCCGGTTGAAGCTTATACTACAGGAAGCCCGAATATCTATTATACAACCGATTGCAGTAAATGAAGACCGGATGTTCAGACGAGTAACAAATACAATTGATCTATCAGACCAGAACGGAATCAGGAGATCAGCGATCCGTCCGGCCATAATGTTGTGTACAGGGATCCTCCTTGTGCTGATCCCGGCCTGCGAAAAGAGCCCTGAAAAATCTGGATTGGCCGATATCGACGGTAATGTTTACGATACTGTGGTCATCGGTACCCAGGTCTGGATGGCGGAGAACCTTAAAACCACAAGGCTGAACGACGGAAGAGAGATCCCCCTGGTGACCTCCGATACAGCATGGAGCAATCTGAGAACCCCTGGTTATTGCTGGTATGGTAATTACGAGGCATTCTTCAACCTGAATCATTACGGGGCATTATATAACTATTACGCGGTTAAATCAGGCAAGCTTTGTCCGGCAGGGTGGCATGTGCCTGAAACCGATGAATGGTATACTCTTATAAATTACCTTGGCGAAAATACTGCCGGAGGAAAAATGAAAGAGACCGGAACCCGTAACTGGCTGAGTCCAAACGCCGGAGCTACGAACAAGTCGGGTTTCAACGCCCTTCCGGGAGGTTTCAGGAATGCATACTATAATGATTTTCAGCGCTTCAGGATCTCAGGCTATTTCTGGCACTCGGAACCTGCAGATGTAATGAGAGTTACATATTCATCAGAAGATGTAATACATAGCTCCCAGGGTGGAAATGACGGAGCTTCAGTCCGGTGCATAAAGGACAGGGATTAATGTATTATGTATTATGTATTATGTATTATGTATTATGTATTATGTATTATGTATTATGTACCATGTCCGTCAGTGCTTTTACAAGCACGTCGAGTTCGGCAGTGGTTGTATAGACATTGGGTGTTATCCTGCAGCCATGCACTCCCGCACCATCTATCGGAGCTGAATAGATTTTGTACTTACTAAACAATATATCCCCCATTTCAGCCGGTTTCATGCCTCTGATCCCAACATTTGCTATCCCGCATGAGCGGGCGGGATCAGACGGGGTATTCAGGATGATGTTGGGAAGATCTCTTACTTTTGAGGTCCAGTAATTCTGTAAAAATCTTAACCTGGCTTCTTTCCTTTCCACACCTATTATGTTATAGAAATCAATTGCATCGACAATAGCAAGATCGGTGTGAACAGGATGTGTTCCAATGTGGTTCAGCCTTGAAATATCATCCGGCTTTCTTTCTCCTTCGGCTATCAGAGGCCATACATTCCCTATTATCTCCTTTTTCACATATAATATTCCGGCCCCCAGCGGAGCGCTCAACCATTTGTGAAGGCTGCTCCCGTAATAATCGCAATGAAGTTCCGGTATTGTAAATTTAAAATGGGCAAATGAATGAGCTCCATCGACCATTACCTGAACTCCCTTCCCGTGAGCCATATCACATATTTTCCGTACGGGTAAAATATGTCCTGTAATATTGATCATATGGCAGACCATAAGAAGTTTTGTTTTATCTGTAATAGATGAAGCATACAGGTTTACGATTTCCTCATCCGTTTCAGGTAGATTCGGTACTGATACAACACGGTTTATAACGCCATATCTTTTAGATACCTGTTTAAACATTTCCAGCATTGCAGGATAATCCTGTTCAGCCATTACTGCTTCATCACCTGGCCTCCAGTCGAGTCCTCCGATAATCATGTCCAGCGATTCTGTTGTATTCCTGGTAATTATGAGTTCATCGGGGGAGCAGCCTCCGATTGCAGCAAGTTTTGTGGCGACAGTCTTTTTATTTTCGAACTGGACTGTGCGCATATAATATGAACCCTGGTAATTTATCTCCCTCACATGTTCAATAAATCTTTCAAGTACCTGTTCAGGGAGAAAATTATAATAACCGTTTTCAAGGTTAATAAAATCGGGTTTAAGTCTGTAACCTTTGCGTATAGTGGCCCAAAAATCCTCGTCCCCAGCTAATTCTGTTGATGGCATGGCAGCTACGCTCCTGACCAGTTCACCAATACTATCAAGGCTCAGCATGCCACCTAAGCCAACCAAACCCGCATTCTTAAGAAAAGTTCTCTTATCCATAGTTTTTTAAGATAGTGATTCATTTTATTGAAATATGACAATCTAGTGTTTTTATGATTGATTTTAGATCAGTGTTCAACCGACGTTTCTGACTGTATACTTTGCAGTCAGAAAAGATATTCAAAGTAGTTATCCCTTTCCGGCACTTTTTACAATATAAAAAATAATTCCGGATTTTTTTAACTATTGAAATTTTCATTTGTTAGTGTACAAACGTTTTCAAATTTTTAAATGATGTATGTATTGTTTTCATGGAGCCAGATATCAATCTGCTTCATAATAAGACCTCCATTGTTACTAATTAAAAATTTATAATATGAAATCAATAGTAAATTCAACCGGACTTTTATTTAGAGGACCTTTTATGCTTGTGTCCTTTATTCTTATCATGATTTCCTGTTCAAAAAGCGACAACTCCACTTCAAATCCTACTTCAAATGCCATAAATACCTATTGTAAGGAAATATCCTGGGAGGATACAAACGGTCGAACCGGAGTTTTCACAGGAACATTAACCAATAATCAATACGACCTGACTAGTGTATCATACAGTGAAAATCCAAATACAACTGGTTATGTTAGTTTTTCATATGACGCATCAGGCAAACTCATGAATCAAAATGGAATTACAGTTACATATAATCAGGGCAGGCTGGTTAAATATGTAGTAGACCTTAGTTTGGTAAGTAAGGCTACAGGAACAGCTACTTATACATTTGATTCCAATGGCTATTTAACAAACATTTCCGACGTCGGATCAAATGAAAATGGTCCCCTTTCACTTTCAGTCACTTATACATATGATGTCAACGGCGATCCGGTTCATATCGTTGGTCATGGCTCTCAAACTCTCTCCCAGGGACCCGGAACTGTTGATTATGATATTACTGCAGATTATCTGACTGATAAGCCCGACTTTTTGCCATTCAATCCAATAGATGCTCCATTTACAGTCTATTTCGCCTATCAAAGTTTTTTAAGCAAGCACCTGATAAATAAATGGGTTCTTAAACAAAATACAACAGTGGCCGGCAATGCACTTCCTGAACTGGATTTTACGTATCAATACCATTATACATATGATGCAAATGGCAGGGTTGAAACTATGTATCATTCAGGAAATCCTAACAATATATATACATTTACCTATTCCGGATGCAATTAGATTAAACACCCGTATTGACAATAAAACTTTAGCATCAGTATATATCTATCATTCATTCCTGAGGCAGTCAGCAGGATTTCTATTAGAGGTATAAAAAGAAAGCGCAGTAACTATTATAATGGATAAAACTAATGTTATCAGGCCTGATATTGCCAACATCCAAAAGCTAACTCTTATTCTGAAAGCGAAGTTGTAAAGCCAACTTTGTATGACATAAATTATAATCGGGCAGGAAATTATAAAAGAAATCAATATACGTTTAGCAAATTCCTTATTAAACAATAAAAGTATAATTCCTGATGATGCACCTGATGCTTTCCTTATACCAATTTCCTTCACACGCTGGTCAATACTGAATAATACCAGGCCGAATAATCCCATGCATGCTATAAAAAGAGCCATTAAAGAAACATATGTTATTATTCTGAATGTTGTAGTTTCTTTTTCGTACATTTTCTGAAAATCATCACTGAGGAATGAATATTCGAAAGGATACTGAGGGAAAAAGCTTTCCCACTTTCTCTTAAGAAAATCAAGAGTATTTGGAATATTTTCAGTTGATATTCTTATCATCAAATTATCAAATAGTTCGGGATAAAAAGTAAGTGCTACCGGTTTAATTTCGTTGTGCAACGATTTAAAATTAAAATCCTTTATGATACCCACAACTTCTCCTTTCCCCACAATATCAAATTGTTTTCCGATCGGATTATCCCATCCGATCATTTTCACTGCCGATTCATTCAAAACATACACCTTTAAGCCCTTATTTGAGATGTCCTCTGGAAAAAATTCGCCTTTTAACAGCTCAATTTTCAAAGTGCGTATAAAATCCTGATCAACGGGAATCCAGTCCATAAGGTTTGAAATGTCGTCTTCCTGAAGCCCCTCCCACCATACATTTTGATGGAATCCCTGAGAACCAGGAAAATAATTTACTGCAGTAGCATTTATAACAAAAGGACTAGTTAATACATCTTTCTTATATGTCTCGTATTTAAGCCTGATATCTTCCTGGAGTATCGGAACCACAATTACCTGATCAGGGGATAAACCCAGATCTTTATTACTGATAAAAACTAATTGAGATTTAATAATTATGGTACAGCCAATTAAGACTATTGCAATAATAAATTGAAAAATAACAAGCGCTTTCCTTAATCCTCTTACAGAAAGACTATTGACCAGTTTGAAATCATTGTGAACTGCAGAGGCCGGATTTAAAGATGAGAGCAGGAATGCAGGATAGCTGCCTGTCAAAAAAGTAACAAGTAATAATAAAACTATCAGTAAAATAATGGAGTTTGAATGAATAAGTGATGCCATAGATACGGCTAATCCTGTAAAAGAATTGAAAACAGGCAATATCAATGTGCATAACAACAATGCAATTATGAACGCAGAAAGCGTCATCGCAAATGATTCAGACAAAAACTGAATGATAAGATTTGAATTTGAAGCGCCAGCCACCTTCCTTAAACCTACTTCTTTCCCTCTTCTGATGTACCTTGCAGTAGCCAGATTCATGTAATTGATACATGCTACAAGAAGAACAAGGAAACAAATTGAAACGAAAATGTAAATTACTTTGATGTTCCTGTTAGTTGGCAAATCACTCCTTAAGTTTGAATGTAAATGGATACTTGTTAAAGGTTGAATATGGAGGGATGTTTCTTCGTTTTTAATATATTTTTTAGTAATCCCTGAAAGTTTCTCACGTATTGCATTAATTGATTTGTTGTTTTGAGCTAAAATATAAGTAGTGTAATTCCATGCTCCCCATTCCAGATTATTCCTGATGTTTGAAAATGAACCCAGAAAATTAAACTGCAATTGTGAATTATCAGGTATATCCTTCATGATTCCTGTAATAACAAAAGGAGTTTTTTCGTAACCTAATTGCAGGATTTGACCTAATGGATTTACACTTCCAAAGTATTTTTCAGCCTTTGACTCACTGATAATTATAGAATTAGGATTTTTAAGTGCGTTTTCGGGATCACCTGAAAGCAGTTTAAAAGAGAATATTTTAAAAATTGAGGGATCTGCCAGGTCGATCTCCTCCCAGAATTGCTTATCCGCAATACTAACCAGAGTCCTTCCAATTGAGCCTAATCTCACATAATCAATCACTTCCGGAATATCATTTTTTATGACTTCCCCAAGAGGTGCAGGAGTATGAGCAAAATTGTCTACATTATTGTCATAGTTAAACTGAGCTGTTACCCTGAATATCTTATCTGCATTCTGGTGAAATTTATCAAAGCTGAATTCAAATTGTATCCACAGGAAGGAGATGGTTACAAGCGCTAATCCAAGAGATAATCCCAGAATATTGATGAATGAAAAAATGAGATTTCTTTTAATGAACCTGAAAGCTGTTTTAATGTAATAATTAAACATTGCTATTTTAAAACGTTGAAATGCCGGATATCCATTCCTTAAATCATATAAATTCATTTCATTTTTAAGAACATTTAATCTTAATTCAGGGAATAATTTCCTTTCCCAACACATACTGTGACCGGCAAATGGTTGTTAATTTGAAAATCATAATCATGCTGTTTCATGCAGATTCTTCAAAATGAAAGGGATTCGGAAAGCCTTCTGAATTTTTCAAAGATCTTTTCACCTTTTGCAATCTTTTCAGCATTATTACTCAGTTGTTTTTTGAGATTTTCCTGATTCGGTTCCGGACCCACATATTTCAGATTACCTGGTCCAAACTGACTAACATACCAGGCACGGGCACGGATCTTTTTATCACTGACAGAAGTAACGTCAACATCATAATTTGATTCACCGGTGGCATAAAATAAATAATCTGTAACAGTAAAGGGTTGCAGGCCGTCATTGATTCTCTGATTTGGAAAGTATAAATGATAGGCGGCCGCCCGTGCTGCATCGAGGGTCATAAAAGCCGACATACGATGGTCGGTCTTAAGCCACTTCATCCAGTTGCTGCCAGGGTCCATGGTAAATACTGCATCGGGTCGGTATTGTCTTATCAACCTGCATACTTTTTCACAAAGTTCTTTTTGCGGAACATATTCCAGCATCCCGTCGTCATATCCGAGACAAATGAAAGTATCCGTTCCCGGTGATATTCCCATTTCTCCGCATGCCTTTTCAGACTCGATTTTCCTTATCTGTGCAAGTCTCTCGCTTGTCATTTCAAGATCTCTGGAACCTTTATTACCGGTCGTGTACCATACCATAATAATTTTGTTGCCATTTGCTTTAAGCAGGGACAATGTCCCCAGACACCCGCTTTCATCATCCTGATGCGGACCTACCCACATTATGGTTTTATTCGTCCATTTTGTTATGTCATCCTGAATTTTTTGGCCTTTCGTATCTGTTTGCCCTGATATGCTCGTCGGGAGCATTGTTACCATCCAGCATGCCAGAATAAATGTCATTCTTTTAGTTTTCATAGCAGATTCCTTTCATAAATTTTAATTATACTTACTTTATCTTTTCATCTACCTCGTTAAAACAGTTCTTCTTTAGCCATTCTATACCTTTCTTGATTCCAACCTGTCAGCTCTATTTTATATCGCTTTTTGCGTTCTACAAGTTACAAAAAATATGTACTGATGAACTCAGGTAAGTCAGAACATCCATGAATTGTTAATAAGGTCAGGGAAGGATGGAATTTGCAGGAACCAGATAATATTATATCATTAGAAATCCAGTATTGAATTATGAGAGAATTTGAAATATCTTTACAGAACCACACCATAACCTATGATCTTAAATGGTGTGCTTTTGTTTGAAAACATATATTAATATGAAAACCTGGGATGATCAAGAATTGGAAAAATTTATCAGGGAAAACAAAGATAAGTTCGATGTATATCAACCTGAACCCGATCATAGTCAAAATTTCTTAAAAAAATTAATAAAAAAATTTAAGGAAGTAATTAGTATTGTGCCTTATCTGGTAAAAGTGGGTATAGGAACAGTAGTTATATTTAGTATATCATTCATTGTATGGAGAACATATATCTGTCCTCCCCTGTCACGCATTTCTTTAAAATACTGGCAGGTAGAACATGATTATAAACATCAGATTAATCGAAGTACACGGCTTACATATAAATATATTAATAACCCGGAAGAAAAGGCTGAATTTAAATCTGAACTTCAGAAGTTTGACGGTACTTATAAAATTTTAAAGAAACAATTAAAAGAAAACCCTTCCGAAGACAACATAGCAAACATGTTAAGGTTTTATAAGGAGGAAGCATTAACATTACAAGAAAATACCCAAAACTACAGAAACAGCAATACGCTAAAAAAGTAATATCCCGCTCATCTTTGATTGTCACCACTAAGTTTCACGGAGTATCTGGCACGTTGTATAGCGTCTATGTCGCATGCTAGTTCTTAAGGCAGCGGACCGAGTAGCCAGTGGGTTGCCGGCTGCTGTTCCGGTGCATTCCTGCGTTGTCGTCGTTCAGGCGCCGGTACCATGCCCGTGATGAACCATCTTCCGTAGCTGACCAGAAGAAGCAGTAGTTGCCAAGGTCAACGAAGCCCAGATCATTGTCACGGTCGCCACCAGGAAGGGAGGTAAAACCGCTGGTATTTGTTGCTCCGACGGCAGGGGTTTTCCAGTGCGAAGTTCCTGTTTCCTTAAGCTGTCCGCCTACTAAGCCAGAGTATCTCCATCCGGTTGCATCAGCATCTGTGTTGTTCATCCCCAGACTCCTTTCAAGGATCTTCCATTCTGCATCAGTTGGCAGGTGCCAGCCTGCAGGACAGGCACTAATCGCGGCCTTCCAGTTATACAGGGCCCCATATGTAACTTTATTGGCACCTTCATCATTGTTATACCAGCAATACCC
>Ga0153915_10003177_pt1 | contig 15024 bp, 8 predicted proteins | sample Opewatmetagenome_2_FD_107003 | JGI IMG/M metagenome (GOLD analysis project Ga0153915, IMG submission 107003) | Freshwater wetland microbial communities from Ohio, USA - Open water 3 Core 3 Depth 3 metaG | ecosystem: Environmental > Aquatic > Freshwater > Wetlands | place: USA: Ohio, Lake Erie...
TATTCATAGGACAGGTAGCTTCCTTCCCGGAAGAAGTTCGCTCCCTCCGGATAGGGGAACTTCGAAGGCGTGTGGTAGGACCCGGCCTGGATGAAGACCTTGCCGTTCTCCACGGATTTCCCGTGAAATCTCGGATCCGTCAAATTCCGGACGATGCCGCGCTGACGGAAATAATTGAACTCATAGGCATTGGCGTTCCGTACCGATTGGACGTTCTCGATCACGCAGGCGATGTATTCGGGAGTGACGAACGGATAGGGGGCGGCGACGGTCTTTCCCATATACCCGGCGTTCGTCCGGCCCATGTCCTCCATCTGTTTCTCGAGTTCGGCGGAGGACGGTTTCGCCGGGCCGATCGGCCAGGAGCGGCCGTTGCCCTCGAAGTAAGGGATGAGGATGTTCCGCAGAGTCGTCATATAGTCGTGCTCGATGTCGTACGTGCCGACATGTATCCGCCGGGACGGATGCGTTTTGTTCCACCTCCGGATGTGCTCGAGGCGTTCCCGGTCCTCCTCCATCGAGACGAATCCGGAGATGGCTTCCTTGAAGAAGCCCTCCGCTTCCCGATCATCGACGAGTCCGACGTAATGATCGATGAACGGCGAGATGGAATACTGAAGCTCCATCAGGAGAAGTGGATAACGATCGTAAGTATTGAGCGCGAAAAGCATCCGGTTGCCGAGGCTGTAAATGCCCCTGTAATAATGATTTTCCCCCAGCAGGACGACCTTATGGTCTCGGGCGATCCGCTCCAGCCAGCGGAGATCGCCGAGATTGGAAAAATCCGCGTTGATGTCGTCGCTCGCGAGAGCCTGCAGATCGATGGCGCCGGCCGGCAAAGGAACCGAAGCCAGGTCTTCCGCAGTCGGATAGGAGACGATGCCCATCTCTGCCAGCTGTTTTTTCTCCGCATCTTTCGATACGGACAGCGGAGCGTTTTGGGCGCTCCCCGATGCGGCGAACGGCATCAAACTCATGAGGATGATGACCGGCCAGGCTGAGATTTTATTCATATGGGCATAGTCCTCGACGCCTTCAGGCATTCTTGCTGTCCGCGTCTTTCCGTCATGTCTTCCCGGCTGTCGTTGGTCGAGAAAGAGGCGGCGCTTTTGAGGGCGCCGCCTCTTCTCATTCTTTTCAACGTATTCTATTCAGCGGCCGTGCCCAGGTTAAAAGATGAATCTGAATCCGAGTTCGGTGGTGCGGGCGGTCTGCACGGCGAGGGTGCTCCCGTAGCTGCTGGAGCCGTAATAAGCGTAAAGGCTCGTGACCGTATTGCTGTTCAGGATATTGTAAACGGTTGCGAAGAAACTGAGCTTCGTATCCCCGATGGCGATCTCTTTTTCTGCCCGGATGTCGATCTTGTGCATGAACGGCAGCCGCTCGGATCCCAGGGCCTCCAGAAGAATCGATTCCGCTCCCTGGTTCAGATAGGCATAGGCATAGGGAGTATAGGCGATACCGGACATCCCCCAATAGGACAGGCTGAAAACGAGGTCCCAGGGCCCGAAATAGATCCCCTGGAATTTGATGTCGTGGGTCCTGTCCTTGTCCAGAATGCCGTACCTGTTGATCAAGTAATTCGGGTTGGCCCAATCGTCGGCGATGGAGAGCAGGCCGCCGCCCGATGAGCTCGTTCCCTGCGTTTCGCTCCCCTTGGCCCGGCTCCAGGTGTAACTGAGCCGGAACTGATACCTGTGAGAGAGCTTTTTCTCGAGTTCGAAGATGAGTCCGTGGTAATCTTTCTTGGCCAGGGGATTGTTCGAATAATAATAATAGGGATCGGGTGCGCCGTCTTTCAGGTTGTAAATCGTCAGGGCTTCCCCGGTGAGGGGATTGGTTGTTTCGACGGCCTCGTACCAGTCTGACGTCCTGGCGATGTCCTCGCACGTGATCAGGTCCCTCGTCTTCCTGTAAACATAGCTCGCCCGAACCGTCCAGTCCTTGGCGATCAGATGATCTACGCTCGCCAGGAATTCGTCCGTGTGCGGCCTCTTGAGGTCCGGATCGATCGTGTAGCTCAGAGGCGTGTAGCTTTCGATCAGCTCGAAGACCCCGGGAGAGGTATTGTAGTACAGATTGTAGCCCTGAATGTTGGGATTCAGGTTGTACGCCCACGTGTACATGAGGGTGGAATACCTGGAATAGCCCAGCTTGAAGCCTGTTTTCCCGGTTCCGAACGGGTCGATGCCCACGGTGATTCTCGGTTCCAGGTTTTTCCAGTGGGCGATGGTGATCTTCTCGTAGCCCCCCTGGGGCGGGCAGAAGGTGTCTGCAACGTTGTACCGGAATCCGATGTTCGCGGCGAGATACCGATTCGGTTTCCAGGAGTCCTGGATATAGCCGGAATACTGGTTGAACGAATCGATCTGCCACTCTCCCTTGGTCGGCACGTACTGATACGACATATAAGGCTCTCCATCGTACGTGTAATAGGCGCCCATGCCGTATTCATCTTCATTGGCCAGGTATCTGTTCTTCGATTCGCCCTTTTCGTATTCAAAGCCCACTTTGAATTGATGGGTACCGACGAAGTCGTCGACGAACTTCGTGATGGAGCCCTGGCCCTGCCAGCGTTTCCGTTGCTGCAGGAAGTCCCCCTGGCCGCCGGAGCTCATCGAGGTGTAGTAGTCGTACACTTCGACGTCGTGCGACCGGCCGATATCGCTGTTCTTCTTCGACACGATGGCCGCGCGCACTTCGACATACGTATCGGAGTCGAGGGTGGACATCCAGTCAAAGACTCCCGATATCGACTTGCCCGTGTATTTCGTGGTCGACTGCACCTCGAAGAACTGGCTCGCGTAATCGTAGGGACTGTAGATGTAATGATAATTGAGCATCAGGGACAGTTTGTTCTTCGCATTAGCCTGCCAGGTGATTTTGCCCAGGGACGTCACCGTGGACCAGGGCACGTCCTCGGAGAATCCGTAAATGCGGTTCTTGTAAAAAATCCCTCCGTTGCTGAGATAGAACCACAATTTGTCCTTGATGATGGGCCCGCCGACGCTCGCGTTGCCATCGTAATTGTAGAGCTGCTGGGTGTCCGGCGCGCTCAATCCCGTGCCGCCGTAATTCGAGGCCAGCAGGCCCTTGTTCTTATAATAAAGGGTGAACTGCCCTTCGATCTTGTTGCCGCCGGACTTGGTCACGACGTTGACGACGGCCCCGCTGACGTTGCCGAATTCCGCGGCGTGCCCGGCCGTCTCGATCTGCACCTCGTCATAGGCCTCCACGGACTGCTGCGTTCCCTGGCCGGTGCCCGCTCCGGGGTCGGTCATCTGGATGCCGTCGACGTTCAGTGCGTTCTCCCGCCGGCCGCCGCCGAGGGAGACCATGCCGTCCAGGACGCCCGGGGCCATCGTCATATAGGTGTTCAGGCTCCGTGAGACGGGAAGCTTCATCAATTCGGAGAAATCGACGTTCGTGGACAGCTTGGCGTTGGCGATGGCGACGTTCGGGGCCGCGGCCGTCACGACGACTTCTTTTTCGAGCCGCTGCGGTTTCATCGCGATATTGACGTCCGTCACGATGTTCAGCCGGATAGCGACGTTTTCCTGGACGATGGCTTCATATCCCTGAAGGTTCGCCTTGATCGTGTACGTGCCGGGCGGCAGGTAGGCGAAACGGAAATATCCCTTGGTATTCGTCGTTTGAACCAGCCGAGCGCTGATCAGCTGAGGACTCGAAATGACGATTTCGACGCCGGGCAGCGGAGCCTTGTCCTCGTCCAGCACGACTCCGGTGATGCTCCCCGTTTGGGACTGTGAAAACGATACCGTGGAAACAAGCAAGAAAAGGCTGAGTGCCAACAGCCCCCTTTTCTTCATCATGTTCATAACTCCTTGCTCCTTTCTCTCCATGGGCCTCACTTTTCCGGTGACCTGCTTCTCTTCCGTGCACCCAGGTGATCGGTTCTCCTTCCTTCCGGTTTCCCTGCTTTTTCGTCGGGTCTCTGTCCCGGATTCATTTCGACACGGCTCTCTTTCAGGAATAAGCATATGGATTCGACGGAGGTCTTCAACAGCCATTCGCGAATTTTTTCCCCCCTCCACTTCACGGCACCGGCCTCCCGCCGCGGCGGCAAGCGCGTCCAGCCGCCTCTCCGGGCCCGTTCAAGGCCCTTTGCCGGGGGCTCCCGGAACGGGCCGGCCGCCTCCCCGGCGCAGGGCCGGAAATGGTCTGTTAAGAAAAAAAAAGAATGGTTGTTGATGCTTTCGCGGAAATAAGCCATAAACCTCCTTTGGCCATGCGATGCATGAAGCGAAATGAAAGGAACCTGCCGATGTGCCAAAAATCCCTGGCTTCGCCGACGGGAAAGCGAAGGACGTTCGTGCCCGGGAAATCCAGCTGGGCCAGGGCCGGGCTGATCCTTCTCGGTCTGGCGGGCCTTCTCCGTGCCGACGGACGGGTTGTCCCCTCCGCCCCCTGGCAAAAAGATCCCGTCCCCTATTCCCTTCTCGCCGATCGGATCGTCCGGACGGCGCTCGAGGGGGAGGAAGGATACCGGTTCCTGAAGGAATTATGCGCCATCGGGCCGAGGTTGAGCGGTTCCGAGAAGATGGGAGAGGCCGTTCGCTGGGCCCGAAAAAAAATGGAGGACCTCGGACTGGAGCGCGTCCGGCTCCAGCCCGTCACGGTCGCTCCCTGGGAGCGCGGGGACGGAGAAGAGGCCTTCCTCCTGGATGAGGGCGGCGCGGAAAAATCGGCGCTCCGGATAGCGGCCCTGGGCGGCAGCGTCGGCACGGAAGGCTCCTGGCTGGCCGGCGGGGTCGTCGAAGTCCAGTCGATTGAGGAGCTTCGCCTTCGGGCTGTCGAGGTCCGGTCGAAGTTCGTCTTTTTCAACGCGCTCCTGGATCAGGGCACCCCGAACACGGACACGTCCTACGACGCCGTCGTGACGAACAGGATGGAAGGCGCGGACGCCGCCTCCGAGGCCGGCGCCGTCGCCGTCCTGGTGAGATCCCTGACGACGAAGCGCGACGACGTCCCGCATACGGGCGTCGTGAAATACGCAGGGAAAGCTAGATCGATTCCCGCGGCGGCCCTCAGCTGGAAGGCCGCGGACGATCTCTCGGCGGCTCTCCGGCAAGGCCCGGGACTGAAGGTCAAGATGCGCCTCGCCTGCCGCCGCCTGCCCGAACGGCGAACCTTCAACGTGATCGGGGAAATCCGCGGACGAGAAACGCCGGATGAGATCGTTGTTGTCGCCGGGCATCTGGACAGCTGGGATCTGGGCGTGGGCGCCCATGATGACGGGGGCGGCTGCCTGCAGGCCCTGGAAGTCCTCAGCCTGGTCCGAAGGCTTGGCTTGCACCCGAAGAGGACGATCCGCTGCGTTCTCTATGCGGACGAGGAATTCCTGTCCCGCGGCGCCGCCGTCTATGCCGAGGCCGCGGCCCGGTCGGGCGAAAAGCACGTGGCGGCCATGGAATCGGACCGGGGCGTTTTCGATCCCCGGGGTTTTTCCCTGACAGGAACGGAAGCCTGCCTGAAACGCGTCCGGGAGTGGCTGCCGCTTCTCGCAAAAGCCCATATCGAATGGGTGCGGCCCGGAGACGGCGGAACGGCCGATGTCTCCTGGATCAAGAACGCCGAGGCCGTCTTCGGCCTCCTGAACGACAGCCAGAGATACATGGACCTGCACCACTCGGCTCATGACGTCTATGAGGCCGTCCACCCGCACGAGATGGAGCTGGGGACGGCGGCCATGGCCATCCTGGCCGTTCTGGTGTCGGAAGAAGGCCTCTCCCCGCGGGGGGAATGACGGTCGCCCTCATCCGGCGGCCGGATGAGGATTGAATGCCATGGTTGGAGAAGATTCAAAATCATGAAAAACCTGAAAGAGATCCGGAAGGAATTTCCCGAACTGGAGCGCCTCGTTCACCTCAGCAGCGCGGCCCTGTCCCTGATGCCGGAGCGCTCGAAACAAGCGATGATTCAGGCCTTGACGGACCGTGAATACACCTCGGAGAAAAGGACGGCCGTCCGGAAAGAACGTGATCTCGCGGCGCGCAGGGAGATCGCCGCGTTGATCCACGCCTCGGCCGAGGACATCTGCATGGTGGCCAATACCTCGGAAGGGCTGAACATCCTGGCGCAGGGGCTGGATCTTCAAGCCGGGGACAACGTCGTCCTGTCCGAGATCGAATTCAGCGGGAACATCATTCCCTGGCTGAATCTCGAAAAAAAGGGGGTCCGGATCAAGAGAGCGAAAACCGAATTCGGACAGGATCCGACGGAGAAGATCCTGGCCGCGATCGACGGCCGGACGCGCCTCGTCACGCTCAGTTTCGTGGGCTGGATCGACGGCTTCAAAACGAACGTGGCGGAGATCGGCGCTTACTGCCGGGAGAGGGGCATCATCTTCGTCGTGGACGGCATCCAGGGAGTCGGCGTGATGGAGCTGAACGTCACGGCCGCCCAGGTCTCGTTCCTCTCATGCGGCGGGCAGAAATGGCTGATGTCGCCGAATGGCACCGGATTCATCTACGTCGCAAAAAGCGTTCTGCCGCTGATCAGTCAGAAATACCTGGGCTACTTGAGCATCGACAACGAAGCGGACAACACCTTCGATTTCGCGCTCCCGCTGAAGGGCGACGCGGCGAGATTCCAGATCGGGGCCGTCAACGACAAGGGGATCGCGGCCATGGAGCGGTCCCTGTCCCTCATCCTGGAGACGGGCATCGCGGACATCCAGGACCACGTCATTGGCTTGAATCGCTACGCGGGGGAAGGCCTGCGAAAAATGGGATACACGCTGGTCAGCGACCGGCGGCCCGATCACATGTCTTCGATCCTGAGCTTCTGGGGAGACGACACCCTGGGGGCCTATCATCGGCTGACCCGGAAGGGCGTCATCGTTTCCCTCCGAAACGGGTGGATTCGGGTTTCCCCCCACCTGTACAATACCGAACAGGACATCGACAAGTTTCTGGCGGCTCTCTGAGATCGCGCGGAACCGGAAAGGACCCGAGCGTGTTGGAAAGAAGGACGAAAGGAAAGACATGCTGACATCATCTCCCTGGCTGTCCGTCATCCCGCCCCTCGTCGTCATCTTCATCTCGATCAAATTTAAAAAGATTTTCCCAGCGCTGTTTCTCGGCCTGTGGCTGGGCGCGACGATGCTCGCCGATGGCCGGCCGCTCCGGGGTCTGTTCGGCTGCGTCGAGCGCTGCCTGGACGTCTTCAAGGACGGCGACCTGGCGAAAGTCGTTTTCTTCTGCTGCTTCATCGGCGCCATCCTGGCCCTCATCCAGCGCTCCGGGGGGATCGACGGCTTCATCAAGTTCGTGACCAAGAAGAAGCTGGTGAGAAGCCGCCGGCAAGCCCAGCTTCTGACCGTCGCCGTCGGAACGCTGATCCCCATCGAATCCAGCATCAACGTCCTCATTCCCGGCAGCATCTCCCGGCCCCTGTACGACGAATTCAAGATCTCCCGGGAAAAGCTCGCCTTCCTGAGCCTGTCCTTCTGCGCGCCCATCTGCACCCTGATTCCCATCAACGCCTGGGGGGCCTATGTTTCCGGGATCATGGCGGGGCAGAACATCGCCAAACCGTTCAGTCTCTACATCAAAGCCATCCCTTTCAATCTCTATTCCCTGTTCGCCATGGGCTTCGCCCTTCTGCTCATCGCCTTTCAGAAGGATGCCTTCGCCATGGCCAAAGCCGAGAAAAGGGCCCGGGACGGCGTCCGGAAGACGGGCATCGCGGAGGGCTCGGCCCTTTCCGGAGAAGCGCTCAGCGTCGAGGCCAAGCCGGGCGTCAAGCCGCGTGTCTCGAACATGCTGGTCCCCGTCGTTTCGATGATCGGGGCCATGATCGCGGGCATGCTCATCACCGGCCACGGCCGGTTCACGGAAGGACAGGGAGCAACGGCCGTGTTCTACGCCGTGATCTTCGCGATTCTCGTCGCGGCCCTTCAATACCGGATCTCCGGGATCATGTCCTTCGGAGAAACGTCCTCCCTGTTTTTCAAGGCCGTCGGCGACATGACGGCCATGGGCTTCCTCATCACGATGAGCTTCGCCCTCAGCACGCTGTGCCTCGACCTGAAAACGGGCCCGTTCGTGGCCGGCGCGGCCCAGCATATCGTCAACATGAAGCTTGTCCCCGCCATCCTCTTCGCCCTCACGGCCTTCATCTCGTTCGCCATCGGAACGGCCTGGGGAGCCTGGGCGATCATGTTCCCCATCGGGCTCGCGTTCGTTCCGGGAACGGGGCTCCAGACCCTGATCGTCCTCGGCGCCCTGATGAGCGGGGGGGTTTTCGGGAATCATTGCTCGCCCATCGCCGATACGACCCTCATGGCGGCCGTGGCCTCGGGGGGCAACCACGTCGACAACATCCAGGCCATCCTGCCTTACGCGTTGCTGCTCGCCGGCTTCACGGGGATCGTCTATCTTGGCCTCGGGCTCGTCTTCCTTTAACCGCAAAAAATCATTATAGGAAGGAGTGGACCATGGTCAGAATCGTCGCTTTGAACGAAATCCAGGAGGCCTTGAAGGCCATCGATCCGCGCCGGGAGATCATCCCCGCCATCCAAGACGGATTCGTCGCCTATTCCCAGGGACGCGTCGTCGTTCCTCCCGTGGGAGAACTGACGTTCGACGATCCCAAGGGAGAGACCCACATCAAGTACGGATACATCAAGCGTGACGAGGTCTTTGTCATCAAAATCGCCTCCGGCTTCCACGGGAACCTGAAGCTGGGGATTCCGACCTGCCACGGCCTGATGCTCATCTTCAGCCAGAAGACGGGCGAGCTCAAGTGCGTCCTGCTCGACGAGGGATACCTGACTCAGGTTCGAACCGCGGCGGCGGGCGCCGTGGTCGCCAAGTTTTTCGCTCCCCGAAACATCCGGCGCGTGGGCGTCTTCGGCACGGGCATCCAGGGACGGATGCAGGTTGAGTACCTGACGTACGTCATGGATATCCCGGAAGTGATGGTCTGGGGCCTCAATCAGGACGAGGTGGACGGGTACCGGGCGGACATGGAGCCCAAGGGCTTCAAGATCCTGACGACGCTCGATGCCGAGGACATCGCCTCCACGTGCCATTTCATCGTGACGGCCACGCCCTCCTGCCTGCCACTGCTCGCCGCGGCTCAGATCCGCCAGGGCACGCATATCACGGCCATGGGCTCCGATACGGTGGACAAACAGGAGCTGGATCCGGCCATCGCCCGGAAAGCCGACCGGTTCATCGTCGACAGCTTGAGCCAGGGGCTGCTCCGCGGGGAAATGTATCATGCCCTGAGAAGCGGCTTGATCACCGCCGAAAAGCCCATCGAACTGGGCGCGGCGATCGCCGACAAAAAGCGCCACCGGGCCTCGGACGAAGAGATCACCGTCGTCGATTTAACGGGCGTTGCCGTTCATGATATCCAAATCGCCAAACTGGTCTGGGCGGCGATCGAGAAAAAAGGATAAGGCGCGAACGCCATCTCGTCGCCGCCGCGCTTCGCGTGGCCGACAGCCTGGCCCGTGAGGCCCCAGCCGCCGGTCGAGATGCCTCCCGACTCCGGGGGATGAAACCGAAACGGCACTACCGCAGACGGCGGCCCACGTCAAGGATTCGGCGATTGACATCCCCCGGCCTTTCCATTACTATCCGGAATCCGTTCAGGACGCAGGGAGCGATCGTCGATGCCGGGCCGTCATGCCAAGAATAACAATCGCCGGGACAACCGGACGCCCATGCCCGGGCCGCCCGTCAAACCCGCCGGCCGGCGAAAAAAACTTTTCCGGCTTCTGGCCGCGGGCGTCCTCGCCGTCGCGGCCTTCCTTCTCTACCGGGAGATCGAGACCGGCTTCCTCTCCGGCCGGACGAGGCGGATCCGTTCGATCCTGACCGCCCCGGAGGCCCTCGAGACCCGGAACCTCAATGTCCTGCTGATCACGCTCGATACGACGCGGGCCGATCATCTCGGCTGCTACGGATACCCGCGCATCCGGACCCCCCATATCGACGGCCTGGCCGGGGAGGGCTTTCTGTTCAAGAACGCGGCGGCCCAGGTTCCCCTGACCCTCCCCTCTCATGTCTCCATCCTGACGGGGACCTATCCCTTCCATCACGCCGTCCGGGACAACGGCGGATTTTACCTGGACCCCGCCGCGGTGACCCTGGCCGATGTGCTCCGGCGCGAGGGCTGGGCCACGAGCGCCTTCATCGGGGCTTTCGTGCTGGATTCCCGGTGGGGGACGAACAAGGGGTTCGATCATTACTACGACAATTTCGATTTCGGCCGGTACAAAACCGTCAGCCTCGATTCCGTCCAGCGCAAAGGGGGCGAAGTCGTCCAGGCCTTCCTGGACTGGCTGGCGGCCAACGGGCGGAAAAAGTTCTTCAGCTGGATCCACCTCTACGATCCCCATTCCCCCTATGAGCCGCCGGAGCCGTACAAATCGCAGTACGCCGGCGGGCCCGAACGCCTCTACGACGGCGAGATCGCCTACGTCGACGACCTCATCGGGCGGGTCATCGAGGAGCTCAAGACAAAGGGCCTCTACGAAAACACCGTCATCGTCATCGCCGGCGACCACGGCGAGAGCCTCGGGGAACATCAGGAAAGCTATCACGGCTTTTTCGTCTACGACGCAACGACGTCCGTGCCGCTCATCATCCGCGTTCCCGCCGCGCGGGTCCGGGGGAAAACGATCGAGCCCCAGGTCGAAAACGTGGACATCATGCCCAGCCTCCTCGAACTGCTCGGCCTTCCCGTCCCGAAGGCCGTCCAGGGCCGCAGCTTCCTGTCCCTGATGGCTGGCCGGGGCGGCTGGTCCGAAAAGCCCGCGTACAGCGAGACGTATTATCCGCGCTATCACTACGGCTGGAGCGAGCTCAAGAGCCTGCGCACGCCCCGCTATCGGTATATCCTCGCCCCCAGACCCGAGCTCTACGATCTCGGCCGGGACCCGGGCGAAACGGCCGATATCTACGACCGCGAGCCGGCCGTCGGGAAGCGGCTGGAGCGGGACCTCCGGGCTCTCGCGGAAAAGATGTCGATCAAGGGCCTTGAGGACAAGGCGCCCCGCCAATTGGACGGCGAGGCCCGGGAAAAGCTCATGGCCCTCGGCTACGTCGGCGGCTTCACCTCGAGCGCGAAGCTCGCCCGGACGGGCCCGCGGGGCGATCCCAAGGACAAGATCGTTCTCTACAACAAGATCAAGCAGGCGGAAGGCGCCTCGGCCGCCCGGGAGTACGACGACGCCCTCCGGTTGCTCGACGATGTCGTCGCCCAGGATCCGGGCATCCTGGAAGCCCGCCAGGTCCGGGCCAAGATCTATCTCGAGCTCAACCGCCCCGAAGACGCCCTGATCGAGTGCCGCGAGGCGCTCAAGGTCGACGAGGGGTATGCGGCGGCGATCTTCACGATGGCCCAGGCGTACAAGGCGCTCAAGAAATACGACGAGGCCGTCGCCGGCTTCGTCCGGGCCCGCCAGCTGGACCCGCGCGACCCGAATCCCTTCGTCAGCCTGGGCGAGATCTACTGCGCGACCGGGGAATTCGATCCGGCGATCGCCAACCTCGTCGCCGCCATCGAGCTCGACCCCGAGCACAGCGCCCCGGCCCACAATCTCCTGGGCACGGCCTATCTCGAAAAAAGGATGTTCGACGAGGCGGAGAGGGAGATCGCCCGCGCCCTCGAGATCCGTCCCCGCATCGCCGACGCGCACTTCAATCTCGGCTGGCTGTACGAGCAGAAGCGGAATCTCCCGAAGGCCGTCGAGGAATACAGGCAGGAGATCGAGATCCATCCGGCGTCGTACACCGCCCATTTCAATCTGGCCATGCTCTATGGCCGGATGGGCGACCTTCGCGGCGCCGCGGCCGAGTTCAAGGAAGTGATCCGGTCCGAGAAGGCCTTCGCCCGGGGCTACCTTTTCCTGGCGAAGACATACCTGGACCTCGGCGAAAATTATGACGAGGCGCTCTCTCTGGCGCGGACGGGACTGGAGCTGGAGCCCGAGGGCGAATCGGCTCCCCAGGGCCACTATGTCCTGGCGGATATCTACAACAGGCTCGGACGCCGGGCCGAATCCTCGGCCGAAGTCGCCAAGGGCAAGGCCCTCGAAGCGAAGCTCAAAAAAGGGAAATCCTAGGGAAGGCGGCCGGGGGGACTTCAGACGTCCAGGCTGTCCGGCAGGCGATAATCTTTTTCCCGGAACAGTCTCAGGCAGGCGTCCACCACGCCGGCATCGAACAGGCTGCCCCGCTTGTCCTCGATTTCCTTCAGGGCGGCTTCGATGCCCAGGCCGGGACGATAGGGCCGGTGCGAGGCCATGGCCTCCACCGAGTCGGCGACGCCGAGGATGCGGGCCTCCATCAAAATCTCGTTCCCTTTCAGGTTCCTGGGATAGCCTGAGCCATCCAGCCGTTCGTGGTGCTGATAGACGATTTCCGCCAGCGGCCAGGGCGACGGCACGCCCCTCAGAATCTCAAACCCCTTCCGGGAGTGCTCTTTGATCAGGGCGAACTCGATATCCGTCAGTTTCGTCGGCTTGGACAGGATCTCCGCGGGTATGGAAAGTTTCCCGATATCATGGATGGAGGCGGCCAGACGGATGGCTTCCATTTGGTCCGGCGAACAGTTCAATTCCGCGGCGATGGCGCCGGCCAGGGCCGCGACGCGGAACTGGTGGCCCGACGTGTACGGATCCCTGGCTTCCACGGCGAAAACCATGACCTGGATGGTGGTGTCGACCGCCTTGTGGAGGCTGTCCAGGGTTTGCCGGAGCTTTTCCTCCGCCCGCTTGCGGTCGGTGATGTCACGGGCGACGGAGATCAAGCCGACGATCTTGCCGTCGCGCTTCAGGGGAGACGTATTGACTTCGCCGACCTTGATGCTGCCGTCCCTGGCGATGAACCGGTAAATCCTGGCCGAAACCGTTTCCCCCTTGAGGACCAGGGCGATATCGTCCAGGGCCTGTTTCAAGGATTCCGGCGCGAGAATGGATCCCAGCCAGGTCATCGGGCGGCCGATGATCTCCTGCGGCTTGTAGCCCAGCATTCTCTCCACGCTCGGAGACATGCCCGTGAACTTGGGGTCCGTATCCATCATGTAAATGGCATCCGTGACGTGCTCGAAGCTCAGCCGGTAGTTCTCCTCCAGAATTTTCAGCTTCTGGTTGGCGATCTCCAGATCCAGCATCTTCTTTTCGAGCTTCCTGAAAAGCGCTTCGTTGTGCCGCCGGAAGAACTCCATGTCTTCCCCGAGGGGCATGGCCGCCGCCCCGGCCGCGACCGGTTTCTCCCAGACCTCCTTGAGGATATTCATCAGGACGTCGGGTTCCTGGGGCTTGATGACGAAGCCGTCCGCCCCGAGACTCAAGGCGAACTCCTCGTCCCGGGGTTCCGTGTATGTGGCGGTGTAAAAGACAAAGGGGATGCCCCGAAGGCGCTCATCGGCCTTCCATTGCCGGCACAGGGAGTAACCGTCCATCACCGGCATCAGGATGTCCGAGACGATGATGTCCGGCGGGTCGAGGCGGGCCTTGTCCAGGGCCTCCTGGCCGTTTTCCGCCGAAGTCACAGCCAGGCCGTGTCCCTTGAGCAGGCTTTCCAGCATGTAGAGATTGACGCCGTTGTCATCGACAATCAGAGCTTTTTTCCCCATCGTCATCACCCTTTCTCGCTTCCCGTCATCCCCTGCGGTCTTCCTCGGGCCCGCACCGGCGCGCGGGACGACGGCCTTCCGGGCCGCGCCAACGCACCCGCAGCCGTCTTCAGAACCGCCTTCCGCAATTTGACTCAAGGATAATCATGAGGGGGGCCCGTGTCAAGGACGTTTCCCGCCGCGGGGCGGGACGGCCGTCAGGGGCTCATCCCGGCGGGGTCGGCGGATTCGGATCGCCGGGAGCTCTCTTTTCATCATCGGCGGCTGGATAATGGCGTGGAATACGGGTATACTTCGCTCAACCGGGAAAGAGGGACATCATGAAGAAAAGGGAAGAGATGAGGAAGCCCCCCCATCGAGAGGGAACAAGCCGCCGCGCCGGGAAGCGCACCGGGACCGTCAGGACTCCATCGCCCGCTCCCCCGCCGGTCGGAGAGGCGGCCGAACAGCGGCTCCGGGACATCATCGAGTTCCTGCCCGACGCCACCTTTGTCATCGACGAGGACAAGCGGGTCATCGCCTGGAACCGCGCCTGCGAGGTCATGACCGGCGTCAAGAAGAAGGATCTGCTCGGCCGGGGAGATTACGCCTACGCCCTGCCCTTCACCGGCGAGCGGCGTCCGCTCCTGATCGATCTGCTGGACATGCCCATGCCGGAAGTGGAGATTCTCTACAAGTACGTCCAGCGCGTCGGGGATACGATCTACGGTGAATCCTACATGCCGCGCCTGAGGGGCGGCCGGGGGGCGCATCTCTGGGGATCGGCGGCGCCCTTATTCGACCGGGAGGGTCGTCGCGGCGGCGCCATCGAGATCATCCGGGACGTCACGGTCCAGAAGCTCGCGGAACAGGCTCTGCGCGAAAGCGAACGGAAGTACCGCGAGCTCGTGGAGAATGCCAACAGCATCATCCTCCACTGGACGCCGGACGGCCGGATCATCTTCCTGAACGAATTCGGCCAGCGCTTCTTCGGCTACTCGGAGGCCGAGCTGCGCGGCCGCAACGTCATGGGCACGATCGTCCCCGAATCCGACAGCGGCCACCGGGATCTGAAGCTGCTGATCGACCAGATCGGCGGAGATCCCGCGGCGTTCGAGCAGAACGTCAATGAGAACATGAAGCGCGGCGGCGAGCATGTCTGGATCGCCTGGACCAACAAGATCGTCCGGGTCGAGCACGGCCGGGCGGCGGAGATCTTGAGCATCGGGCAGGACATCACGGCGCTCAGACGGGTTGAGGACGAGCTCCGGGCGACCCAGGCCGGCCTCGAACGGCGCGTGGCCGAACGCACGGCCGAGCTGGTCGTGGCCAAGGAACGCGCCGAAGCGGCCGACCGGCTCAAGTCGGCCTTCCTGGCGACCATGTCCCACGAGCTCCGGACCCCGCTCAACTCGGTCATCGGCTTCA
>Ga0153915_10003178_pt1 | contig 15024 bp, 14 predicted proteins | sample Opewatmetagenome_2_FD_107003 | JGI IMG/M metagenome (GOLD analysis project Ga0153915, IMG submission 107003) | Freshwater wetland microbial communities from Ohio, USA - Open water 3 Core 3 Depth 3 metaG | ecosystem: Environmental > Aquatic > Freshwater > Wetlands | place: USA: Ohio, Lake Erie...
CTTCAAGAGCTTCAGGACTTCATTCTCGACAAGGGGAAGGAACCTCATCTGTTCATGCTTCGCTTCGATCGGCAAATTGTGAATGGCGAATTGTGAATTGTGAACAGGCCACGGTCATTCACCATTCACAATTCACAACTCACAATTCACAACTCATACCGTTTCTCCGCCTGTCACCTCCAGGAAGACTTCTTCCAGGGAGGAGGCGCGGGGTTCGACACTGTAGATCTCGATGCCCTCGCGGGACAGGGCCGCGACGGCCCCGGGGATTCTGTCCTTCGGAATCCGGGCGCTGACCGTCTCTTCATCCTCGGCCAGGGGTGGCTCGGCCGCGAAGGGAGCGAGGAGCTCGGCGGCGCGGGCGGCGGGGCGGACGCGCCAGCGAGTCCCGCCCGAGGCGGAGCGGTCGAGCAGCTCCCGGACCGGACCGGTCGCCAGGGCGCGGCCGCGATGGATGATCGTGACCCGGTCGCACATCTGCTCGACCTCGGAGAGGAGGTGGCTCGACACGAAGACCGCGATCCCGCGCTCGGAGGCCAGAAGCCGCACCAGCCGCCGGATCTCCCGGATTCCCGCCGGGTCGAGCCCGTTGGCCGGCTCGTCCAGGATGAGAAGGTCCGGCGCGCCCAGGAGCGCCTGCGCGATGCCCAGGCGCTGGCGCATTCCGAGGGAGTAGGTCTGGACCTTGTCGTCCAGACGCTCCTCGAGGGCCACCAGATGCGCGAGCTCCGCGATCCGCGCCTCCGCGCCATCCGGGAGCATCCGCGCGAAGTGGAGCAGGTTCTCCCGCCCGCTCAGGTAACCGTACAGGTCCGGGGACTCCACGATCGAGCCGACGCGCGCCATGGCCCGCGAGAAATCGCGGGCGAGGTCGAGGCCTCCGATGCGCACTCGCCCGCGGTCGGGGCGCGCGAGGCCAACGAGCATGCGAATCGTGGTCGTCTTGCCGGCGCCGTTGGGGCCCAGGAAACCGAACACCTCGCCCGCAAAGAGATCGAAGGAGACGTCCACCACCGCCTGCCGTTTCCCGAAGCTTTTCGTCAGCCCCTCCGCCGACAGAACGACAGGTGCGAGCGGGTGAGAGCGCGAGCGGGCCAGGGGGGGAGGAGAATCGTCTCCTACTCTCCCTCTCTCCCCCTCTCCCCCTCCGCCCGTTTCCGTCAACGTTTCCTCACCTTGCGTATTATCCGGGGAAATGCGCCTCTCCCTTTCCAGGCTGTGGCTCTGGCGCGCTCCGGCGGTCCTCGGAGGTCTTGCCGCTCTCCTCTTCGCCGCGGGATTCGTGCTCGCGTTGCGGGGTTCGCTCGGCGAGCCGGTGGGCGAGCCGCCTCCTTCCCCGCGCTCGAAGAGCGTGCCGGTGAAGAAGGGGGGGCGGCGTTTTCTCCTCGTTCTCGGCGATTCCCTCGCTCGGGGAACCGGTGACGAGACCGGGAAAGGCTACGCGGCGGACGTCTTCGAGTTCGTGAAGAAGAACGGCGCGGCCGACATGGCGAACCTCGCCGTCAATGGAGCGGAATCCGAGGACGTCCTGCGAATCGTCGAGACCCCGAACGCCGCCAGACTGGCCGCGGCGGCGGATTGGATCCTTCTCTCGGTCGGAGGAAACGATCTTTCCCATGCCGTTCCCCGAGAAAGCGCTTCCGGGACCTCGCCACTCGATCAGATGGGCGCGGCCCGCTCGCGCTACTCGGCAAACCTGCGCGCGATCCTGTCCAGACTCCGGGAGGCCAATCCGCACGCGCCGATCTATCTGCTCAGCCTGTACGATCCTTTTGCGGACGAGGGCGCCCGGGCGCGCCTCGGCGCGTCCGTCATCCTCTCGTGGAACACGCTCATCGAAGAGACGGCTCTGTCCTTTCCGGGCGTCCTCGTCGTCCCGACGTTCGACCTCTTCCACGGCCGGGCCGACCGGCTGGCCGTCGACCGCTTCCATCCCAACGGCAAAGGACACCAGGCGATTGCCGACCGCGTGATTCAGCTGCTCCCGCCGGGATCCTGATAAGAAAAAGCCGCCCCGATTTCCCGGGGCGGCCTGGAAACTCGAGATCCTCTCTCGTCAGCGCCAGCCGTTTCTCTGGCGGCCGTTATCGTGGCTCCGCCGGTCGAAGCGGAAGCTCCGATCCTGATCCCGCCTGAAGGAGCGGCCGTCCCGGCGATGGAGGTCACCGCGGTCGCGGAAAGCGAAGCCCCGGTTACGGTAGGCATAGCCGCGGCCATAGACCACCGGCCTCTCGATGACGACCCAGCGAGAGCCGTACGGTTCACAGGGTATCCACTGAGAGTCGTAGTAGAACCCGTAGCCGTAATCCGGGTTGAGGTACACGTGACGCGCGTAGGGAAACGGCACATACCCGCCGACCGGAAATACCGGGCTCCCGATGCCGATCGAGAATTGCCCGTGCGGACCGCGGAACGTTCCTCCAAACGCCACCTGACCCTTCGCGCTCGACGGGACGGAGAGCAGAAGGGCCCCGCCCGCGATCGCAGCAAAAATCCAATTCGAAATCTTCTTCATGACTTACCTCCTCCGCGGCTCCTCCGCGGTTCGCCCCTTGAAATCGCAAGTGAGGTGCCAGAGTCAGGCAACAGAAAACAACAGACTTAATGGCTCTTCACTGTCCTCGCGAGGGGCCGGATCTTGCCCTGATCAGGACAATCGAAGCTGAGAGCTGACAGCTGCCAGCTTCTCTACCAGAAGCGCCTGAGACGGGAGAACGCGCGCCCGAGGCCGACCAGGAGCGAGACGACGGTCGCCGCGCGGGCGAGCTGCGCGGAAATTGAATTCTTCCCGAACAGCTTGTAGGCGACCGTTCCCGCTGCCGCGAGGCCGGTGGCGATCATGCTTGCCGTCTTCCACTGCGCCCGCCGGCGCTCGATCTCCTCGCGGGCATCCCGCACGACGAGGGCGAGGTCTTCGCGTTCGGACTCGCCACCGCGAACCAGCGCGGCAATGCGCTCCTCGCGGGCCGTCATTCCGACCCCACCCGGAAGCGCGCCTCGAGATCGTCGGCGACCGGGGCCGCCGCGCCGGGCGGCGCCGGCTCAAGTCCCTCTCCCGGGGGCCCGCTCTCCGGGCTGACCGACTGCTTAAATGCGAGCCAGTCTTTCCGGATCTCTCCCGTCGTGACCGGGAAGTCGAGCGGCCTGACGCGGGAGAGAGCCTTGCCGCCGAGCACCCCCGCGACCGCCGCGACGACGAGGTAGAGCAGAAAGGCCGCGAGGATGCCCAGAACCGGCCCTCCGAGGAGCCTGGTGAAGAGCGCGGCGATCCACGCCGTGAAGAGAAGGAGCGACAAAGACGCGAAGGAGGCCGCGAGGAACAGGGCGGCCAGCGCGCGGCCGAGGATCCCGGCCTTGGCGCCGAGCTCCTCCTGAAAGATCTCCTTCCGGTTCCCGAGGAGCCTGCGCGCCGCCTCGAAGACATCGGACACTGTTTTCGACCAGCCCTTGCGCTCCGAATCCTCTCGATTCCTTTTTTCGCCTTCTCGCATTCCCGTCCGTCCTTCTTACGCCTCTGCCCGCAGGGCCGGCTCGAGCGGAGCCACCGCGATTCCCTCGTGCCGGAAGCGCTCCCGGATCCTGCGCGCGATCTCCGGCGCCCCGGGCGTGTCCCCGTGCAGGCAGATCGTATCGGCCTGGACCGGAACGCGTGAGCCGTCCCGCGCGAGAACGAAGCCGTCGCGAGCGAGAGAGACCGCCTGCGCGGAGGCTTCCTCGGGGTCGGTCAGGAGGGCATCCGGCTCCGTCCGGGAAACGAGTCCCCCGTCGGCTCGGTAGCGCCGGTCGGCGAACGCTTCTCTCGCGGACGGGAGTCCCGCCTCGAGTGCCGCTTCGAGCAGAAGCGAGCCGGGCTGCCCGACGACGACGAGATCCTCCCCCGCTCGCCGGACACCCGCCGCGATGGCCCGCGCGATGTCCATGGACTCCGCGCCGGCGTGGTAGAGCGCGCCGTGCGGCTTGACGTGCGTCAGCTTCGCGCCGCGCGAGCGGACGAAGCCTTCCAGCGCGCCGATCTGAAAAAGCACGAGCTTCTCGACCGCGTCCGCCGGCATCTCGATCCGGATCCTCCCGAAATTCTTCCGGTCGGGATATCCCGGATGCGCCCCGACGCGGACTCCTCGGGCGAGCGCCTGCGCAACGGTCGCGTCCATCACCGTCGGGTCGCCGGCATGAAGCCCGCAGGCCACGTTGGCCGAGGTCAGGTAGGGCAGCAATGCCCCGTCGTCCATGCCTTCGCCCACATCGGCGTTCAAGTCCACGGTCATGGCGGCTGAGATCCTACTCCGGGATCCGGGACACCGGGACACGAGTCCCGAGTCCCGAGTCCCGAGTCCGGGCTAAAGCTGCGCCGCAAGGGCTTCCGCAAGCGTGACTTGCGCAAAGCGCACAACGGTCCCCGGCAGAGCCCGCGCCAGCCGGGGAAAGTCCGCCGCGATGACGGCCGCGATCTTGGCGTAGCCGCCCGTCACCGGCCGGTCGGGGCCCAGGATGATCGGCTGGCCGTCGCGCGGAACCTGGACCGCGCCGAGCGGCGTGCCTTCCGGAAGGATGTCGGGGCTCTCGCGGTTGGCGATGGCGGGCCCTTCCAGCCGGATTCCCCGCCGGTCGCTCGAGGCGGAGATCCGGAAAGGACTGCCGAGGAAGATCGCCCTGCCCTCCGGCTCGAAGCGCTCCCGCTGAGGGCCGGGAAGGACTCGGATGACGGCCTCACCGCTCGCGCCGGCAGCGTGCCCGCCCTGGTGAGTATCTTCGCGCCGCGCGGGAAGCCCGCTTGAAGAGACCACGTCTCCCGACCCGAGCCGCCGCGGCGGCTGGGGCCGCAGCGCCTCCTCCAGACCGCCGCCGACGCAGAGGTACGCGCGCGCCGCCGACCGCAGGGGGCCGATCTTGAGAGAGTCCCCGGCTCGAACCTCGAACACGATTCCTGCCTCGACGGATCTGCCGTTGACCGCCGCCCGGTCGGCGCCTCTTGAGAGAGCGACCACAGCGTCGGACAGGACTTCGAGGTCCGGCCCGACGAGCGTCAGCTCCAGGGCGGCGGCGAGGCGGGGGTTGCCGAGAAGGGTGTTGCCGTGCCCGAGCGCTTCCGGGTCCATCGCTCCCCCGGGCGGGACGCCGTAGATTCCCCAGCCGCGGCGCGGCGCGCCCTGGACGCTCGTCAGGACTCCGGGCGTGGCCAGCCGAAAAAGCGGCCGGCTCGGAGCGAGAGGAGGTGGCGAATCCGCGGCCGATGTTTTCGGAATTCGGCTGATGCGCTCGAATTCCCCGCGGCCGATCGCCCGGAACCGGACCCTGTCGCCCGGAAGGAGAAGCGCCGGCGGATCCCGCAGAGCGTCGAAGAGCCGGACCGGCGCGCGGCCGATCAACTTCCATCCCCCTGGCGTCTCTCCCGGGTAGATTCCCGTGTACTGGCCTCCGATACCGACGCTGCCCGAAGGCACGCGGGTGCGCGGTGTGGAAAGACGCGGAGCGTGGAGCTCCGCGGGGAGCCCCGTAAGGTAAGGGAAACCCGGAGCAAATCCGAGAAACGCCACGTTGTACTCCGCGCTCGCGTGGCGGCGCGCGAATTCCGGAGGCGAGAGTCCCGCGCCGGAGGCGAGATCGGCGAGGTCCGGACCGAACCGGGGGTCCGTGTCGTAGAACACCGGCAGCTCGAGCAGGCGGCGCGGCTCCCCCGCGCCCTCTGTCCCTGGGAAGCTGCGCCGCAGGCGCTCGGCGAGGCGGGCCCGAGAGAGGCGCTGCGGCTCGAAGTCGACCAGCAGCGTACGGGCGCCGGGCACCGCATCGAGGAATCCCGCCGGCGGGCGAGCCACGAGAGAGCGCGCGGCGGCGACGGCTCTCCGGTTCGCTTCCTCTTCCGGGGCATCCGGATACTCGACGAGGACCGCCCCTTCCGCCACGTCGAGAAGGCGGACTCCTTCCGCTCGGGTCACTCCCGGATCCAAAATCGAAAATCCAAAATCTTCCCCGACCGAACGGCTATTTCCTGCGCCTCCAGAGAAAGTAGATCGGAACTCCCGTCATGACGATGACGTACCCGGGCCACGTCGTTTTGGGATTCCCCGCGAGCAGGACCGCGATGAGAGCCAGGCCGGCCCCGGCGTAGGCGAGCGGCAGGTAGGGATAACCCGGCGCCCGGAAGGGGCGCGGCCAATCCGGTCTCTTCACGCGCAGGACGATCACGGCGACGACGAGGAGAACGTAGAAGAGGATGTCCGCGGAGATCACGTACTTCAAGAGATCGCTGTAACTGCCGGAGAGGACGAGGACCGCCGACCAGAAGGCCTGCGCCCAGAGGGCGTTGCCCGGCACCGAAGCGGCGTTCAACCTCTCGAGACCGCGGAAGAAGAGCCCGTCCCTCGCCATGGCGAACGACACGCGCGCCCCGGAAAGGATCAGGCCGTTGACGCATCCAAAGGTCGAGACCATGATCGCCGCGGCCATCACCGCCGCCGCCCCTTGCCCGAAGAGCCACGTCACCGCCGCGGTCGCCACCCGGTCCTCGGGAGCGCGCTGGATGCCTTCGAAAGGCAGGACCCTCAGGTACGAGACGTTGGCGAGGACGTAGATCACCGTCACGAGAAGACATCCCGCCAGCAGCGCCCGCGGCAGGGTCCGCCCGGGATCGCGGACCTCTTCGCCGGCGAACGTGACGTTGTTCCAGGCCGACTGAGAGAACATCGGTCCCACCATCGCCGTCGCCACGGCGGCGAGCAGCGCGAGGCCGCCTCGCGGCTGCCCGGAGGGGGCGACCGACCTCCAGAACTCGGCCGATCCAGCCGCCAGGGAGCCCGCGCGCCCCAGGAGGAGCCCGAGCGCCGTCAGGGCGAGGAGCGCCCCGAACTTCGCGAACGTGAAAACGTTCTGCGTGCGGGTCCCGGTCTTCAGTCCCGTCGCGTTGGCCGCGGTCAGGACGGCGATCACGAGGAGGCCGACCCCCTGGACCGCGGAGACGGAGACGCTCCCCACGGTGAGGAGCTTGTTGGATCCCGAAATCGCCGGCCACAGAACGCCGAGGAACTTCGCGAATGCGACCGAGACGGCCGCGATCGTGCCGGTCTGAACGACGAGGAACATCGTCCAACCGAAGAGGAACCCGAAGAGAGGGCCGTACGCCTCGCGAAAGAAGACGTACTGGCCTCCCGCCATCGGCAGCATCGCCGCGAGCTCCGCGCAGGAGAGCGCGGCCATCATCGTCAGCGTTCCCGCGATCGCCCAGGCCGCCAGGAGCCACCCCGGCGCGCCCACGACCCGCGCGCTCTCGGCCGAGACGATGAAGATGCCCGACCCGATCATGGAGCCGACGACGAGAGTCGTGGCGTCCAGGACGCCGATGCCTCGCAGGAGGTGCGGCGGCCGTCTCAACTCTGCGAGCCCGGCGGACGAGCCGAGGCTCGGCGGTGGATGACCGCCTCGATGGCCGTGAAGCCGCGCAACGTGATCAGAGCGAGGATCGTCGCGCCGACGGCGAGCAGGAACAGCCGCAGGCCGACGGCCGAACCGACGGCGGCCGAGAAGAGCATCGCGGCCGCCGTCGTCAGACCTTCGACGTGCTCTCTGTCGGCGCGCCGGATGATCGTGCCGGCCCCCAGGAATCCCACCGCCATGACGACCGCCGTGATGACCGGCACCGGGTCGGCGCGCACGAGCGGTGAAATCGGCGGGAGCAGGAAGCGGTGAAGGAGCGCGTCCACCAGGCCGACCAGCATCGCCGCCGCGCCGGCGACCAGCATGTGCGTTCGCAGGCCGGCGGATTTTTGCGCAAGCTCGCGTTCGAGCCCCAGCAGCGCGCCGAGCGCCATCGCCAGCGCGACCTCTCCCAACATCTGGAGCTGCGATACGAAGGGCAAGCGCGCGGTTTCGCTTTCTCCGCCGGAGCTTACACGAGCTTTTCTAAGCGCCCTTCCGGACCAGGCCAATCCTGTTCCGGCCATCGGGTTCCCGTGTTGGCGGCAGCTTCGCCTCTGGTCGGATCTCCTTTCCTGCCATGAGTTTAAAGTCTCTTCGAAATTATTATCGCCTGCCTCCAAAACCTTTTCCGGCCGTTGCGCGTAGCAAACCTTCGAAGGAGCTAAATTTTTAGCACGTGCTAAATTTTTAGCACTAAACTTTCGAACCCGGCAGGAGGGAACATGAGAGCGCGCAAAGCCCTCGACAGCCTTTCCCGGCGGGAACGCCAGATCATGGACGTGGTCTACCGGGAAGGGCAGGCCACGGCCACCGAAGTCCTGGAGGGACTGCCCGATCCTCCGAGTTACTCGGCCGTGCGGGCGATGCTCCGTGTGCTCGAGAACAAGGGACACCTGCGCCACGTCCCCGACGGGACGCGCTACGTCTACCGACCGACCCTGGCGCGAGAGCGGGCCGGGAAACCGGCGCTGGAAAACGTCATCCAGACCTTCTTCGACGGGTCGGCGGAGAAGGCCGTCGCCGCGCTGCTCGACCTCTCGCGCTCGGAGCTGTCGCGAGTCGAGCTCGACCGGCTTTCGGAGCTCATCGAGCAGGCCAGAACGGAGGGACGCTGAAATGAAAGAGATCCTGACGCCGGGGATCGCCTTCGCCGCGGACATCGCCTTGAAGGCGACGTTTCTCTTCTCGATCACGGCTCTCGCGGTCGCCGCGCTCAGACGGTGCGGCGCCGCCACCCGGCACTTCGTCGGGACGGCGGGCCTGATCGGAGCCCTCGCCCTTCCCTTGTTGACACTCGCCCTGCCGCGCCTGGAGGTTCCGCTCCTCCCGCCGCTCGTCCCCGAGGCCGGGAAGGAGACAACCCTCTCGATGCCGCAAGCGGCGCCGTCCTCCGCACGACGCCTACGGGAGGAGATTCCGGCGGCCGCTTCGAAAATCCCGGAGAGCGAAGCCGCCTCGATTCCGGCGACCATGGAAGAGACGCCGCCGGCGCCCCCGGCGCGGGTGCCGTGGATCCCTCTCGCGCTGGCCGCCTGGGCCGCCGGGACTCTTCTGGTCTCATTTCGCCTGGCCATCGGCCTTCACCGTGTGCGCGGCATCCGCCGGGAGGCGTCTCCGCTTCGCGACGCGGAGTGGATCGAAGAGATGGAACATCTGTCGCGACAGCTCGCCGTGCGGCGGCCTGTCGAGCTCTACGAGAGCCGGCAGGTGCCGGTCGCGATCACCTCGGGGCTCCTTCGGCCGTTTCTGCTCCTTTGCCGGCAGGCTCGGCTCTGGGCGGCCGAGCGGCGCCGGGTCGTTCTTCTCCACGAGCTCGCGCATGTCCGGCGCGGCGACTGGATCTGGCTCCTCCTGGCCGAGACGTCGCTGGCGCTTTACTGGTGGCATCCGCTCGCCTGGGTGCTGACGAGTCAGATCCGCCGCGACGGCGAGAAGGCCTGCGATGATCTCGTGCTGGCGGCCGGGACGAAGCCTTCCGTCTACGCCGGACATCTGCTGGGGATCTTTCGGTCCCTCTCCGCCGCGGCACATCCGGTCGCGCCGGCCGTTGCCTCCGCGCGCCCCTCCCATTTCGAAGGGCGGCTTCGCGCCATCCTCGATCCTGCGAGCCCGCGGCGCGAGCTTCCGCCGAGACGGGCGGTTTTTTCCGCCGTCGGCCTGATCGTCGCGGCGGCCGGCATATCCGCCGTGTCCCCCTGGTCGCCGGCCTGTTCGAATGCGGCGATCCTGGGGCCGGCCGAGGAGTTGGCGGCTCCGGCAGCGCGCGCGAGCACCTCCCCGTCCGTCTCCGCGACCTGCCCCAAGAAGCTTCCGGCCGCGGCGAAGCCCGTCCGAGCCCTCAGCGCCGCGGCCACCTCCTGTCCTTCCAAATCAAAGGCCGCTCCGACGTCCACGGCGACATCGGCGTCCGTTTCGACGCTTGCTTCCCCGCCTCCCGACGGGCCGGAGAAGGCGCCCGATGAGCGGCTTCCCGAGTCGGGTCGAACGGTGCCGGCGATCCTGAAGACACTCGACGGCGTCCGGGACGCGGCCGGGGGATTCGTCCGGGCCTCCAAGCAATTCAAGAAGACGGGTCAGCGGGGCGGCTCGGATTGGTTCGGCCGGGCGATGGATCTCCATAACGAAGGGCGCTACGACGAAGCGATCGCGGCGTTCGAAAAGGCGATCGAGGCGGGCTACCGTGAGGACGCCGCGAGCTACAACATCGCTTGCGGCTATGCCCTGAAGGGCGATCGAGACAAAGCCTTCGAGTGGCTGCGCCGCGCGATGGATGCCGGGTTCGAGGTCGGCTCCTACCTCGAGCGGGACGATGACCTGGACGGCTTGCGGCGAGACCCGCGCTGGCGGGAGTTCAAAAAAGCCGCGCACGCTCATCCCTCGGAGCGCCAGGAGCGCGAAGCCGCGGCGGCCGCCGCGCGCTACGAGCGGCTAACCTCGAAGACGTCGGGCAACGGCGAGGCGCTCTATCAAGTCGGAAAGGAGCTGCTGAACGCGGGCCGCTACGAGCTGTCGGCAAAGGCTTTTGGCGACGCGGCCGCCCGGGGCTACCGCGTGGGGACCTCCCTTTACAACGAGGCCTGCGCGCTCTCCCGCGGGGGGCAGTCACGCGCCGCCCTCGACGTCCTCCAGAAGGCGCTCGACGCCGGGTTCGACCAGCCCGACATCTTCGACAAGGACGACGATCTGGACAACGTCCGAGACGATCCGCGCTTCGGGCAGATCGTGAAAGAGGCGCGCGAGCTTGCGCTCCCGGGCTACGGCACCGGGTGGATCATGCGCTCCTCCGAAAGACGCGCGAAGTGGCGTGAGGCAGCCCGCAGGTTCGAGGACTATGCTCGGGCGCATCCGCAGAAGGGGCGTGCCTGGTTCAACATGGGGTTCGCCTCTCTGGCGGGAGACCGCCCCCAGGCCGCGGTCGAGGCCTTCGGCAAGGCGCTGGAGGCGAACTATCGCAAGCCGACGACCATGTACAACCTGGCTTGCAGCTACGCCCGCCTCGATCGGAGAGACCAGGCGTTTGACTGGCTCTTCAAGGCTCTCGACGCCGGATTCGACGCGGCCGGCACGCTGCGCGGGGACGAGGATCTCGACAACCTCCGCGGCGACCCCCGGTTTCGGAAGGCTCTTGAGATCGCCCGGGCCCGCGGAAGATCCACCGACGATTAGTCCTCGGCCCTAACCAACGCCCCCCTCCGGACGTCCAAATCGTCGGGAGGGCTTTTCGTTGGTTTCGCGACTCGGGACTCATGACTCGGGACCCGGCACTCGGAGAACGGAACCTCCGTTCACTCCGTGCGTAGACACCCTATAGACGCGGCAATCCGCTCGATTCCGGAGGGCTGGAATGCGTAAACTCTTCAAAACTCTCATCATCCTCATCATTCTCGTCGCGGTCGCAGGGGCGCTCTACGCGCTCGCTCGATCGAACAAAGGGGACAAGGATGGGTTGAAGCAGGTCACGATCGAGACCGGATCCATCACCGAAAAGGCCATCGCTGTCGGCCAGATCCAGCCGCGTCAGAAGTTCTCGATCAAGTCCAAGCTCTCGGGAATCGTCAAGCGCTGCCTCGTCAACGTCGGGGATCGCGTCCGGACCGGGGATCCGATGATCGAGATCGCGCCCGACCCGACTCCCCAGGAATTGACCGACGTCGATCGCCAGCTCGACTCGGCGCGGGCCTCCTACGAGCGCGCGCAGGCGGACTTCATTCGGGCGCAGGAGCTGGTCCGCCAGGGCCTCCTCCCCAAGTCGGATATGGACGTTCGGCGAGAGGCCTTCGAGCTCGCCAGGATCGCGGTCTCCAGGGCGGAGCAGAACCGCGAGCTGACCCGCCGCGGGCGAATCACGGGGGCGGGAGTCGCGATGGAGTCGATCATCCGCGCGCCGGCCGAGGGGACGGTGCTGACCCGGGCGGTCAACCCGGGAGACCCGATCACCCCGCTGACCTCCTACCAGCCGGGAACGGAGCTCGCCACGGTCGCCGATATGAGCGATCTGATCTTCAAGGGCACCGTGGACGAGATCGACGTCGGGAAGCTGCGCGTCGAGCTGCCGGCCCGCATCAAGGTCGGCGCCCTGCCGACCGACGTCGTCACCGGGCACGTCTCGCGCATCGCGCCGCAGGCGCAGCAGAAAGAAGGTGCGACGCTCTTCGATGTCGAGATCGAGCTCGACAAGTCCAAAGGCATCGTCCTGCGCGCCGGCTATTCGGCCAACGCGGATCTGATCATCCGCGAGAAGAAAGACGTCCTGATCGTGCCCGAGCGCGTCGTGACCTTCGAGGACGGAGGCAAGAAGGCGTTCGTCGAGATCCCCGGAGGCAATCCCAGGGAGGAGCCGAAGAAGACCGAGATCAAGCTGGGCATCTCCGACGGGATGAACGCCGAGGTGCTCTCCGGCCTCCAGAAGGGCGCGAAAGTCGTTGAACGGCCACCAAAGAAGATTTCGTGATGAAGCTGTCAGCTATCAGCTTTCAGCCGGGCACGGCTTCCCGGGACTCTGGCTGATGGCTGACAGCTGATAGCTGATAGCTCGGAATGCTCACGCTCAAGGACGCCCTGCGCCAGCTGTTCCGCGACATGCGGAGCCAGAAGCTCCGCACGCTGCTGACGGTCTTCGGCATCGTCTGGGGGACTGTCGCGGTGACGCTGCTCGGCGCGTTCGGGCAGGGTCTCCACAAGCAGATGATCAAGAACTCCGCGGGGCTGGGGGACCGGATCGCCATCGCGTGGCCGGGCCTGACCTCGATTCCCTTCGAAGGCCTCGGGAAAGGCCGCCGCATCCGCCTGCAAGAAGAACAGATCGAGGCGGTGCGCCGGGACGCAGCCGGTGTGGTCGCGATCTCTTCCGAATACTCGGACACTTTGAAGCTTCACTACGGTGTCAAGACCCTGGCGGTGGACGTCTCCGGGGTCTGGCCCGAGTTCGGCGCGATGCGCAACCTGATCCCCGAGGCGGGCGGCCGCTTCCTGAACGCCCTGGACCAGCGGGAGCAGCGCCGCGCGCTCTTTCTCGGCGACAAGATCGCCGGAGAGATCTTCGGCAAGACCTCCGCCGCCATCGGAAAGACCGTGATCTTCGGCGGCTCGCCGTTCGTCGTCGTCGGCGTCCTGCAGTCGAAAGTCCAGAACTCGAGCTACAACAGCCGCGACGAGGGGCGCGCCTACATGCCGGGCTCGACCTTCCGCGCCCTGACGGGCTCCAAGTACGTCAGCAACTTCGTCTACCAGCCGGTCTCTCCCTCGCAGTCGGAGTCCGTCACCGACAACGTCCGCGCCGTGCTCGCGCGCCAGATGCGGTTCGACCCCAAGGACAAGGAGGCGCTCTCGGTGTGGGACACGGCGCAGCAGTTCAAGTTCCTGGACGTCTTCTTCCTTTCCTTCCGGCTCTTCCTGGGGATCGTCGGCTGCTTCACTCTGGTCGTCGGCGGGATCGGTGTTTCCAACATCATGAACGTCGTCGTCGAAGAGCGGACCAAGGAGATCGGGATCAAGATGGCGCTCGGCGCCCGGCAGCGCTGGGTCCTCCGGCAGCTGCTCCTGGAGACCGTGATGATCACCGCGATGGGCGGCGCGATCGGGTTCGCCATCTCCTGGAGCGTCTGCGCCGTGTTCCCGAGGTTCGGCGTGACGCGGTACGTGGGCGACCCCGATATCTCGCTGCCCGTCGCCGCCCTGACCGCCTTCGTGCTCGGCGTCACGGGCCTCCTCGCCGGGTACTTCCCCGCTCGCGAGGCGTCCCGCCTCGACCCGGTCGTCGCGATGAAGCTATGAGCCGGAGAGACGTCTCGGTCGTCCTCCACCTGTTCGCGCGCTCCGCGCGGCTGCAGAAAAAGCGCGCGACGCTGACGATCGCCTCCATCGCCTGGGGGACCGTGACGATCCTGATGCTCCTCGCCTTCGGGGAGGGGCTGAAGCGCCAGCTCTCGTCCAACGAGCGCGCCATGGGAGAGAACCTCGCCATCCACTGGCCGGGGGAGACTTCGAAAGTCTGGAAGGGTCTGCCGGAGGGGCGTCCGATCCGTCCGAGGATCGACGACATCGCGGCGCTTCGCGAGCGAGTCCCCGAGGCCGAGATCTGGGGCGAGATGCGGAACTCGCGCACGGTGCTGACCTACGGGCGCAAGACGGTCAACGGCCAGGTCTCCGGCGTCAGCTGGATCTACGGCGACCCGCGCAAGCACTATCCGCAGCCGGGCGGGCGGTTCCTGGATGCCCGCGACGAGGAGGAGAAACGGCGCGTCGTCTTCCTGGGCTACGAGATGGCCGAAGACATCTTCGGCAAGGAGGACCCGGTCGGCAAGACCCTCCTCGTCAACAACTCCCCCTTCACCGTCATCGGCGTCATGCAGAAGAAAACGCAGACCAACGCCTACGGAGGCCAGGACAAGAACCACGCGGTCATCCCCATCACCACGTACAAGGCCATCTTCGGGCGCGACCAGCTCTGGGTCCTGGTTCTCCACACGCGGCGCTCCGAGGACATGGAGGCGGCGCTGGCGCACGCCAACGAGGTCATGGCCGCGCGCTACGGGTATGACCCGAAGGACGACCACGTCTGGGGAATCTGGAACACGGTCAAGGGGCAGGCGACCGGAGAAAAGATCCGCCTCGGAATGGAGATCTTCTTCGGGATCATCGGCGCGTTGACGCTCGTCATCGGCTGCGTCGGCGTCGCCAACATCATGTACGCCGTCGTCAAGGAGCGCACGAGGGAGATCGGCGTGAAGATGGCGCTCGGCGCCCGCCGCGGCTGGATCACCGGGCCCTTCCTGCTCGAAGGGATGCTCTACACGTTCCTCGGGGGGCTGGCCGGGGCGGGCGTAGCGATCGTGATCGTGACGCTCCTGGGCCTCATCCCCCAGGAGGGCGCGCGCGTCCTCCAGTTCCTCGGCAAGCCGACCCTGTCCTGGCCCATCGGCGGCGCCACGGTGGCCATCCTGGGAATCGCGGGACTCCTCGCCGGATACTTTCCGGCGAGGCGCGCGGCCGCCATCGATCCGGCGGCCACGCTCAGATACGAGTGACGCTGCCGGTTCGATGTTCGACGTGCGAGGTTCTAGGTTGGAGCGACCCCCTCCCTCAACTTAGAACCTAGAACCTAGAACCTAGAAC
>Ga0153915_10003179_pt1 | contig 15022 bp, 11 predicted proteins | sample Opewatmetagenome_2_FD_107003 | JGI IMG/M metagenome (GOLD analysis project Ga0153915, IMG submission 107003) | Freshwater wetland microbial communities from Ohio, USA - Open water 3 Core 3 Depth 3 metaG | ecosystem: Environmental > Aquatic > Freshwater > Wetlands | place: USA: Ohio, Lake Erie...
AATCGGCCTCGGCGAAGACGGGCCGACACATCAGCCGGTAGAACATATTGCCGTTCTGCGTGCGATACCAAAGATGCTTGTATTGCGCCCTGCTGATGCCAACGAAGCAGCTTACTGCTGGAAAATCGCGCTGGAGTATAAAGATGGGCCGGTAGCGATGCTTTTGACAAGACAGAATTTACCGACGCTCGACAGAACAAAATATCCGGCAGCAGCAAGTATCGCAAAGGGCGGTTATGTTGTTGTAAAACAGGATAAGCCAGATGTAATTCTTATCGGCGTAGGTTCTGAACTCGAAATTGCAATGAAGGCTGCTGAAAAACTGGCTGCTGAAAATATTAAGGCACAGGTTGTTAATCTTGCGAGCTGGGAATTGTTCGAGAAGCAGGATAAAACTTATAAAGATTCTGTACTGCCCCCGAATGTTAAGGCAAGAGTCGCGGTTGAAGCCGGCATTAAAATGGGCTGGGAAAAATACATCGGCGATAACGGCGAATTTATCGGCATGAGCGGATTCGGCGCTTCGGCACCGTATAAGATATGCTATGAGAAGTTTGGTATTACGCCGGACGCAACAGTCGCAGCGGCTAAAAAATCAATCGCAGCAGCAAAATAAAAAAGTAATTATGAGGTGGCACCTTATGGTGCCACTTTTTTTTGCGAGGGTGATATGTCAAAGATTAAAACAATCGCGGTAATGACAGGCGGCGGAGATTGCCCGGGACTTAACGCAGTTATTCGCGCAGTTACAAAAACTGCAATTTCTAAATACGGCATAGCGGTCTGGGGAATTGAAGATGGGTATCTTGGCCTCATCGAAAAAAGACTACGCCTGCTGAATTATAAAGATGTCAGCCACATTCTTGAGAGGGGCGGAACAATATTAGGTTCTAATAATACAACGAACCCAACTAAATACCCGATTACAAACAAATCCGGCAAAGTTGTGTTTAACGATATGTCTGAGACCTGCTATAAAACTCTCCGGCAGAAAAAAATAGACGCGCTGATATGTATCGGCGGTGACGGAACTATGACAAGCGCAGCCAAGCTCGCCGGAAAAGAATTGTCGATTATCGGCGTTCCAAAAACAATTGACAACGACTTATGCGGCACAGATGTTACTTTCGGTTTCGATACTGCTGTACGAACTGCAACGGAAGCAATTGACAAATTGCGAACAACAGCCAGCGCTCATCATCGCATTATGGTTGTCGAAGTAATGGGCAGATACGCGGGCTGGATTGCACTGCACGCGGGAGTAGCAGGCGGAGGCGATGTAATTTTGATACCTGAAATTCCATACAAACTGAAAAATGTCTGTGAATTTGTCAAAGAACGAAACAAATGGGGCAAAAGCTACAGTATTATCGTCGTTGCTGAGGGTGCTAAAGAACTCGGCGGCGAAATGGTTGTGCGAAGAACAGTTGCGTACAGCCCTGAAACTGTTCGGCTCGGCGGAATCGCAAATAAACTCGCAGGCCAAATCGAAATGGCAACCGGACTTGAAACTCGCAGCGTAACTTTGGGATACATCCAGCGCGGAGGCACTCCAACACCTTACGATAGAGTGCTGGCAACAAGTTTTGGACACGCGGCATTGGAATTGGCGGTTAGTGGTGCGAAAAATCGGCTCGTCGTTTTGAAAAACAATGAAATTGCAAGCGTTCCGCTCACTCAGGTCGCCGGTAAAATCAGAAATGTACCGGTAAATTCTCCGCTGATAAATGCTGCACGAGCAATCAATACCTGCTTCGGCGACTAAAACAGGAAAAAGGTTCCTGACACCTTTTTGAATATAGGAAAATTAAATAGTGTTCAGCAGCTAATCTCGCAATTGGCCGCCGACAATAGGGTGGTGAAAATTGCCGGGACGTGGGGGTCTTTTGCGCCTTTGCTGGCGGTACATATTCATCGGCAGACTAAAAAACCAATCCTATATATAAGCTCTCATCTTGATTCCGCGGATAATGTCGTCGATGACCTTATCGCGTTCGGCGAAAAAAATATCGACGTCCTGCCCGGCTGGGCCGGCGAAGAAATTATCGACGCAACCGATGAAACCGCTTCCGCACGAGCAAGACTTGTCCTCAAAATCTCGTCAAATAACCAGACTGGAATTATTTCAGCGTCAATCCTATCGCTTATGCAGCCTGTACCAAAGCCGGATAATCTTTTGGAAAAAGGTTTAGCTCTGCAAAAAGGACAGACAATCGAAATGGATAAAGTCTGTCAGTGGCTTGTAGAGAACGGCTTCGAAGCGGTTGCGCAAATTGATTTGCCGGGACAATTCGTAAGACGCGGCGGCATAATAGATATTTTCGCGCCAGTCTCGGCGCAGGCAAACAAGCCAACCGCTGTGCGAGTTGAATTTTTCGGTGATGAAATAGAAAGCATACGAACAATCAATCTCGACAGCCAGCGGTCTGCAGAAAATATTGACGGCATCACAATCACATCCGGCACAGTCGATGACTCCGGCGATGGGCAAACGATTTTCCTGAATATCATTCAGCCTGATACTATTATACTAATCGAAGAGCCGACGGAGGTTCAGGATGTCGCTGATGTTTTTGTTCGCAGAGTAGAAAAGCCGGATGGACTTTATAAATGGTATGAGATATACAAAAAGATTTCCGAATTCAAACAGGTTCACATCAGCAGATTCACTGACGGTACGGACAATATCGAGTTGCGAATAAAAAGTACGCAGCAGTTCGAGGCGAAAGGTTCGCCCGGCTGGTCGGAACACAAAACATCGCTGAAACATTTGACCGAGCTTGCACAGAATGGTTGGGACGTTTATTTATACTGTGAAGCGGATGCCGAAACAAAAAGGGTTCAGGAAATTATTTTACACGAAATAAAAAAATTGCCCGACAAATTTCATCTTGTCCTCGGTTTTATCCATCGCGGCTTTATAATCGAAGACCTGAAAACTGTCGCAGCAACACATCACGAACTGTTCGGACAAAATATTGTTCGACGGACGATTCGGCCAATCAGCACAGCGGTATCAATCGACACTGCTGCGGATTTGAATAAAGGCGATTACGTAGTTCATATAAATTATGGAATTGGAAAATTCAAAGGCATTGAAACTATTGAAAAAGACGGCAGCAGAAATGAATTTCTGACTCTTCAATTCGCAGACAACATACTGATGCACGTACCGATGCAGAACATCGGTTTCGTGCAGAAATATGTCGGCACAACTGCTATCAGGCCGAAACTCAGCACAATCGGCACAAAAAAATGGGAAAAGCAAAAAGAAAAAGCAGTTGAGGCGGTAACAGACCTCGCAGCAGAACTGCTTGAAATACAGGCTAAACGGCAAAGTATGCCGGGTATCACTTACGGGCCGGACTCGAACTGGCAGAGAGAATTTGAAGAATCTTTTCCATATCAGGAAACGCCAGACCAGGAAACCGTTATCGAAAGCATAAAAACAGATATGAAAAAATCTGTGCCGATGGACAGACTGCTTTGCGGCGATGTCGGTTACGGTAAAACAGAACTTGCAATGAGAGCAGCATTCAAAGCCGTCGAGGCAGGCAAACAGGTTGCGGTGCTTGTGCCGACAACAGTTTTGTGCGTTCAGCACGAAAGAACATTCACACAAAGATTCGCAGATTTTCCCGTATCAATCGAATCAATAAATCGCTTCAAAACGAAAAAGCAGGCAACTGAAATTGTAAAACGCGCAAAGCAGGGAAAAGTCGATATTCTTATCGGCACTCATCGGCTGCTGAGCGGCGATGTCGGTTTTAAAGATTTGGGGCTGCTGATAATTGATGAGGAACAGAGGTTTGGCGTTGAGCATAAAGAGAAACTGAAAAAAATTCGCGTCAATGTGGATGTACTTACAATGACGGCAACGCCGATACCGCGAACGCTTCATATCGCAATGCTCGGACTGCGGGATATAAGTTCGCTGACAACGCCGCCATTAGACAGACGAGCGGTTGTTACGCAGGTAACAAAATTTGACAAAGAAACTATTAAACGAGCGATATTGTTTGAGCTAAACCGGCAGGGTCAGATATTTTTCGTGCACAACAGAGTACAGACAATACACAAAATGGAAAATGAACTTTTAAGTCTGCTGCCAGATTTGAGAATTGCTGTTGCGCACGGTCAGATGCCAAAACACGAACTTGAAAAAGCGATGATAAAATTTGTGCTTGGTGATGTCGATATGCTTTTGTGTTCAGCGATTATTGAATCCGGTATTGATATTTCCAACGCCAATACGATGATTATAAACGATGCCGACAGGTTCGGCCTTGCACAGCTTCATCAGCTTCGCGGCAGAGTCGGCCGATTCAGGCACAGGGCATACTCATATTTTCTGCTGCCGCACAAACGGTCGATTACGCCGACAGCGATTAAAAGGCTCAAAGCAATTGAGGAATATTCGCAGCTCGGCGCGGGATTTAAAATTGCATTACGCGATTTGGAAATACGCGGAGCAGGAAATATTCTCGGCCCTGAGCAATCGGGACACATCAACGTAATCGGGTTCGACCTTTTCTGCAAACTGCTTTCGGATGCTGTGAAAAGGCTGAAAAGGGAACCGATAGAAAAAGCACCGACAGCGGTTATCGATTTGGGCTTTTCAATTTATATTCCGAAAAATTATATTCAGTCTGATTCGCAGAGGATGAATGTTTATCGGCGAATCGCGGCTGCAAGAACATCAGACGATTTACAGCGACTCGAAGAAGAACTTAACGATTTATTCGGGCAGATTTGTCCGGAGGCGCAAAAAATGCTGGAGCTTTCCGAGATACGAATCCTTGCCTCGGCGGCGGGAATCCAGGCAATCAGAATCAGCGGCAGCGACGTCATTTTCACGCTCGAAAAGGAAAATGCAAAAAAAACAGTGGCTGTTTTCGCCGGTGCGCCGGGCAAAGTCAGGGTTCCAGACCCGTTGACTGTATATATAAGGCTTGACCAGAGGTATCTTGAGCCTGATACCATTTGCGCAGTTTTGAGAAAAATTCTTCGCAAAAGAGGAACGGATAAACTATAATTCGGCAGTTCTAAAAATTACAAGGAAGTTCTTATGACAATAAAAAACACTATAATCCTATCGTTAGCTGTTTTGGCAGCAGTTGTAATAAGTGGTTGTGAAGATGCCTCCAAAGGACCGGATGTAAATGAGCGGCGTATGTCGGCTGTAACTCCGCCGAGTCAAATGCCGGATATGCCGATACCGTCCGGCGGACTCGTTCTGTCGATGGATTCGTCTGCTATAACATCGGATGAAATTATCGAACCTGTTCAGGAACGCATCGAAGAACTGGCTAAAAAAAATGATTATGACAAATTCAAAACAGATGCAAGGCCGATGCTTTCCAGTATGCTCGTGCAGAAAGTAGCTGATATTAAACTTTACGAAAAGGCAAAAGCCGCTCTGCCGGAAGGTATCGACCAGGAGATTATTGACAAAATAGTCGAAGAAGAAGTTCAGAAATTTATTTCGCGATGCGGCGGCAATTACGCAGACGCTGAAAAAGTACTGAAAAAAATGGGAACGAACTGGCGAGATTTCTATAAACAGCAGAAAAGAGCTATACTCGTTCAGTCATTCATTTCCGAAGAATTAAAAGATGAAAAACCAATCACACATTCAGAACTGCTGGCTTACTATGACCAGATAAAAGACCAGTATTATGCACAGAAAGGTCAACTAACATTCAGAGTAATTGATATCGAAAACATCAAGCTGTATAGCAGCAGCGACCCGAACGCAAACCTCGAACAAAAAGCACAAAACCTCGCGGCAGAACTTAGTGAACGAATTAAAAAAGGCGAAGACTTTAATGAAATTGCGAAAAAATATTCAACTGATTACACGGCACAAAACGGCGGATTGTGGAAACCTGTCGTGCCGGGCTCACTTGCGAAACCTTATGATATAATTGAAAAGACCGCTGAAAATATGAATGCAGGACAGGTAAGCGAACCTCTTGCTTCCGGCGGACATATTTTTATCGTGAAACTCGAAAGCAAAACAGCGGCGGTCGGAAAACCATTCGAAGAAGTACAAGGCGAAGTCGAAACGAGAATGATATTCGAGAAACGAAAAAAAACTGTTGATGATATGATGAATAAAATTATGGAACAGACCGATATGTCATACGCCGACCAGTTCATCGAGTATTGTCTGGAAAAAGCGTATCTGGATTATAAATCGTAAATCTGTAATTGGTGAATAATCACAAATGAATACAAACAAACAAATATTTCACGGCATAGATTTGGTTGACTGTCCGCGAATCGAACAAATGCTCGAACGGCACGGTAGTCATTTTTTGGACAGAGTTTTCACGCCGACGGAACAAAAACAGGCCGACGAAGTAAAAAACAGAATTGAAAGATTATCCGGTCGATTCGCGGCAAAAGAAGCTGTGCTGAAACTTTTGGGCACCGGCTGGCGAGGCAAAATCGCCTGGACAGATATTGAAGTAGTTAATAATCCGCTCGGTCAGCCGCAGGTAACGCTTAGCGGCGAAGTTAAAAAAATCGCATCGGAAATGGAAATCGGTGAAATAGTTTTGAGTATCAGCCACACAGCGAATTTTGTTATGGCATCAGCGGTGGCACTGGCGAATAAAAAATGAATACTTTTGATTGTATAGTAATCGGCGGAGGACACGCCGGCGCCGAAGCGGCACACGCAGCGGCGAAAATCGGAGCGAAGACACTGCTCCTTACCATCAGCAAAGATACCATCACAAAGGCAAGCTGCAATCCGGCTATCGGCGGAATCGCAAAAGGTCAAATCGTAAAGGAAGTTGATGCACTCGGCGGAATAATGGGTATCGCAACAGACGCGACAGGAATACAATTCAGACTCCTCAATCGTTCAAAAGGTGCTGCGGTTCAATCGCCAAGGGCACAAATAGACAAATATAAATATTCAGCGTGTGTTCGTAATCTGCTCGAACAAACTGCTAATCTTACAATCGCCGAAGGCCTCGCCGCTGAAATTCTCGTCGAAGATAATCAGGTCAAAGGCGTTGCCTGCACCGACGGCAGAATTTTCAGCGCAGGCGCAGTAATTGTTACCACCGGAACTTTTCTCAAAGGCATAATGCACACCGGCACAAAACAATGGCCGGGCGGAAGACTCAACGAACCGGCGGCAAATGAACTTTCGGATTGCCTGCGAAAACTTGGGCTTGATGTTCAGCGATTAAAAACCGGAACGCCTGCACGACTCGACGCAAAGACAATCGACTATGATAAAACACAAATTCAATATGGCGATGAAAAGCCGTCGCCGTTTTCATTTTTGACCGATTCCATCACGCGAAAACAAATTCCGTGCTGGATAACATACACGAACGAAAAAATTCATAAGCTGCTGCTCGATAATCTCAATCGTGCGCCGCTTTACACCGGCCAAATAGCTTCTACCGGGCCCAGATATTGTCCGAGCATTGAAACAAAAATTCTGCGATTCTCCGACAAGACACGTCATCAGGTTTTTCTTGAGCCTGAAGATGAAGAAGTCAGAACGATCTACTGCAATGGCATAAGTACATCGGTACCAGAAGATGTTCAGGATGAAATGATAAAACTAATGGCTGGAACTGAAAACGCAAAAATTATTCACTATGCGTATGCGATTGAATATGACTACTGCCCTGCCGTGCAATTGAAAATGAATCTTGAGACGCGAAAAATTAAAGGGCTGTTCCTCGCCGGACAAATTAACGGAACAAGCGGTTACGAAGAAGCGGCCGGTCAGGGAATTATCGCAGGCATTAACGCGGCGAGACTTCTCGATGGAAAAGAGCCGTTGATTCTGCGACGCGACCAGGCATACATCGGCGTAATGGTTGATGATTTACTAACGAGAGAAATTGATGAGCCTTACAGAATGTTCACATCTCGTGCGGAATGGCGAATGAGCTTGCGAAGTGATAACGCGGATAAGAGACTAACGCAAATCGGAAGAGACATCGGCCTTGTCGATGATTTACGCTGGGAAAAATTTCAGCAGACACTTACGCAGGTTAATACCCTTACTGATTTCCTGAAGAACACCCGTAAAGATGGTAAGCCTCTTTGGGAATTGCTCAAACGACAGGATGTGACTGAACTGCCGCAGATAGATACGCTAAACTTGCGGCCTAATGTAATTGAAAGCGTAATGACGGACGCGAAATACGAAGGTTATCTGGCGAAAGAGGAAAAGGAAGTTGCGCAATATCAGAAAAGCGAGAAACTAAAACTGCCAGATGCATTGGATTACGATAAGGTTGAGCATCTTCGCGCTGAGGCAAGGGAGAAACTAAAAAAATTCAGACCGGCCACATTAGGCCAGGCCGGCAGACTCGGCGGAATCACCCCTGCCGATATTATGATTATTCAAATTCATTTGCGAAAACATAACAGAAACGATTTATGACACCGTTTTTCTGTTTTCTAATTTTTTACTATTCCTGCATAGTTTTGATAAAATTGTACGCCTCTCTTGTTATTGCGAGGCCTGTAACGCAGGCCGCGGCAATCTCAATCTTAAGATTTTATTTTTCATAAGCATCTTACATCAAATTATCTTCTCTGGATTTACTAAATCAAGATATAAATTGAAAAGCCATAGTTTTCTGCTAAGATGGTGTTTTAAAATAATTTTTGAGAGCAGAAAAATGCCAAAAGAAACTTTTATCAGGGAATTGGCGGACAGCGGCGATTATCAATCTTTATTAAAACCGCCTGCGACCTACTGTTTGCATTCAGGACGTGTTTATTTAAAACCCGGCACTGACTGCGGTCGCCATTCCACCGGCGGACAGGAAGAAATGCTTATTTTTCTGTCGGGGCAGGGGCAGGCAGTTATAAACAAAAAAACTTTTTCTGTCGGAACAGGCAAAATAATTTACATCCCGCCGCAAACTGAGCATAATGTAATAAATAATTCAAACGAATCTTTGTGTTATATTTTCTGTGTCGCCCCGGTTGATGGCGAAGGAGCAAAAAATGAGTGAAATCGAACGCATCGGAGTATCACTGGAAAGTTCTTTGCTGAAGTTGTTCGATAAGGAAATCAGCGAAAAAGGATATAAGAACCGCTCGGAAGCAATACGCGATTTGATTCGTGAGCAGTTATCTAAAGAAAAACTCGAGCATAAAAAAACGCCAGCCATCGGAGCAATCTATCTTGTTTATGACCATCACACCGCACACATTTCAAATGTGTTTAGAAAAATCGGCCACGAAAATCCGATAAAGACAATCTCTTCCATACACGTTTATATAGACAGAAATAATTGCCTTGAAGTTCTTCTTGTTCGGGGTATGGCGTGCGACATCAATACGCTGGGTGAAAAGATGATAAGCCTTCGCGGCGTAAAACACGGATATATAAATCTCGTCGCTGTCGAAAAAGAAGAGTAATACTGCTGGGATATTTCCATCAGCACATAATTACCGACGGCACAAATTCAATCTCAACTGTGAGCCAACAGATACGCTCTTAGGACTTCCGCAACACTCCAGGCCTGTGCAAAAGCGCCTTCCGGATGATGCGGCGGGTCGCCATCGAACACTTCGCTAATACTGCCTATGCAGGCATTACTTGAGAAATGCTCAAGAAGCGGCATAAGTCGGTCGGCAGAAGTTTTTTTGCTCTGTCTGCTGTAATTATTTATTTTAAGATATGCTTCTGTAAAAGCGCCAATCAGCCACGGCCAAACTGTACCCTGATGATATGCACTGTCGCGTTCTCTGGTACCGCCCTGATATATGCCGATATATTTGCCATCGCCTGGCGCGAGAGTTCGCAGACCGTAAGGCGTCAAAAGATTTTCTTCAACGCAGGCAACAACTGCTTTCTGTTGCTCGATATCCAAAGGTGAAAATGGAAGCGAAACAGCGAATATCTGATTCGGTCTGACGCTTGAGTCTTTATACTCTGTTGTTACACAGTCGTAGAGATATTTGCCCTGCTGATACCAGAAGCATCGGCAGAAACTGTCCGCTATTCTTTCGGCAAGATTTTGGAATCTCTCGGTCAGCACTGCATCTTTGCCTTTGTAAAATTCGGCACAATTGCAAACCGCGTTATACCACAGTGCATTTATTTCCACAGCTTTGCCATATCGCGGTGTGAAAACCGTATCGCCATATTTGGCATCCATCCATGTAAGCTGTGTATCGAAAGAACCGCCGGTAATTAAACTGTCCGTGTCGGCTTTAATTCCGAATTTTGTGCCCTGAAGATATGAGTCAATTATCCAGCGAACAACAGGCATAAGTCTCGAACTGAAACCTCGTATATCACCGCTGGCTTTGTAATATTTGAAAGCTGCGTGAATAAACCAAAGCGAAGCATCAATACTATTGAAGCTGGCGCCGGTTTTGTCATCACCGAAGAAATTTGCTATCATACCTTCGTCGGCGTTATAAGCAAAATTGAGCAGAACGGAATTTGCATCTTCGTTTCTGCCGCAGCAAAGCAGCAGTCCTTCGAGTGCGATGAAAGCATCTCTGCCCCAGTCTGCAAACCATGGGAAACCGGCAAGTATCGATTTCGTTTTCATTTTTTCGATTTTGCGGTCGATTATAAATTGTTCGCCGGCAAGAGCAAGCAGTTGCACTGTTTCATCTTTTGATTTGAGATTGTTTATAATCTGCTTGTGCTGAAGTTTCAGGTCGTCAATAATCACATCGACATCGAGACCTGCCATTTTTTGCGTAATTGAATTATCGCCGAAACCGGCCCACAGAATGATTCTTGCCGGGCCGTCAATAGTCCTTCTGAAATAGCCCGGCGACCAGAGGTCTTCAGTATAATCATAGCCGCGTTTTTTTTCAGTACGATATGAAAAATTATGCCACCACTGGCTGTCTTCCATAAAAGCCATTTCATCCGTCGCCATCAGAAGTTGAGCATCAGGAAGGTTTTTATTTTTCACAGCCAGAAAATCTTCCTGCCATTCGCTATAGAAATTATCGCTTCTCTTTCCAAGACTGTGATAGTTTCGCATCGCGGCCAAAGGTCTTGTGATGAATTCAAATTTTTCCTGTACGTTGCTGAAAACGTATTCTATAGCGACAACATCAGCGTCGCTCATCATATAAATACTTTTTACAAGATTGAATTGATGTGTCGAATAAGTAAAGTGTACGCCGATGTCTTTCTTAAAACCATTCGGCAGTACAGCCGCTCTTTCCTGTGAAGGCGGGTCAAATTCAAAAAAGTTAATATTGAAACGGCTGTTTTCAGTAATTACTGTTTCAAGGCAATTTGCAAGTGCGACAGTTCTGTTGACAACAGGATTAACTGCGCCTGTAAGCAGGCCGTGGTAACGTCTTGTATTAGTTCCGCAAACAGTGCCGCAGGTAAAACTGCCGCGTCTGTTGCTCAGCAGCCATTCAGTCGCAAGAAGCCTTTCATATTCGCTTTTGGGCGTCTGCTGCTGATTGGATTTGGAAATTTGAAGAATTTGTTCAGCCACTGGTACGTCGGCTCCTTATATACAATATTAATAAGTTTAATTCAAAATTTTATCAGTCTCAGTTGTTTTTGTACGGCTTTTCGCCGGTTTTTTGCCGCATCTTTTCTCGATGTTGCCGATTATGTTCATAAAATTGATGTAAGAATCGTATGGCGAATCGTACGGATTGAAATATTTGTGAACATCGCCGTCAGAGAACCATTTCGTACACATATAGTAGAAATGGTCTGATGTCTGAAGTTTTCGCCAGTCTGACAGCAAAGTTTTATCGCCGGTCTTTTTAATTGTCTGCTCCATACGATAAATCTCGTGCAGAGCGTTTGACTGCATCGCATTTCCCAGCCATGCCGAAACATCTCGTTCGGTATCTGCCCAGCTTATCAGCGACGGCACATCGACCGTATCCGTTGCAGGATACGATGCAATCGCTTCCGAAGGCGTCTTAAAATTATTGTCCGGATGCCTCAGAATTTCGTCGGGCAGTTGTCTGAGAAATTCAAATATACCGGTATCGGCCCATTGATGTTCGCCGAAAGTTTCATAATCCATAAAAAGGTTTACTACATAACCATTTCCATTAACCCGGTTTACCCATTTGCTGAATTTTTCAGCCATAAGCGGCCATTCGTTCCAGCCTCTGTTTGAGAAACGGAACGCAATATCATCGCTAAGGGCGTAATTTTTCAGCAATATTTTGATTTTTCCACCTCTTGGCGATTTGTACAGGAAGTTCGGACTTCTGCCACACAGAATTTTGTCGGCACCTTCCGTGATAACCCCGTCGAAAATACCCATCGATTCGATTTCAGCAGCCAAATCATTACTATATATAAGTTCGGTATTACGAAAAACCCTCGGTCTTTGTCCGAAAAGAGTCTCGATTGTGTCCATATGTTTGAAAATCTGGTCTCTGAATTCGCCGCGGGAATACAAAAAGCTGAGACTGTGATAGTATGTCTCGGCGATAAATTCGACGCAGCCTGTTCTTGCCAGTGCATCAAATGTGCTCATTACTTCCGGAGCATATTCCATAAGCTGTTCGAGCAAAACGCCGGTAATACTATATGCGACGCGGAAACGTCCTTCGTGTTTCTTAATTAAATCAAGAATCGCCCTGTTTGCGGGAAGATAACACTTGTTGGCAACCTTCTGGCAAATAGATTTGTTCTTAAAAATGTCAAAATACCTGTGGTCTTTATCAAAAACGGTGTAATGTCTAAGCCTGAAAGGCTGGTGAACCTGAAAGTAAAAACATACGGACGGCATAAATCAATCCTTTGATAAACTTTTCTTCCTTCAGAAACCGATGTCAGACGCAAACCGCCTGCTCAACGACCTGCAAATATACCTGTCTGCATTTTTCAGCAGCATCTTCCCATTTTAGCTTCCTGACCTCATAATTACCATGTTCTCTGAGAGTCATTTGCAAAGGCGGGTATTTTAAAACCGCAACAATCTTATTCGCCATTTCGTTTACATCCCAGAAATCGGCTTTAAGAACGTGCGTAAGAACTTCAGAAACACCGCTTTGTTTGCTTATAAGTACCGGCACATCATTATTGAGCGCCTCAAGCGGAGCAATTCCAAACGGTTCAGAAACACTCGGCATAACGTAAAGATCCGCCCTTTCATAGACTTTCCGGACATCTTCGCCCCGTAAAAAGCCCGTAAAAAGCACTTTACTGCCGATACCAAGCTGAGCGGCAAGCTCAATCGTCCGTTTCATCATATCGCCGGAGCCGGCCATAACAAAACGAACATTGTCCATAACCTCAAGCACTTTTTTCGCTGCTCCGAGGAAATATTCCGGGCCTTTTTGCATAGTAATTCTGCCGAGAAATAGAACTATTTTTTCATCATTATCGAGTTCTACCCTGCCAAGGCTCAAACCATTGCCGTTCTTTTCGATACCATTATAAACAACTTCCACCTTATCACCAGATATGCCATAGCGTGACACGATGATATTTTTTGTAAGATAGCTTACCGCGATGATTTTATCGGCAGCGTGCATTCCTGCCCGCTCGAAATTGTAAATCATCTGGTTGACGTGTTCGCCGCTGCGGTCAAATTCTGTAGAATGAACATGTATGACAAGAGGTTTACCGCTGACAGCGGCAACAGCGATTCCGGCCGAATATGTCATCCAGTCGTGCGCGTGTATAACATCGAAATTTTCCTGCAGTGCCAGTTTTACCGCGGCCGAGGCGTATCTGTGAACTTCCGTGTACATATCACCGGAATAATGGCCGTTAACATCATTGTTTTCTTCACTAACAAAACCTGACATCCGCTGCTTTGAGCGAATCAGCTCTTCTATTTCACTGCTGTATGTCTCGGCCGTGTCATAAGGCTTAAGAGGTGAATCAATAGTCTTAAATTTGATGTTTTTGATTTCTTTTTGGATTTCCCACTCAGTCTGACTTGCTTTTATATCCGCCGGTGTTCGCAGATTGATATGGCTGGATAAGCTTTCATTACGTATCGCTCTTGGCAGAACGAACGTAATTTCCAGGCCGAGCTTGCTCATAGCTTTTGTCAAGCCGTAACAAGCTGTACCCAAACCGCCACTAATAAACGGCGGAAATTCCCATCCTAACATAAAAACTTTCAAGACTTAGTGCTCCAAAAAACTCAAAAAAAATATCCTTAAAGATATAATCGGTTTTTTCCCCACCTATATTTAATAAATTGTTCCTATAAAATCATTTTTCAGCACCGTCAGCGGTGTTTTTACTAATTATAGGACTTTGTTCAACAAAATCACATCAAAAAAGATTTAAAAGGTAGTAAAAACGCGGACAGAGCAAAAAACTTATTAAGTCATCTCAAAAAAAAACCGACCGTTATTGCTTTAAGAATAAGGGCCGGTTTTCGTTGTTTGTTTACTCTGCAAAATGCCTATTACAGGTCCTGTGGTTTCAGAGTACTCCGTCTGTTAGCCTTTGTTCTCTCACAAGCACAGTCAAGAATGCAATAAATCTTATTGCTCAGAGCGCCGAGAGCGTCAGCAGACGTCATCATTTTTTTGCTCTTTACATAAGCCTTGACTTTACTTGCAACAATCAAAGACTCTTTGCCAGCTTTTTTCTTTGCCATGTTAGAAATCCTCCATGCAAAATTAAACAACTATTCCTTTATTTTATCAGTCTTTTACAACAAGACCGATTTACGAAGCGTATTTTGAGCAATTATAAGACCATTTGCAACAAAATTTTTTTGAAAAACTACAAAATTTTGCACTTATTCCATACTTTGACGGCTTTTTTACATTATTTGACTCTCGTTTTTTGACGAAAACAGGTTTGCGAGCTGTTTAATTGGCTCGTTTTGACATTGCTCGTACTGCGTAATTAATGCAGAGCTTATTATATGGAGTCAAAATTATGAATCTTGATAACAATTTTGATGATGACCAGAAATCGGCACTGGAAGATTATGCCACAGTCGCCATCGCTGAAGATGTCGATCTTGCCAATGAGTACCGTGATATTCTGCTGCGAAATCATATACCGGCAATAACCACGACACAAATAAGTTATTCC
>Ga0153915_10003180_pt1 | contig 15021 bp, 14 predicted proteins | sample Opewatmetagenome_2_FD_107003 | JGI IMG/M metagenome (GOLD analysis project Ga0153915, IMG submission 107003) | Freshwater wetland microbial communities from Ohio, USA - Open water 3 Core 3 Depth 3 metaG | ecosystem: Environmental > Aquatic > Freshwater > Wetlands | place: USA: Ohio, Lake Erie...
AAGGAACCCATCAGGATATTCTTCGCGGGGTATTCCTGCTCAGGTCCCGCATACATGATGGGGTTCGACAAGCAGAAGGAAGGCGACGCCGAACTGAAGGTGGACGGATTCAACCTCATCTACGAGAAGTCCCTCGAGGAAGAGCTCAGGGAAGCCGTCATCGACGCAGTCGAGACCCCGCAGGGCAAGGGGATAGTAGTCCGCGTGAAGCCGTCGGAAGCCGACGCGTGCAGCTCTTGCGCAGGCTGCCACTAGATTCGACCCGCCCCAGAGAAAAGATTCATACTCTCGGTCTGTTCTCAAAGGCCCGTGTTCATTGAGCACGAGCTCATCAGGCGAGGCTGCGTTGAGCAACGGGACTATCAGACGAACATCGCCGCGGTAGCTAGCAGCGAATCGACTTTGGTCGTCCTCCCCACGGGCATGGGGAAGACGATAGTCGCCCTGATCGTCATTGCCGACGTCCTTCTCAAGGGGAAGGGCAAGGTGCTTTTCATGGCGCCAACCAAGCCCCTCGTCGAGCAGCACGCGGAGTTCCTGAGGCAGAATCTCCTCGGGCACACGCCTGTCGTTTTCACTGGAGAGGTGCCCCCTTCTGAGAGGGAGGACGCTTGGAAGGAGAACAGACTCGTCGTATCAACGCCACAAGTCATCGAGAACGACCTAAACGAGGGGCGAACAGCACTGACCGATGTCGACCTGATCGTCTTCGACGAGGCGCACAGGGCTGTGGGTGACTACGCCTACGTGTCCATCGGGCGGAGATATCAGCAGAAGATAGACGGCCTCGTACTGGGCATGACAGCGTCTCCTGGGTATGACGTCTCGAAGATATCCGAAGTGTGCGAGAACCTCGGAATCACTGGAGTCGAGATCCGCTCGGAGCTGGACGAGGACGTTGTCAAGTACACGCAGGACGTCAAGACAGAGTACATCGGCGTCAACGTCCAGGAAGGGATGTCTGGGCCTCTCTATCTCTTGAAGCAGATCTTCGATGAGCAGGTCGCGAAGCTGAAGGGGTTCGGGTACCTGGACCCGAAGAAGCCTGCGACCACCAGGGACCTGCTGGAGGCGGGGAACGTCATCCGGGCCAAACTGAACTCCGGCACGAAGTCGTTCCAGCTGTTCAGAGCGGCGAGCACCCAAGCACTTGCCATGAAGATCAATCACGCAGTCGAGCTCGCCGAGACCCAGGGAAGGGGAGCGCTCGAGAACTACTTCGACAAGCTCGTGAAAGAGGGCGAGGAGAAGGGCGGGTCAAAAGCCTCCAGGGACCTCGTCAAAGACGCGAGGTTCCAGCAAGCGCGAACACTCCTGTATGGCATGAAGCGAGACCACCCGAAGCTCGAGAAACTGGTCCCCATCATTAGGCAGCAGTTCTTGGCGAAACCCGATTCCAGAGTCATCGTGTTCACGCATTACAGGGACACTTGCGACCTCGTCACCCAAACGCTGGAGGGAGCTGAAGGGTTCAGGCCCGTCAGATTCGTCGGCCAGGCGAGCAAGGGCGAGGACATCGGCCTCAAACAGAGGGAGCAGAAGGAGATCATCGACAGGTTCCAGAAGGGGGATTTCAACATCCTGGTCTCGACCTCGATCGCGGAGGAGGGTTTGGACATTCCGTCGACAGACCTCGTCATATTCTACGAGCCCGTGCCTTCCGAGATCCGGACGATCCAGAGGAGGGGACGCACGGGCAGACGCCGCGCGGGGAGAGTGATCGTCCTAGTCACTCGGAACACGAAGGACGAGGCGTACTTCTGGTCCAGCAGGAAGAAGGAGCTGCAGATGCGCAAGGAGCTTGAGGTGCTCAGGAGGAAGCTGAGGGCCAGGAAGGGTTTGCCGATGGAAGTGAGGGCTCCTTCGTCGAGGCTGACCAAGGTCGAGCTCAAGGAGATGATGGAAGGACCTCCCGAGACCGAGAAGGAGGCGATCTCTAGGACCGTCTCGGAGAAGAAGGGCCAGAGGTCCCTCGTGCAGTATGACAAAATCGAGGGACCTACACTGACGGTCTCTGGCCGGCTCGAAGGGACGGGGCTGAGGGAATCCCTGGCAGGGCTTGGGTTCGCCACGGAAGTCGTCAATCTGGAGAACGCGGACGTGATCGTCTCAAAGCGTGTTGCGGTCGCGGTCCGCACGGTAGACGAGTTCATCAGGGGCATCTCGGATGGAGCGATCATGGCGACGCTGGCGAAGCTGAAGCACGAGTACCTGCACCCGATCCTCATGGTCCAGGGGGAGTCGGAGGGCGAGGGGGTTCAGGCGGGGAACGCCGCGATCTACGACGCACTGAGCTCGCTCCTTTCGGAGTTCCACATGCCCGTGCTGTCGACCGCAGACGGGAATGAGACCGCGTCAGCGATAAGGTCGCTCTACAGGCAAGAGGAGGCGAAGTCGGCGAAGGAGGGCAGAGGGGTCCAGACCACGCTCGACGTGCAGAGCCGGCAGATGTTCCTGGTCCAGGGACTCCCCAATGTCTCCGCTACCCTCGCGCAGAGACTGCTGAAGCGCTTCGGAAGCGTCAAAGGAATCGCGGACGCAGACGTCGAAGAGCTCATGAAGGTGGACGGAATAGGCAGGGTTATTGCGGAAGGCATCCATACGGTCCTGAGGAAGAAGTTCGAGGAGGGGAGCTAGGAATGGCGGTCGAGAAGTGTCCTCTGTGCGAGAGCCCGTGCATCATCAAGATCATAGCCATGGGAGACGCCCGTTACTGCGAGGTCGACGTTTGCAGGATGTGCGGGACGATGTACCCGCGAGAGGACAAGCCGAAGAAAGCTCCCGCGAAAGCAGTCAAGAAGACTGCCAAGAAGCCGAAGAAGAAGGCCCGCAAGAAGTGAGCCAGCTTCCCTTTTGTTGAATCTCGGCGAGTCAGATAGATTTATGAACCCAGTGCCTATACGAGAGGAGCCGGGACCATGGAGTTCAAGTTGCTTGAGAAGAAGAAGGACACCATCAAGGTCGAGATCAAAGACGCCGACGAGACCCTGATCTATCCCCTGATACACGAGCTGCTGCAGGACAAGAACGTTGTCGACGCCAGGTTCACGACGGGGCACCCGCAGCTGGACAAGGCTGTCCTGACGGTGGAGGTCAAGGAGGGGAAGCCCCAGGCGGCGCTCAAGAAGGCCGCGAAGGCCCTCGCAAACCAGTTCCTAGAGGCGCGCCAGCTGGTGGAGAAACAGCTAGGCTGAAGACGTCCCTAATGTTCTTACGGTAGCTGATTCTACGGTCGATCGCATGAAGGAGAGCGAGCTGGGCCTCGAGGTGTTTGCCACCGCCGGAGTCCCAGGCATCGGAGGGAAGCTGAGGAAGGCCGCCGAAGACTTCGTTGTCGACGAGATATCGTTGCTGCCCCCAGAGGCCCCGGACGGGAAGTACGTCGTCGCGAAGATCTGGCACCGCAATTGGGAGGCGAACAGACTCGTCAGGCGGCTGGCCTCCAATTTGAGGATCGGCAGGGGCAAGGTGGGGTTCGCAGGGACGAAAGACGGTCGCTCAGTCGCGACTCAGCTCATGTCTTTTGACGCTCCGATCGAAGCGGTTGCGGAGCTCGCGATTCCGGATGTCAGGATAGTCGAACCCTATCGGGCGAGAAGGATGGTCACTATAGGCGACCTCATCGGCAACAGGTTCGAGATCAAGGTCTCGGACATTCCTGACGGGATCGACATCGCTGGAACCTGCACATCGGTCAGGACCCAACTGGACGAGCTGGGAGGATTCCCCAACTTCTTCGGACCACAGAGGTTCGGCTCGGTAAGGCCGATAACGCATCTGATCGGGAAGGACCTGATCCGCGGGGACATCGAGGGCGCTGTGATGAAGTACATCGCGAACCCGAGCGAGGAGGAGGAATCGGAGGCCAATGACGCCCGGGCCGCCCTTCAGGAGACCAGGGACTTCGAGAAGGCTTTGAGGGAGTTCCCGGCCAAGCTGACCTTCGAGAGAATGATGATCGGTCATCTGAAGGACAGACCCGAGGACTATCTCGGCGCCCTGAGGCGGCTCCCCAAGAACCTATTGATGATGTTCGTTCACGCCTACCAATCGTACCTGTTCAACAGGATGCTCAGCGAGAGGATGCGAAGAGGCCTATCCATCAGGCTTCCAGAGATCGGAGACCTCATCCTCCCGTTGAACAAGGCAGGACTCCCGGACCGCGACAATCCGATATCCGTGGATGAGGCGAATCTGCCCAAAGCCCTCGCCAATTGCCGCGAGAAGAAAGCGTTTGTCGGCGGGCTGCTCTACGGCACGGAATCCGAGTTCGCGGGCGGCGAGATGGGGGAAATCGAGCGGAGGATGATCGCATCGGAAGGCATCGAGCGGCCTGACTTCCAGATTGTCGGGCTCCGGGAGGCCTCGTCGGGCGGAACGAGGCGAGAGCTCATGGCAATCTACAAGGACCTCTCGATGAGCTTCGGCCAGAACGAGGCAAGCTTCTCGTTCACTCTCAACAAGGGATGCTACGCGACTGCGCTGCTGCGGGAATTCATGAAAGCGGAGATGAGCCATTACTGAGGAGATCACATGTTCCGACGGAGGAATGACAAACCGAAGAAGAAGCGGACAATAAAGGTCCTGACATGTCCGCAGTGCGGTTCTGCGGACCTGTACTACGAGACGGCCCTCATCACCGGCTACAAGTACCACTGCAAGAGGTGCAACTACATAGGAGCGTTCGTGGTCGAGAAGGAAATCGAGGAAGAAGCGGAGGAGTGAGTCTCCTCCATCATTCAGGTCGCCTCAGGCGAACATCGGTCCGGATTCGAGCGCCTTATCCGTGCCCTCGTCGAGGACCTTGGTGATGGCCTTCTCGAAGTCGGCCATGCTCACGATGTCCCTGTTCTCACGGATGGCGAACATGCCGGCCTCCGTGCAGATGGCCTTTATGTCCGCCCCGGTCGAACCCTCGGACTTTGCGGCGACCTCCTCGAGGTTGACGCTCTGGTCGAGGTTCATCCGCTTCGAGTGGATCTTGTAGATGTCGGTTCTCGCCTCGAAGTTGGGCATGGGTATCTCTATGATCCTGTCGAACCTGCCGGGTCTGAGGAGGGCCTCATCGAGTATGTCAGGCCTGTTGGTCGCGCCAATTATCTTCACTTCGCCGAGAGGGTTGAATCCATCCAGCTCCGCCAGGAGTTGCATCAGGGTCCTCTGGACCTCCCTGTCGCCCGAGGTCGCGAGCTCCAGTCGCTTCGCGCCCACGCTGTCTATCTCATCTATGAACACTATCGATGGTGCCTTCTGCCGCGCCAGGTCGAAGAGCTCCCTCACGAGCCTTGCGCCCTCGCCGATGTATTTCTGGACGAGCTCGGAACCGACGAACCTGATGAATGTGGCGTTTGTCTGCTTTGCGACGGCCTTCGCAAGCAGCGTCTTCCCCGTCCCCGGGGGGCCAACCAGCAGCACGCCCTTCGGTGGGTCGATGCCGACCTTCTTGTACAGCTCGGGCCTGAGCAACGGGTCCTCGACGGCCTCACGGACCTCCAGGATCTGCTCTTGCATGCCCCCGATGTCGTCGTATATCGTCTCAGGCTTCTCGATGATCTCCGCGCCGACCACGATCGGATCGAGCGACGGGGGCAAGACACCCATGACCGCAAGGGTCTGCTTATTGAGCGCCACGCGCGCGCCCGCGGTGAGCAGCTCCGGGCTCACGTAGTCCGAGGTGCTCACGATGAAATCCGGACCGGTCGAGCTCTTGACCACCACGCGGCCGTCCGCGAGGATGTCCTTGATCTGCCCTATGATGAGCGGCGGGGCCTTTAGCCTCTCGAGCTCCGCCTTGAGCCTCTTCATCTCCTTCTGGAGCCTCAGCAGCTCTCCTTCGACGAACCGCTTCTCGCCCTCTACCCTGCGGGCCTCCTCGACTAGCTCGAGGTTGCGTTCCTCCAGGACTGATATGCGCCTGTGGATATCCTCCAGCATAGGGCTGGCTTGGTCTAGTTCCGACGTTATAACACCTCGACGATAACCCGTCTGACCTTGTGGGGATTAATAAGGTTAAATAGTCTATTTATTCTTTGGCGTGCTAGCTTAGTTGGCTGATTCCCGATGATTTGCGAGCTATGTGGCAAGACCGTTACCTTCACCAAGAAGGTAACGATCGAGGGGGTAGAACTTGAGGTCTGCTCCGAATGCGCAAAGTTCGGCATAGAGGCCAAGAAACCGACGAAGAAGGAGGAGCCGGCGGCGAAGCCGATTATCACGCAAAGGCTCGAGGTGCGGGAGCGACGGGGCAAGCCGAGGGACATCTACGAGAGCGGGATGAGAGAGGAGCTTGTGGATGACTACGCCGACCGCATCAGGAACGCGAGGTCGCAGAGGGGCATGACCCAGAAGGACCTCGCGATGAAGCTGAACGAGAGGCTCACGGTCCTCGCGAAGGTCGAGGCCGGGGGCATGAGGCCCGACGACAAGTTCGTTGCGAAGCTCGAGAAGGAACTCGGCATAAAGCTGAAGGAGAAGGTCGCCGAGGTCCTGGCGGGCAAGGAAGGGCCGAAAGCGGCGATCACGCTCGCAGATCTGATAAAGATGCAGAAGGACGGGTAGGCCTAGCCGCTGCTTCAGAGATGGTCCCGGTTCAGTATTTCTTCCGTGGCACGTTCTATGAACGCGCTCTCGACTGACAGGCCGTAGTCTGACAGCACCAGGAGCGCGGCGGGCTCCACGTCTATCCCCAGAAGCTCCTGCTTCTTGTTCACCCTTGACACGACCTCGCGCTTCGGGACGGACTTGGTCCGGACGATCTTGTCGACAATCTCGGAGAACAGATCCGCGTTCTTCTTCCTGGCGTTCTCGAAGATCTCTTGTCCGGGTTTGTAGTCCAACGGCACATCGACAGCGGAGCAGTCAAATGTGGGTGAAACGCCCCCGTTCTTCCGCTTCAGGTACCCGCCTGTGAGGCCGAGATCAAGGAGCCTCTGAGCCTCCTTCGGAGAAAACCAGCGTAGCTCCATGGACGCCGAGAAGACGAACTCCCGTTCCGTGAGCGAATCCGTGCCCTTACGTCTGAACAACAGGGCGATGCTCTTCTGCAACTCACTCATTCCCCATCAGACTCCCGTAATCTTCCGCGATAATGTAGTCCGCGCCCAAGCGCTCCATCGCGTCGCGCTCTGCGGCGGACGAGAAGACCCCGAGAGAGAAGCCAAGCTCCTCCTTCGCAGCGGAGGCCTCGCGAGCCAGTGCAGCGGGGACGACGACATCCTTGATGCCAATCCCCACAACGTCTACTGAGATGTCGCGGAAGGCTCTGCCAGCAATCTGTGGGTCAAAACTCACGATCCCATCCCGGAAGTCTGCTTTGAAGGTAATGTTCTCGGACAGCTTAAATGCTCCTCTCAACTCGTCGAACCGCATCAGAGTCGCAGTGCCGATGACGGCCTTCTCCGCGCCCGTGATGAGCATATCGATGACGCCGCTCGCCTTCCTCACTCCGCCCTCGTAAATGGTCGGCATCTCCTCCGCAATCTCGCGGGCGACATCTAGCTGCGGCCTGTTCTTGTTCAAGCCGTCTAGATCCGCGACGTAGATCATCTTGAACTTGTCCGAGAGCTTCGAGACGAACTCCGACATCTCCCCGCGCGCGTACGCTCGACGTATCAAAGTGCGGCCTTCGAGCTCAAGGTAGGGGACGACAAACATGGGATAGCTCGGGCGAACACGCTGTATGTAGATAAACGTGATTCGACGAGAAAGCGAAAAGCACGCGCATGCGCGTCAGAGCGCTCGAGGCGGTGCTTCTATCCAACGTTTGGTGTTGGCCAACTTGTAGATCACTTTGACGGTAAGCGGCTTGATATTGGCAATCGCGGGCAGGAGATGGTTCAGAAGCTGCTCTGCAGTCATTTGATGAGTCTGACCTTCCGGGCCAATCTGTTTCCAGCCGGTCTCATCCTTGAGGTATTTACACGTCCGGCCGCGCTTGGTCGTCATCAAGATGACATAGTCCGTGTTCTTCATCGTATTCCTCGGGTCGGCGACCTACTGGCCCCCTCAAAAACATCCGCAGTAAGCCTTATATAGAAGCCCTAACATATACACGCCCCACTTCGAAGGATTTGGGGACGGAGAAGCCACAATCCAGATAGTTGAAAGGGAGGCGTAGTGAATGCTAGGTCAGACACCTGTTTTCATACTGAAGGAAGGAACCAAGCGAGAGAAAGGAAAAGGGGCCCAGTTCAACAACATCGCCGCTGCGAGGGCCATAGCGGATGCCGTCAGGAGCACGCTCGGCCCGAGGGGCATGGACAAGATGCTGGTCGACTCGATGGGCGATGTGGTCATAACGAACGACGGCGTCACGATACTGAAGGAAATCGACGTCGAACACCCGGCTGCAAAGATGATCGTCGAGGTCGCGAAGACGCAGGATGAGGAGTGCGGAGACGGCACCACGACTGCAGTCATACTCGCGGGCGAGCTGCTGAAGAAGGCCGAGGCGCTGATTGAGCAGAACGTCCATCCAACAGTCATCGCCGGCGGGTACAGGCTCGCGGCGATGAAGGCGCGCGAGGCCCTGGAAGGGGTCGCAATTGACGTCTCACCCGAGAACAGGGACGCTCTTTTGGACATCGCTCGCACAGCGATGATCTCGAAGAGCGTCTCAGCGTCGCGGGATCTCCTGGCGAAGGTCGCGGTCGATGCGGTCTCCTCGGTGGCAGAGAAGAAGGATGGCAAGTGGACCGTCGACGATGACAACATTCAGATTGTCAAGAAGCAAGGTGGCTCCATGGACGACACACATATGATCTCTGGGATAATCGTCGACAAAGAGGCCGTCCACTCAGCGATGCCAAAGAGGGTCGAGAACGCCAAGATAGCATTGGTGGACTCCGCACTTGAGGTCAAGAAGACCGAGATTGACGCGAAGATAGAGATTACGGACCCGACCCAGCTACACGCATTCCTGGATGAGGAGGAGAACATGCTCCGCAAGATGGTGGATATCGTCAAGAAGTCCGGAGCGAATGTGCTGTTCTGTCAGAAGGGAATCGACGACCTTGCACAGCATTACCTGGCCAAGGAGAAGATCTACGCAGTCCGCAGGGTGAAGAAGAGCGACATGGAGAAGCTGGCAAAGGCCACGGGCGCGGCGCTCGTGACGAAGCTAGACGACCTTACTGCAAAGGACCTCGGTACGGCGTGCATGATCGAAGAGAAGAAGATTGCCGAAGACAGGATGACTTTCGTGACCGACTGTGCGAACCCGAAAGCGGTTTCCATACTTATCAGGGGTGGCACAGAGCATGTCGTGGACGAAATTGACCGGTCGCTCAACGACGCCATCAGCGTTGTATCCACCGCTTTTGAGGACGGGAAAATGGTTACAGGCGGCGGCTCGACTGCTATGGAAGTCGCCCTCAAGCTGAGAGACTACGCGGCGTCAGTCGGCGGAAGGGAGCAAATCGCAATCGACGCGTTTGCGAGTGCGATGGAGGTTGTCCCAGTCGCGCTTTCGGAGAACGCTGGCCTCGACCCGATCGATGTGCTCATAGAGCTTAGACAGGCTCACAAGTCGGGCAAGAAGTACACGGGCATTAACGTCTTCACCGGGAAAGTCGTCGACATGAAGAAGGAGAAGGTCCTCGAACCCATCCGGGTCGGAAGGCAGGCCATAAGCTCCGCGACCGACGCGGCGGTCATGATCCTCAGGATCGACGACGTCATCGCCTCGAAGGGCGGCGGCGCGGGCGGCAAGGGCCCGAAGATGCCAGAGGGCGACGAAGGCGGAATGGACTGATCCCGCTCCGTTCAAACCCTTTCCCAGTATTAATTCGGCCCAATGCTCATGCGAGCAACGGGTCGTGACATCCCGAGCCGCGGCGTGATTGTCTGGAGGCGGTCGACATTGGCTGAAGAGAACCCAGAGAAAGGTCCCATCCCATCTGCTGAATCGGGGGCGAAATACGAGGAACTTCAGCACCAGTGTGCCGCGAACGAGAGGCGAATCGTGGAGCTTACGGACGACCTGAAGCGATTGCAGGCCGAGTTCGACAACTTCAAGAAGCGCAACGAAAAGGACCTGGCCGAGCGGACGAAGCTGGCCAATCAGAGGCTTATATGCGACCTTTTGCCTGTCCTGGATTCGTTCGACAAGGCCCTCAAGGACTCTGAGAAGAACGAGAACTCTTCGCAGGCAGAGGGCGTGGAGAAGCTCCGGGAGCAGTTACTTCGGACACTCGAGAAGGAGGGGCTCAGGGAGATCAGGACGGACGGGAAGTTCGACCCGTTCGTGCACGAGGCCCTCACGCGCGAAGAGTCCGAGGATGCGGACGAGGGGAAGATACTTGAGGTGTACCAGAAGGGGTACATGCTCGCTGGCAAAGCTATCCGGCCGGCCAAGGTCAAGGTGGCGAAGCGGAAGGAGCCGGAAGCGCCCAAGGAGCCCGCGGCTGCCGAGGCAGTTCACGATGACAGTTGCGGCACTCATAAAGAGTGCCTTGACGACGACATGGAATAGAGGTGGAAGACATGGCAGGCAAGATAATAGGAATAGACTTGGGAACGAGCAACTCAGCGGCGGCGGTCATAGAAGCAGGTCGGCCGACAATAATACCCAGCGCAGAGGGCACGAGCCTTGGCGGAAAGGCGTTTCCATCGTATGTCGCATTCACGAAGGACGGGCAGGTGCTCGTCGGAGAGCCGGCGAGGAGGCAGGCGGTCTCGAATCCCGAAGGCACCGTCACGGCCATCAAGCGCAAGATGGGCCAAGACTACAAGGTCAGAATAATGGGGAAGGAGTACACACCACAACAGATCTCGGCGTTCATACTACAGAAGATCAAGCGCGACGCGGAGGCGTACCTGGGCCAGAAGGTCGAGAAGGCGGTCATAACAGTTCCAGCGTACTTCAACGACAACCAGAGGCAGGCGACGAAGGATGCAGGAGTCATCGCGGGGCTCGATGTCGTCCGGATCATTAACGAGCCTACTGCAGCGGCCCTCGCCTACGGGCTCGACAAATCCGAGAAGGAGCAGAAGATCCTCGTTTTCGACTTTGGGGGCGGGACACTTGATGTGACGATCATGGAGTTCGGCCAAGGTGTCTTTGAGGTCATCTCCACGAGTGGCGATACGCAGCTCGGAGGAACGGACATGGACAACATCCTCGTCGACTACGTCGCGAAGGAGTTCAAGGCCGACACCGGAATCGATATCACCAAGGACAAGATGGCGCTTCAGAGGGTCAGGGAGGCGGCAGAGAAGGCCAAGATCGAGCTGTCTTCCACGCTTGAGACCGAACTCAACCTTCCTTACCTGAGTGCGGACGCAGGCGGACCGAAGCACCTGACCATGAAGTTCAACAGGGCGAAGCTCGAGGAACTCGTCAGGCCCGTTGTTGAGAGGTGCAGGAAGCCCACGAACCAGGCGATCGAGGACGCGAAGCTGTCGGCCGAGCAGATAGACAAGATAATCCTGGTTGGAGGGCCCACGAGGATGCCAATCGTCCAGAAGTTCGTCGAGGACATCCTTGGACCGAAGATCGTCCGCGGGGTCGACCCGATGGAGTGCGTTGCGATGGGCGCCGCGATACAGGGCGGAGTGCTCGAGGGTACGGTGAAGGACATTCTCCTTCTCGATGTCACGCCCCTCTCGCTGGGGGTCGAGACCCTTGGGAGCGTGTTCCACAAACTCATCGAGAGGAATAGTACCATACCAACGAGAAAGAGCGAGATCTTCACGACCGCGGCCGACGGCCAAACGAGCGTGGAAATCCATGTGCTCCAGGGCGAGAGGCCGATGGCACCCGACAACGTCACTCTCGGCAGGTTCCATCTGGACGGCATCCCGCCCGCACCGAGGGGGGTGCCCCAAATCGAGGTCACGTTCGACATCGATGCGAATGGCATCATCGACGTCAAGGCGAGGGACACCGGCACTGGCAAGGAGCAGAAGATAACGATCACCGCGACCACGAAGCTCAACAAGCAGGACATCGAGCGGATGGTCAAGGACGCCGAGAAGTTCGCGGACGCGGATCGCGCTCGGAAGGAGAAGGCCGAGCTGAAGAACCGCGCGGACCAGAAGACCTACGAGGTCAAGCGCATTCTTGAGGAAATGGGGGACAAGATACCGCAGGACCTCAAGGACCAGATAAACAGGCTTGCGGAGGAGCTCAAGGCGATCATCCCGACCGACGACGCGGCCAAGATCAAGGAGAAGCTCGACGAGCTCGACAAGGCGCTCCTCGAGATCGGCAAGCGGGTCTACGGAGCCGCGGGTGCCCAAGCCGGCCAGGCGCCCCCGCCGCCCGGAGGGGACGAGAAGAAGGGCGGGGATGAGGGCGGAGTAGTAGACGCGGACTTCAAGATAGTCGACGATGACAAGAAGGATTAGGGCGCACCCCAAACCTCTTAGACTCAAACCATTTTCACATGACTTATTCCGAGAGGCCGATGAATGGCTGAGAAGGACTACTACGACGTTCTTGGGGTTTCGAGGACTGCCTCGAAAGACGACATCAAGAAGGCGTACAGGCGCCTCGCGATGAAGTACCACCCGGACATGAACAAGGACAACACGAAGGTCGCCGAGGAGAAGTTCAAGGACATCTCGGAGGCGTACGAGGTCCTGATGGATGACGAGAAGCGCGCCCGGTACGACCAGTTCGGGGTGGAGGGTGTCCAGAGCACCTTCAGGACGGGCGGGTTCGACTGGTCCGACTTCACCCACTTCCAGGACATAAGCGACCTGTTCGGCAGCATGGGTTTCGGCTCCCGCGGAAGCATCTTCGACGACCTGTTCGGCCGACCAGCCCAGAGGGGCCCCGCGGAGGGCAGGTCACTGAGATACGACATCGAGGTATCGCTCAAGGACGTGGCAAAGGGAGCTGAGAAGGACATCCGCGTGCCGCATACGGTCCAATGCAAGACATGCAACGGAGTGGGCGCGAAGCCCGGGGATTTCAGGACCTGTCCGACCTGCAAGGGGGCGGGCCAGGTGCAGAGAGCGCAGAGGAGGGGCAACACGAGCTTCGTCACCATAACCGGCTGCCCCACCTGTGGCGGCAGGGGGAAGGAAATCACGAGGCCGTGTCCGACCTGCGGCGGCGCCGGAGTGACACAGACGGTGAGCACGATCAAGGTGTCCATCCCGAAAGGCGCGGACGAGGGCATGCGCCTGCGCATTCGGGGCGCAGGTGAGGCGAGTCCCGATGGTGGTCCGCCGGGGGACCTCTTTGTGGTGCTCCACATGCAGGATGACCCCACCTTCCATCGTGAGGGGAATGACCTTTACATCGATGCGCGGATATCGATCACTCAGGCCGCCCTGGGAGACGAGATCCGGGTCCCAACCCCGGAAGGAGACGCAATCGTGAAGATACCCCCAGGCACCCAGAACGGGACTCTGTTCAGGTTGAAGGGCAAAGGCCTGCCAAACCTCAGGGGCCACGGACAGGGAGACCAGTTCGTCAGGGTCATTGTTGAGATTCCGACGAAGCTGACATCCGCCCAGAGGGAGCTGCTGAAGAAGTTCGCGGACCTCTCAGGGGAGAAGGGATTCAAGAAGTCCTTCTTCGACGGATACGGGTAGAGAGTCAGGAAAAGGTTTTTATCCTGCTGGGTAGCGATATCCGACCGGATGAAGGCGATCGGGCTAATGACGCAGAACTCGAGGGTGTACTTCGAGATGCTCGAGGCATTGAGGAAGCAGGACCTCAAGTTCCTCTCGCTCAACTTCTCTGAGCCAATCCCGGCGGAAGTCGGCGTGATTATCACGACCGAGGAAGAGCGCGACAAGATCGACTTCGACAGGTTGGTCACATATCCGGATCCCGATGCCGCCATCGCGCGGGCGCGACGCATGCTCGCGGGCGAGAAGTCGGTGAAGGAACTCATGATAGGCATCGACCCCGGCATCAAGCCGGGTTTCGCCGTCCTCGCAGATGGGGTCGTTATCTCCAGATCCTTGGCCCCTTCGCCGGAATCGGTGGCAGAGATGGTGGATGATGTCGTGAAGGAGTATCCGACGTCATCTATCATCGTACGTGTCGGGAACGGGGACAGGACGAACAGGAACCGGATCTTCAACTCCCTGTGGGATTCGGGACACATGGTAGAGATCGTCGACGAGAGGAACACGACCAAGCGCTCGCAGACCCCCGACGAGGACGCAGCAGTCGAAATCGCTATGACTCCAGGATACAGACCAAGCAAGCGCCAGGAGACCGAGCCTTGCGAGGGCGAAATCAGGAATATCCAGCGCATAAGCCGCCTCGAGAGCGACGGAACTCTCACGGTCTCCAAGGAGCTCGCCAAGAAGGTGGCGATTGGCGAGATGTCACTGAAGGACGCCATCGAGCGACAGAAACAGAGGCCGAACGGGAACCACTAGAACTGGTGGTCCTCCACGACCTTTGCCGCTCCGCCGACACCGCATGTGATGGTCTTGATCCCCAGCTTCCGGATTCTCTTCTCGACCTTTCCAACGTTCTCCAGCTCCGTGTTGACGTAGACTGTGGCGCCCGTGTCGATAGAGAAGAACGCAGGCAGTCCCTGTGAACGCATCTTCCGCACTTCGAGGATCACGCGGACCGTCTCGGGCCTCCAAAGGATCATCTCGTCCACCCCGGTCATCGTGATGCCGTGAAGGATCAGCGAGTCGCGCTCCGCCAAGAGCCCGACCTTCTCCACATCGTGCTTCTTGATGGCGCTCTCCATCTCGGCGAGGGCCTCGTGGACGTACGCCAGCCTCGAATGAAAGAACGGCGAGCCGAGAACAGCTTTGTGGGCGCTCTCCGTGTATTTGAACGCGGGGATCAGTGCGACGACTATCCCCATCTGGAACCTCTCTGACTCTATCTGGTAGGAGTAGGAATCCTCGTCCGAGGCCCCGGTCTTCCATCGGGAGAAGGCCCCGGTGACGGATCTCGTCGCAGACCCTGCGCCCCGCCTCGCGATCACTGAGATCTCCTGGGGGGACAGGTCAAGCCCTGCCGCCTCGCACGCGGAGACCGCAAGCGCCGCGAACCCAGAAGCGGATGCTCCCAGGCCGACGTTCGATGGGAAG
>Ga0153915_10003182_pt1 | contig 15021 bp, 14 predicted proteins | sample Opewatmetagenome_2_FD_107003 | JGI IMG/M metagenome (GOLD analysis project Ga0153915, IMG submission 107003) | Freshwater wetland microbial communities from Ohio, USA - Open water 3 Core 3 Depth 3 metaG | ecosystem: Environmental > Aquatic > Freshwater > Wetlands | place: USA: Ohio, Lake Erie...
CATTCTTCATAGATGGCCTGATGGCAACTCCCGCATTGTTCGGCCCGTATTCCGGGAATTCCTATCACTGGTTTGTCATAGGGAACCGCCTTCGAAAAATCCTCCCGAATTCCAAAAATGATGGGGGAATGGACCGTTTGATAGACAAAATAGAGAAGGATCGCAAATAAGACGATTCCCCCCATCCTGAGCAATGTTTTACGCGAGAGATGCATTGGTTCAGAATACTATTCATGGCGCCCATAGTCAATTAAGATGAAATTCTTAAACTTGACATCAGCAGCAGTGAAATATATTCTTATAAAAAGATCTAGGGGAAACCATTGAGTCGAATATTGCTGGTCGAAGACAGTCCCACCCAGGCGGCCCAGGTCAAGGCCCTCTTCAAAACACAATACCCGGACATCGAGGTCGTTGTTGTTACAACCGGAGCAGACTGTCTAAAAGAACTGTCCCATTCCGTTTATTCGCTGCTTCTTCTTGATTATGTCCTTCCGGACCTCAACGGGCTGGAGCTTTTTTCAAAACTACGCGACCAGGGCTTCACCCTGCCGGTGATTTTGGTCACCGGCGCCGGAGACGAGCAGATCGCCGTGGAAGCCATGAAGGCCGGTGCGGCCGATTATGTCACAAAGTCCTCCGATTATTTAAAGGTTCTTCCCGTCGTGGTCAATCAGGTCATGGAAAACGAACGCTTGAAAAACCGACTGGCGATGGCGGAAGAGCGCCTGCAACTGATTCATCGTATTTCTCTTGATCTCTCACTGGAACTCAGCCTGGACCTTTTAGGAAAACGGCTGGCGGCGGGGATTCGTCAGTTGACGAAATCCGAAGCCGCAGCGGCCATTATTCTTCATCCACAGACAAACAAGATCGAGGTTTTTTCCCTGGACGGCTTTGAATTGGCCCTGATCTATGAGAAAAGCCGGCCGGAGGAGATGGGGATTTTTGGTCAGTTTATGAACGAGACGGGAGCCGCGATCTTCACGGAGCCCGCCCACGATCCGCGCTTTCAAAAAACTCCGGCGCATCAACCGGCGATTCGGACCGCCCTGATCACCCCGCTGACCAAAAACAATAAAATCATGGGCGGCCTGCTTGTTTGCAATCCTGTGACTGGAAACGGTTACACGGAGGAAGACAAACAGGCCCTCTTAAATCTGGCGGTTCACGCCTCCACCGCGATTGAGAATGCCCACTATGTCAAACGGACCGAGCAACAGGCGGTTACGGACAGCCTCACCGGTCTTTATAACCATCTTGAATTTCAAAAAAGGCTGGATGAAGAGACGGAACGAGCCAGGCGGTATGAACGGCGTCTCTCGCTTCTTATGATGGATATCGATCATTTCAAGTCCTTTAACGACACCTACGGCCATCCGTTCGGGGATTCGATCCTGAAAAAGATCAGCGATCTGATTCTTTCACAGATCCGCAGTGTGGATATTGCCGCTCGTTACGGCGGCGAAGAGTTCACGGTGATTTTGCCGGAAACACCGGTTGAAGGAGCGTTCTGGGTGGCTGAACGAATCCGTTCCAGAATTTTTGAAACCGTTTTTGACCCCAATCCGGAAACAAAAATGCAAGTGACGGTCAGTATCGGCATCGCCGGGCTGGAGGACGCCCGTGATCGTTTCGCCCTGATTTCGGCGGCCGATCGGGCCCTCTATATCGCCAAAGAGGCCGGCCGAAACCGTTCCTGTCAATATTCCACCGCCTTTGATGCCATGATTGAAAACGATGAGATGAATCCGGACGAACTGCGAGCCGGACTTCTTCGGAATCTGGCCAAGACCGTGGATGCCAAGAGCCCCTACACGCGAGGGAATTCAGAGGAGGTTGCCCGTTTAACGGTACAGCTGGCCGAATCACTCCGTCTATCGCCTGAAGAACGAGCCGGTCTTCAGCAAGCCGCCCTGCTCCATCATATCGGAACGGCCAATATCTCCGGCAAGATCCTGAACAAAGAAACGACCTTAACCAACGAAGAGCAAAAAATCATCCGGGCCCACCCGATGATGGCCGAAATGTTGTTGAAGCAGTCTCCTCATCTCGATATCGTGCTTCCGGCCGTCTTATATCATCATGAGCGTTTTGATGGAAAAGGGTATCCTTCCGGATTGGCCGGCGACCAAATTCCGTTCTCGGCCCGGGTTCTGGCGGTGACATCGGCATACCATACGATGATCTCGGATCGTCCCTACCGGAAAAGACAGACCCCGGAGGAAGCCAAGGTGGAGCTTCGCAAAAATGCCGGCCTCCAGTTTGATCCGGAAATTGTTGAGGCCTTCATCAAGATGTTGGAGGAACAAAATAAAAAGAGGTAGCCGGCGGTAATTCGGTGAACCGGCCTTGTTTGGAAAGGAAAACGGATGGGGAAGAAAAAGATATTGATCGTGGATGATTCCGATACGATTGCCTTATTTGAAAAATTGATACTGGGCGGCAGCTATGAAATTGTTACGGCCCGAAACGGTCGCCTGGGAGTGGAGAAAGCCGTAAAGGAAAAACCCGATCTGATCTTAATGGACGTCTTGATGCCGGAGATGGATGGGGTTGAATGCTTAAAGGCGATCCGCTCTCGTGAAGAAACCCGGACGATTCCGGTGATCATGGTCACGACCAAGAGCGAGCAGGGACGGGTCGAAACCTGTTATCAATACGGCTGTAACGATTATATTACCAAACCCGTTGACAGGACCGAATTACTGAGCAAGGTTGCGAAATATCTTACGACGACCTCTCCGCAAGGCTGAACACGCAACAGAATGAAATTCGATCAGGCCTTTTCAAAAAGGTCCAATTGTTTTAGGCAGGTTTGTGTAAGCAAGCGAGCCGTGAGATCTCCAGACAAGGGGATGACCTGATCCGGCGGCAGGTCCTCCAGGGTCTTCAAGGTATTTTGATAACTTTTTTGGGCCATGGGAATTTTTCCCTGACGGCTGTAGATTTCGGCCAGATAAAAACTGGCCAGTGGATTATTGGGATTCACATAAAGGGTCTTCAGGAACATGTCGGCCGCTTTATCATAACGACCGATCCGATTATGTAAAACCCCCAGAAGATAATAGGCCTCCTCACATAAATTGTCTATTTCCAGAACATGCTTTAGAATGGCGATCGATTCTTCATAACGACCTTGATTGGCCAGGATCGTGGCCTGCGCCATTTGGGCTTCGTTGTAACGAGGTTCCCCCGTCTTAAAACGCGAGAAGAGAGCGAGAGCTTTTTCATATTCCTTCGCCTTGACCGCCTGAACGGCTGTATCGAACAAGACCTGATGATCCTTCAAAGTGTTTATGGTAACTGGAACGGAAGGGAACAGATCGTTTTTCCGAGTTTCAAAGGGAAGCGCCTGAATGGGCGCAAACGGTCTTTGAAGGACATAGTCGACCGGACGCTCCTTCCGATAGATAAATGTTCGAGGAAATTCGACCGGCTGAAATTGATCCGAAATCTTCCAGAGGGTCTCTGAATGGCCGATAAAGAGATAACCTTCATCGATGAGCTTTTTCTGAAATTGATCGATGACTTTTTTGGTCGAGTCCAGGTTAAAATAGATGGTTACATTTCGACAGAAAATGACATCCAACTCCTGCATCAGGGGATGGTCATATCGTTCGATGCACAAATTATGGCGAACAAAGGTGACCATTACCTTGATCTTGTCGGAAACAGCCATTTCCTCTCCCTGTGGCATGAAATATTTCATAATATCTTCTTTACGGACCGGTCGAACCATATTTTGAGAGTATATCCCCTTCCGGGCCGTCTCAAGCGCGATGGGATTGATGTCCGTGGCAAGGATCGAGATGGTCCAGCTATCCGGCATCGGAAGGGATTCGCGCAATACCATTCCAATCGAATAGGGTTCCTGTCCGGTCGAACAGCCGGCGGACCAGATTCGGATGTGTCGTTTTCCGGATAGCCGTTTACGAACGATTTCCGGTATCACGAGATCTCTGAGGGCGCTAAATTGTGGACCGTTTCTGAAGAACGAGGTCTCCTGAACCGTCAAACGGTTGATCAACGATTGCAATTCAAGACGGCCGTCGGGATGGGACGAAAGAAACTCAAAGTAGTCCCGGTAGGATCCAAAACCTTTTTCGGAAAGACGCCCGTTCAACCCGGCCTCCAGTTGATGTATCTGGCCTCGAGGAAAATACAAACCGACTTCCTTCAGCAGGAATTTTTGGAAAAGTTGAAATTCGTTATCGGTTAGTATGGGCATCGGGTTCATTTAATATCAACAGGCCTTTATTCACAACGGGGTTCCGGATTCGGGCCGTTTTTCTTCAGGAGTTTGCGATTCTTTTCGGCTAGGCGGTGTTCGGATGGACCGAAGATACTCGGCCTCCGCAGGCGTCAGGAGCGCTTCGAGATTCAGAAGCACGATGATCCGCCCGTTCCATCGCACCACGCCCGATATATAACGGTGGTGAATCTGCGATGTAATCATCGCCGGAGTGGGATGAATGAGATCCCTGGATATCTTGATGACCTCCCGGACACCGTCCACGATGAGACCGACGATCATGCGATTGGAACGGACGATCATGATCCGGGATTTATCCGTTTTCTCCGTTTCTTGTAAACCAAATTGCTTGCGAAGATCCATCACGGCCACTATGTGTCCTCTTAAGTCGATAATTCCTTCGATGGAATCGGGTGACTGAGGAAGCGGGATGACTTCCGCCAGTGGGAGGACTTCCCGGACATCTTGCACTTCAATGGCGAACTCTTCGTCTCTCAAACGAAAAACCACTGCGTGAATTGTGCTGATGTCTCGGGACATGAAACTACCTTTTTAAAAGCTCCATAATCTCGTTTGCAATTCGATCCAAGGCTAAAACCTGGTCGACCGCGCCGCTTTCAATCGCCACTCGCGGCATTCCAAAGATAGCCGATGTTTTCTCATTCTGGGCGATGGTCTTGCCGCCCAAGGTCTTAATTTGTTGTATGCCGCTGGCGCCGTCTTTTCCCATCCCCGTAAGAACGACCCCGACGGCGCCGTTTTTATAATATCTTGCAACCGACTCCAAGAGATAGTCCCCGCAAGGTTTCAGGCCGCTCCGGGGAGGTTCATCTCCCAATTCCAGTGTCTTTTCTTTTGTCACACGCATGTGGGATCCCGTAGGAGCGACATAGGCCACCCCGGGTGTGATTGAATCGCCATGACGGCCTGTCTTAACGCGAATTTGGCAAAGACTCTGCAGCCATTGTACGAAACCGTCCGTAAATCCATGCGCCAGATGGATAACAATCACGATTCCGCATGGAAATGATTCTGGGAATTGTTTTAGTATCTCGCCCACGGCTTCCGGCCCCCCCGTTGACCCGACGATAGCCACCAATCGATCCGGGTCAACGCCGATCCGGGCCTCGATTCGTTGGGCGCCTGTTCTTTGAGATAACCCGCCCAAGGGATGGTGAATTACCTTGAGTCCGGCAAGAAATTTAACTTTTTCAATGAGCTTTTGTGCGGACTCGTGGCCGTCATGCGATAGGAAATCCTCTTTATTGGCCACATCGAGTGCGCCGTAAGAGATGGCCTCAAAAACCCTTGGAGCTTGATTGGTGAATGCCGAATTGCTCAGGATGAGAATCGGGGTTGGATGGGATGCCATGATCCTTTTGGTCACCTCGAGACCGTCCAACAACGGCAGATTCACATCCATTGTTATCAAGTCCGGCTTCAATCGGGTCGACATCGCAATGGCCTCCTGGCCGTCCTTGGCAATGCCGAGCACGATGATCTGCTGATCCGCATTGAGGATCGCCTTCAACGCCATCGCCGTTGTTGGAGAATCCTCAACCACCAGGACCCGAATTACCCCCTTTGCGCCAGAGATCATAGTGGTTTCACAGATTAAATCATCAAGCGGTTGATGGTGTCTATCAAATTAGCCTGGTCAAATCCGCTTTTAACAATGTAGGCCTGCGCCCCGGCTTCAATTCCGCGTCGCTTCTCATCTTCGTTAGACAAGGCCGTCAGAAAAACAAAGGGAATGTTTTTATACGCCTCGTTGGACTTTACCGCACGGCAAAGCTCCAGACCGTTCATCCGCGGCATTTCGATATCGCTTACCAAGAGATCGTAACGCGTGCGGGCAATTTTCTCCATTGCATCAATCCCGTCAATCGCGACATCGACCAGATATCCTTCACTGGACAGGATGGAGCGCATCAAGTCTCGAGTGGTCAGTGAATCCTCAACCACTAATAGTTTTCGCTTGGTTTTTTCGTGATGGACGGCTTTTCCTTCGGGATTGGCAGTCAAAGGCGACGTTTTTGAGGCCTGTACCAGATCGGCCGGATCCAAGATCACGGTGATCTCGCCCGTGCCCAGCACCGTGGCTCCACTCACATTCCGAGGTTTGCCGATATGGGAACCCAGATTCTTGATGTAGATCTCTTCCTTTCCCAAAAGACCGTCCACCATGAAGCCAACGCGTCCATAAACAGAATCAATAATGACAACGTCCACAATCTCATCTTCAGAATCCCGATCTTTATGGTCGATCGGGATTCCCAACACCGCGTCCAACCGGACCACCGGAGTTGTGGAACCACGCAAACCGATCGCCATTCGATTCTCAACGGTCTGGATTTCTTTCCGAAAGACCTTGGCCACCTCGTCCACTCCCAATAAGGGGATCGCAAAAACTTTTTCCTGCACTTTAACCAAAAGCACATGAATGATGGCAATGGTGAGAGGCAGTTCCATTTGGATCGTTGTTCCCTTTCCTTTCACCGACTGAATTTCGACTCTTCCCTTAAGGCGTTCGATGCGATCCCGGACGACATCCAGACCCACCCCTCTTCCGGAAATGTCGGTAATAAATCGGCTTGTGGAAAAACCACTCATAAAAATAAAGTTCAACAATTCTTTTTCGGTCATCTTATTCAAGTCGTCGATCTTACCCAATCCTTTTTTAACAGCGACTTCTTTGATCCGTTCGAGATCCAATCCCCGGCCGTCATCGGAAACCTCGAGCACTACGTTTGCTCCCTTGTGGAATGCCGATACCTGAAGGGTGGCGCTTCTCGGTTTGTTCTGAGCGACACGTTCTTCCGGTAACTCGACGCCGTGATCAATCGCATTCCTTAAAATATGAATCAGCGGCTCTTTGATCTCCTCCAAAACTTTCTTGTCCAGTTCGGTTTCATCACCCTTGATTTTGAGGTCGACTTCCTTGCCTTCCTCACGGGCCAGATCCCGAACCAACCTTGGAAAACCCATAAACAAGGTTGAACAGGGCAGCATCCGGATTTTTTTAATATGCTGTTGAAGCTCGTCCACAATGGGATCGATTCGGATGGCCTCCCCCACGATCCCGTCCGAAAGAGCCACCATTTCCTCCTTGACAAGGCTGATCATGCGGTTGCATTGATGAAGCGATTCTGCAAACTCCAATGGTATTTTTGTGTTTGTTTGACTCTTGATTTGATCCGTTAATGAGGTCATTTGTTGTTGCAGGTCTTTTACGGATTTAATCAACCGCCTAAAGGCACTGAACTTTTGCGTGGATTTGACTTTGCTGATAACCAGTTCTCCACCAAGGTTCAGAAGCGTATTGATCTTACTGAGAGGTACCCGTATGAACTCTTCAATCGGTACGGCGGGAGTTGCAGGGCCGGAGCTCGTTGCCTGAGCGATAATTTCCGTCGAGGCCTCCTCTTGAGGGACCGATGCCTTTGTAACGGAGTCAGGCAGATCTTTTTTTGGTTCCTTTATGCTATCGGAGAGAACGCTCTTGATCTCTTCTAAAAGGACCGATATGTCTTTTTTGACTTCCTGTCCTGCGATAATGCCCTCTAAAAACTCACGAATCGCGTCCAAACCCAGGAAAATTTTATCGGCGAGGATGGAATTAAAGCGAAGTCTGCGGTCCCGGACCGCTGCAAAGATATCCTCAATACGATGAGAAATATCCTTGATCTCCATATAACCCATCGTCGCGGACGCGCCTTTGAGACTGTGCGCTTCCCGAAACAGGTCTTGGATCATATCTATATTATCGGGATTTTTTTCTAAGTGAATGATGCCCTGATTGAGTTTTTCGAGGTGATCTTTGGTCTCGGCCGTGAAAACGCCGATCAGCTGTGAGAAATCAAAAGGAAGCTCCATGGGTGCAGCCTGTTAATCCAGTTTAAATCGGCTTATGGCGTCTTTAAGCTGGTTAGCCAATTGACTCAGCTCGGAGGCATTGGTGGCCGTTTGTTTTGTTGTCGTGGCGAATGTAGTGGTTACCTTGTCGATATTCAACATCGCTTCGACAACCTGTTCGGCGGCCGATTTTTGCTGCTGAGTCGCGATCGAGATTTCCTTAATGACTTGAACCGTGTCCCCCACCATTTGAAGGCCCTTGCTGGCCCATTTTGTGGTGTCTTCGACCCCGATAATGGTTGCATTCATCTCGGATTGGATCTCCGTGATGAGCTGCCGGATGTCACCGGTGGACTCGGCGGAACGCTCGGCCAGTTTGCCGACCTCCGCCGCAACCACGGCAAAACCGTGTCCCGCTTCACCGGCTCTCGCAGCTTCGATGGCCGCGTTGAGCGCCAAGAGATTTGTACGGTCGGCCAAATCGTCAATCAGCTTTGTGATTTTTCCAATGGCTTGAGATTTCTCACCAAGCGCCAGGATTTTTTTCGCCACCTGATCAACCTTGGTTCGGATTTCTTGCATCCCTTTCAATGTTTCCTCGGCCACACGTGCAAGGTTGTTGGCATTCTCAGCGATCCGGCCGGCCGTCTGGGACAGTTCCTCCACCGTTGTGGAGACTTCCGTAACGGTTGCGGATTGTTCGGCGGCTCCCGCGGCTTGTTGATTGGTTCCCTGGCTGATCTCTGAGGCCGATGTTGTCATTTTCAAGCCGGCATCCCTTATCCGTTTGACCAGATCCCGGAAGCTCCTAAGCATCGCATTAAACGATTTCGCCATCTCGCCCAACTCGTCACGTGAATTCACTTTAACTTCAAGCGTTAGATCCCCTTTCATTTCGGCCATGGCTCTTGTAAAGGTCTCAATGGGATTTGAAATTTGCTTGGCCACAGCGTAACCGATAGCGGAAGCGACCACCAAGATCAGGAAACTGGTAAAAAAGACGAAATTCCGCATGGTGCTTAAAAAGCGAGTCACATCGCCACGGGAACGCTGTATTAAAAATGCCCCCTTGATGCTGTCGTCCGCGGTCAATGGAACAAGAACGGAAAGATATTCTTCATCGGCCATGGTGAGATCAAACGGTCTGCTGGCCTGGTGCCGATTGGCAACCGACTGGATCTTATCCTGGTGGTTTTCCAGTTGCTTCCCAAGCAGCTTTTTTTGGTCATCGCCCCATGTCGAGGCAATGAGGTTGCCCTCCACGATGAAGCTGACCTCGCTGTGAGTCATTTTCTTGATTTCATTGGCCAGTTTGGCGTCGATACGATAGCCGATGGTCAGGGTCCCGAGCGTTGAATCTCCCAGGATAATCGGCATCGTGGAGGCCTGGTAAAGGCCGCGCCTGGTTTTCAAAATTCCGGTATTTTCCTTCCCTTGAAGGGCGCTTTTAATCAAGGGTTCGTTTTGGATATTTCCACTCAACTGTTCATCATCCGTGCTGGCTAAAATTTCTCCCTTCTCATCTGTGATTAGAAAGAGATCGCTTCCGATCCGTTCCTGGAAATTTGAAGCAAATCCAAAGATGGTTTTTCGGTCCTTGCTGGAGATTAGGGCTTTGAGGAAGGGAATCTCGCCGATCAATTTGTTTTCAGAGAAGACTTCGTTTGTCTTGATCACTTGATAATTCTCAAAAACGTTCTGGGCTTTATTCAAATCGTCTTCCAGCGCGGTATTGATGGCTCGTCCGGTAAACAAATTGACAATAAAAATGGTTGTGGCGATTAATACAACCATAACCATGATCATCATGAAAAGGATCTTTTTTTGGAGCGTTATTTTACCGCCGATGTTCTTGATTGATTCTTCCATGTGTTCATCTCTTCGCTGTAAGTGTAAAATCTTCTGAAAGGGTTTCGTTTCCACTAATCGTAACGGTTTTTTCAATATTGTCCGAAGGACTCAGCCATGCTTTCAGGCTATAGGTTCCGTTCGGCACATTAGGAATAGAATAACTTCCATCCTTGGCCGTCATGCCAAAAAATGGGTTCTCCAGAACCAGTATATAACCGTGCATGTGACTGTGTATATGACAGAAAAGTTCAACCAAGCCCGGATTTTGGAACGTCATGAGCTTTTCATGTCCCTGACCATAAATCCCCAGTTCAAAGGGGTTCGACTTGGAAATTGAAAAAGCACTGTGAAGCACCGTATCGCTGTTGGGAAAATCGACCGTCGCTCCTTTCATGACAGCCAAGATGTGCGGAACAAATTGAAGATTCAAATGGTTCATTTCCGCATGTTTTGAAGGAACGGGGAATGTACCTTTGACGCCGTCCAGATACACAATGACATTTTCCAAATTGCTCTCTCCAGGAATGCTGACCTTACCTTTAACGCCTCCCGCCTTGACCGACGAAGTGCTCCCGATAATACAGAGGAATAAGACGACAGCAATGATGGTCCGCATAATATGCTCTCCTTCGATTCGAACGGGTCTATGGAAGCCGTGGCATCGCAACAACGGGAAGCTTCCCGTTTAGGCTCTTTAAGAAAGCCACAAGATCCGCTTTTTCCTGACGAGTAAGATGTAGTTTCAATATCTTGGGCGATTTATTTGAGACCGATCCCCCGCCCTGATTATAAAATTCCACCACCTCATCGAGTGTTTGAAATGCACCGTCGTGCGTATAAGGAGCTGTCAAGGCGATATTTCGAAGTGTGGGAGTTTTAAAGGCTCCCTTGTCTTTTTCATCCTTACTGACCGAGTAGCGACCAAGATCCTCCTGAAGCGGCCCTTGCTGCGGAATCCCGATGACATGAAATTGATTATCGGTAAAATTGGGTCCATTATGGCACTGGCTGCAGGCGGCCTTGCTCATAAATAGCACCAATCCCTTTTTTTCCTGAATACTCAAGGCCTGCTTGTCTCCCCGCGCATACCGATCAAATGGAGAATCGGGCGTCACGATCGTTCTCTCAAAAGCCGCGACAGCTTTAGCCACGTTTGAAAGGCTGGGTTCCTCTCCGAATACATCATGGAACCGTTTCTTGTATTCCGGAATCGATGAAAGGCGTCCAACCATGACTTCTCTTGGTAGATTCATTTCGACCGTGGCTTCAATCGGTTTTTCGGCCTGATCCTCCAGGCTGACTGCGCGGCCGTCCCAAAATTGTGGTCCGTTATAGGCCGCATTTAGAACCGTGGGGGAATGCCTCCCGAGTTCCTTGCCGCCGAATCCCATAGCCCGTGGCCTGCCATCGGCATACCCCTTCTCAGGGTCATGACAGGTACTGCAACTAATTGTATTATTACCCGACAATCGCTTGTCAAAAAAAAGCATTTTGCCCAACTCGATCTTTGCATCGGTTTGCGGATTATTGGCTGATATTGGAACATTGGGCAGAGAACCGATTCCTCCTTGAAGCTGTGTCATTTGGTCCAATGTTTCTACCGTTACTGCGACACTCTTTCTGGCTTTTTCCAGATCTGCCGGGCTTGGTTCCTGACCGGATGGAGTTTCGGCATAGACGACTCCTGCCGTCGCTGCAACGACAAATATCAAGCACCCATTTAAAATCAAGCGGATAATTGGTTGATGTCTGGAATAGTTATTAAATAACATGGGCCGCCTCCTTTTTACTGCGAAGTCAATGTCCTTTTCCTGTTGTAAACACCAAACGAAACGGAACATCTTCCGATTCTTCCCCGTCTTTTGTGCGAATCGAAAAAAGACTGACTTGATAAGTTGAATTGGGTTTCAAGGGATCTTTCGGTCGAAATTCGATCGTTTTCGAATCACGCCATATGAATTGACCGGAAATTTCAACCGGATTTCCTTGCGCATCGGTGGCGCCGCGCTGGTCCATGAGAAAATCCTCTTGCATACCCGGATCCATCTCACGATTGAATTGTATAATAACCACCAATTCATCAAGGTTTTTAATCTCCTCCGCGTAGGCAGGATAGGTTTTCACAATCTGGATATGAGTTGGCTCATCAGCCAGGACAGGCTCTATTGCGGGGTGAAATAGAATGCAATACAACGTAAATAGGCTTGAAAAAACAATCCGTTTTAAATAAATATGCTTCATTATTAGTATTCAGATGCGATTAGTATATCTACAAGCATTTTTGTATTGATATTTTTAGATTAGCAGTTATCGAACATTTGTCAAGCTTGTATCATCTAGGCTTGAGTTCGTGTATTTGCGATAATGTTCTCAATATTCAATAGTGAAATGAGTTGATTCTCGAGGCGAAACTGTCCTTTGAGATACTGCGCTCTTTCCGCCGTCAATGTATTTAAAGGAGGGTCAATTTGATTTAGAGAAACATCAACAACATGCGCCACTTCATCCACCAATAGCCCGGTTTCAATATTCCCCGAAGCCACCACAACAATACGGCTTTTATCCGTTAAAGGTTCCGCTGACAACCCAAAGATCTTTTTAAGGTCGGTTACGGAAAGAATATTTCCACGAACATTGATAATTCCGGTAATATAGGAAGGCGCTGAAGGGAGATAGGTCAACTGGTTTACACGAATTACCTCAATAGCCTTGCTTATTTCGGCCGCATACCATTCTGAATTCAGACGAATGCATACCACCTGGATCCCAGGTTCTTTGCGCTTATACTCCTTTTCATAAAAATCTTCGTCTTCAAAAATCGAGGCCGGATTTTTCTCGGGAATAAGATCATCCACGGGTCACTCCATCTGAATATGTATCTTGAATTCACCATATTCAATAGTAACAGACCCAAACCCACTGTCAAATGTTGTCAGGGATTTTTGGCTGGAAGGCTTATCATGAAATCGCCTTGAACAACAACATGGTCCTTCAGGTACTTTACGCGATAGGTATGCCGGATTGAGGCCGGATTTTTGGGAGAAAGCGACCAGAAGACTTGGGATGGGGCAATGTTGTAGACCCCCTCATCCGTAGGCTCTACCGTCATCTTATTCTTATCCAATGGAATCTCCGTCCCATCCGGAGCCACCTCAAAGAGCGCAACTACCAATTCTTTGCTTTGAACTCCGCTTCTAAAACGAACCACCCATGCCACATTATCACCCAGTTGAAAAGCCGTGGTGGGGCTCAAAACGGAACGACCGCTGGGCTCCAGCCCCTTTCCAAAACTGATGCTGGCTTCTAGACGTTCGGCTTGCATTGAATCGATGAAATCAGACAGCTCTCGGCGAAAAACAAAACCTACAAGTGAGAATACAATGACGACAAACACGACGGCAGTGGCAGTTTTCATGACGAGAGGTCAATCGTTGGTTTTTCCGGTACGAAGCGCAGGATGGGCCATGAGAAACGCACGGGCAGAGGACCTTGCGACATTCGTTATTTCTTAGATTTCAAAGTCCCGATTCCATCATAATAGACCTTGAAATATCGCAAAAGATCGCGCACCGATACAATCCCGACAAACTTTCCCTTCTCCGTAACACCCAAATGCCGAATCCCATTTTCCTTCATCAGGTCGTTTGCCCGCTCTGGAGATTCAGTGATCTCGATCGAAATAATCGGACTACTCATAATGGAAGAAATTCGGGTTTGCTCGGGATTCAGAGACTCGGCAACCGCTTTTCGGGCTACATCCGTTTCACTGACGATGCCGATCTCTTTTCCATCTTTCGTCACGATCAACGAACCAATCTTGCGATCCCGCATCATCTGGGCTGCGGTTTTAAGTGTGGCGTTATGATCGATCACCTCCGTGGATTTATTGACAAGCATTTTTAAAAAATCCATCGCTCGACTCCTTGCGTTAAGCGCTGCATGACCGCATTGCTATGCAGCGGCGTCAAGATCATTTTTTACGGGCGATCACCATGATATTAAAACCGAAACGATTAAAAGGGAAAATTCCGGAAACCGCGAGATCGATTTTTCCAAAAATCAAGGCCAGCCGTCCCAAAAATGTTCTGCGGTCCTGCTCGAGAACGTAACGATCCGGAATCAACGAGGCTAAAATATTATGACCGTGATAACCGACGATCTCAAAGCCATGTGTCTTTAAAAGACCGGCCAGTTCTCGATGCGTGAAGGTTTTGAAACGCATTCCCTCCCATTCCCTTGTGTCGTGCCCTGTGCCGTGTCTCCGGATGGCATCTTGGAATTCACTCGGTTTATAAAGGAGACCGGCATTCCATTTATTGTCCACCTCGAAGGAGATCACGGCGCCGGGTTTGGATACGCGACTGATTTCGGACAGAGCCTGTTCGTACCCATCCGTAATATGGCTTAAAACATCGCCGTAGGAAATAATGCAATCGAAGGTTCGGTCCGGAAAGGGCAGCTTGCGGGCATCCTCCTTCATGAAACGAACATTCGGAAATGTCCGGCAGCGCTCTCTCGCAACGGATAAAAGATCCTCGGCGATATCCACGCCGATGACCTCCCCACCGTGGCGGGCCAGTCGAACCGTCTGGGCCGCATTGCCGCATCCGACATCGAGGATCTTATCATATCGGCGTCCGTCCAAGATCTGACGCAGCAGCTTGTCATAAAGGGCATAGGCATTGATAAAAAAGGGCTGTTGCTCGATAATACGGTCGTAGTCTTCCGTCAGCCGTTTATAGGCACGGGCAATTTCCTGGTCAGGCAAGATTCACTCCTTGATGAAATCAATTACAAAACGGTTTTTGTGCTTTCCTTAACCGGAGCTTGATCAGCGTCCCATCGCTAGACGAAGGAACTCCTCGACGGACCCGCTCATCATAAACGGGTTCAGGCGTTTTTCATCACCCAGGGTCGAGACCGGAACGTCGGCATAGTGATGCCCCGGATAAACCTTGGTATGGTCATCCAGCCGTTTCAAGGTTCCCGTAAGGCTGTGGTACATTTCCTCGGGACTTCCGCCGGGAAGATCACACCGACCGCAGCCGTTGATAAAAAGC
>Ga0153915_10003184_pt1 | contig 15017 bp, 11 predicted proteins | sample Opewatmetagenome_2_FD_107003 | JGI IMG/M metagenome (GOLD analysis project Ga0153915, IMG submission 107003) | Freshwater wetland microbial communities from Ohio, USA - Open water 3 Core 3 Depth 3 metaG | ecosystem: Environmental > Aquatic > Freshwater > Wetlands | place: USA: Ohio, Lake Erie...
CACCACGGGGCCGGAATCTACGCCGGAGATGATAACATTCGGGTCCCGCTGACTCTGGAAGAAATAATAAGAAAACTTGGGCAGACGATAAACATCCAGTATGCCGTCAGGATAAGGGCCGTAGTCCTCACCTGACCAAAGGCCATCGCCGCACAGATACGTCATAGCACAATTCAAATTGTAGCCGTTCTGGTGGTTGGCGGCCTGGTTAATCATCGCAGCTTCGCCATAATAATAACTATCGCCTATAGTGCCGCGATGAACGTCGCTTGCGCAGCCGTCGCCGCCGTACTCATAATGACCGTATTCGCTTATGATGAGCGGCTGAGTGCCTGAATAAGTCCTTGCGCCTTTGGTGGGGGTCATAATGTAAATATCGTAAGTCGTAGGATACGTCCAACCGCTGATGTAGCTGTTTGGGTATTCGGCATGGCCATAGCTCACCGCTTTTGAGGCGTATGTTGAGGTAAAAGCTGTTTCATTTAATGATAACTCCCACGCGATTATACAGGGGTGGTTTCTGTCCCTGCGTATCATATCATTCATATCTTGATAGGACCGGCTTTGGAAAGTTGAGTTGCCCCAATACTGGAAACCGGGGATGGCTTCCATAACCAGAATCCCCAGCTCGTCGCAGGCCTCGAGGAAAGCCGGGTCCTGCGAGTAATGAGCGGTGCGCACATATTGGAAGCCCCCTTCCTTAAATTTTAAGGCGTCGCGCCGCTGGCCGATATTTCCCATAGCATACCCGATATACGGGTAGTCCTGAAGGCGGTTGGCTCCCCTGAACCTTAAAACCTCGCCGTTGATTTTGAAACCACCGGTCCTGGTGAAGCTGACGCTTCTGATGCCTGCTTTGGTCTTATAGGTATCAACAACACCGTTGTCGTCGTAAACCTCGGTGTAAACAGTGTAAAGATTGGGGTGATTCGGATGCCACAAACTGGGGGAGTTTATCGTGGCCAATTGGGTAAAGGTACTGCTGCTTCCAGCAGAAATACTGCATGCGTCCGTAATCTGAGCTACGAGATAATTATTCGCGTCAACTATATAGGTCTTGAGGGTGCAGTTTCTACCTGAGGTGTTTTCGTTTTTGACTTGGGTCTTGACCTGCACCTGCGCCGACGAAGCAGATACGGAGGGATAAGTAATAAATATGCCGCCGCCTGCCGTAACACCCGCATACACGGCATCAGTTACATGCAGCTTGTCTGTAGTATAAAACCAGACGTCCCTGTAGATGCCGCCCCAGTTGAACCAGTCGGAATTTCCTATCGGTGTATTGGCATCGTCGGTATTGTCCGCTTTGACGGCTATGACGTTGTCCGCACCGTTAAAATTGACGTCATTTGTAATATCAATTGTAAAAGGCAAATAACCGCCATAGTGCGTCGTAAGAAGCGTGCCGTTCACCCAGACATCAGCACGAATGCTGACCGCCTCGAATTCGAGGAATATCTTTCTGCCCTGGTATGAATTATCGACGGTAAAGTGCTTACGATACCAGCTTACGCCCTCGTAGCTGTAGCCCGACGACGACCAACTGGGCCGTGCGGCGTCAAAGCCCGACTGGCCGCTCTTCGGCGGATTGTGGGGCAAATTCACATCCAGCCAGGAAGAATCGCTGTAAGAAACAGCGCTGGCAGCATCGCTTGTAACTGTGCCTTTATAGAATTTCCAGCCGACGTTAAAACTCGACCGCGTTCTGTTTGTATTGGGAGTTACATAACTACCGATGTCAAGCCAGTCCTGTGCAAAAGACCCGATAGCGTCTAAATCCAAAATTCCGTCGTAATAAAAATCGTACTGAGCAAAATCGGGAAAGTTTACCACCCCATCCCCGTTGAAATCCGTGGTCGCCCCCACTGCGTACCCCGCCAAGCTCAGAGCAAGCATCAAAACAAAGACAAAACCAAACACCTGGTATTTGAACTTATTGTCCATTGTTCTTATCATTTTTTATCACCCGCATTGGGGTCCTGGGTATGGCTTGCCGTGCTGTTTACGATTTGGAAATTGTCATACTCCGCCGTGCAGCTGCCGCCAACATTGCTGCTGTTCGAATACAAGCCAAATGCCGTAATATCACCCGCGAGAACTGATGGGGCAGTGGACCCGCGAGTTAGTTTCTCGATATCGAGTAAATCCCACTGCCCCTTATCAGGGTGATAAGCATAACTTTCAGTGGAAAAAGAGGCGCTGACCGAGGTAAAGACGGTTTTTGATACATACCAGACGCCATTAACCCTCACGGCAATGCTGCAATCGGGAGTATGAAGGTAGAACGAATGTGCTCTAAGGTCGAAGTGAAACTTTATATTGGGACAGGTATTAGTATCTACTGTTTTGTTCATATATATCAAGTTTCCGCATATTCCACTATGCCAGACCCACGCGAAGCTCGATACGCCGCCATTGCTTCCGCTGGAATAAACGCCGACCCACCCGACGAGGTTAACGTCGCCGTTATTATCGAATGTCTCGGCGTATAAGCTGTCATCCGCATAGACAAAAGCAGCCGAACTAAACAAAATAATAATGGCAAAATTTCTAATCATATTAACACAGCCGCTCCTCCGAAAGCGAACCAATCCGCAATGAGCGTAAAAAAAACCGAATTTGACTGGTCCGTTTGAAATACCAATAATCCAATTTAATTACTACTTACTATCAGTAGGTAAGTCCTTCATCCATTGTGGCCAAATGATATAAGCTGGGTCTGCTGGTTTATACTGGGTATGCCATTTCAATGACCACAAACTTCTTAATCCAATCCTTCGCACAGATTTATCCATAAACAGCATATTTGTCCTTCTGCTATGGCGAGGCATACAGAAAACAGACATATTGCTGTTCTGTTCACACTCAAAGTTAGGAGTCTCATTATCTACCTCAGGTTCAGTACCATCCCACATAGCATCCGCCATCAACGGCACATCTGCTGAGTGTTTTACATTTAACATTGAACGCCAGTATTTCGGACGATTGGCAGATGAAATATTATAGGTATCAGAGCTACCAAGAGGCAAACCTATGTCCGGCGGGTTATGCGCCCACCCATTGACCCCGTAACTGCCATACAAACCTTCCTTAGCCCAGACAGGCACTTTACCACCGTAGAAACTCGGCTTACCCCATCTTCCCCACGCGGATTCAACTGTTTTAGGGCAAGATGCATCATTAATGCAACCTGTCTGGTCAAGAAATTTCCTGGCTTTGGGACAAAGGCGAACATCACCAACGCCCTGGTAATATGGCATCAAGTCAACCATCCACATCGCCCCGCTGTTCCAGCCGCCCGGCATAGATTCGTTATGCGCCTGACCATACATTTCATACATCAAGCCGAATTGACGGAGATTGGAAGCGCATTTAACGGTATTGGCCTGGTCCCTCGCTTTATTAAGGGCCGGCAGCAGGAGTGCCATCAGGAGAGCAATTATCGCAATCACAACAAGCAGCTCAACCAGAGTGAAGCCCTTGTCCCGGTTTTTGCAGAAATTCAATTTTGGTATCATACGAGTCATCATCCATACTTTTGATTTCATATACCCGAATCCCTACAACAATCTGTTGGAGGCCGGCTATCTCGAGACGGCCTCCAACAAACAAAGCATTAAATACTGAATCTTACGGCCACACAACGTCCTGGAGCCAATACTGGGCCATTACCGCAAAATCATAGAAGTCAACCTTATTGTCGCCGGTGGCGTCAGCAGGCGTAATCAATCCCTGCATCATCGGACTTGTCGCCGTTCCGCCCTCGACGGCCAGATAGAGAACTTCTCCAGGTGAAAGAGCATAGTTATAGATACGGAAATCATCGATATAGCCATCAAAATAGCCGCCATATCCGCCTGACCAGTGCCATGCCCCAATAGTGGCAAAGTTATTTGTCGTATCAAGCTTTGTCGTCTCCGCAGACGTGGCATTATTATTCAATGCTATCAACTGGCCATTCCTGTAAATTTTCATATAGTGGCCGCTGACACTTTTGACAAACGCGTAGTGCACCCATACATCCTGGGGATGGTCAGGATTTGTATAGTTTTGCTGCGTAGGATATTGCAGGTTATCACCCCAACCGTTATTCGAATCCCAACCTGCCAGGTAGGAAAATGCACCTGTTGCCCCACACCATACACCAATGACATTGCTGTCGCGACCAATCTGCAATATCTCTGAATCGGTATCAGTTTGCCCCGGGTCCTTTAACCACACGGATATGGTGCTTTCCGCACCAATCGTATTGTGGTCATTAATAGCCGCAATGGGTATCGTAACCCGGTAAGCATTCTGTGGGTAAAAACAATTTGTGCCGTCATGGCCGCTCCCGGTACCGCCCCATGCATAGGGATAGCTAATCGTGCCATTATAGCCGTTCCCCGAAGAATCCGATGGATTCCCCAAGCTTTCATCAAACTTGTACCACAATATGCGTTTGCTCGAGAGAGTTGAAGGTGCGACGGCAGTTACCTCTGTAAATCCAGCAAGCCAGTTATTTGCGAGTAAATCCAGGTCATCCATGCCAACATAGCAATCTCTGGTGAAATCTGCAGGTATCAATTCAGCCAGAGTCGAACTGCACCAGGGGTAATCAAGACGAATATCATTAATAGTTACCGTTCCATAGTCTCCAGTGGGACCACCGCTTCCGTCGTCAACTCCAATAGTAATTTTAGTCACATTCGTCAAAACGACTCCCTGAGAAGCAAATTCCTGCAAAGCAATCGGCCACAATATCATAGGCTCATAGCTCTGCTGATTTAACGCGTTTGGCTCCGGGAAATAGACAGTACCGCTCTGGTTGCCATCGTTCGATTCCAGCGTTACATAAATATTGTTCGGCCCTTTCATATTGTCATGGCCTTTCACCAGCAACACAAGCATGGCATTCGCGGTGACATCATTCGAGCAAAGCAATGTCGAAATATCTGCGCTGACTGCATTATATAGCGCACCCTCGTAATTGATTTGCATGTTGAAATCAGCCACGAGCGAATTGGGGCCCCATACCTCTGAGCTGCCGAGATCACCATAGTTGTCAAATCTGTCTATCCACGTGAAATTACCCACGGAGAACGGCCATACGTTTTCGGCTTTGATAACGTTGGATCCCACGGTTTCATCCACGCGCCAGAAATAAGACTGCTCCCTATTAACCTGGGCAAGAGACAGCACATAGGAATTGGTATCGAAAGCACCCAAATACTCCGGAGAGCTTGTGGTGGCGTCATTGACATCCGCGAAAGAAGTACCAAAGTAGAGATGATGGCTGCCTGTAGAGTTCAGTGCGGGGGTCCAAATCAGCGTCGGGCCATAGCCGCAGTTACTCTTATCTTCCTTGGGCACAGTGGAATTAGGCCACGGAGCCACAACACCTGGCTGGTTGTCATCCGGAACTCCGAAGTAAACATAATCGATATACACATTCCAGAGCCAGTCACTTGCCCTCAGTCGGAGGATCGCATAGGTAGCGGTTGAAGGCACGGTATAATCATAAGTAAACGAACCCCAGCCACCTGTTTCATCGCTATTCTGTGCAATAATATAATTGTCAGTGCTCACAAGATTTACTTCCTCAAAGTTTGGGTCGGGGACACCACCACTGTACCAATCTATTTCCGCCGCCGCATCGCCGTACGTCCATTTGTTGGCCACGCATGAAAAACGAACTGTAGTCAGATCAGTGACGTTAACCACCTGATGAACCTCAACTCCAACACCGCTTGTGCGATACCTCATAAATAAACAGGGGGTGCCATCATAAGCAAACGCCGTCTGCACAACGGCGTTGATATCTACCCCGGCAACAACAGGCTTGTTTACATCCCAGCCCGTCAGGTCGCCGGTATCAAATCTGCCGTTTATCAGCAGATTTGAACTGCCTTGAGCCGAAACGGCAAACACACACACAAGCAACAATAATGTACTGAATTTAAATCCCATATTTTTCTTTCCTGCCCTTTCCATACTCCAACCTCCATAGACAATTATAATCCATAAAATTTCTATAGTTAAATACGATAACATGAACAGCAATTGCGACGGAGGATATAAATGTATTTCGTCTGCTGTTTTTAAAGAGCCCTCATCGTAATATCTCCTGAGGGGGCCAAGGCATCCGGCCCCCTCAGAAAAAAATCTTGCATTCCGTCGACCAACTTAGAAATATTCGTCATCGCTCTTTATTTACGCGTGTTTCCTTCTGAGCGAAAGCAATCCGCCGATACCAAGCAGTACCATAGTTGCCGGCTCGGGAGTAACAGAAACATTGTCATAGGAGCTTGCGCTTGCTTCCCAGCCCCACTGCAGCAGTTTAATCGAAACATATGCTGTGCCTGTGGGAGCAGTCCATGTTCCTGTCAAATTAGTTGCGCTGTCGCTGCTCCATGTTACCCATCCGGTAGCAGTGCCGTCGCCTTCGTAAATTGTTACCCACCCATAGTCCAGATAGGTCCAGCTGGAATCATAGTAATTTACAGATATGCCCATTCCCGCCCAACTGTTTGAGGGATTGCTATAATCCAAACTAATACTGAGCGCTGTGCCCGCGGTGAATGCCACATCCTGACCGATCTGAATACTCTCACTCGGAGTGGTAGTGTAAACCTGCAGGCAATAGCTGCTGCCGCTCGGACCACCAGACACAACAGAGGTGCTCGAATTCGCCGTGTCAGGTATATAGGTCCACCAGCCGGTGAGGTCGCCGGTTTCGAAATCGCCGTTGGTAAGAGCATTCGCCGGAACCGCTATACTCACCAAACACAAGGCGCACACAAAAATACTTAGCTTTTTACTCATTCTGTCTCCTCCTACTTCAATATTAACTATTTTTGGTTTCGATGCCTTTGACAACAAGCCAAAAACACCATTCCCTTCTCAACAGACACTCTCTTCTACAGCATCTGTTTCGAACCACGTCAAACAAGCACTAAGTTTGACTTTCACCATTTATAACCTTGTGCCCATTTAACGAAATTTAACACAATCGCTTCTGTTCAACTCAACAATAGCCCAAAGACCATATAATGGCTTCTACGGCCATCGTACATTGTCATTGTCTCAAAATTGCATCCTTAAATGAACGCCATTTCGCGTTAAAATATAACCATTTTACGAAATACACTGGTTATTCTCTTGACTCCTGTGTAAATGGAAATAGGATGATTGCGCGTCCGGTAAAAACGACCGTCTTTAGTATAGAGGATAGTTATGTCCAAGATGCATAGAGTACTTTTACTTTTCGACACTTCCGGAGCCGCCTCGAGAAGGACCCTTAAAGGCATCGCTACGTACTCCAAACTTCACGGCCCCTGGGTCTTTTTCAGGGAACCGCCATTTTATGTCGCTTCAACGTTTGGGCTTACAAGGATAACAAGGAAACTACCGAATCCGAAAACGTGGGACGTAGATGGCGTAATAGCGCATATTCCGCACACAAAACATTGGCGCAAAATTGTGCCAAGAAACGTTCCCGCGATAATCAGCTTGTACACTGTTGTTAAGTCCAGGGACTTCTGTAATTTTGTAACGGATGACGTTGAAATCGGCCAGATGGCTGCGGAATATTTTATCAGGAAGAATTTTCGTAATTTCGCGTTCTTCGGCTACAGGAACATCTGCTGGTCAGAGACGCGAGGCAACAGCTTTTCTGAAACACTTGCCAAAGCCGGCTTCACGGCGCACACTCTGACACAAAGCGGACTGGAATCTATGAACACGCGGTCCAAAAAAAGCGGGCGTTCGGCGCTTGGCGAATGGCTTTGCTCGCTGCCTAAACCGCTGGCATTAATGGCTTGTAACGATGACCGCGCCTTAGACGTGTGCGATGCCTGCAAGACAATGGGGTTGCATGTCCCTCACGACGTGGCCGTCCTCGGCGTGGATAACGATGACCTGGCATGCGAACTCGCTAATCCGCCTCTTTCCAGCATAGCCGTCAATAACGAAAGGGCCGGCTATGAGGCCGCTGCGCTCCTGGACCAGCTAATGTCAGGAAAAAATGGCGATAACAAGCACATTTCCGCAATCCCCACTCATATAGTGACAAGACAATCTACTGATATATTCGCCGTTGCAGACCCGGAGGTCGTCACCGCCCTCAATTACGTGCAGCAGCATTCCACCGAAGATATTCACGTGGATGACGTGGTAAAAGCCGTGCCGTTGTCCCGCCGGGTACTCGAATCACGATTCCGAAAAACCGTTGGTCGTTCAATTTTAAGTGAAATAAGACGGGCCCGTGTTCAACAGGTCGTCCAGATGCTTGTCGAGACCAACTTACCCATATCTGAAATCGCGAGAAGCCTGTCCTACTCGGGCGTCGAGCACATTGCCAGATACTTCAGGAGCGAAAAAGGTATGAGCTTAATTGAGTATCGCAGGCAGTTCGGACAAAAATAATGGCTGCCTCGACTTTTCCGGTGACTATACCGAATGAATACCGTTCCTAAAATAACGCTGCTGATAGATTTGTCCGCAACGCCAGGCAGAAACCTAATGCGTGGAATCGCAAGATACGCGAGGATTTACGGCCCCTGGCAGTTAAACCATGTCGCCAGCGATTTTTATGATGCGTCGCCTCAACAGGCAGATATCTTAAATATCCTGACAGAGATAATGAAAAACTCTGACGGCATAATAATGCTGGAGCCTGACCTGGTGGATTTCTCCAAGAATCTCGATTTTCCCATTGTAATAGCGTCCGCCATCAGAGACGCCAAAGTATCCACAAGGCCGACCGTTCTGACAAACTCCAGAAGAATAGGCGAAATGGGGGCAAACTATTTTATCCAGAAGGGATTTAAGAACCTTGCCTTTTGCGGATTCAGGAAAATGCTGTGGTCCGAGCATAGAGAAAAATACTTTACAGAAACAGCAAGGAAAGCAGGCCTCAAAACATTTGCCAACAAACTGACTTATCCCCAAAGAGAACAATTCAAGGATTCGAACCTGGCGAGCATCGGCAAATGGATTAAAGAACTGCCGAAGCCGGCCGGGATAATGGCCTGTAATGACGCCTGCGGCAAGTTTGTAATTGATTCGTGCAGGAGAGCCTCAATCTCTGTCCCTGATGAGGTTGCCGTCCTTGGAGTTGATAACGACGACATTATATGCGACCTGACGTACCCGTCTTTATCGAGCATATCGCTCAACACCGAAAAAGGGGGATTTGACGCCGCCGCATTGCTGGATAAAATTATGAAAGGTATTGCCGTAGATACCCAGATAATTTTAATTGAGCCGGTTGGAGTGCAGGAAAGACAATCAACAGACATAATAGCGGTGGATGATAAAATCGTGTCGGATATCATCAATTATATAAAAAGAAATTCCAAGACACTTCTGCAAGTCACCGATATTATTGAAGAATTCCATATCTCAAGAAAAAATCTTTATAAGAAATTTAACGATAACCTTGGCACAAGCGTATATGAGCAAATTAGAAAAATGAAAATCGAAGAGATATGCAAAATGCTCGTGGAAACCGATAAAAGCGTCAAGGAGATAGCTCTCGAGTTCGGTTTTTATAACGTTGACCATATCGCCCGATTTTTCCACAAAGTAAAAGGTCTTACCCCAACTCAATACAGGAACAACTACTTTCGAACCTGAAACCGCCTTGCCCCATTCGGCATCCAGAAATTTGGGCGCACGCCTGGATTGCTCGGCAGAGGTTAATTACTACCGGTCTATAGAAATTCTCTTTTATTTGAAAATATATTTTCTCACCATAACTTATGAAGCAACAAAAAGATATGAACATCGCGTAAAAAAATATCGTTAGTTTTTTTGACCTTCCCCCCGAAAACTGTGCCTTTTGTGCTTATGGATGAGCAACATTGCCAAAAAATCCGTGACAAGTGGCAAAAGTGCCGTGAAGAAAGCAAGGACTGGTTTAACCGCAACCTTGCAAACAATGTTATCCGCGATTTTCACCATAGAGTTAAGCAAGCCGGTATCGACACCGCAGGTAAGGAATTGACGGTTCACGTCCTGAGAAAATGCCGTGTTCAGAACTGGGCAAACAAATTGCCAATGAACGTGGTCAAAGACCTTGCGGGCCACCGCGATATAAAAACGACCAATAAGTTTTACAGCAAAGTGGACGAAATGCACCTGAAAGCTGCCACCAAAGTTGGAGACGATTTACTTGTGACTGACCGTAAACTGACCTTTTCGGGCGTTTCTGAGGAAAATCAGAAGGAGTAAAAATGTTGACGGTTTGGGCAAATACTTGTTATTATTGGGTTTATGTTTTATTCGCGCTCGTAGCTCAGTAGGATAGAGCGCCGGTTTCCTAAACCGGAGGTCGTCAGTTCGAATCTGGCCGGGCGCATTGAGTTGCTGTGGTTAGATATAGTGAGTTTCTTTTGTGAGTTACCGGGGGAATCAATACCGTAAGAATTGACCGGCGGCAAGGTTAGCAAAGGTATCTGCTTGTTTATTTTTTAACTGCCGGTTCCAGCGCAGGCGGTTTTTTCAGACACAACAGGAGTTTCAGACGAGTTGCCGGGCAGTTCACTAAGCGTCCAGTATAAGTTGAGGACTTTAATCGCCTCAACAAACTTCTTGTAGTCCACGGGTTTTACTATGTAACCGGCTACGCTTAATTTGAAGCTTTCCACTTTATCGCGGTCATCTTTGGAGGTTGTCAGCACAACCACAGGTATCTGTCTAAGCTCATCGTCGGCCTTTGCAGCCTTGAGAAATTCTATACCGTTCATTCTCGGCATATTCAGGTCGAGCAGAATAACACAGGGCATTTTGTCAGCATGCGTTTTCAGGTATTCTAACGCTTCCTCGCCGTTGGTTACCCGGACCAGTTCGTTATTGACCTTAAGTTCACCAAACGCACGCTTGACAGTCATAGCGTCCACGCCATCGTCTTCAGCAAGCAGTATCGGTCTCAGATTTCGCATTTTTGACTCCTACAAATCTTTTGTCTCGCATAAAACCTGCCGGTATTATCGGCACAAGCCACGGCTGATTTCAGAAGAAAATCGCTATTTTCAAAGCTGGAGAAAACTTTTTTCGAGAGTCAGGCCGTATATATTCAGTATAAAAATGTCCCGCAAAATCGGCTCCGCTCAGTTATGGGACCAGGCAATTCCACTTGTCAGGAGCAGGCAACATTTTCAAGCTCAATGCCTTTCTCCTTAAGGCCACCACCCGGCAATTTGCTGAGCGTCCAGTAAAGGTTAAGAATTCTCATTGCCTCAACAAATCCTTTGTAATCGACGGGCTTGACTATGTAGCCGGCAGCGCATTCGAACCTATCCTGGTCGGCTTTGGAGGTGGTGAGAATAACCACGGGGATGCACTTCAATCTGTCATCAGCTTTTGCGATTTTGAGGAATTCAACGCCATTCATCTTGGCGCCATCGGTGCCTGTTTATAGAACCTCAAAGGCGCCTTTCGCTGTGAGGTTAAGTGCGTTATAGAACGACGCTGCTAAAGACAGAGAAACAAATCAGAGAGTCGTTGGTTTACACAGATTTTTATCGCTGGCGGCAACCCGGCCACATATTTTACATACGAATTTGGCGTTTTTTACAAGGGCTTTGTATTCCCTTGGGTTGCTTAATTGAAAGCCGAGGTTGTTCAAATAACAAAGGTGTTTGTTGTGGCCTGCGTGCGGCATACTTGACTTTGCCATTGTATTAATCTCCGTAAAAAAGTCAGTGTGTTAATCCTTTATCTTCCGGTTTATGAAGTATAGCAAAAATCAGCACAATAAAAAGAGCAACTGCGGAAATGTACTGGACGAGCGGCGGCATCATCCAGCCATGATGAGCAGTGTGCGCGAGAGTAACACCGCTGATAATATAATCGAGAATTATGCCGCTTAGCAATGCGCATCCTGCGACAGCAGCGAGGTAAGTTATCGCGGTGGCCCTGCCCATAATTTTCCAGATTGTAACAAATGACGCGGCATTGGTAGCGGGTCCTGTCATCAGGAACACCAAAGCGGCTCCCGGACTCAGGCCCTTCAACATAAGTGCGGCCGCAATCGGGACCGAGGCGGTTGCACAAACATACATCGGTATTCCCAAAAGCATCATTACGAGCATCGGGAAAATGCCTGTTCCGAGTTTGTCCGCGAAGAAACCGTCGGGGACAAGGGCTGAAATGAAAGCAGCAACAACCAGGCCGAGCAGCATCGCCCTGCCGATATCACGGGGCAGCGTAATAAAGCCGTATCTGAACATTCGCGTAACAGGATTACTTTTGTGCCCGCCGGAGCAACATTCATCCTCGCAATTCAGATTTTGTTGTGAGCCGTTTTCGAGAGAATCGCCGAACAGATTGACCATCACGCCGCCGACTATGCCGGTAACAAACGCCGCTATCGGCCTGAATATGGCGAAGACCGGGCCAAGCAAGGCATACGTGACAAAAATACTGTCAACGCCTGTTTGCGGGGTCGAGAGCAAAAATGACACAGCCGCTCCCCTGCTTGCGCCGTGCTTGCGAAGCGACATTGTTACGGGAATAACGCTGCACGAACACAAGGGTAGAGGCACACCTAAAAGAGACGCCTTGATAACAGGCCAAATCCCCCTGCCGCCGAGGTGCTTTTCAACAAGCTGCTTCGAAACAAACACACTGAGCAAACCCGCCATAAAAAAGCCGAACAACAGATATGGCGACATCTCAAGGAGTGTGTTCCAGAAGCCCATCGCTATCGATTTAATAAAATCCGCCATAAATCAACTCCTGCCTTTTACGTTATTCGAGTCAGGTCATAGCAACAAGGCGCTTTCATATATACTACGCTCAAGGACTTGAGTTTGTTGGCCCCCTTTATTTGGCTCCGAGTATTGCTTTTAAATCCTCGTCCACAGAACCGACCGAGGCGATATTGAACTTCTCAACCTGACACGCTAATCTCGCCGGCAGACGAAATACGAATTTGTTTTTTGAGACCCTTCGATGAATCGAAACGGTATTCGCCTGCACCTTTCAGGACAACACTATTGCCGTCAACGGCAATCACTATATTTTCATTTGGGAATTTTCGGCGAATGACGTTAGCCAGAAACAATGCTTTTTCGAGGCCGTCGCCCCTGCGGTAATTCGCGACCTCATCGGGCTGGGCGAGACGGTGCCCATCGTATATCGAAACGCCGTCCATTTTTTGCAGCAAGGCATAGACAACATCGAGCGGCATCGATTCGGTCGTTACCAGCGAAACAGGGTTTCGCTCGACGACGGCTTTAAGGAAAGGCGTCCAGTCGCAGGTCTCCATATCACGATAAGCGTAAAAGGCAAGGTCGGCAGTGGCGCTTTGTTCACGGATATTTTGCAGGTAATCGACTATTTTGTCGCGTGTCCAGTCAACGCCGATTTCAATTGCCGGGGAGGGCAGATAATTTTTTTCCGGCGAAGGCAGTTTCGGCTCACAATGAACAAAGTCGGCGAGTCCATCGACAAACTTTTTAACCTCGGGCATAAAAGGCCGGAGGATTTCGGTTATCGCCGCCCTGCCCTGGGCAGTCCGGACGTCAATTTTCTTTTTGGTTATAAAATCACAGATAAAATCGCAGCGGGCCCTGCCTGGTATCTCGGAGGAGACAAAATCATCGTCGGCGACCTCAGCGAGAAGTTTTTCGTGCGTGCTGTCGGCAATGCGATAGTCGCTGCCGTGTTCGTAACTGAACAACGTTTCGGCCTTCAAAAATTGCGGATGGCCGTGGCAATCCCGGCAAAGCTGGAAGTATTTCTGATATGACGAATTACTCCTGAGATAGTTGGCGAAAACAACCAGCGAAAGCTCACTGGACAGATACGAGCCAAGCTGCTTTACGAAATACCCGTAAACATCGGGCTTTATCGTGGCGTCCTTATAGAAACAATGGATGAAACCTGTGGGATGGGCAACGATTGTTACGTTTTCATTGCTAAGCGCACGCTGGGCCTTGGCTGAGATTTCAGTGCCGTTGAACCACATCGCCTTAGTGATAAGACGCCGGTTGTTGGTCAGGACGCCGTCGCGAATGTCGATGAAATTCTGCGAATGAAGCGGCGTGAGTATCGCGTAGATATCCTTAAGCGGTATGCCGCATACAATAAACGCCGCGGCCGCGTAAAGCGCAGATAACGAGACGCACTCGCCGGCCCTTTTGGAATAGTTGGGCTTGTGAACAAAGGCCTCCATCGCCTCGGCAGTTTCGGTCTTCCAATAGGGAATAACATCGGTGTCGTATTTATCCAGGCCGAAGTGCTTTCGTATATCCACGTCGAAATAATATTTGTCACCCTCATAGCCGAAAAGACCGTTGCTTTTGGCGACGTCATCGGGCGAAACAAATTTGGCAAAGCGACCCAGCTCTATCGATTTACTCGTAAGTCCCCAGGTTTCCAAATCGAGGTTGAAGTCGTATTCATCCATTATGAACTGGCGCAGGCGAAGAAGTTTTTTGAAGCTGTCCTTGCCTTCGAGTTTTTTGAAGCAGCTCTCGTCGCGCCATTTCCAGACAATTGGGCTCATTATATTGGCGAGAATCAGTGCGTAGAACAATTCCGGAAACACAAAAACTTCCATATCCGAAAGCGTTACGGCTGAGCTGTATTTTTCGAGGTCTTCAGGTTTAATCTTCGTCATTACCAGTCCTTCCTGTTACGGCACCACGGGAGTAATTCGCAGACATCACACTGTTCCCGGCGCTTGCCCGTGCAATCTTCGAGTATGCCGATGCGTGAAAGAGCAAAATCATATTTTACGGGGTCATCGGGCGAAATCCGGGCAAAGTTGCGCGTTATATCAATGGCGGTTTTCAAAGAAACGTTTTTGTGACTGTGAAAGCCAAGAATCCTGCAAAGCCGGGCGATATGGACATCGACGGGGACAATCAGTTTCGATTTATCGACCGAGCGCCAAAGGCCCGCGTCAACGTCGTCGCTGCGAACCATCCAGCGGAGAAACAGATTGAGCCGTTTGGCTGCCCCGCCCAGGCCGGGACCCGCGAGAAGAAAAGCAAGCCCTTTGGATTTACGCCCATGATGTGCCA